>TARA_R100000781_G_scaffold114770_1_pt1 | contig 374177 bp, 359 predicted proteins | sample TARA_R100000781 | Tara Oceans TARA_R100000781 (sample SAMEA2623385) | marine metagenome | biome: marine biome (ENVO:00000447); feature: deep chlorophyll maximum layer (ENVO:xxxxxxxx); material: "saline water (ENVO:00002010), including plankton (ENVO:xxxxxxxx)" | depth 60 m | reverse complement strand
CTTTTTAGCGGCTTTTTTCAGCCCGGTTGAAACAAAACGCCGTTGCCTGAATCCCTTCCGGATAACTCATGACAACGGCGGCGAATTATAGTGATCTCTCTGAGCCTTTCAAGATCTTTTTTTGATCTCAAACATCAACTGACTAAAAAACAAACTAACCACTTTAAAGCCCCTTATTATTGAACGATTTTAAATCTATTTTGTTGTTTTTTTGTGCTTTATTTGAACTGTTGTTATATTAAAGTCTCAAATAATAAATGGACTCAATTTAGGGGCTTCGATTATATGCGCTGGAAATTAATTACGTTTACCTGTTTACTTGTGGCAACTCTAAATCCGAGCGCAATACGAACGAGCAGTGCTATCACTCTTGATAGCAACACAACAAGTTCAGAGTCCGATTTAAAAAGTACCTACCGAAATATCATTGATAACCACCTAAACAAAAATTTTTCGATTATGCGCACAGTCCGCATTTTAATTAACCATTACCCTGAGCACGCCAGCTATATTGTTGATGCAGCATTTGATGCGAGGGAAAATCGAGTTAAAGCCATTGTCGTTGCTGCGATGCAGGCGGAACCCGCTGTTACCTACAGCGTGGTCGACATAGCTATTCAGCGCTACCCTGACTTGTGTGACGCTATCGTCGAATCGGCTATTCAAACCGAACCGGCTTATATCGACGACATCATTAGTATTGCTCTCAAACGAGAACCTGGGCAAGCAGACATAATTATACGAAAAGCAGTGGCATCACACCCAGACTTCACCGAATCCGTTTTGCGAACTGCGGCAAAGGAAGCACCTAACTCTATACTCTCCTCAATAACCGAATCTATTAAAGCACTGCCAGACACAGCTACGGCACTAGTCTCTGTGTTAAAAGACTTCTTTGTCGGCACTGATAAAGAAAAGCAGAACTACAGTTTGAATAAGGAAGAGTGGAGATTGCTTACTTTAGAAGCAAAGCAGTCGGGAGTAAGCCGTAAAGAACTTGAGTGGCTGGTTAATGAAGGGTATTTAGAAAAGGAGACGTTAGCGAAAATCTTTGACGAGAAGCTAAACTAAAAAAATCGCAATTCCAAAAACAAAAAAGCCGACTGCGTACAGTCGGCTTTTTAACTTTCTGAATCAGTTTACTCAGTAACTTCTTCCGCTACTTCTTCAACTTCTTCTACTTCTGGGCGACCAACTAATTCAATGTAAGCCATTGGTGCGTTATCACCTGTACGGAAGCCACACTTCATAATACGAGTGTAACCACCTGGGCGTTCTTCATAACGCGGACCTAACTCATTAAACAGCTTGCCAACAACTTCTTTGTCACGTGTGCGTGCGAACGCCAGACGACGATTTGCTACGCTGTCTTGTTTTGCCATTGTGATCAACGGCTCAACAACGCGACGTAACTCTTTTGCTTTTGGCAAAGTCGTCTTGATGATCTCATGACGCACCAAAGAGCTTGCCATGTTGCGGAACATTGCCTGACGATGGCTGCTGTTTCGATTTAGTTGACGACCACTCTTACGATGGCGCATACCTATACCCTTCTCAGTAAATCTATTACTAAGGTGACCTTAGTCGTTATCAATTAAGCTAGCTGGTGGCCAGTTCTCAAGGCGCATGCCAAGAGACAAACCACGTGAAGCCAACACGTCTTTGATTTCAGTCAACGACTTTTTACCTAAGTTCGGAGTTTTTAACAACTCGACCTCAGTCCGTTGTACTAAGTCACCAATGTACTGAATCGCTTCTGCTTTTAAGCAGTTCGCAGATCGAACAGTCAATTCCAAGTCGTCTACCGGACGAAGAAGAATCGGATCAAACTCCGGTTTCTCTTCTTTCTCTTCCGGTTCGCTGATATCACGAAGTTCAACGAAGGCATCCAGCTGCTCAGCTAAAATTGTTGCTGCACGGCGGATTGCTTCTTCTGGATCCAATGTACCATTGGTTTCCATTTCGATAACCAGCTTATCTAAGTCGGTGCGCTGCTCAACACGTGCCGCATCTACAGAATATGCAATGCGCTCAACCGGGCTGAACGACGCGTCGACAAGTAGACGACCGATTGGACGTTCATCATCATCAGCGGACTGACGTGATGCCGCAGGCACGTAACCGCGACCACGTTCAACTTTAACTCGCATAACGAGTTCATAGTCGCCTGTCAAATGACAGATAACGTGCTCAGGATTAACGATTTCAACATCACCATCGTGCGTGAAATCGCCTGCTGTTACAGGACCTGCTCCGGATTTATTCAAAGTCAGAGTCGCTTCATCTTTACCTTCAATGCTGACAGCCAGCCCTTTCAGGTTTAACAAAACTTCAATGACATCTTCCTGAACGCCCTCTTTGCTGCTGTATTCGTGCAGCACGCCATCGATTTCAACCTCAGTCACTGCACAGCCTGGCATTGACGACAGTAAAATGCGACGTAACGCATTACCCAGTGTATAACCAAAGCCGCGTTCCAGAGGCTCCAGTGTCACCTTGGCATGAGTCGGGCTGATTTGCTCGATGTCGACTAACCTCGGCTTTAGGAATTCGGTAACAGAACCCTGCATTGTGTCCTCTCTCTATGCTTAAGCTTTACTTAGAGTAAAGCTCTACGATCAACTGTTCGTTAATTTCAGCAGACAAGTCGCTACGTTCTGGAAGACGTTTAAATTCACCTTCCAATTTGCTGTTGTCTACTTCTATCCAGACTGGCTTCTCGCGTTGTTCTGCAAGCTCCAGTGCTGCTCCGATACGTGCCTGCTTTTTCGCTTTTTCGCGAACAGAAACGACATCTTCAGGACGAACCTTGAACGATGGAATGTTCACTACCTGACCATTCACAACAACTGCTTTGTGACTGACCAGCTGACGAGCTTCTGCGCGTGTTGACGCAAAACCCATGCGATACACTACGTTATCCAAGCGCTGTTCCAGCAACTGCAACAGGTTCTCACCGGTATTGCCTTTCAGTCGTGCAGCTTCTTTGTAGTAGTTACGAAATTGCTTTTCCAGAACGCCGTACATACGACGAACTTTCTGTTTCTCACGCAACTGAACACCGTAGTCTGACAAACGGCCGCGACGCGCGCCGTGTTGTCCTGGTGCAGTCTCGATCTTACATTTAGAATCGATTGCGCGAACGCCGCTTTTCAGGAACAAATCTGTTCCTTCGCGACGGCTCAGCTTGAGCTTAGGACCCAAATATCTTGCCATGATCTTTCTCCAACTATCGATTCACGCCTTAAACGCGACGTTTCTTAGGCGGACGACAACCGTTGTGAGGAATCGGTGTCACATCGGTAATATTTGTGATTTTGTAACCAACGGCGTTCAGGGCACGAATCGATGATTCACGACCTGGGCCTGGACCATTCACAAATACTTCCAGGTTTTTCAGTCCGTATTCCTTCGCCATTTCACCTGCTCGTTCTGCTGCAACCTGTGCTGCGAACGGCGTTGATTTCCGTGAACCACGGAAGCCCGATCCACCTGCGGTAGCCCACGCTAATGCGTTACCCTGGCGATCAGTAATGGTAATAATGGTGTTGTTGAAAGATGCATGTACGTGAGCCATGCCATCGGCGACCTGCTTTTTAACGCGCTTTCGAGAGCGAGTTGGTGTTTTAGCCATTACTCAATCCCCCTATTTCTTAATTGGTTTGCGCGGACCTTTACGAGTGCGCGCATTTGTTTTAGTGCGCTGCCCACGTAGAGGTAAGCTACGACGATGACGAAGTCCACGGAAACACCCGAGGTCCATCAAACGTTTAATGTTCATAGATACTTCACGACGCAGATCGCCTTCTACTGCGAACTTTGATACTGCGTCACGAAGCGCGTCCAGTTTGTCTTCTGACAATGAACCAATCTTAGTGTCTTCAGCAATACCCGTTGCAGCAAGAATCTGCTGTGAACGAGTACGGCCAACACCGTAGATTGCAGTCAAGGCAATGACTGCATGCTTATTGTCAGGAACGTTAATGCCAGCGATACGGGCCACTAACACGTCTCCTTTAATTTGTAGGCTTCAGTTGAAAAGCCCGTTAGGATACTCAACCGATTGCCGAATTGCAAATACTTCAAAGGCCGCGGCTGTTAAGCCGCTAGCCTTTCCTTCGAATCAACCTTGTCGTTGTTTATGCTTAGCATCAGTGCAAATAACGCGAACTACACCGTTACGCTTGATGATTTTGCAGTTACGACAGATTTTCTTCACGGAAGCACGAACTTTCATTGCTACTCTCCGTTCTACCCAATCTTACCGGCCGTAGCCTTTGAGATTGGCTTTTTTCAGGACAGAGTCATATTGATGCGACATCATATGAGTCTGAACCTGTGCCATAAAGTCCATGATAACAACAACGATAATCAATAATGATGTACCGCCGAAGTAGAATTGCACATTCCATGCAATCATCATGAACTCCGGAACCAAACAGACAAAGGTAATGTACAGTGCGCCTGCTAATGTCAAGCGCGTCATTACTTTATCGATATATCTCGAGGTTTGCTCACCTGGGCGTATACCCGGGATAAACGCACCTGACTTCTTCAAGTTATCCGCTGTTTCGCGAGGGTTAAATACCAACGCTGTATAGAAGAAACAGAAGAAGATTATCGCAGCCGCGTACAATAACACATATAACGGCTGACCGGGAGACAATGTCATTGATACTTGCTGCAAAAAGTCTGCAACCGCACCTTCACCAGAGCCAAACCAAGTGGCAATGGTACCCGGAAATAAAATAATACTCGACGCGAAAATTGGTGGAATAACACCTGCCATATTCACTTTCAATGGCAAGTGAGTGCTTTGTGCAGCGAATACCTTACGACCCTGTTGACGCTTGGCGTAGTTAACGACGATACGACGTTGACCACGTTCAACAAAAACAACGAAGTAGGTTACTGCAATAACCACAACACCAATTAACAATAACAATAACAAGTGCAAGTCACCTTGACGCGCTTGTTCGGCAGTTTGGCCGATAGCGGAAGGTAATCCTGCAACAATACCCACAAAGATCAGGATAGAGATACCGTTGCCTATACCACGCTCAGTAATTTGTTCACCTAGCCACATAAGGAACATTGTCCCTGTGACTAAGCTCACAATAGCAGTGAAATAGAAGCCGAAACCAGGGTCTATTACGAGTCCTGGCATTAAGTTTGGTAAGCCAGTAGCTATACCAATCGACTGGAACGTAGCCAGTATTAAAGTACCCCACCGCGTATACTGGTTTATCTTACGACGACCAGATTCACCTTCTTTCTTAAGCTCGGCCAGGCGTGGATGAACCACACTTGCCAACTGCATAATAATCGAAGCCGAAATATACGGCATAATACCTAATGCAAATACTGAAGCGCGCTCCAAGGCACCACCGCTGAACATGTTAAACATAGCAACGATGGTATCTTTCTGCTGCTCGAATAGCTGAGCTAATACAGCGGCATCAATACCAGGAATAGGCACAAAGGAGCCCGCTCGGAAAACGATAATCGCTCCTAACACAAACAACAGGCGACGCTTAAGTTCCGACAAGCCACCTTGCGCTCGATTTGATTCCAATCCTGGTTTAGCCATTTGCTCTATCCTTCGATTTTGCCGCCAGCAGCTTCAATAGCTTCGCGAGCGCCTTTGGTGACTTTCAGACCTTTTACAGTCACAGCACGACTTAACTCACCAGATTTGATGACTTTAGCGTGTAGTACGTTCTTACGAACGAGACCTGCTGCTTTCAAAGTCGCCAGTTCAACGGTATCACCGTCAACCTTCGCGATCTCTGCCAAGTTTACTTCCGCAGTAACCATTGCTTTGCGAGAAGTAAAACCAAATTTTGGCAGACGACGTTGAATTGGCATTTGTCCGCCCTCGAAACCTGGCTTAACAGTACCACCAGAGCGAGATTTCTGCCCTTTGTGGCCACGTCCACCAGTCTTTCCAAGACCTGAACCAATACCGCGTCCAACGCGCTTTTTGCTGCTTTTTGCACCAGGTGCGGGAGCAAGAGTATTAAGTTCCATCGCTTATCCCTCCACCTTAACCATGTAATTAACTCGGTTCACCATACCGCGGACTGCAGCAGTGTCTTCCAACTCTACTGTGTGACCAATGCGGCGGAGACCCAAGCCACGTAGTGTAGCTTTATGCTTCGGCAAACGGCCGATAGAGCTACGCGTCTGTGTTACTTTGATTGTCTTATTCGCCATTGTTCACTACCCCAGTATTTCGTCAACGCGCAATCCACGCTTCGCCGCAACTTGCTCCGGCGATTTCATGCCGTTCAACGCTTTGATAGTCGCGCGAACAACGTTGATTGGGTTGGTTGAACCGTATGCTTTTGACAGCACGTTATGTACACCTGAAACTTCCAGAACCGCACGCATTGCACCACCAGCGATGATACCCGTACCTTCTGAAGCAGGTTGCATGTATACCTGTGAACCTGAATGACGCCCTTTAACAGGGTGCTGTAAAGTGTCGCCTTTCAGCTGAACGGTAACCATATTGCGACGTGCTTTTTCCATTGCTTTTTGAATAGCAGCGGGTACTTCACGCGCTTTACCATAACCAAAACCGACTTTACCTTTACCGTCGCCAACCACAGTCAGTGCAGTGAAGCTAAAGATACGACCACCTTTAACAACCTTTGCTACACGATTAACTGTGATCAACTTTTCTATCAGTTCACCGGTTTGAGCTTCTACATTTGCCATGTTCGTCTCCTAGAACTGAAGTCCGGCTTCACGAGCTGCGTCCGCTAATGCGGCTACGCGACCGTGGTATTTAAAACCACTACGATCGAAAGAAACGCTTTTAACGCCTTTTTCAATCGCTCGTTCAGCGATAGTTTTGCCCACGACTTTGGCTGCATCTACATTACCTGTAGATTTAAGCCCTTCGCGAACACTTTTCTCTGCAGTCGATGCGGCTGCCAGCACTTCAGAACCGTTAGGTGCGATCAACTGTGCGTAAATATGCCGTGGTGTACGGTGAACGACCAGGCGATTTGCACCCAACTCTTTAATTTGTTTACGTGCGCGAGTAGCACGACGTAAGCGAGCTGCTTTATTGTCCATCGTATTACCCTACTTTTTCTTGGCTTCTTTACGGCGCACTTGCTCGTCAGCATAACGAACGCCTTTGCCTTTATAAGGCTCTGGCTTACGGTATGCGCGAATGTTAGCGGCAACTTGACCAACTAACTGCTTATCTGCACCTTTAACGACGACTTCAGTCTGAGTCGGAGTATCGATTGTAATTCCTTCTGGAATTTCGAACTCCACAGGATGCGAAAAGCCTAGCGTCAGGTTCAGTTTTTTACCTTGTGCTTGCGCACGGTAACCAACACCCATCAACTGTAACTTACGTTCGAATCCTTTAGTGACTCCGACCACCATGTTTTGCAACAATGCACGAGCCGTACCAGCTTGAGCAGTTGAGTTAGCAACACCTTCACGGGCGTTAGTACGTAACTCACTGTCTTCTTTCACTAGTTCAACTGCATCGTTTACAACACGACTCAGTGAGCCCTGGGCACCTTTAATCGTGACTTCCTGGCCATTTAGCGTAACTTCAACGCCAGCAGGAATTTCAATGGGTGCTTTAGCAACACGTGACATTTCCTACCTCCTAATTACGCTACGTAACCGATAATTTCGCCACCAAGACCAGCTTGGCGAGCGGCACGATCAGTCATCAGGCCTTTAGACGTCGAAACTACTGCGATGCCAAGGCCACCCATTACGTTAGGCAGCTCGTTGCGTTTCTTATAGATACGCAGACCGGGGCGACTAACGCGCTCGATTGTTTCAATTACTGGCTTGCCTTCGAAATATTTCAATTCGACTTCAAGCTCAGGTTTAACAGTACTCTCGGCACTGTAACCAGTAATAAAACCTTCTTCTTTCAGAACTTGAGCAATCGCCACTTTCTGCTTAGAAGACGGCATTTTAACCGTTACTTTGTTAGCACCTTGAGCGTTGCGAATGCGTGTGAACATATCCGCAATTGGATCTTGCATGCTCATATTTGCTTTCTCCCGTGATTCGTGGCTTACCAGCTAGCTTTTTTCAAGCCAGGAATTTCACCGCGCATCGCCATCTCACGGACCTTGATTCGGCTCATACCGAATTTACGAAGGAAACCATGAGGACGACCAGTTATACGACAACGGTTACGTTGACGCGTCGGACTGGCATCACGTGGGAGCTGTTGCAACTTAAGTACGGCTTCCCAACGCTCTTCGTCTGATGCTTTAGGGTCATTAATGACCGTTTTCAGTGCGTTGCGTTTTTCTGCGTATTTTGAAGCGATTTTAGCTCGCTTCACGTCACGCGCTTTCATTGACTGTTTTGCCATAACTCTACACCTTACTTTCTGAACGGGAAGTTAAAGGCAGCTAGCAAAGCACGAGCTTCGTCATCTGTGCCAGCATTAGTGGTAATGGTGATATCCAGACCACGTACCTTGTCGACTTTGTCATAGTCGACTTCCGGAAAGATGATCTGCTCACGAACACCCATGCTGTAATTACCACGACCATCGAACGATTTAGGGTTCAGGCCACGGAAGTCACGGATACGTGGGATTGCAATCGAAATTAAGCGTTGCAAAAAGTCCCACATGCGCTCGCCGCGCAGAGTTACTTTACAGCCAATCGGGAAGCCTTCACGGACTTTGAAACCGGCGACAGACTTGCGTGCCACAGTACGAATTGGCTTTTGACCAGAGATAGCCTCTAGGTCCGCCACTGCGTTATCAAGTACTTTTTTGTCAGCCAGAGCTTCACCAACACCCATGTTAAGGGTGATTTTTTCAATCCGAGGGACTTGCATGACGCTGTTGTAGCTGAACTCTTTCATCAGTCCAGGAACTACCGATTCTCTATAAAAATCATGCAGTTTCGCCATCGTAAAACTCCAAGTTTGAATTAAATGATTGCGTTGTTCGATTTGAAGAAGCGAACTTTCTTGCCATCTTCAATACGAAATCCAACACGATCTGCTTTACCTGTCTCTGGGTTAAGGATCGCTACGTTCGAAATGTGGATGGCTGCTTCTTGTTCAACGATGCCGCCAGATTCACCTAAAGCCGGATTTGGCTTCTGATGTTTCTTGACTACGTTGACGCCTTCCACGATCACGCGATCTTTATCAGTAAGAACTTTCAGGACTTTGCCTTGCTTGCCCTTGTCCTTACCTGCCAGGACGACTACTTCGTCATCACGTTTAATTTTTGCCGCCATAATTGACTCCTTATAGTACTTCTGGTGCCAGCGAGATAATCTTCATAAACTGCTCTGAACGCAGTTCACGAGTTACCGGCCCGAAAATACGAGTGCCAATGGGCTGTTGGTTGTTATTCAACAACACAGCCGCGTTGCGGTCAAAACGGATGACCGACCCGTCTTGTCGACGGACGCCTTTTCTGGTGCGAACGACCACCGCATTCACTACATCGCCTTTCTTCACCTTACCGCGAGGAATTGCTTCCTTAACAGTAACTTTGATGATATCGCCGATGTTTGCGTAGCGACGGTGCGAACCACCTAGAACCTTAATACATTGTACGCTGCGCGCGCCGGAGTTATCGGCAACGTCCAGGGTAGTTTGCATTTGGATCATTTCAGTGCCCCGCTTAGTTAAAAAAACAGACCCTCTCGGGTCGTGCTGCCTTTGGTTTTTCCCTTATAAAAAGGGTCGCGAAGTGTAACAGATAAATTTTAGGAGTGGTAGGGTAATCTCAGAATTTTTCGTAGGTGTACGGTGAACTAACGACTATAACGGTTTAGTTTAGTTGGATTGCGACAAAACCAATGGTAAATTCAATACTTTAAGTTGCTCTGCTACATCCACCTTATATAAAGAGCACAAGCTGACTTGGGACTTCGATGGTATGAATCTGTTATTCATTATTTTTGCCCCATTTTTTGGTGCGCTCTTACCACTATTGGTTAAACGAGCTTCACGACCGGTAAAAACCGGAGTTACATTACTGGTTCCTGTTCTGTGCTTAATTGTTTTATTTCAATACGCACCTGCAACGTTAGCCGGGGATGTTCCCAAACAAATGGTTGAGTGGCTTCCCGGCATCGGTCTGGACTTTGCTGTTCGACTCGATGGACTCTCTCTGCTCTTTGTCGGGCTTATCTTAGGAATTGGCGTACTCATTATTACATACGCCCACTACTATTTAAGTCGTGAAGACGATGAAGCTCGTTTTTATGCGTGCTTATTATTATTCATGTCATCGATGCTTGGCATCGTTATGGCCGACAACATTTTATTAATGTGGGTGTTTTGGGAACTGACCAGTATTTCTTCCTTTCTACTGATTGGTTACTGGTTCCATAGTAGTGATGCCCGACGCGGTGCGCGAATGGCACTGGCAACAACCGGAGCTGGCGGACTCGCTTTATTGGCGGGTTTGCTTATTATTGGCAATATCGCCGGCAGTTATCAGTTAGATGATATTTTTGCGGCGGCGGAACAAATAAAGGCTCATGCCTATTATGTCCCCGCTTTAATATTGGTTTTACTTGGCGCCTTCACTAAGTCAGCGCAGTTCCCTTTTCAGTTCTGGCTGCCACACGCTATGGCAGCCCCAACTCCGGTCAGTGCGTACTTACACTCAGCGACCATGGTAAAGGCGGGTATCTTTTTACTCGCACGTTTTCACCCGGTATTAGCTGATACTGAGCTCTGGTTTACCCTAGTAACTTTAACCGGCTTAATCACCATGTTAGTAGGTGCTTACTTTGCGCTGCTAAAACATGACTTAAAAGGACTACTGGCATTCTCTACCGTGAGTCATCTCGGTCTCATTTGTATGTTACTCGGCATTGGCACGCAGGGTGCTGTCATAGCCGCCTTATTCCACATTATTAATCACGCTTGTTTTAAAGCCGGTCTATTCATGACCGCCGGTATTATTGACCATGAATCAGGCACGCGTGACATGCGCAAATTACAAGGCTTAATGAGCCTGATGCCAATTACCGCAACACTGGCCATGATTGTTGCTGCCTCTATGGCAGGCATTCCGCCTTTCAACGGCTTTATGTCGAAAGAACTCTTCCTTGATCAGGCACTTCAACAACATCTATTTGGAGGGTTGTCCTGGTTTATTCCAATCCTGGCGACAGTCGGAGCGATGCTGTCTGTAGCCTACTCTATTCGTTTTATCCATGACGTTTTCTTTAACGGTGAATACAAAGAGTTACCAAAGAAGCCTCATGACCCACCAAGGATGATGTCGGCTCCGGTCGTTGTTCTGGCTTTACTGTGTATCGCTATCGGGCTGGCTCCGATGACAATGGTTTCGGGCATACTTGATCAAGCTGCAGCCGCAGTTACTGCCGCCCCTGTTCAGGTTAAACTGTCTTTATGGCACGGATTCAATATACCTTTACTCATGAGTGCTGTAGCGGTTGTCGGCGGAATCCTTATTTACCTTGCGCGAGACCAGCTATTTACTTTCAACCGACAGTTTGACGGACAGGACGCGAAACACAACTTTGAGCACATTATTCAAAAAGTGTCGGACGCCGCAGCAAACTTCTATGAGCGGTTAGATACAGGTTCGCTGCAGCGTTATATTGCGTTTGTGCTTATCAGTGTCATTGTTGTCTTATTGCCGTCATTAAGTGATTTAAGTGTCGTCACCGGGGGCAAACCGCAACTGCCCGTTGATATGGTTAGTATGGTGGGTGCTCTGGTCCTTATTGGAGCGGCATTTGCAACAGCAACATTACACCGCAACCGTTTTGTCATGCTAAGCATGTTATCGGTCGTTGGCCTGGTTGTATCACTGGCGTTTGCGCATTTTTCGGCGCCCGATTTAGCAATGACTCAGTTAGTCGTGGAAGTAGTTAGCATTATTTTGATGATACTGGCGCTATTCTTTATGCCACAAAAAACCAGTCGGGCTTCCTCAGGACACCGCGTTTTTAGAGACATTATTATTGCCAGCTTTATTGGTGGTATTGTCGCGACACTTAACTTCGCCATTCTTACCTCACCGTTTGAAAGCATTTCCGACTTTTTCCTTGCCAATGCCAAATCCGGTGGCGGTGGAACAAACGTGGTTAATGTTATTTTGGTAGATTTCCGTGGCTTCGATACATTAGGTGAAATTACCGTGCTGGCTATAGCAGCAGCCGGCATTCATAAACTCTTAAACAAACTGAAGCCCTTTATGCCATCCAGCGATATCGATGGCCGCCCCTGGCATCGTATCAAACACCCACTGATGTTAACTACGGTAGCTAATATCATTCTGCCTATAGCGATGATCGTTGCAGCCTACATCTTCCTTAGAGGACATAACTTACCCGGTGGCGGCTTTATCGCCGGGCTTATTGTCGCATCCGCCATGATCCTGCAATACATCGCAAATGGTGTTGATTGGGTAAAAGAAAGGTTCAATGTTAATTACCAGTCACTTATGTCATTTGGTGTAATGACCGCGGCATTAACGGGTATTGGTAGCTGGGTGTTTAATAAACCCTTCCTGACATCATGGTTCACCTACTTAGAATGGCCGTTGGTTGGTAAGTTTGAATTTGCAACAGCCTTACTGTTCGATTTGGGCGTTTTCCTGACTGTTGTCGGCGCAACCATGATGATTTTAAGTAACTTTGGCAAGATGACGACGCGTCATCGCCCAACGCATGAGGGACATTAATGGAAACTTTATACTCTGTTACCGTTGGCGTTTTGACCGCATGCAGCGTTTTCCTTATTTTACGCGGCCGCTCTTTTCCTGTGGTCGTGGGCATCACTATGCTGTCTTACGCTGTTAATTTATTTCTCTTTTCCACCGGACGACTCACAATAGACGGGGCACCAATTTATGGTACCCAGGAAACTTATGCAGATCCGTTGCCTCAAGCTCTGGTTCTTACCGCTATTGTTATCGGTTTTGCAATGACAGCTTATTCGATCATCTTAGCCGTACGCGCCCGTGGAGAAATTGGAACGGACGAAGTTAATCAGCAGGATAACAGCACGGAGGGCAACCGCTAATGTGGCAACAACATTTGGCGATACTTCCGATTTTAGTGCCGCTTTTTGCAGCACTCTTACAACTTCTGCCTTGGGGAGATAGACCTCAACCCAAAAGAAGAGCTATTGGTCTTCTGGCAAGTATATTGACGCTCGTACTAAGCATCGCGTTACTCATTCAGGTTAACCAGGACCAAATGATTGTTTATGCTCTGGGAAACTGGTCGGCGCCGTTTGGCATTGTCCTGATGGTAGACAAACTCAGTGCATTGATGATGCTGATAACCGCGATATTAGCCCTGCCCGTTCTGATTTATGGCTGCTACGCTGAGGATAATCTCGGCTCCCATTTCCAGGCCCTATTCCAATTTCAGATTATGGGCATAATGGGGGCTTTTGCCACGGGCGATATTTTCAACTTATTCGTATTTTTTGAGGTGCTTTTAATTTCTTCGTATGCATTACTTATGCATGGAGGAGGAAAATTCCGTTTACGCACCACATTGCATTATGTCCTGCTTAACCTGTTAGGTTCTGCGCTTTTCTTAATAGGCATAGGTACGTTGTATGGTGTGACTGGTACGCTGAATATGGCTGACCTTGCCACACAAATTCAACAGTTAACCGGTGATCAAGCCGCTTTAGCGAAAGCCGGCGGTATGATGCTATTAATCGTTTTCGGAATAAAAGCAGCTATCTTACCTCTGCATTTCTGGTTGCCTCAGGCATACTCTACAACCACCGGAGTGGTAGCTGCGTTGTTTGCGATAATGACGAAGGTCGGGGTCTACGCTATCGTTCGGGTTTACACTCTTATTTTTGGTCCCGAAGCAAACGAACTGGCTTTTATTGCCCATGACTGGTTATGGGTTATGGGTCTTATTACCATGTTGGCCGGAGCCATTGGTATTCTTGGCGCACGCGACCTGAGGTTATTAGTCGCCTATTTGGTCGTCATTTCTATAGGCACGCTTATAGCGACATACAGCTTAAATGACATAGCCACCACCGGCGCAATGCTGTTTTATTTAATACACTCGACCTTTATTACTGGTGCGTTGTTCTTATTGGCTGATCTCATTGCATTTGAGCGTGGTAAAACAGCCTCTCGCATTGTCTCTGGTAAGAAAATGGCAAATCACTCAACCTATTCTGTCATGTTCCTGGTCGCAGCAATTGCAATTATCGGATTACCACCGCTGTCCGGCTTTGTTGGAAAGCTCTTTATATTAGAGTCGGCCAGTCCGAATGGAACAAACTTTTGGCTGTGGGGGGCTGTATTAGGCGCCACCCTTATTATGCTTATTTCTGTAACCAGAGCGGGAAGTAAGATGCTTTGGCACACGCTATCAGGCAAACCTAATGAGCAATCGGCTCCTTTAGGCAAACGCGCTGCAGTCATCATGCTGCTTGCGCTGTCACTGACCATGACAATTTTTGCCAACCCTATTCGTAGTTACACTACTGATGTCGCGGAGCAGCTTTATGATATACAACAGTATCCATCACGCGTACTAACTGAAGGGGAGAAATAATCGTCATGAAAAAACTTTTCCCGACACCTTGGCTGTCAGTATTTTTACTGGCTGTCTGGATACTACTGTTTAATTCTATTGCTCCCGGAGTCGTATTGCTGGGCGCCATATTTGCGTGGTTTGTTCCATTTCTTTTTCGCTCAGCATGGCCTAAATTCGCAACCATTAAGCGCCCAGATTTAGCGTTGGTTTATTTCTTTATTCTTTTAAATGACATTGTCGTCGCCAATTTTAAAATCGCAGGAATGATAATAGGAAAACCTCGCTCAATAAAACCGGCACTTTTCGTCTTTCCACTGGATATGAAAGAGGAACTACCCGTTACTATTCTTGCCAGCACAATCACATTAACGCCTGGTACTGTTTCTTGCGAAATAACTCGCGGACGTAAAGGGATTCTTATTCATGCATTCTCTGAGGAAAACCCCGAAGAAGTCATAAACACCATTAGAAATCGTTACGAGCGACGCCTGAAGGAGATTTTTAAATGTTAACGACAGTACTGCAAATTGCCTTCTTGCTATTCAGTTTATCGGTGTTGCTAAACTTTTGGCGGCTGGTTAAAGGCCCTGATTTACCGGACCGGATATTGGCATTAGATACCATTTATATTAACTCCCTGGCTTTATTACTTCTGCTGGGAATGTATCAGAACACCCAAACCTACTTTGAAGCCGCCCTGCTTATTGCCATGTTTGGCTTTGTTGGCACCATCGCCGCTGGTAAGTTTTTACTGCGCGGCGACTTAATAGAATAAAGGTAGACAATTATGGACGCACTAAATCAATTACCCGAATGGTCGCAATGGTTAGCTGCTTTTTTTATTCTTTTAGGCGCTTGCTTTGCTTTTATTGGCTCACTCGGTCTGGCTATATTACCTGACTTTTTTACCAGACTTCACGCTCCAACAAAGAACACGACAATTGGTATTGGCGGTATTGTTATTGCCACTATCATCATTACGGCAGCTCAGGGAACACCAAATTTTAATGAGCTTTTAATCGCCATTTTCTTGTTTTTGACGGCTCCTATCAGCGCACATATTATGGCAAAAGCAGCTCTGCATACGGAACTAAAAATGTTCAATCGCACAAGAGATTTCCGTCAGGAAGGTGATTCTTACGAACATATACTGCCCAAAGAAAAAGACATGGAACCCTAACAGGGAACCATGTCTTCAATTTTTTCTATACAGGCTTAAGGCTTTTTAGAAATAATACCCGAAGTTAATATTGAAACGGTCATTGACTTCCCCACCGTCTGTCGCTGTATTACCTCCAATAAAGGGTTGGTTTTTCGCTTTTACGTAATCAACGTAAGTGTAAAAGCCCCCGCCGGCTGCTACAGCGACACCCAACACATTCATCCAGGTATCGTCCTGATAACCCATTTTATCCGTCATTAAACTGTGGTCATTATAAAAGGTAAAGCTAGTAATAGGACCAATATCAACAGGTAAGGTGTAAGCCACGTTAGCGGTATAAAGCTTAGCTTCGGTTGGGATAGCGTCGTAATAAGCATAGGCAGCCATATAGACGCCTCTGTTTTCTAATTTCAAGTCATAGTCATAGTCAGAATACTGCAGCTGGACATTCCATGGCCCGTTATTATAAACCCCGTGAGCAGCCCATGCTAAACGATTACCAACATTTTGGTTTTCGTATTCTTGTGCTGCGGTAAAGCCTTCTCCTGCAGTTCCTGAATATAAGTTCCCCCCCTGAACCGATACACCGAGCTCTAAGTTTTCGTCATCACTGAAATTAAACTTACGAGCCGTACGGAATGCATAGCTATTACTTTCTCCAATAGGCAGTCCAGGTTCATCATAGGCACCCTGTCCTGGCAGCCTAATACCTACTGTATCGTAATTATAGCGAGCAGTTCTGTCAGAGGTTGAGCCATCGATACCACCTTGCTCATCAGACTTAAGATAAGCTAAATCAAAATCCCACTCGTCCCCCCGATACTTAAACCGAAGTCCATTATCGTGCTCATCTTCTAAACCGACATAAAAGGTAGTGTTAAAAAAGTAACTGTGGGAATTATACGGCATATTACCGAAAGGTATTTTTACGACACCAACCTGGCCTTGAAGCTTGTCAGTAAAATCATAACCAAACCAGGCATGTTTAACGACATCTTGATAATTGAACCAACGGTATTCGGCAGATAAAATCACTCCACCCATTTCGCCATCAAAATTCAGCCGGAAAATATCGAAATCTAAATCACCCATTCTGTCTTCATTATCAGAATCGTAATTATTGTATTCATACTGAAAACGGACCGCACCATGAACCTTTATTGGCCAATTTTCGTTTTCTTCCGTTCTTTTTTCCAACTCATCTAAACGAGCGTGAACACCTGAGTCATAGACAACTCTGCGCTTGCCATCACTTTTATCAGCTGTTGTTTCTTCCTCAATATCTTGTTCTTTGACAACAACAACTTCTTCTTCTTTCTCACTTTCTTCTTTTTCTGCTAAACGCTTTTCCAATTGAGCCAACCGCTCTTTAAGCGCTTGTATCTCTTGTTCGACAGAGTTACTTTCCTGTGGAGCGGCAACCACCGGACTTGCTGCAAGTACCGTAGCTGCAAAAAATAAGCTCTTTGACATAGGTTGACTCCCTCTGAGTATTACGCACTGATATGCGCTTTTATTATTAATTCTTTAATAAAAATAAATTATTTAATTTCAGATATTTGTACTCAACCTATTAAGGTTTAGATCAAAAAAAAGGCCTCCGCAAGGGAGGCCTTTGTATTTTTTACTTCGTTATCTGCGTTTAGACAACAGTAGCACGCTCTACGATTTCTTCCAGAGTCCAAGATTTATTCTTAGACAGCGGACGACTTTCGCGAACAATCACGGTGTCGCCAGCTTTACACTGGTTTTCTTCGTCATGCGCATGTACTTTAGTTGTACGCGTGATGTACTTCCCGTATACCGGGTGTTTTACACGGCGTTCAACAGCTACAGTGATGGTTTTATCCATCTTATCGCTGACAACTTTGCCTTGCAGAGTACGAACACGTTTTTCATCAGTCATTACGCACCTGCCTTCTCATTTAAGATGGTTTTAACACGTGCGATATCACGACGCACTTGTTTCATCATGTGAGTCTGATTCAGCTGACCAGTTGCCGCCTGCATACGCAGATTGAACTGCTCACGACGCAAGCCTAGCAATTCTTCCTGCAGCTGCTCAACGGTTTTATCTTTCAGTTCACTTGCTTTCATCACATTACCGTCCGAGTCACAAAAGTGGTTTTGAAAGGCAGTTTACGCGCCGCCAGGCGGAACGCTTCACGTGCCAACTCTTCAGGAACACCGTCCATTTCATACAGAACGCGACCTGGTTGAATCTGAGCAACCCAGTATTCGACGTTACCTTTACCTTTACCCATACGAACTTCTAAAGGCTTTTTGGTAATAGGCTTATCAGGAAATACGCGGATCCAGATTTTACCTTGACGCTTAACGTGACGAGTCATTGCACGACGGCCTGCTTCGATTTGACGCGCGGTCATACGACCACGATCAGTAGCTTTTAAACCAAAAGTACCGAAGCTGACTTTGTTACCAGACTGCGCCAGACCACGGTTGCGGCCTGTGTGAACCTTACGGAATTTTGTACGCTTAGGTTGTAACATATCGTCTCTCCTTACTTACGGTTCTTGCCGCGCTTAGGAGCTGGCTTTTCTTCAGTTGGAAGTCCACCAAGAACTTCACCACGGAAAATCCAGACCTTAACACCGATGATACCGTAAGTGGTGTTCGCTTCTGAGGTCGAGTAGTCGATGTCTGCACGTAATGTGTGCAGCGGTACACGGCCTTCACGATACCACTCAGTACGTGCAATTTCTGCGCCGCCTAAACGACCACTCACTTCAACTTTGATGCCTTTGGCACCCAAGCGAATGGCGTTTTGTACAGCACGTTTCATAGCACGACGGAACATGACACGACGTTCCAACTGACCAGCAATATTGTCAGCTACTAGCTGCGAATCCAACTCAGGCTTACGAACTTCTGAGATGTTGATTTGCGCAGGAGCACCTGTCAATTTAGAAACTTGCTTACGCAGCTTTTCTACGTCTTCGCCTTTCTTACCGATAACCACACCAGGGCGTGCTGTGTGAATAGTCACACGAACGCTCTTAGCTGGACGATCGATAACGATACGAGAGACTGATGCGTTGCGCAGTTCTTTTGTCAGGAACTTACGTACCTGAAAATCACTGTGCAGGTTATCAGCGAACTCATTTGTATTCGCATACCAGGTTGCATTCCATGGTCTGGAGATACCTAGGCGAATACCATTAGGATGTACTTTCTGACCCATAATTTATCTCCTAGCTATCTGACACGACCACAGTAATGTGGCTGGTGCGCTTAAAGATACGATCGGCACGGCCTTTCGCCCGTGGCTTGATGCGCTTCATAGTAGGACCTTCGTCTAAAAAGACCCGGGCTACTTTTAACTCATCGATATCCGCACCTTCGTTATGTTCCGCGTTCGCGATTGCTGACTCAAGTACTTTCTTGATTAAGACAGCAGATGCTTTGGGGCTGTATGCCAGGATATCCAGTGCTTTTTCTACTGGAAGTCCACGGATTTGGTCTGCGACCAAACGGCCCTTCTGCGCTGAAACGCGGGCAAATTGGTGTTTAGCAATTGCTTCCATCACTCTCTACCTCTTACCGTTTCTTCGCTTTCTTATCAGCAGCATGGCCGCGATAAGTACGGGTTGGCGCGAATTCGCCTAATTTATGACCGATCATTTCATCTGTCACGTAGACAGGAACGTGCTGACGACCGTTGTGAACAGCGATTGTCAGGCCGATCATATCTGGGATGATCATTGAACGACGGGACCAAGTTTTAATTGGCTTTTTATCCCCGGCTTCCAACGCTTTCTCCACCTTATTTAGCAGGTGAAGGTCAATAAATGGACCTTTTTTAAGAGAACGTGGCATGTTTTATCCTCAACTCTTATTTGTTGCGACGGCGTACGATGAACTTATCAGTACGCTTGTTTTTACGGGTTTTGTAGCCCTTGGTCGGCGTGCCCCATGGAGTCACAGGATGACGTCCACCAGAGGTACGGCCTTCACCACCACCGTGAGGGTGATCAACTGGGTTCATCGCCACACCACGAACGGTAGGACGAATACCACGCCAGCGGTTTGCACCGGCTTTACCCAATTGACGCAGCATGTGTTCTGCGTTACCTACTTCACCGATAGTTGCACGACCTTCAGACTGAACGCGACGCATCTCACCTGAACGCAAACGAACGGTAACATAAGCACCGTCACGAGCAAGAATCTGGCAATAAGCACCCGCTGAACGAGCCATCTGTGCGCCTTTACCTGGCTGTAACTCTACTGCGTGAACAACACTACCCACAGGGATGTTGCGCATTGGCAGACTGTTACCAGGTTTAATCGGTGCATCAACACCAGACTGGATACGATCGCCTACAGATAGGTTTTTCGGAGCCAGAATGTAACGGCGTTCACCGTCAGCATACAAAACTAAAGCGATATTCGCTGAACGGTTAGGATCGTATTCAATACGCTCAACCTTTGCAGGGATACCATCTTTATTACGTTTAAAGTCGATTACACGGTAGTGGTGTTTATGTCCACCGCCAATGTGACGAACCGTGATACGACCGTTATTGTTACGACCACCAGACTTGCTGTTTTTTTCCAGCAATGGTGCGTAAGGCTTGCCTTTGTACAGGTCCTGACCGACGACTTTAACGACGTGGCGTTGACCCGGAGACGTAGGCTTACTTTTAACTACAGCCATGTTTATTCCTCCTGTTACTCAGCGCCGCCAGAGAAGTCAATGTCAGCACCTTCATTCAAGGCAACATACGCTTTTTTCCAGTTACTGCGTTTTCCAAAACGGAACCCAGTACGCTTGGTTTTACCCTTTACGTTTACTGTACGTACGTTTTTGACTTCAACTTCAAACAGTTTTTCGACAGCCGCTTTAATTTCGGATTTCGTCGCATCAACTGCTACTTTGAAAACAACCGTGTTGTTGCCTTCAGCAGTCATAGTCGATTTTTCCGAAACGTGAGGTGCTAAAATCACTTTAAGCAAACGTTCTTCGCGCATCATGATAACACCTCCTCAAGCTGCTTGACGGCGTCTGCAGTCATCAGCACTTTCTCGAAAGCAATCAGACTGACAGGGTCGATACCCTGAACATCACGCACGTCGACTTTATGCAAGTTGCGAGAAGCTAAGAATAAGTTCTCATCAACTTCTTTAGTCACGATCAAAACGTCGTTCAGATCCATTTCTTTCAGTTTCGCTGCCAGCTGTTTTGTTTTTGGTTCTTCAACACCAAACTTCTCAACAACAATCAAACGTTCCTGACGAATCAATTCCGACAAAATGCTTTTAATCGCACCGCGATACATTTTTTTGTTAACTTTCTGGCTGTGATTTTGCGGCTTAGCTGCAAAAGTCGCACCACCAGAACGCCAGATAGGACTACGGATTGTACCTGCACGGGCACGACCAGTACCTTTTTGACGCCAAGGCTTCTTACCACCACCGGCTACTTCAGAACGAGTTTTCTGAGCTTTAGTGCCCTGACGAGCACCTGCAGCGTAAGCTACAACTACTTGATGGACAAGGGCTTCATTAAACTCACGTCCAAAGGTAGCTTCGGAAACCTCAAGAGCGCCTTTTGCGTCTTTCAATGTTAATTCCATCACTATTCTCCTCAGACGTTACGCCTTGACCGCTGGTTTAACGATCACATCACTACCGGTTGCACCCGGGACCGCACCTTTGATCAACAACAAACTGCGTTCTGCATCAACTCGAACTAATTCAAGTGACTGCGTAGTGACTCGCTCATTACCCATCTGACCAGCCATTTTCTTGCCTTTGAATACTTTACCAGGCGACTGGTTTTGACCGATTGAACCCGGTGCACGGTGGGACAATGAGTTACCATGAGTAGCGTCCTGCATGCTGAAGTTCCAGCGCTTCACAGTACCGGCAAAGCCTTTACCTTTAGAAGTACCAGTAACGTCTACTTTCTTAACTTCTGCGAAAATATCAACAGTCAGTTCAGAACCAACCGCGTAATCTTCGCCTTCGCCGTTTTTCAGGCGGAATTCCCAAAGACCACGACCTGCCTCTGTACCAGCTTTAGCAAAATGACCTGCTAAAGGCTTGGTTACACGGCTCGCTTTCTTCTCGCCTGTGGTCACTTGAAGGGCACGGTAACCGTCAGTGTCATCAGATTTAACCTGAGTCACACGGTTCGCCAGCACTTCGATCACAGTAACAGGAACAGAAGCGCCGTCTTCCTGGAAGACACGCGTCATTCCTACTTTACGACCGACTAGACCTATAGCCATTGTTAAAACCTCTCGTGTGTAATCCTATTACTGCCCACTTAACCCAAGCTGATCTGTACATCAACGCCAGCTGCCAAATCTAAACGCATAAGCGCGTCAACCGTTTTGTCAGTAGGGTCCATGATATCAATCAGACGCTTGTGGGTGCGGATTTCGTACTGGTCACGCGCGTCTTTATTCACGTGTGGAGAAGTCAGCACGGTGAAGCGTTCTTTCCGAGTTGGCAGTGGGATAGGGCCACGTACCTGAGCACCAGTGCGTTTTGCAGTTTCAACAATCTCTGCAGTCGACTGGTCGATCAGACGGTGATCGAACGCTTTCAAACGAATCCGAATTCTTTGATTAGCCATAAATAAATCAAAGCCTCAATAAAAGAGCATTTAAAAAAGAGCACAGAAAATCGCAACCTCCCTGGCACATACCGGGGGTGCGACATTCTACGTCAACCGTTCAGTCCCCAATCGGGACTGTTGTCGAACGCCTTTTACACGGCCAAAGCCGATAAACTCAAAAGACGTGGCCGCGAATTATACCGACTCACGGCCGGGTGTCAAGCCCTTAATGTGTTTCGGCGTAGTCTTCCACTTGTTCCCAAACACGCATTAAATTACCACCCAGAATCATTTCAATTTCTTTATCTGAGTACCCTCTGTCCATTAAGCGCTGAACAAGGTTTGGATAGGTAGATACATCTTTTAAGCCGACCGGTAATGAATCACCGACACCGTCATAATCTGAGCCAATACCTATATGCTCAACGCCAATTAAGTCGCGCACGTGGTCGATATGGTCCAGAACTGTGTCTAATGTCGCAAACGGGTACGGATTATTTGCTTCTATGTCTTTAATGCGACGTTTGGCTTCATCGCTGTCTTCACCATACTGCTCTTTTACAGCATTAATACGCTTTTTCATCATATCGCGGTAACGGTTTGCCTGCTCAGCCAAAAACGATGAACCAAAGTTAATCTGGATAACGCCTTCATTTTCCGCTAAAGCTTTTAGCATGTCATCGCTCATATTACGCTCGAAACCGGGGGTGTATGAGCGCAGCGACGAATGCGACGCTATGACTGGCACGTCACTAATTTCGACGGCCTGGTAGAACGCCTCATCGGAGATGTGAGAAACATCAACCATAACGCCAACTTTGTTCATTTCTTTGACCAGTTCCTTACCAAAGGGGCTTAAACCATCCCACTGGCGGCGAATGTCATAAGAGGAATCAGAAATGTGATTAGATAATGAGTGAGCCAGAGTAATGTAGCGAATGCCACGCTCATAAAACATGTGCAAGTTATCAAGGTCACCTTCAATTGGTGTGCCATTCTCCATCCCCAAAGCAATAGACATTAGCCCTTGCTCTTTATTACTACGGATGTCATCCGTACTATAAGCCATGGCAAACTTATCAGGGGCTCGTGCAACCAGAGCTTCCATGCCATCAATAAGTTCGTGAGCCAGTTGAACACTGCCACCGCTTTGCTCATAAGAAGCTGGAATATAAATTGACATGAAAGGCGCATCCAGGCCGCCTTCAACAGCGCGGGGGTAGTCAAAATCGCCTTCGGCAGTCGCTTCTGTTACATCTTCCCATTTATCGTGAATTCGGTAAGGCACATCAATATGTGTATCAACCAGAAGGTACTCTTTTGCCAGCCTTTCAGCTTTATCACTCGCTGTATACTTTGCTTGTTCAGCGTTACCTTCTGTGGGCTGTGCGGCTGTTGCGCAGCCAGTTATTACGGCCAGCACGGACGCGGCTATCAGAGACTTAAACATACGTATTCCTCTTTTATTGTTATAACGAGATATACGCAGAGTACCAAAAGTCTAGCTGTGCCGCATTAGGGATGCGCTGAAACTTATGACAGCGCCGACGACTAACGTTCCTAATACCGGCGCGGTCAACCAAATGAGCCACCATTGATCTAATAAAATCATGGGAGCTCCCTACTGAGTCTGCTGACTTTTTTCTTCGGACGCTTTACTTTGAGTTTCAGTCAACTGCAGACTGGAAAACAATTCAAGGCCCCACTCCTGAATAGAATCAGAAACTGACTGCTTGATAGTTTCCATACCTTGCTCTGATATTTCAGCAATCTGAGCTTGTATCTCAGCAGCGATAGAATCTCTATTATCATCGGCAGCTGAAGCCGATGCGCTGAACAACATAACACCACTGACAACACTTACGATTAACGCTTTCATAATTTTTCTCCTTTGAATAAATGACAGTGCGTTAGTTAAGTCGCACTAACTAATTCAAAGGTTGTGCCAGCTTTTTGATTTTATTTAAGATTTTGTTTTATATGGATTTATTGAATTAACAGTAAAAACCTTACCTTCAGCAGGTTAGTGTTTTTCACTAATTTTTAGTGTATTTATGAGGTTAGTGACGAAACATGTTGACTGTGGTCATCCCGAAACGCCAAGGCACCGTAAAGCAATTGCTCAGCACAAGTCGCCCTCGGACCTTTCACGCTAAGATACTGTCGCCAACGCTTCCCCCCGGCCATTCCCTGAAAGAGTCCCAGCATATGTCTGGCCACGTGCCATGCTCGGCCACCCTGACGGATATGGTTATCGATATAAGGTATCATTGCGGTAACAATCGCTTCCCGGGACAACTCTGACCGCTCAACACCCGTCAACGAATCCAACTCAGTCAACAACCAGGGGTTCTGATAAGCCGCTCGCCCTATCATCACACCTTGAACTTGAGCTAAATGCTCTTTAACGTCCTCAATAGTTGCAACTCCGCCATTAATCGAAACAGGAATACTGGGATACCGTTGCTGTGCCCGGTAAACACGCTCATATTGCAACTCGGGAATATCTCTGTTTTCTTTAGGACTCAGGCCTTGTAACCAAGCTTTGCGCGCATGCAAAGTCAATTGATCGGCACCTGCTGCGACTACGGCATCAGTTAGCTGATAAAGGAAGTCATCGGAGTCCTGATGGTCTATTCCGAGTCGGGTCTTTACCGTTATGGGAATATCGGTAACCGCTTTCATCGCGCTCACACAATCAGCTACTTTTTTAGGTTCCGCCATTAAACATGCGCCAAAACTTCCATTCTGAACCCGGTCAGAAGGACAACCAACATTAATGTTAACTTCATCATAGCCCCGCTCTTGGGCTAAAGCGGCACAGTGAGCCATTGCGTCAGGCTCAGAGCCTCCCAATTGAAGCGCAACGGGGTGTTCCTCTGAGTTGAATGCTAAAAAATCCTGTTGGCCATGAATAATAGCGCCAGTCGTCACCATTTCAGTATAAAGAAGGGTGGTTGATGTTAGTAAACGATGGAAGTACCGACAGTGACGATCGGTCCAGTCCAGCATAGGCGCTACTGAGAGCTTGTAAGAATATGGTACAGCCAAAACATCCACCCGGTTAAAAAGTTAGTCAATAAATTTCGAGTAATTGCCTGACATTTTAACTCAGAATAAGCGACTAAGCAGCCTCTTCCGTAAAACCCTTTTCCTTGCCTGTAAAACTCTCTACAATGACCAGAACGATCTTAAATAGTAGTAGACAATGACAGCTCAAGAAGCACAACGATTGATACATAAAGCAGAGAAACTCTGCCAACAACGCGGTGCCCGACTCACAAATGCCCGGCGCGAAGTTTTTGCAATACTCGCTGAGCACTCAGGAGCTGTCGGAGCCTACGATTTACTCGATCAACTGCGTGAAGTCATGCCAAACGCAAAACCTCCTACTATTTATCGCGCTTTAGACTTTCTACAAGAGCAAGGCTTCGTTCATAAAATCACATCATCAAACAGCTTTGTTCTTTGCTCACATTTTGATCATCAGCATCCTGTGCAAATGCTCATTTGTGAATCCTGCGGAGACGTTCAGGAAATTCAGTCTGAGGGTGTTTATGACGAGTTAAAGCACCAGGCGGAAGATCAAGGCTTTAAAGTTCAAAACCAAACTATAGAGGCACATGGCTTGTGCGCTAAGTGCCATTGAATGGTTGTACCCATAAATAATAAATAACAATAGGTAGCACAATGAAACTCAGTCATCTTATAGCGGCTGCAGCGGTTTGCTTTACCGTAAACCAAGCGGCAACAGCCCAGGCATTCGAGGATAAGTTCCGTCAACTGAACGACGACAAATTTCGCAGTCCAAATATCTACCGGACAGCGTCCGGAGCGCCCGGCCACGCATACTGGCAACAAGAAGCCGATTATAAGATCCAGGTCGCGTTAGATGACGGGAATCAACGTATTACCGCTAAAAGCACCATTACTTACACCAATAACTCACCAGACACCCTGCGTTACTTGTGGGTTCAGCTTGATCAAAACCGATTCAAAAAGGACTCTATCGGGCCACAAAGCCGGGCCACAGGAAGTTTAGAGCGTGTTAGTTTTTCCCGTATGGAAAGTATGTTAACTCAGGAAAGCTTTCCTGCTGGCTATGAGCTTACTGAAATCAGTAAAGAAAATGGTGAACCGCTTGCGCATTATGTTAACGACACCATGTTACGGCTTGATCTCAGTGAGCCGCTAAAAAGTGGTGATAGCGTCACATTTAATATCAACTGGCAATTCAACATCATTGAAGCTGAGGTGCTGGGCGGTCGCGGCGGCTACGAATACTTTGAAGAAGACGGCAACTACTTGTACGAAATGGCACAGTGGTTCCCTCGTATGGCAGCGTATTATGACGCTGAAGGTTGGCAGAACAAACAGTTTGTCGGCAATGGGGAGTTCGCTTTGGAGTTCGGTGACTACCGTGTAGAAATTACGGTTCCGGCGGATCACATTGTTGCCTCTACCGGTGTTTTACAGAACCCGGAAGATGTTCTGACGTCCATCCAACGCCAGCGTCTGGAAGCTGCACGTAACGCCGACGAACCAATAAAAATTGTTACCGAAGAAGAAGCTCTGGAGAACCAAAAAGAAGGGACCAGCGAAACCAAAACCTGGATTTTTGAAGCTGAGAAAGTTCGTGATTTTGCCTGGGCTTCCTCACGCAAATTTATCTGGGACGCTCAGGGCTACAAGAAAAACGACACTGATGTACTGGCTATGTCCTTCTACCCCGAAGAAGGCAACCCTTTATGGGAGCGTTACTCAACGGCTTCTATTATCCACACCATTGAGCATTACAATGACTATAGCTTTGACTACCCCTACCCGGTAGCAATTTCAGTCAATGGGCCTGTCGGTGGTATGGAGTACCCAATGATAACCTTCAATGGCCCTCGTCCATACGTTGACGAAGACTCGGGTGAGAAGTACTACTCCAAACGCACGAAATACGGCCTTATTTCGGTCATTATTCACGAGATTGGTCATATTTACTTCCCCATGATCGTCAATACGGATGAGCGTCAATGGACTTGGATGGACGAAGGAATAAACACGTATTTGCAATTCCTGGCTGAACAAAAATGGGAAAAAGATTACCCTTCATGGCGTGGTGAGCCGCGTAACATTACCCGTTACATGGCCAGTAGTAACCAGATGCCCATTATGACCAACTCAGAGTCTATCCTGCAGTTCGGTAATAACGCCTATGGGAAGCCAGCTACCGCTCTAAATATACTGCGTGAAACTATTGTCGGTCGCGACCTGTTTGATTTCGCATTTCGCGAATACGCGCAGCGTTGGAAATTTAAACGCCCGACACCAGAAGATTTATTCAGAACCTTAGAAGATGCTTCAGGGGTCGACTTGGATTGGTTCTGGCGCGGCTGGTTCTATTCGACTGACCATGTCGATATTTCATTAGAACAAGTTAACCAGTTAACGATTAATACTCAGGATCCGGAAGTTGAAAAGGCCTGGGCTGAAAAACAACATGATGCAGAGCCTGAGTCTTTAACCACCAAGCGCAACGCCGATGTTAATTACAAAATTCATCAACAACCACAGCTTGCCGACTTCTATAATGAAAACGATGAGTTTACGGTAACTAATGCAGACCGTAACGAATACAGAAAACTCATTGAAGGACTCAATGACGAACAGAAACAAATGCTGGAAAACGGCAGTAATTTCTATGTGCTCGACTTTGCTAACAAAGGCGGCTTAGTTATGCCTATCTTGCTAGACCTTCACTATGAAGACGGTACTAAAGAGCATGTTCGTATTCCTGCTGAAGTTTGGCGACGTTCACCAGAGAGCGTCAGTAAGTTATTAATCCGTGATAAAACGCTTACTCAGGTCATTGTTGACCCTAACTGGGAAACAGCAGACGTAGACACCGATAATAATTATTGGCCGGCTCGTGCTGTACCATCACGAATTGAGCTTTTCAAACGGGATGACCGTAATAAGAGCATGATGGAAGACTATAACCAGGAGTTGGAGTCAGGTAACGATGATTAAATTCGTTGCTGCTATTGTTCTGACTTTTGCGCTGATACCCTCGGTATCAGCGCATCGGTACTTTTTTGGGTTGACCGAAATTAGCACCAACAAGAACACCGATGCTATTGAAATTGTTCATCAATATACTTTGCACGACGTACAGCAGGCGCTTAAAAAGCGGCTGGGTAAAGCCTTCAGACTTGAGCAAGAAGATGCGGAAAAGCAAATTCGTAACTGGGTAAATGAAGAATTTCAACTCACTGACTCTCAGGGAGAAGCCGTTAAACCAAGCTGGGTAGGTTTTGAAGCAGACTATCAGAAAATTTGGATTTATCAGGAAGTCCCTAAGCGTGATAACCTGTGCAGGTGGACATTATCCAATACGCTTTTGATGAACAATTTTTCAGCACAGGTAAATACTATCAATGTTGTTGATGACTATGGTAATCGTAGTCTAATTTTAACCATTGAAAACACATCTGACACAATTAAGTGTCAGCAAGATATAAAGGAATAAACAATGAATGCCGAGTTCGTAAATCCATTTCTTCAAGCACTGCAAAATGTCTTGTCGATGATGGCTCAAATGGAATTGAAACCCGGTAAGGCGCAGCTTAAAAAAGATGAGTACGCTCGTGGGGATGTATCGGGCATCATCGGTATGGTTGGACCGCAAATTAAAGGCTCATTTTCCATATCTTTTGAAGAGAACTTAGCCTGCGAAATAATGAACAAGATGTTAGGCGAGCTGCCGGACTCAATTAATGAAGATGTGTGTGACATGGTCGGTGAAATCACCAATATGGTCACTGGTGGCGCAAAAAAAACTTTAGGTGAAAAAGGCTATGATTTTGATATGGCAACACCGATAGTAGTATCCGGAAAGGACCATACCATTTCGCACAAATCAGAAGGTTCAAAACTGATTATGCCGTTCAATCATGTCGCCGGAAAAGCTTATATTGAAATCTGCTTCGACAAAATTAACTAGCGACGATTAGTAACGGTCGTCGCTAATGTTGCGGGCATAGTTATCGAACCTCGATAATTGGCCATGGAACTTCAGCTCTACCTTACCAATAGGCCCGTTACGCTGCTTACCAATAATAATTTCCGCCAGGCCTTGCTCCGCTGAGTCGGGATGATAAACCTCATCCCGATAAATAAACATAATAACATCCGCATCCTGCTCAATAGAGCCTGATTCACGTAAGTCTGAGTTAACCGGACGCTTGTCCGAACGTTGCTCCAGGGAACGGTTAAGCTGCGATAGCGCGACAACCGGCACTTCCAGTTCTTTCGCCAGCGACTTTAGAGAGCGCGAGATCTCGGCAATTTCCAGTGTCCGGTTCTCCGACATGCCCGGCACTGTCATGAGCTGAAGGTAATCGACCATAATCATAGAAATACCTTTGTGCTCTCTATGAATGCGGCGGGCGCGGGAACGGACTTCGGTAGGCGTTAAGCCTGAAGAGTCGTCTATGTAAATATTGTTTTTGTCATTTAGCATATTCATGACCGACGCAATGCGCGCCCAGTCATCATCTTCAAGTTTACCCGTACGCACCTTATTCTGGTCAACCCGGCTTAGCGATGCCAGCATACGCATCATCAGCTGCTCGGCTGGCATCTCTAAACTAAAGACCAACACCGGGCGGTCGTCATTAAGTGCAATATTCTCCGCAAGGTTCATGGCAAAGGTTGTCTTACCCATAGACGGACGTGCTGCAACTATCACCAAATCGGAAGGTTGTAACCCGGCAGTCATCTGATCTAAGTCGGTAAAGCCGGTCGACACACCGGTTACGCCATTATTGTTTTTAAGTTTACTTAATTGCTCAATACGGCTAACCGTGCGCTGCAAAATCAGGTTAATGCCTTGCGGCCCTTCACTTGAGCTGACACGTTTCTCTGCTATCTGAAAGACTTTAGATTCGGCTAAGTCTAAAAGCTCTGCGCTGCTGCGCCCCTGTGTATCATAGCCGGACTCAGCAATTTCATTTGCTGCACCTATCATCTCGCGCAATACCGCTCGCTCGCGGACAATATTTGCGTAGGCGAGTATATTAGCGGCACTTGGTGTATTTTTTGCAATCTCTCCCAAGTATGCGAACCCGCCAACCTGTTCTAATTCACCAGAGCTTTCCAGGGTCTCAGAGACGGTAACTAAGTCCATTGGCTGACTACGCTGCGCAAGCTCGTGCATTGCTTTGAAAATGAGTCGATGCGAGCGGTGATAGAAGTCTTCTGCGATGACACTGCCGGCGACATTATCCCAGGCATCATTGTCCAGCATGAGTCCACCAAGAACGGACTGCTCGGCTTCAATTGAATGTGGAGCTGATCTTAAAGCTTCTATGGATGCGTCGCGTTTTTTTGACTTCTCTGCCATGAGGAAAGTTGTCTCGCCAAGGGAAATAATAAGAGGGGATTACTATACAAAATCCCCTCTTATTTAGAAAGCACAGCAAGGCTTAACTGAAGTATTTAATTTTTATCGAGTGTAATTTCACCGCTAACGGTTGTCGCCGAAACATCCGCACTTGCATCACCGACAGAGAACTCGAGTCTGGACGATGGTCCCCACTCTGCTTCATTAGCTTTATCATCAGTTAGTCGGTTGGTAATTTCACCACCCGCATTAGACTTAATATTAAAGCTGGAATGAATATCGCCCATCCACTTAAAGGTTAAGTCACCACTTACCGAACTGGACTCTATGCGAGCAGTACTGTGCAAGCCGGCGGTCAGTATGGCGTCGCCACTGACTGTTGTCACTTTCCCTTTGCGCAGTACACCGGCTTTAACATCAATATCGCCTGAAACTGACTGCACTGTAAGTTCCGTAACAGAATCTGACTGGCTGGTAATATCACCGCTTACTGACTGATAAGTCGCTGACTCTGAACCATTGTTAATGTCCATAATGTCGCCACTAACGGTTTCGAAGCGAACCTCTCCTTCAAGTTCTTCAGCATCGATATCACCGCTGACAGTCTTTAAAAGCACCCGGTTTTTGATGCTACTAACCTCTATGTCACCACTAACCAAGCGGATTTCCAGGCCGCCATCAAAGTCATTTGCAGAGACATCCATGGAGACACCATTGACACTAATATCCATAGATGAAGGCAGGTATATTTTGAGATCTGAACCTTCAGAGTCGTCTGAAGACAAGTTAAAGCCTCTTTGTTCAGGTACTTTTACGTTAATGTGAACCCCTGTCCCCCTCTGTTCAAAAACAAAGTCTTCCGCTTTTTCATCGAGTTTTCCCACAACCCGAATTTCATCTTTGTCATTTACTATAAGCTCAACCTTCCCTCTCATATTATCAATAGAGACCCTTGCCGCTGGTGAAACAGCCAGCGTTTCATCCACCTTTTCCTGAGCCGCTATAGCAGAACCGAACATAAGTAGCGATAAACCAACTATGGTTAATATTTTTTTCATTTTTAACTCCTGGTTAGATTTCTTGTACGGTCTTGGTCAACGTATAAGATTGACTAAGTAACTTTAATTCCTGTTCATTAACCCAACGCAATAATTCCAATAAGTTCGGGTCTCCGGGTGTTTTGCGCAGGGACTCTGTAATTTCTTCTCTGGCAAAAGCCAGCTGGGTTAAATTCTCCTCAGTATTACCATTCATCTGTCGGTAACCTGCCGTTTCATAGCCAACACGCATGCTATATATTTGTGCCTGTTGCTCTGCATTCATTTTTTCCGCCAATAAATAGTACCCGGTCACGGGATTATCCGATGACTTCGGCACACTAAGCTGCCATCCTGCCATGAAGGTAGCAATAACAATACTGGCGGCTACCGCACCAGACCAAAAACCCCGCCCTTTTTTTGCCAGAGGCTCGGAGTGACTCAGTCGGTTCTCAATCACCGGCCAGAAGTCTTGAGGAGGCTCAATACCCTCCTTTTTAATCTGTTCGAGTTGGTCTTCAAGGTTTTGAGCCTGTTTGTTATCACTCATCTTGTAGCCACTCCTCTAAACGTTTACGAGCCCGGTGAAACTGCGCTTTACTGGTGCCTGGCGCAATTCCCAGCCAGTCGGCAATTTGTTGATGGGACTCTCCTTGCAAAGCATGTAAAACAAAGACCTGCCGGGTCTGTTCCGGTAATTTTAAAATCAGTTTATCCAGTTGGCTCACATCGAGGTTACCTTCATTTATTGGTTCTGAAGTCTCTTTGCTGTCAGAGGTAAGCCTTGAAAACCATCGCTTTTGTTTACGTATTTCGGTTAGGCAGATATTGGTTGTTACTCGATACAACCAACTACTAAATTTTGATTCGCCCCGAAAAGAGCCTAATTTTTGCCAGAGTTGCACAAAAACTTCCTGAACTAAGTCATCTGCTAGTGCCTTATCAGCACAGAGTCTAAGCACTAATCCATACACTTGCTTTATATGTCGGTAATACAGTCGCTGAAAAGCGTCCACGTCACCTTGCGCCGCTAATAGCACGTCATCACTGGCTGGTTCACGTTGCAAGGTTATCTCCCTGATACCACTTTATAATTGCTTTGTGAGTTTAGACGACACTTACACAGGAAAGGTTTACACGAATGAAAATTTTCCAAAAAAAAAGCTGCCATAAGGCAGCTTTTTCTAAAAACTATAGTGACTTACTCAGCCGCTACAATTTTCAATTTGATGTTCGCAAATACATCAGCGTGTAAATGTAATTCGATATCGAACTCACCAACTTCACGCAGTGTACCGTGCGGCATTAATACTTCGCTCTTCTTCACTTCAACGCCTGCAGCTGTTACTGCATCAGCGATGTCACGAGTACCGATAGAACCAAATAATTTGCCTTCATCACCTGCTTTAGAGGCAATAGTAACTGTATCTAAAGCATTAACTTTTTCAGCACGGGCTTCGGCAGCAGCTAAGTGATCAGCTAATTTAGCTTCATACTCAGCACGACGTTGTTCAAACAGTTCAACGTTGCTTTTCGTTGCCGGTACTGCTTTTCCTTGTGGGAAAAGAAAGTTACGTGCATAACCTGATTTTACACTGACTTGATCGCCAAGGCTTCCCAAGTTAGCAATTTTATCTAACAAAATGACATTCATTTCTCGCTACCTCTACTTTTGGTAATCGAACCGGTGCTAGCTTACTGATGTGAATCAGTATAAGGCAGCAGTGACAAATAACGAGCACGCTTGATAGCGCGCGCTAACTGACGCTGATACTTAGCGGATGTTCCAGTAATACGGCTAGGAACGATTTTACCAGTTTCAGTAATGTAGTTCTTAAGCGTAGCGATATCTTTATAATCAATTTCTTTTACGCCATCTGCTTTAAAGCGGCAGAATTTGCGGCGACGAAAAAAACGAGCCATGATGGTCTCCTTAAATCAATTCGAGATGCTGAGCATGAAGTACCAAACGAGGTGAGCCATTGCTATCCTCGTGACGGTGCAGAAAACCTTCTGCTAAAACTTCACAACCCACCGTCAATTTTTCTAACCAGTGTTGTAAACCTTCACCACTTAAAACGACCTGAATACGCACATAAGATTGACGATTCATACCAGCTTCCGGTTGCATAGACCGATGTTCAATCACTAATTGTAAATGCTCAATACCTGAAGGGCTGGTTTCCAGCTTAGGTACTTTGCCAAGTGTTCCGGTTAAATGCAGTCGATTCATAAGGGTTATAGAAAGTCAGCAAGCTTACGCTGCTTCACTGTCACCTTTACGATCTTCCTTCGGCTTAGTCAGCGGCGAAGGCTCTGTAATAGCTTCTTTCTTACGCATGATCATGTTGCGTAAGACTGCATCGTTGAAACGGAATGCAGTTTCCAGCTCTTCCACAACTTCTGCAGACGCTTCAATGTTCAACAGAACATAGTGTGCTTTATGCAGTTTGTTGATTGGGTAAGCCAATTGACGACGGCCCCAGTCTTCTAAACGATGGATTTGACCACCACCTTGCTTAATCGTTTCGCTATAGCGCTCGATCATGCCAGGTACTTGCTCGCTTTGGTCCGGGTGGACCATAAATACGATTTCGTAATGACGCATTACAGTTTCCTTTTGGTTCGTATAGCCTCAGTTTAGCTCAGCCGCACTAACATAGAAGCAAGGAACACATTCAATAAAATTAAAATATGGCTGATTTAAGCCGCGCGATACTAACTAAAATGAACGCCGATTGCAAATTAATCGGCGTTTTTATGAGCCTTTTCGATACGGGAACTGAGCAGGGCAACAATGCGGTCGGCTAACTCATTAGCCACGGCGCTTTCTCCGCGTACAACAATATGATCAACAATCTTTTCCTGACGTCTTACAGTGGCATCAATTTGTATCGCGTCCTGTTGGTTCTGAAAAGCCAGATTCACCTGCCACTCAGCGTTATTGTCCTCAACCCTGTGCCATTCGTGTCTGACTTCCAGCCGATTACTGATATCAAAAGCCAAATTTTCCACGGACTTTTCAGCGTTATCCTGCAGTTCGAAATGAAAAGCAACGTAAGGCTTTTCTGAGCGCAACCAGGTGGGAGATTCCCAGTTAGGCGTCCAGCTTACAAAGAGCACAGCAACCATGCCTAAAGCAATAGCAATAGGCAAAAGGCGACGTTTAAGATCCATTGCGCTGCCTGACTACCTCAAATAGACACACACCACTGGCTACTGAAACATTCAGACTACTGACACTGCCAGATAAAGGAATAGATACTAAATCGTCACAGGTTTCGCGGGTCAAACGGCGCATTCCTTTTCCTTCAGCGCCCATCACCAAAGCCACCGGTCCGCGGTAATCGACATCATAGACTGACTGAGTCGCTTCCCCTGCCGTACCGTATACCCAGACGCCCAGCTCCTGAATATCGCGCAGAGCCCGCGCTAAGTTTGTAACAACAACCATAGGCACATTTTCTGCCGCACCAGAAGCGACTTTACGTACCGTTGGCGTAATCTGTGCCGATTTATCCTTAGGGACAATAACAGCGGTGACGCCAGCGGCATCGGCTGTACGCAAACAGGCCCCTAAATTATGCGGGTCAGTTACGCCATCAAGCACCAGAAACAACGCAGCGGTTTGGCTTTGCTCCAATAACCCCGGAAGATCTTGCTCCGTTAAGGTGGGTGGAGACTGAACCGTTGCAACAACCCCCTGGTGATTCCCGCCTTCGGCCCTTTTTTCCAGAGCTTGTTTAGGCACCCATTGAGGACGTACACCCGTCGCATGACATTGGTTTACAATGTCACGCACAGAATCGTCCTGGCGCTCTTTAGAAACGTAGAGCTCAACCAAACGATCCGGGTGGTTTTTTAATATAGCCCGCACTGCGTGCAGGCCAAACACAGTCACTTTTTGGCTCATGACTTACTACGTCCTTTACCGCCACCGCGATTTGTGTTTTTCCGTTGACCACCCTTGCCTCTGGGTTGACCCTTACGTTTACCCTTTCCAGAACCTTTTGCCGGCATACTGCGCTTTTTGCCACCCGGGCTCGTCGCTTCCAGTAAGGTTAAATCAATTTTCCGGTCATCGAGGTTTACGTCTTTAACTTTCACTTTAACGTTATCACCCAGACGGAATACGCTGTGGCTGTTCTCGCCAACTAACATCCCTTTTTGCTGATCAAAATGGTAATAGTCATTGTCGAGGTTACTAATATGAATAAGCCCGTCAATTTGGTAATCACTAAGACGAACAAATAAACCAAAGTTAGTAACAGATGAAATAACACCTTCAAACTCCATACCAATATGGTCGAGCATGAACTCGCATTTTAACCACTCATCTACCTGACGAGTGGCATCATCTGCCCGACGTTCTGTCATTGAGGTATGCACGCCCAGTTCATCCAGCTGTTTTTCCGAATAAGCCCAGGCTCCGACAAGCCCTTTACCTTCGCCTTCATTTTTGCGCAGAATAGCTTTTATCGCACGATGCAAAATCAGATCGGGATAACGACGAATAGGTGAAGTAAAGTGTGCATAAGATTTCAATGCCAGACCGAAATGGCCTTTATTCTCAGGCTGATAAACGGCCTGTTGCATTGAACGCAGCAACATAGTCTCAATAAGTTCGTGATCCTGACGATCTTTAACTTGTTCAAGCAGTGTCGCGTAGTCCCTCGGAGAGGGCTCATCACCACCTTCGAGATTCAGGCCGAGTTCACCAAGAAAACTGCGGAAGTTGTTCAGACGTTCATCCGCCGGAGTCTCATGCACACGGAATAACGCGCCAATTTCTTTGTCAGACTCAATAAGCTGGGCGGATGCCACGTTAGCCATGATCATGCACTCTTCAATAATTTTATGAGCAACATGACGTTTAACAGGCTCGATACTTTCAATTTTACGCTCAGCGTTAAAAATGAAGCGGGTTTCCTGCGTATCGAATTCGATAGCCGAACGGCGTTTGCGGGCAGCACTTAACGCATTGTAAAGACGTTCAAGCTCCTGAACGTTGTCCATCACATGCTGATACTGTTGTTGCAGCTCTTCGTCGCCATCAAGCAACTTCTTAACTTTGTTGTAAGTCAGACGAGCATGACTTTTCATTACTGCCGGGTAGAATTGAGTCGATTTCAGTTTCCCACGAGGCCCCAGTTCCATCTCTGCAACCATACACAGACGGTCAACATCGGGGTTCAATGAACATAAGCCGTTTGAAAGCTTCTCCGGTAACATAGGAATAACGTTACTGGGGAAATAAACCGAATTCCCTCTATCAGTCGCGGCTTTATCAAGCACCGTATCGGGCCGTACATAATAGGAAACATCGGCTATAGCGACCCATAAACGCCAACCTTTCTCTTCAGGCACACAGCAAACCGCGTCATCAAAGTCGCGAGAGTCTTCACCATCAATAGTAATAAGCGGAAGTTCACGTAGGTCTTTACGTCCTTCATAAGCTTCTGCCGGAACCTCTTCACTGTATTTTTTTAATTCTTCATCAACTTCTGATGGCCATTCAGTGGGAATATCGTGCTCGCGAATAGCCACCTGAATTTCCATGCCAGGCGCCATATGTTCACCCAGAACCTCGGTCACCCGGCCTATGGGGCTGGTTCGACGACTTGGCCGACGAGTTATCTCTACAACAACTAACTGACCGTGACGAGCACCACTTTTATCCGCATCCGGAATGAGGATATCCTGACTAATGCGACCATCGTCCGGCACTACAATACCTAAACCGTGTTCAATGAAGTAGCGGCCAACAATGTTACTGTCTCTTGGCTCCGTAACACGTACAATACGCCCTTCGGTGCGACCCCGACTGTCTTTACCACTAGGCTGAACGAGTACTCGGTCGCCGTGTAATACAGAATACATTTGGTGATGCGGAATAAAGAGATCTTTTCCGCCGTCTTCAGTCTGGCAGAAACCAAAACCGTCTTTATGACCAATGATACGACCTTTAATCAAGTCCATACGCTCAGGCAGACCATAAGCATTTGCTTTACTGTAAATAAGCTGCCCGTCGCGCTCCATTGCCCGCAACCGACGTTTTAAGCCAACAGCCTGACGTTCGTCATCCAGGTTGAAATGGCGAATAAACTCGTCAAAATGAACAGGTTTATTATTGGAAGTAACAAGTTCCAATAACTGTTCGCGGCTTGGAATTTCGACTTCGTAGTCTGGCGTATTGTTGTTCTGCTGATTATCTGACATAGAATCCTATATATGTATGGTTGCACGGTTAAGGACGACCGATGCGGACAGTATACGTGCTGAAAAGGATAATGTCAGTGCTTCGCTTGTATTTTGAACAAAACGTACCCATACATCCTCTAATAGATAAAGAATGAGTTGTCGAATCGTTCGATATACTCTAATTTGATAGCTGAAACATTTACTAAGATCAGAAAATGCTAAAAAACGCAGCAGCAACAACTGAATTCAGCTTGCTCCAAAAATGGAGCTCTCAGGTACTGTTGTGTTTATTACTCATCGCTTTTAGTACATGCAGCTACGCTTTATCTGGTAGCAGCGAGAGCCAACTAACGACTCAGCAACACTCTGACACCGTTTTCGTTGTCGATCTGACATCGTCAATTTCTGAGGTTCAGGCTGAAGACCCCGAACTCGATAAATCAATCGATTCTGCCTCAAGAGTTTTTCAAAACGTTTTAGCGCTTGCTCCAATCTCTTTGAGAATAACTGAATCGAAACTTACCCAATGGAATTGGCACCTCGTTAGAGGACCACCCACTCACCTTTAAGAATTCTGTACTTTCTAATTTTTAAAGGAGTTTGTCATGAGTGAGTTTAAAGAAATTCAATGGTCTTCTGCAGCCGATAAAATTGCAATACACCACAACTATGATCATCAGCCCGTCATTAGCTGGCACGATAGCGCCATGAATGTTGTTGACGATTTCACTAAAGTGTCTCCTCTGGAAATAACGGAGAACACATTGGTCAGCGACGCCGAACAGAAACTCCGGAATGCCAACCGTCGTTATGCCTGCATAAAAAACCAAAATGGTGAAATGACAGGTTTACTGGCGCTTCGCGAACTTCACGGACGCAAAGCGACCCAACTAAGTACGGTCAACCAAACTGGGTGGAGAGAGTTGGCGGTAAAAGAGTTGATGTTACCTCTTCTCGCATTACCACAAGTTAAACTAGAAAGCTTAACAAAGGCTAAAGTAGGAGACGCTGCGGCGACTCTCAAAGCCAGCGGGCGTGACTTTCTTCTCGTAATTAACAATGGAGAAGTCTGTGGTGTAGTGTCATCACTTAGAATAGCTGAGTTAACAGGTGAGTCAGTGAACGTTTATCACTTGCCCTCAACTTTTGCTGAGATTATTTCAGCGATAAATCATCATGAGGTCATTGACTGAAATCGCTTATATGTCAGAAGTGCCTGTGCGCTTCTGGCATTTTTTTAATACGAATTACGAGGGGAAAACTTGGTGGCGCTGGACGGACTTGAACCGTCACTCCCAGAAGGAACCTGATTTTGAATCAGGCGTGTCTACCAATTCCACCACAGCGCCATGCCATTTAAGGTGAATGCGTTACGTAATTAAGTAACGGGACGGGATTATACCCGTCAAGCATCGCTAATCAAGCAATAATTCATGAAAATCACCGAGAATATGACTAACTGTTGCTTCCTTGTACAACTGAGACAGCTGTCAGTCAGCTTAGCTCATGATATGATCCAGATACATTTAATTTAAATGAGTTCCGCATGAGTTCTGAAGCACAAAGACTACACGCCAGCTTTCCCAGTGCTGGCTTTACCAGACGACTGGCAGCCTGGGTTTATGACCTTTTAGTTGCTGCAGCAATTATTATGCTGGCGTCTGCGTTAGCGTTACTTTTTGCCGCGCTACTAACCTCTTTCAACTGGCTGGTGCTATCGGACGATATGGATCACGCCGCCTGGCTGGCTCAGGGGCCATGGTACAGCTTATATCTTATTACTGTTGTTGCGGTATTTTTTGGCTGGTTCTGGAAACGTTCAGGACAAACATTAGGCATGCGCGCCTGGCGTTTAAAACTGCAAAACCGTGACGGCTCACGCTTAACCAACCGCCAGGTATTCATAAGGTTGCTGACCTGCTGCGGAGGTCTCGGGAATCTTTGGGTTCTTGTTGACTTTAAAAACCGAAGAGCCTGGCAGGATTACGCCGCAGCAACAGAGGTTGTCACCCTTTCGAAAGAAGCGAACCAGCTTTTTTACTGGAACGAACTTTAAGTGTGGTCGGCCTGTTGTCAGGCCGTGCGCCCACGCATGAAGTAGACCGCAATCCCCGCAAACAACATACTCGGTAGTAATGCCCCTAAAATAGCCGGAATTTGGTAAACCTGTGCCAGAGGCCCAAAAATCTCATTACTCACATGAAATCCGAAGCCGGTGATAACACCTAACAAGACCCTTGCGCCCATCGTTGTCGAACGCAGAGGTCCAAAGATAAACGACAGAGCGACCAACAACATTACAGCCACAGTTATTGGAGCAAAAAGCTTACGCCATAAAGCAAGTTCATAACGTTCCGCAGACTGTTGATTGCTTTCCAGGTACGTCAGGTAATCCAGTAGCCCGCTAATAGAAAGTGATTCTGGTTTAATGGTCACGACCCCGAGCTTATCGGGCGTCAAGCTTGATTGCCAGGACATATTAGCTTTTTCATCGCGTAGCATACGGTTTTCCGTCATTTGCGTAACCGTCACCTCCTGCATACGCCATTTGTCGCCGCTAAAATTAGCTGTTCGGGCGTAGGTTACCTGTTGCAATTCCCTATTATCATTAAAGTCATAAATCAGAACATCGTTCAGACGTCCGGTGTCCTCAACTTCACCAATATTGATAAAGTCAGAACCGTCTTTTGCCCAGACACCCTGTTGTGCCGAAATTAAGCTGCCACCTGAAATAGCCTGTGAGCGGATAGCGCGCCCTTGAGATTCCATGGGTGGTGCTATCCATTCGCCTATCGCCATTACTGCAACCATCATAATAATGGCGGATTTCATTACCGCACCAATAATATTCAAGCGGGAACGCCCTGCCGCCATCATAACCACAAGCTCAGAGCTGCTCGCCAACATACCGACCCCAATGAGGCCACCAAGTAAAGCGGCCATTGGAAAAAAGGTTTCAACATCTCTGGGCAAGCTGTAAAAGACGAAAAGTGCAGCATCCATAACGTTGTAGTCGCCACGACCAACCGACTTTAGTTGCTCGACAAAGCGAATTAAAGACGACAAACCGGTTAATACAGCAAGACTTAACAGCGAGGTTCGTAGTACGGCAAGACCAATGTACTTATCTAAAATACTAAACATCATTGCCCCCGAGCCGCGCCGAAGCGTAGATTTGCCAATAATCTCAAGCCAACAGGTCTGCCTTTACCTATCAACACTAAGCCAAACACCAGTAATATGAAGTGTATCCACCATAACCCGATAACTGGAGGAATAACGCCGTCACGTATGGCCGACTTAGCTGCCATAAGCAATAGAAAATAGCCTAAATAAATGAGTAAAGCCGGGGCCATTCGTCCAAACTTACCCTGACGAGGGTTCACACGGCTTAACGGTACAGCAATAAGTGTCAATAACGGCATAGCCAGAGGAATCGCAATACGCCACTGCAGTTCAGCAACCGCAGCCGGTTCAGTTTGCGACATTAACTCCACAGTGGGATAGGCTTCGAGTTTTCGCAATTGCTCACTGGCCTGTTGCTCCTTAATTTGAAGCTGGTAACTGTCAAACGACATCATCTGATAACTGTCGTTGTCACCGGCGTAGCGTTTTCCCTCACCCAGTTCAAGCCATTGCGACCCCGTTGTTTCACTGATTACTTTACCGGTCTTTGCCATAACCACGCTGCCCGACTGTAACTCGCCCTGACTGTGGTTATGCTGCGCGACAAAAACTTCCTCAAGGTCGCCATTATCACCGACACTTTGCACGAATATGACTGCTTTGCGGTTACTTGCTTGTTGGAAGCGTCCCGGCATTAAAGCCGTTAAGCCACTTTCTGAACGAGCTTTGTCTTCCAGCTTTTGTTCCTGATCGAGTGACCAGGGCACTAACCATAAAGTGAAAGAAGCTGTTATCAAAGCCAAAACTAATGACAGCACCAAAGTCACCCGGGTTACATACCACTCACTTACCCCACAGGCGTGCAGAACCGTCATTTCGTTGTCAGCATAGATACGTCCATGAGCCAGTAAAATACCCAAAAACAAACTAAGAGGCAGAATCAGAGACACTAATGCAGGGAGGTTCAGCGACAGAAGCTGAAAAATAATTGCGCCGGGAATATCCCCTTCTGATGCATCCGACAGAACACGGACAAACTTCTGACTGACAAAAATCGTCATCAGGATAAAAAGCACAGCAAGCTGCGACTTCAATGTTTCACTGATCAAATAGCGGAATATGCGCACTGGCGTTCACTCATAACTTAGGTTTTTACTGGAATAGCTGTGATTTTTAAGTAAACTTGTTATTTTAACAACAAAGTGTCTTTATAGTGAAACTATAGCAGGCATTGAAGCCACCTGAAACAGGAGCACTGTCATGGAGTTCAGCGTCAAAAGTGGTAATCCGGAAAAACAACGTTCTGCTTGCATCGTTGTTGGCGTGTTTGAACCTCGTCGTCTGTCTGGCGTTGCCGAACAATTAGACAAAGTCAGTGATGGTTATTTAAGCAACTTATTGCGCCGCGGAGACCTTGAAGGTAAATCAGGTCAGGTTCTGCTGTTACATCATGTCCCCAATATTCTTGCCGAACGGGTATTACTGGTCGGCTGCGGTAAAGAGCGCGAACTTGATGAGCGCCAGTATCGCCAAATTATAGCCCGCACTATGAACACGTTGAACGAAACCGGCTCAATGGAAGCGGTCTGCTTTCTTAGTGAGCTGCACGTTAAAGGTCGCGATACTTACTGGAAGGTTCGTCAGGCCGTAGAAGCTGCGCGGGCAACATTATACAACTTTAACGAGCTTAAGAGTAAAAAAGAAGAACCTCGACGCCCGTTGCGTAAACTGGTCTTTAATGTTCCAAGCCGAAAAGAGCTGGCTTTGGGCGAACAAGCTGTGCAACACGCGTTAGCCGTAGCTACGGGTATGGATATTTGCCGCAACGTAGCAAATATGCCACCTAACATTTGTACACCTCGTTATTTAGCCGATCAAGCCAAATTAATGGCTGAAAATTACGACAATTTAACGGTTAGCACCGTTGAAGAAGCCGAAATGGAAAAGCTGGGTATGAACGCATACTTAGCCGTTGGCCGTGGTTCAGAACATGAGTCAGTACTAACTTTAATGCATTACAACGGCGCACCCGACGACCAGCCCCCCATAGTTCTGGTCGGTAAAGGCCTGACATTTGATTCGGGCGGTATTTCCATTAAACCATCCGCCAATATGGATGAAATGAAATACGACATGGGCGGTGCTGCCGGCGTTTTAGGAGCTATGCAGGCTCTTGCTGAACTGCAACTTCCCATAAACGTTATTGGCGCTGTGGCAGGTTGTGAAAACATGCCAGATGGCAAAGCATACCGTCCCGGAGATATCCTGACGACGATGAGCGGTCAAACAGTTGAGGTGCTGAATACCGACGCAGAAGGTCGACTGGTACTGTGCGATACCCTGACTTATATCGAGCGCTTCGAACCCGAGTCCGTGATTGATTTAGCCACGCTGACAGGCGCCTGTGTTATTGCGTTAGGCAGCCATGCTTCAGCCGTACTCAGTCAACATAATCCGTTAGCACACGAAATTCTAAATGCTGCCCAACAAAGTGGCGACAAAGCCTGGCGTATGCCGCTATGGGATGAGTACCAGTCAATGCTCGACAGCCCTTTTGCAGATATGGCTAACATTGGTGGTCGCGAAGCCGGCACCATTACCGCCGCTTGTTTCTTATCTCGCTATACAAAGAAATACAATTGGGCACACATGGATATTGCCGGTACGGCCTGGCAAGGTGGTAAAGACAAAGGCTCCACAGGCCGCCCGGTTCCATTATTGACGCAGTTTTTAATTAACCGGTGCAGCGCAGAGGTCGCAGAGTAAGATGCCCTCAGCCACTTTTTTCTTAATGCCTGACAAAGCTGAAGGCGAGCAAAATCGGTTAATTTGCGATAAGATAGCGGAGCTATACAGAAAGCATAAAAGGTTGCGGGTTTGGGCCCGCAATCAGCAACAGGCGGAAGCGCTGGACGAACTGTTATGGCAACAACCAAGTGATGCCTTTATTCCGCATAATTTGCTTGGAGAAGGCCCGGCTACCGGAGCGCCGGTAGAACTTTGTTGGCCGGAGTCTGGCGACATTAAAAGCCGACCCGGTTACGCCCTGTTTAACCTGGCTGAAGACATTCCGGTACAAGCTCAACAGAGCCAGAAACTTTATGACACAGTTCCAGCCGATGACAATGGCAAAAAAGTAGCTCGCGAGCGATACAAACATTACAGGGCCAGAGGTTGCCAAATGCATACCGAGCCCCTGACATCCGAACAGAAGTAAGGTTAATATGGATAAAACATACTCCCCTGCAGCGATAGAACAAGACCTCTACCAACAATGGGAAGACAAAGGCTACTTCAAGCCTTCAGGTAAGGGCGACTCCTACTCTATTATGATTCCGCCGCCCAACGTTACCGGCAGTCTGCACATGGGTCACGCCTTCCAACACACCATTATGGATACGCTCACCCGCTACCAGAGAATGAACAGCCGTAATACATTATGGCAAGTCGGTTCTGACCACGCTGGTATTGCCACGCAGATGGTCGTTGAACGCCAGTTAGCCGCTCAAGGACAGACTCGCCAGGAACTTGGTCGTGACGCTTTTATTGATAAAATTTGGGAATGGAAGGAACAGTCAGGCGGCACCATCACTCAGCAAATGCGCCGTCTGGGCGACTCTGTTGACTGGGATCGTGAACGCTTCACTATGGACGAAGGCCTTTCAGATGCGGTACGTGAAGTCTTCGTAAAACTGCACGAAGATAACTTGATTTACCGTGGTAAACGCCTGGTCAACTGGGACCCGGCACTGCAAACCGCTATTTCTGATTTAGAAGTCGAGAATAAAGAGCAACAAGGTTCTATCTGGTATTTACGTTACCCGCTGGCCGATGGCGAGAAAACCGAAGACGGCAAAGACCATTTAGTGGTCGCGACCACCCGCCCGGAAACCATGTTAGGCGATGTCTGTGTTGCTGTGCATCCCGACGACGAGCGCTTTGCCCATTTGGTTGGGAAACACCTCGAGTTACCTATTGTTAACCGTCGTATTCCTATTGTTGCCGACCACCACGTTGACAGCGAATTCGGTACAGGTTGCGTAAAGGTAACTCCGGCGCATGATTTTAATGACTACGAAATTGGCAAACGTCATCAAACTGGGATGATTTCTATTTTTGATGACACTGCGCACGTCATGGCAAAAGCAGGCCTTTACACCAGTACGGGTGAAGCGCTTGAAGAGCTGAACGGGTTTGATGGGGCTTTACCTGAGCGATACGCTGGTAAAGAACGCTTTGAGGCCCGTAAGCAACTTATTGCTGAATTTGACGAGCTTGGCTTACTGGAAAAAATTGAAAAACACACCAACAAAATACCATACGGCGACCGCGGTGGCGTTCCTATTGAACCGCATTTAACCGACCAATGGTATGTTCGCGTTGAACCTATGGCCAAACAAGCAACCGAAGCGGTTGAAGACGGACGCATTGAATTTGTGCCTAAGCAATACGAGAACATGTATTTCAGCTGGATGCGCGATATTCAGGACTGGTGTATTTCGCGTCAATTATGGTGGGGGCACCGTATTCCGGCATGGTACGACGAACAGGGCAATGTCTATGTCGGTCGCACCGAAGAAGAAGTGCGGGAGAAGCACAACTTAGGCGATACGCCTCTTCAGCAGGACGAAGACGTACTGGATACCTGGTTCTCTTCCGCGTTATGGACCTTCTCTACCTTAGGTTGGCCAAAAAATACCGAGGACTTAAAAACCTTCCACCCTACCGATGTGTTGGTGACTGGTTTTGACATCATTTTCTTCTGGGTTGCCCGCATGATCATGATGACCATGCACTTTATGAAAGACGAAGAAGGCCAGCCGCAAGTTCCGTTTAAGAAAGTCTATGTGACCGGTCTTATTCGCGACGAAGAAGGCCAGAAAATGTCTAAGTCTAAAGGTAACGTGTTAGATCCGCTGGACATGATTGACGGCATTAGCGCTGACGAGCTGGTGGCTAAACGCACAGCCAATATGATGCAGCCGAAAATGCGCGAGAAAATTGAAAAACGCACCCGCAAAGAGTTTCCTGAAGGCATTACCGCCCACGGAACCGATGCACTGCGCTTTACATTAACAGCACTTGCATCGACTGGGCGCGATATCAACTGGGACATGAAGCGTCTGGAGGGTTATCGCAACTTCTGCAACAAACTGTGGAACGCCAGCCGGTATGTGTTAATGAGTACCGAAGAGAATGACTGTGGTCTTGAAAACGACGATATGACCCTGTCACTGGCTGATGAGTGGATTATTGCCCGCTTTAACAGCACAGTAAAAGACTTCCGTCAGGCTTTAGATACCTATCGTTTTGATCAGGCAGCCGCTATTGCATACGAGTTTACCTGGAACCAGTTTTGTGACTGGTATCTGGAGCTTACTAAGCCGGTTCTCCAAAATGGTACGGATGTACAACAACGCGGTACTCGCCACACACTGGTGAATGTTTTAGAACAGTTACTGCGCTTACTGCATCCGGTTATGCCGTACATTACTGAAACTATCTGGCAACGGGTGAAACCGCTGGTTGGTAATACGGATGATACCATTATGCTGCAGCCGTTCCCGCAGGTTGAGGACAACGTCAGCCATCAGGCAATGCAGGACATGGAGTGGCTGAAGCGCGTTATTTTAGCTATTCGAAATATTCGTGGCGAAATGGATTTATCACCGAATAAGCCTTTGCCTCTGCTGCTTTCAAATGCTGATTCAATGGCCAGAGGCCGTATTGAGAATAACCAAAGCTTCCTCAGTAGCCTGGCAAAGCTGGAGTCTATTGAGTTTATTGAAAGCGATGATGATGCACCAGCCAGTATGACCGCACTGGTTGATACGTTGAAGCTGCATATTCCAATGGCCGGTTTAATTGATAAAGAAGCAGAGCTACAGCGACTGCAAAAATCTATCGAGAAAGCGAACAAAGAGTGGCAGCGTCTGAACGGTAAGTTGGGCAACGATAACTTTGTCAGTAAAGCACCAGAAGCTGTCATTGCTAAAGAACGTGAGAAGCTTGCTGAAGCAGAAACTACGCTCAAGCAACTGCAAGAGCAGCAAGAGAAAATTAAAGCGCTTTAATTTTCATTAAAAGTGTATCGCTAAAAGCCCGAGTCTCTGATTCGGGCTTTTTTTTGAAAAATAATCTATTTTAAGAGGGCTCTCGTAGTGAAAAATAACGAGACAAAGGGAGAGAGTCATGACTATTTTCGAAGAACTGAGAGTTGATCACGATAAACAACGTAAATTGCTTGAATTGCTATTGGAAACGACCGGAGAAGCGCCGGAGCGTGAACAATACTATCAGCAACTAAAACTTCAGCTGGAACAACACGCTGCCGCTGAGGAACGATACTTTTATAACCCCCTTATTAAAGATAATGACACAATAGAAATGTCGAGACACGGTATCGCTGAGCACCATGAAATTGACGAACTGATTGAAACCTTAGAACAAACGGAAATGTCGTCGCCAGCCTGGCTTCAACACTTTAAAAATTTAAAACATAAAGTCTTACATCACCTGGAAGATGAAGAGCAGGGATTTTTCCAGCGCGCAGGAAAGGTATTAAGTGAGTCCGAAAAATCCGGCTTAGGAAGTGACTACCGCAATATGATGAAAGAAAAAGGTTTGTAAAATCAGGAGAGGTTATTCCTCTCCATCGTCGAACTCTTCACCTTCAAGTTCATCATCTTCAATCAAGGTGCCCCAGCCATCGTATTCAACCTCACAGTCATCGGCTATAGCAGCTATTTCTCTCACCTGCCGGTTTAGAATATCGCTATCAAGCTCAGCATCTGTGACCGCCATAAACGCAAACCAACGCTTACCGCGTTCGTCTTCAAACTCATCGGCATCGTCCACATGGTAGCCTTGCTTAACAAGCTCTACGGCCGCTTTTTCCAACTTAGTAAAGTCCTGGCTGGCCAGGTGATGCTCAATTTCATACAGGAGATCTGTCTCCGCACCGTCAGCTATCAAAGCCTGTACGGTTTCTTCACTTTGCTTAAGTAGATCATTAAGATCTCGGCTCATGATTTATCCTTTTCCGCCTGTTCTCGTTCAATACTTGTGTTCAGCTGCTTAATTTTATCATCCATTAGCTGATGGCAGTGCCCACTCAGCTCACGTAAGTTTTCACGCTGGTAGTTTGCAATTCGTACCGGCTCCAGAAAAGCAACTTTCAGCACACCATTGTTCCAGCGGTTCATCTTTACCTTGCCATGTAACTCAGAGACACATACCGGAACCACGTCAACCTGAGCCCGAAACGCAGTATGAAAAGCACCATTCTTAAAGGGTAACAGCCCTCTTCCGTAACTTCGGGTTCCTTCCGGAAACATCCATACCGAAATGTCTCGTTGCTTTATAGCATCCGCCGTTTGTCCTATAGTGCCATGAGCTTTTCCGGCGTTTTTTCTGTCAATCAGAATATTTCCTGCTAACCAATAAAGCCACCCGAAGAACGGTATCCAGCGCAGGCTTTTCTTGCCCACAGTAACGGTATTTTTGGGCAGCATTGCTGCAATGGTGAATATTTCCCAACTGTTCTGATGGTTACAGACAAAGACGTAAGGGCCACCCTTTTCAATGTCCGGGTGACGACTCACTTCAATTCGCATGCCTAAAACTCGTATTGCCCACCCAAAAATATGAGCGAACCTGTAAGTATTATTACGATGAAAGGGGCGGATAATACAAAATAAGCAACCGACCACACCGAACAATACAACGAATCCACCAAGAAATACCCACCGCAACAAGGCTAACATTCAAACTCCTCAATTATCCTTGTCTTGCTCAACCACTATTTCATCAACACGTTGTAATCCGCGCGGTAGTTTATTACCACGCCGTCCGCGTTCTCCATAGTAATGCTCTAAATCTGCAGGTTTCAGAGTCAGCTTACGCTTACCGGCAATCAAAGTAATAGCTTTGTCCGGCGCCGCAGTAGCCAATGCAACCACATATTCTTCGCGAGACTGCGCACGCAAAGCAGGAATACTAATTAACTTGTTGCCTTTTCCTTTACTCAGTTGAGGCAAGTCTGCGACAGGGAAGACCAACATCCGGCCTTCGTTGGAAATAACAACAACTTTGTCTTCCTGCAAATCATTCACTTTATTAGGTGCCAGTATCTTAGCGCCGGTCGGTAATGTGATAATAGCTTTACCGTTTTTATTACGGCTGACTAAGTCGCTGAACTGGCAAACAAACCCATAACCAGCGTCGGATGCCAATAGTAAATGACTTTCGTCTTTGGCCATTAGAACGTGCTCAACGTTTTCACCCGCAACTAAACTGAAACGTCCGGTCAGAGGTTCACCCTGGCTCCTTGCTGATGGCAACAGATGCGCTTCACAGGAGAAGCTTTTCCCTGAAGTATCAAGGAACACCACAGGCTGATTACTCTTACCTTCAGCCGACGCCAAATAGCTGTCACCGGATTTATAACTGAGCTTCTCACCTTCGATATCATGACCTTTAGCAGAGCGCACCCAGCCTTTCTTCGATAACACAACAGTTACCGCTTCGGCTGGCGTTAAATCACGCTCGCTTAACGCTTTAGCTTCAGAGCGCTCAACAATTGGCGAACGGCGCTCGTCACCATAAGTTTCCGCATCAGCTAGCAACTCTTTCTTGATCAGTGTTTTCAAACGACGATCTGAGCCCAGTAAAGTCTGCAGCTTTTCGCGCTCTTTATTAAGTTCATCTTGCTCGCCGGTCAGCTTCATTTCTTCTAATTTTGCTAAGTGGCGTAACTTCAGCTCCAGAATAGCTTCAGCTTGTTTATCCGATAACCCAAAGCGACTCATTAACTCGTCTTTTGGTTTATCTTCAGTACGGATAATCTCAATAACTTCATCAATATTGAGATAAGCAATAAGTAAGCCTTCTAAAATATGCAGGCGCGCCAGCACTTTATCTAAGCGATGCTGCAAACGTCGCGTTACTGTTGTCTGACGAAACTCCAGCCACTCTTTAAGAATGCCAACCAGCGGCTTCACTTTCGGCCGGCCATCTAAGCCCAGAATATTCAGGTTAACTCGATACTGCTTTTCCAGATCTGTTGTGGCGAACAGGTGATTCATTAACTGTTCTGTATCCACTCGATTTGAGCGAGGAACCACAACTAACCGTGTCGGGTTTTCATGGTCTGACTCATCACGCAAGTCCGAAACTAAAGGCAGTTTCTTGGCCTGCATTTGATGCGCTATTTGTTCTAATACTCTTGCCCCGGATGCCTGGTGCGGTAAGGCCGTAATAACAATTTCACCATCTTCAACACTGTAGCAGGCACGCATTTTAATACTACCGCGCCCCGTTTCATAAAGCTTAGTGATGTCATCCGTTGGCGTAATAATTTCAGCATCGGTCGGGTAATCCGGTCCCTTCAGCACTTCCATAATATCTTCAAGCTGACTACCCGGCTTTTCCAGTAACATTGCGCAGGCATTAGCCACTTCACGAGCATTGTGAGGAGGAATGTCCGTGGCCATACCGACAGCAATGCCGGTTACACCATTTAATAAAATATGGGGTAAACGCGCAGGCAGCACCTGAGGCTCTTTCATGGTGCCATCAAAGTTCGGTATCCAGTCGACCGTCCCCTGACCCAGCTCGCTGAGTAAGACTTCACTAAATTTAGACAGTCTAGCCTCGGTATAACGCATAGCTGCGAAGGATTTAGGGTCATCCGGTGAACCCCAGTTACCCTGACCGTCGACCAGCGGGTGACGGTAGGTGAAAGGCTGAGCCATGAGCACCATAGCTTCATAACATGCACTGTCACCATGAGGGTGAAATTTACCAAGAACATCACCCACGGTACGGGCTGATTTTTTATATTTAGCAAGTGCCGAGAGTCCAAGCTCTGACATTGCGTATACAATGCGTCGCTGTACCGGTTTTAAACCATCACCGATATTCGGTAGTGCCCTGTCCATGATCACGTACATGGAATAATTCAGGTAGGCTTCTTCCGTAAAGCGACTCAGTGGGCGGGTTTCTGTAACTTCCGTCGACATTCTGACTTCTCCTTGCTCACAAGTGCTTACAGTTCAGCCAAGTCGGCCATGTTACCTTTGCTTTCCAACCAGGTACGGCGGTCTGCAGCTCGTTTTTTCGCTAAAAGCATATCCATCAGCTCTTCCATTAGTTCGCCATCGTCAATGGTCAACTGAACCAGTCGGCGGGTATTTGGATCCATAGTGGTTTCACGTAAGGTTAACGGGTTCATCTCACCCAAACCTTTAAAACGCTGAACATTCACTTTGCCTTTGCGCTTTTCAGCCTCGATACGGTCTAAAATGCCCTGCTTTTCACCTTCATCCAACGCGTAATAGACGTCCTTGCCGACATCTACGCGATAAAGTGGTGGCATCGCGACAAAAATATGACCGTTTTCAACTAATGGTCTGAAGTGCTTCACAAACAGTGCACAAAGCAAGGTTGCGATGTGCAAACCGTCTGAGTCGGCATCCGCTAAAATACAAATTTTCCCATAACGCAATTTGTCTAAGTCGACACTGTTGGGGTCAACGCCTACCGCAACCGAAATGTCGTGAATTTCCTGCGACGCCAGAATTTGTTCCGGGTCAACTTCCCAGGTATTCAGAATTTTACCGCGAAGCGGCATAACCGCCTGAAACTCACGATCTCGAGCTTGCTTCGCAGAGCCTCCTGCCGAGTCCCCTTCCACTAAAAACAATTCACTTCTGCCGGGCTCCTGACTTGAACAGTCTGTGAGCTTTCCGGGGAGCGCCGGGCCCTGCGTTACTTTTTTACGAACAACTTTTTTACTAGCTTTTAGTCGTCTTTGCGCGTTGCTAATGCAGACATCGGCTAAAAGTTCAGCTTGATCGGTATGCTCATTCAGCCAAAGGCTAAAAGAGTCTTTTACCACCCCGGAGACAAAGCTGGCGGACTGCCGCGAGGACAAGCGCTCTTTTGTCTGCCCTGCAAACTGAGGGTCCTGCATTTTGGTCGACAAAATATAGCTACAACGTTCCCATACGTCTTCCGGAGTTAACTTGACCCCTCGGGGTAACAGGTTACGGAACTCACAAAACTCACGCATAGCCTCCAGTAGCCCCTGACGCAGTCCGTTTACATGAGTACCGCCCAGCGTGGTCGGAATTAAGTTAACGTAACTTTCAGAGACCCCTTCGCCACCTTCAGGCAGCCAGGTAACAGCCCAGTCAACACCTTCTGTTTGCGAGCTAAAACTACCATCGAAGGGTTCTTCCGGTAAGGTCGGTACATCCTTAACCGCCTCAACCAAATAATCCGTTAAGCCATCCTGATAAAACCAGGTATCTTCCGTGTCATCAATTTTATTACGGAAGGTAATTGTCAGGCCGGGACATAGCACAGCTTTAGCGCGCAATATGTGTTTTAACTTGGTAACAGAGAATTTTGCAGAATCGAAATATTGAGGGTCCGGCCAAAAGTGAACTCGTGTACCGGTGTTTCTTTTCCCCACCGTTCCGGTTACTTCCAACTCACTGACTTTATCGCCGTTCTCGTAGGCCATTTCATAAACTTGCCCATCACGCTTAATGGTCAGTTCAACACGCTTGGATAAAGCGTTAACCACCGAGATACCAACACCATGCAAACCACCGGAAAATTGATAGTTTTTATTCGAAAACTTACCGCCGGCATGCAGTTTACTCATGATCAGCTCAACACCCGGAACACCTTCTTCCGGATGAATATCCACCGGCATTCCCCGACCATCGTCGGTGGCTTCCAGCGACTGGTCCTGATGCAGAACAACAAGCAACGTTTTGGCATGCCCCGCCAGAGCTTCATCGACACTATTATCTATAACCTCCTGACCTAAATGATTAGGCCGAGAGGTGTCAGTGTACATACCGGGGCGGCGCTGAACCGGTTCCAGTCCGTTCAGCACCTCAATGGAGTCGGATTTATAGTCTGTCATGAGTCCCTGTTTTTATTATTGGCTCGATCCACGAAAAGTGTGCTTCAATTTACCGCTAACTGGCGTCTATTTGAAGTAGTACGGCATAAATTTCTGAGCAGTTTCGCTCAGCTTAGGCTGAATATGGCCCTGCTTACGACACAAGGTTAACCAGTCGGCCAAAAATTGATTCACCTGATGTTTTTCATCCTGGTGCCGCATTTCACGGTTAGGCTGCTGATAACGTGCGGCTAAACGAGTAACGCCCTGACTGGATATAATCTCAGCCATACGCACATCATGATATAACCGCACCGTCATTTTAGCATGCAGGTAGTCTGCCCAGTCCGGCTTCAACTGTTCAATTTCAATGTCTGAGGTATAGCGCGCTTCACTCACGTTGCGCAAACTGAATGCTAAATGCTCCCCGGCATAAATCGTAACCTGAGCCTGAGACTCAAGCTGGGACAGCAGAGGCAACAACCCTGCGTAGTTAAGTTCGTTCAGTCGGTGCAGTTCAGCCACGTCGACAACATAGCGCTGTAGCATAATAAAACCTCAGTTTACTCCAGATCAGAGAACACCTTATCATGGTGTAACTGCAACCATTGTAACCCAATTACACTGGCTGCGTTGTTGATTTCTTCACGTTCAAGCATAGCGATAACTTTATCCCTTGGTATCACATGCACGCGTATATCTTCGTCTTCTTCAGGGAGACCACCAAAGTCGGCAGCCGATTTACTATCAACTTCCGCAATATAAATCGTTAACTTTTCATCGGTACCACCCGGGCTGGAGTAATAACTGGTAGCGTAAATTAAACGTTTGGCTGTTAAACCAGCTTCTTCTTCCAGTTCACGAGTTGCCACTTCTTCAGCGCTCTCGTCGGCATCAAACATCCCGGCGACAAACTCAAACAACCAAGGTCCATTTTCGTCCTCAAGTGCGCCTACGCGGAACTGCTCAACAACCACCAACTCATCGGTTACCGGGTCATAAGGTATAACAACAACCGCATGTCCCCGTTCCATTAATTCCCGGTCAATGACCGGACTCCAGTCACCAGAAAACAAACGGTGTTGTAAAGAATAGCGATAAACTGACAAAAAACCTTGATAAAGCGGTGTCTTTTCCTTTACTTTCACATCATCTCGGTGAAAACGAATTGCCATACTAACGAGTCCTATTATTGAGAGTAACTGAAAACAAACATTCTGTTACACTTGAGCGAATTCTGAAACCATGTTTTTCTTAAAGTATTTGCGCAAATCATTTACACTGGTAATCATTCAGCGCTGTATGTAAACTATGCGCAATTATTGAACATTGCATGTCAAGTAACAGGAAACTGACTACCATGAAAAAGCATCTTTTGTCGGCAGCTGTCGGTCTGGCATTGACCACAGTCACTTTTACGTCAAATGCTGAAGATTTGGCTCAAATTTATCGCTTAGCAGTTGATAATGATCCGACCTTATTACGTGCCGCAGCAGAGCGTGATGCCGCACAAAAAGGTATTGATATTGCCAAGTCAGGATTCCTGCCTCAGGTTTCGGGAGAAGCTGGTTACAGTGACTCAACAAGCGAATCCCCGCTAGTTTTTGAGTCAGGCATTCAAGTTTTCGATAGCGACAGCAGTGGCTGGCAAGCCGGCATTACGCTGAACCAGAGTATTTTTGACTGGACTGTCTGGAGAAACGCCGACATTGCAGAGAAGCAAGCCTATCAGGCGGAAGTTGCCTACAGCAACGCCCAACAAGACCTGATGTTACGTGTTGTTAATGCGTACTTCCAGGCTCTTCAGGCCCGTGATGACTTATCTTTCGCAGAAGCCGAAAAGAAGGCTATCGAGCGCCAGCTTGAACAAACCAAGCAACGCTTTTCAGTCGGCTTAACCGCTATTACCGATGTTCACGAAGCACAGGCTCAATACGACAGCGCTGTCGCACGTGAGATTCAGGCTCGCAATGCGGTTGAAATTGCCTTAGAAGACATTCGCGAAATTACCGGCCAATACCCGCAAACATTGGCAGCTTTAGATACCGAAACTTTTTCACCGAGCGATCCGGCACCAGAAGATGTTCGTCAGTGGGTGAAAAAAGCTGAAAATGGCAACCTTAGCCTATTGGAAAGTAAAGTTCAGGTAGACATTGCTGAGCAGCAAATTAAGCTGCGCCAGGGTGGTCATTATCCTACAGTCTCACTTCAGGCCAGCTATTCTACATCGGACACAGAGCGCACAATTTCGAATCAGAATGGTCAACAGACAACAGATTTACCTCGTCTGGACAGCCGCTCTATTGGTTTGAATGTCAGCGTACCTATTTTCTCAGGTTTCCGTACATCAGCGGAAGTTGCTCAGGCTCGCGACAACTATGTGGCCAGCAGCCAACAAATGGTTCAGACTCGCCGGAATATTGAACGCGAGGTACGTAATGCCTACTACGAGGTTTCAGCGTCTATTGCCAGCATTAATGCGTTTCAGCAGTCTGTTGTGTCTGCAGAGAGTGCATTGAAAGCCACTGAAGCCGGTTTTGAAGTCGGTACTCGTACTATCGTTGATGTACTGGATAGCACCCGTAACCTCTATAATGCAAAACGTAATTTATCTGAAGCTCGTTATGGTTATATCCGTCAAATTCTACGCCTTGAACAAGCTGCAGGACAGTTACAAGAACAAGACCTGTTAGCGATAAACAGTAGCCTTTCTGAAAATGTAGAAGGCACTGCGGCTGACTAACAGAGCAGACCAGGGCACCGCCGCTTATAGGTGGTGCCTTATTTCAAATGTTTTATGTTACTATCCGCGATAATTGAAGAATAATTAGCGGCATCTGTTGTGATCGAACCTCCCAAATTTAAGTTCTACTTTCTGCATCCTAAGTTTTGGCTAACCTGGCTTGGTGTCTTTGTCCTTTACAGTGTTTCGTGGCTGCCATACCGCCTGCAACTTGCTATGGGTCGGGGGTTAGGCTTACTGTTTAAGAAGCTCATGCCGCGCCGGGTCAACATTGCCCGAACCAACTTGAAGCTGTGTTTCCCTGACTATAGCGATGAAAAAATTGAAGCGTTACTGACCGAAAATATGAAAAACACCGGTATCGCTTATTTTGAAATTGGCATGGCCTGGTGGTGGCCAAACTGGCGAATTAAACGAAAGCTGCACATTCACGGTGAGGAACACCTTCGCAAAGCTCAGGAAGACGGCAGTGGTATTCTGTTATTGCTTTTTCACTTCCTTAGTCTGGAAGTCCATGCGCGACTGCATGGCTTTGTCGAACCAGCCGTCGGCTTGTATCGTCCTCACAATAATGCGGTGATGGAATTTTTGCAGACTCGCGGACGTGGGCGCTCAAACAAGTACATGATCCAACGTCGCGATGTTAAGGCCATGATGAATGCGCTGACTCAGGGAGATATTGCCGGTTACCTGCCGGATCAAGATTATGGCCGGCGCCGTGTTGAGTTCGTTAAGTTTTTCGAGGTACCAGACACCTCCACCACTTTAGGCACCATGCTTTTTGCACGTAACCCTAATTGCAAGGTACTGGTCAGCCGCTGTGTCAGACGTGATGACGGCAGTGGGTACGATCTTTATTACGAGCCACCACTTGAGAACTTCCCCAGCGGCGACGATAAAGCCGATGCAGAGCGGGTTAATCAGTTAGCCGAACAAGCAATACTAAAAGCTCCGGAGCAATACCTCTGGGTTCATCGGCGCTTTAAAACGCGCCCCGACCCTGATATGCCAAGCTACTACCGTTGATCTTCCAGCAATTGATTCCAGCAGTCGAGTACAGCCTGACGCTCAGCATCCAGGTTGTGCTCTTCCAGCAACTGCTCGCCTTGTAATGCCAAAGCATGACTCTCGCAACGGAAAATCTGAAAAGCGTTAATCAAATTTTGCGCATTCACCTCAGATAACAAATGCAGTTGTTGTGCCTCAGTCAGAAGTCTGACGTTATCACTGTATTGACATAACTCCGGGTGATTATGTGCGTGCCGTAGTACGATGTACTGCGTTATAAACTCAATGTCCGCAATGCCACCCGCGTCCTGTTTTAGGTCAAACATGCTGCTGTTGCGTTGTGCTAAATGCTCACGCATTTTCTCTCGCATCTCCACAATGCTTTTACGCAACTCCTGCTCGTTTCTGGGCTGAGACAAAATACTGCGTCGTATATCCATAACGGTTTCACGCAATGCCGGAACACCAAATACCGGTCTGGCCCGAACCAATGCCTGTAATTCCCAGGTCCAGGCATCGTCCCTCAGATAACGTGCAAATGAGCTTACCTGAGTCACCAGTAGTCCCGCCTGGCCTGAAGGCCTTAAGCGCAAATCAACATCGTACAAAATGCCAGCCACAGTCCGGGTAGTAAATAAGTGCAAGATCCGTTGCGCAAGACGCAAGTAAAATTGCTGAACTTCTATAGGTCGTTGACCATCGGTCTGGCCCTGATAATTGGCGTCTGTAACAAAAACGAGATCGAGATCAGAGCCATACCCTAATTCCTGACCACCGAGCTTTCCATAGCCGAGCACGGCAAAGCCTGTGTTGTCGACACTGGTGCCCTCTGGCTTGCCATGCTTTTGTGTCAGGTGATGCCATGCGAGACCGACCACCTCAGCGATAATAGCTTCAGCCAGCGCGCTTAAGTGGTCACTGACATTCATCAGTTCAAGAACACCACTAATATCGGCCGCCGCTATTTTTAACTGCAACGCTTGTTTGGCTTGCCGTAAAGCGTCCATCTGCGTTTCTAAGTCCTGCTCGGGGATCCTCAGCAAATACTCCCGCAACACCGACGCATAATCCTTCGATTCGGGCAAACTATAGAGTTGCTGGGGATCGATAAGCTCATCTAAAAGTATCGGGTGTAATGCCAGCTGCTCCGAAATCCATGGGCTTGCCATGCAAAGTTTGCACAGTTGTTCGCGTGCACCGGGGTTTTCCGCAAGCAGCTCGATATAGGCCGTACGACTCATCACGGCTTTAATGATGGATAACAGCCTTTCCAGCAAACGTTCCGGATGTTGATGTTGAATTGCGTGGCGCAGCATCATGGGCATTAAGCGAGCTAAAGCTGCTCGTCCCCGGGGGCCGGAACTGCGGCGACGGCTCTCCTGACGGAAGTTTTTAATTTGTGTCCATAAAGCCTGTGGCTCGTTGACCCCTTCACTTTCCAGAATCTCTATCGCCGCATCGTCATCCAGCATGTCCTGCCATAAAACCTGCAAGCTCTGCTCATCTTCGTCATCTTCGGACTCAGCCCCAACCACCTGCCGAAATTCACTATGAATGCGGGCCATACATTGATCAATTTTATCTTGCAGCTCTTGCCAGTTCGGCTCATCTAACATAGCGCATAAGCGCGCTCGACCCAGCTCATCTGACGGTAATTGCTGAGTTTGTTGGTCATCTATTTGCTGCAGACGATGCTCTATAACACGCAAATATTCATAGTCATCTAATAACTGACTGGCTTGCTTCTGATCAATTAAGTCTAACTCAGTCAATTCATTCATCGCTTTATAAACCGAGCGTGTCTGCAGGGATTTTTCCTGTCCCCCGCGAATAAGCTGATGTGCCTGAACAATGAACTCGACTTCTCTGATGCCACCGGCACCCAGCTTTATATTATTTTTCACGCCCTGGCGCCGAGTTTCCTGCGTAATAAGAAGCTTCATTTTACGCAAGGCTTCAATCGCACCAAAATCAATGTAGCGACGATAAACGAAGGGTCGTATTAATTGCTGAAATGCCTGCTGGTATTGTTCATCTGCGCCTATCATCCGGGCTTTTACCATAGCGTAACGCTCCCAGTCACGCCCTTGCTCCTGATAATAATGCTCTAACGCGTTAACACTGGTCACTAAAGGACCCGACTGGCCAAAAGGCCGAAGCCTCATATCAACCCGGAAAACCTGGCCGTCGGCGGTCGTTTCATCGAGTAAACCAATAAGCGACTGCGCCAATCGTTTATAAAAAACACCATGCTCTAAGTTACGGCCCGGTCCCTGAGTCTCACCTTGCTCAGGGAACGCAAAAATAAGATCGATATCCGACGAAAAATTTAATTCTCTTCCGCCCAGTTTTCCCATGCCAATAATCAACAGCGGCAAGAGGTTGCCTTCGGCATCAAGCGGCTTACCATGACGGTTAATATAACGCTCGAACAGCCAACTTAAGCTTTCGCTGATTGCGGCGTCAGCAATAGCACTATAGTGAGCCAGAGACTCTTTTAGAGAAAGTTGCTGTAAAATATCAGCGGCGGCCAGCTTTGCCATCCAGCAATGACGCAATTGCCGAAGGCACTTTTTGGCGTCCTCTTCACTATTTAAAGGTTCTAACGCCTCTGCAATATGCGCTTCATAGCCGCTCACGTCGGGCATCTGAATGGCTGTCTTACTAGCAACAAAAAGCTCAGTGACCAATTGCTCGGGATAACTTTCTGCTACACGGCCTATGAATGGGCTTACAGCAAATAAAGACCTTAGCAGTTGCTGCTGTTCATTGTTTAACAGGGAACCGGAAGCAACATCCTGGTAGCGTTGCCAGGCGGCCTCACTCTCTTTAAGTAATTCTTTGCCGGGAGTCAGCATAGCTACCTTAATTCATCCAATAGGGTTCACGTTTCAGAGCTGCTTTTCGCGAATACTCCAGCGCTTTCAACAAGGATTCTCGCTGCACCTTTTGCCATTCCATTAACTTTTCATCAATTTCGTCGTCACGTTCTTTGATACGCTCATGCAAAATATGCAGGGCCGTAATTTCGCGGATGCCTCTTGCTAAATCTTGCCACGGCAAACGGAATTTTTCCCTTAAGTCAGGATCAAACAAATGACCGAAGCACGTCCCCATAAGCAAGCTGTTTTGCAAGGGTGTCAGCAATTTCAGATAGCCTTCTTCATTTAATCTTTCGTGCTCTGAAAAAGCCGTCTGCACGAGTTGCCAGTCACTTTTCAATAGCTGGCTGCTCCAGGGCAAAACTGGCTGCTCTAACTCTTCGGTCATTTCTTCTTTGAAAAGAAATTCAGACAGTTCCAGTAGCGTTCTCTGATAGCTGACTGAGTGAACCAGCTCCGAAACTTCCGTCAGCCTTATCACATCCTCCTGGCTATTAAGCAGCGACTCATAAAGCTTGTTATAGCGCTTAAGCGCACGATGATAAGCGCCATCTTCAGCGGTTAATTCGTCCAGCCCTTCAAAACGTTTTAACCACTGCAGCTTCGACATTATTTGCGAGATATTGGTCAGTAGCCGGCGCTCTCCTACACCATTTTCAATCAGCTGCTCCAGTACAACCTGCACCATTTGAATACCATCTGCCATGCCCTGCACGGCTCTTACACTGGGCTGAAACTCCAGACAGGCTTCATTGTGCTGCCAATGACGTAGACCCGATTCTAACGACCGATATAATGCCTGACCGACATTATATTCCGACTTTAGCGGTACGTAATGCATCTGCGTAAATGGTTCAAGCAGGCTCTTCCCGGCTAACAAATAACCTCTTGCAGCTTTACTGAGCGAGCCTACTCTCGCACCCGCTTTTTTAACCAGCTCATTTGCCAGTCGATAGGCCTCAGTTAAAGAGCCCTTTTGCACTTCAAGCTCAATTTCAGCTATCGGCTCACGTTGCTCCCCGGACTCAATATAGCCATCATCAAAAACCATCTCGATAACACCTTCACCACTGGGAAGTCGCCATTGAGTGCGCATAAAGTCAGTCACAAATAGGGTATCTAAGTCTCGCTGGATATCGTATACCGGGAAGTCATCCGGCCATATTTCGTTGTCAAATAAGGTTAAGTCAGGCTTGTCCTTGTCAACATTAACATTGTACTCGGGCCTTTGATGCATGCCGCCCATAACCCGGCCAGCCAATTTGATTGTTTGCTCTTTATGATCTTTATAGCTACGTATCCGTAATCCAATATCGAACTGACGTAAACGCAAATCGGATGTGTCAAAGTAAGCGTTTGTAAGTTCAAACTGCTCTTTATTGGGCTTAGCCTGATTAGCATCCGCCAACGACTGGCAGACTTCGAGTGCTTTTTCTCGTTGTTCAGGAGCAATCAGTAATTTGAGCTCAACTTCTTGTGACATAAATCGATTCCGATGCGTTTAATAAGTTAGATTAAAGGTACTGGCTTGGCGGCTAACGGTCAACAAACACGGGCATTTAGTTCACTTGACACTAAGGGTGAAAAGTTGCAACGTGAGATCCGACCATAAAGGGTCTTTACCAGCGCAATAATAAGCTTATACTTGCGCTGATTCCCAACATTGGGGAAGCACGCCGAGCTTCGGCCTGGCTATACAGGAGATGCTATGTTCAAAGCGAGTGAGGTGCTATCCAAACAGCATCAGGCTGAGGACTTAAAGTCCTTACAGCAGGCAATTACTGACAATTATATTGTTGACGAAGACCAATATATGCGTGAGCTACTGCCGCTGGTTCCTGCCGATGATGAAACGGTTAGTGCAGTTACCGAGCGCGCAGCTAAATTAGTTGAGCAAGTGAGGGAACGGGCAGATAACGGCGTTGTTGACGCCTTTTTGCAAGAGTACAGCCTGGATACTAAAGAAGGTATCATTTTAATGTGCCTTGCCGAGGCACTATTACGTATACCCGATGGGTATACAGCAGACGCATTAATTCAGGACAAACTGTCCGGCGGCGACTGGCAAAAACACATGGGCCAGAGCGCATCATGGTTAGTCAATTCCGGTACCTGGGGTCTGGCACTGACAAACAGTGTAACGAACCCCACCGGCAAGCCAATGGAAACACCACGCGGTGCTTTTCGACGCCTTATCCGTAAGCTCGGCAAGCCGGTCATTCGCAAGGCGACGTACACCGCCATGCAAATTATGGGTAAGCAGTTTGTGCTGGGACGCAGCATTGAGGAAGCCCTGAAAGAAAGTCGCGACAACCGCGATAAAGGTTATACTCACGCTTACGACATGCTTGGTGAAGCCGCATTAACGATGAAAGATGCGAACTACTACAAGCAGCAGTACGTCAACTCAATTAAGACCATTACCAAAGAAGAATTTAATAACCCGGATGCACCACGACCGACCATTTCAATCAAGTTGTCGGCATTGCATCCCCGCTATGAATCGGCCAACCACGAACGCGTACTGACTGAGCTTGCCACCACCTTAACTGACTTGGTTAAGCTGGCAAAAGAAGCTGATGTTGGTGTGACCATTGATGCCGAAGAGGCCGACCGCCATGAGCTGTCACTGGAGTTATTTGAAAAAGTCTATCGCAGCGGTGTTTGCAAAGGCTGGCCTCGATTTGGTCTGGTGGTCCAGGCCTATTCAAAACGTGCCCTGCCAACTTTATGTTGGATAACAGCTCTGGCCAAAGAGTGTGGCGACGAAATACCGGTACGCCTCGTTAAAGGCGCCTATTGGGATAACGAAATTAAGTGGACTCAGGAAAACGGTCTGCTCGGCTACCCTGTATTTACCCGCAAGTCTCATAGTGATATTTCTTATCTGGCCTGCGCACGCTATTTGTTAAGTGACGATACCGACGGAGCTATTTATCCGCAGTTTGCTACTCACAATGCGCAAACCTTTGTGGCCATTGAACAAATGAACGAAACCCATAAGCGGCGCATTGAATATCAACGCTTACACGGCATGGGTGACAGCTTATACGACACCATAATGGAGCAGAATCCGGGCATGGTTGTTCGCATTTACGCGCCAGTTGGCCCGCACAAAGATTTGCTGCCGTATTTAGTTCGTCGTCTGTTAGAAAACGGTGCTAACTCGTCGTTTGTTCACAAGCTGTTAGATTCAGATACGCCAGTCAATGAGCTGGTTGAACACCCCATGAAAACAGCTTCAGGTTACGAAAAGTACGCAAACAGCAAAATTCCACTTCCCCCTCAAATGTATGGGGATCGCACAAATTCGTTAGGATTGAATATGAATATTCACTCACAAGCAGATGATTTTATTGCAGCGGTTCAACAGTACCGCGACAAACAGTGGCAAGGCGGTCCCATCGTTGATGGAAAAACCGTTGAAACCGACCACCATGTCAGTATTACCAGCCCTCAGGAAACAGCTAAACAGGCTGGCCGCATTTACTGGGGCGATAAAAAGCTTTCCGAGAAAGCGCTACAAAGCGCCAACGCCGCCTACAAATCCTGGCGCGACGTGCCGACCGAAGAGCGTGCACAATGCCTGGAAAAATTCGCGGATCTAATGGAAGCTAACCGTAACGAACTGATCGCTTTATGTTCAGTCGAAGCGGGCAAAGGCTTACAGGATGGTATCGACGAAGTTCGCGAAGCCGTAGACTTCTGTCGCTATTACGCCAACCAGGCCCGTGAGCTCATGGGTAAACCCATTCAGTTGCCAGGACCGACAGGCGAAGACAACGAGCTATTCGTTGAAGGTCGAGGCACCTTTATCTGTATCAGCCCATGGAACTTCCCATTAGCAATTTTCGTCGGTCAGGTTGCGGCAGCGTTAGTTACCGGTAACTCAGTTATTGCCAAACCAGCAGAGCAGACGGGTTTAATTGCCTACCGCGCGGTGCAGTTAGCTTTAGAAGCTGGCATTCCAGGCAACGTATTGCACTTTATGCCGGGTAGTGGTGCCGAGGTCGGCAGCTACTTAACCAGTCAGGAAGATATTGGTGGTGTTTGCTTTACCGGTTCAACTTATACAGCTCAGGCAATTAACCGTGCATTAGCGGCACGAACAGGCCCAATCGTCCCTCTGGTAGCGGAAACCGGTGGACAGAACGCCATGATGGTTGACTCAACCGCTCTGCCAGAGCAGGTTGTCACCGACGTAGTTGCCAGCGCCTTCCAGAGCGCCGGACAACGCTGTTCAGCTCTGCGCGTTCTCTTTGTGCAGGACGACGTGGCTGATCGTATTATCGACTTGCTACGCGGTGCTATGGAAGAATTGCAGGTTGGCGACCCATTACTGCATGAAACCGATGTCGGTCCGGTTATTGATGGTATCGCCAAAACCAACCTGGAACAGCACATTTCTGACATTCAGCAGGCGGGACGCTTAATTGCGCGCGCACCTCTGCCTGATTATGCTATGGGTGGCACCTTTGTCGCACCTACGGCGATAGAAATTGACAGTATTAGCCAACTGGTAAAAGAAAACTTTGGCCCAATACTGCACGTGATACGCTATAAAACCAGCGAAATTGATGAGGTTATTGATAGCATCAACAATACCGGCTTCGGTTTAACCTTTGGCATTCACAGCCGGAACGAAACCTTTGCATACGATGTTGCAAGCCGAATCGATGTGGGTAACGTCTACATTAACCGTAACCAGATAGGCGCAATTGTCGGCGTGCAACCATTCGGTGGTCGCGGCATGTCTGGTACCGGGCCTAAGGCTGGTGGTCCACATTACCTTACCCGTTTCGTCACCGAAAAAACACGCAGTGATAACATTACTGCTGTTGGTGGTAACGCAACGTTATTGTCTTTAGACGATTAAAAGCAAAGTAAGGTACAAAAAAGCCAGCGAGAAATCGCTGGCTTTTTATTTTACTCTTCGTAATTTTTCAATTCTATTTGGTAATCATCCAACTGCTGCCTGAGGCTATCATTAAAAACGATAATAATTTCCTGCCGGCGTCCTTTTTCATCAGCAAAGCTCAACCCGGCCAAGTCTTTCTCGTACCGGTGTAATACCGGTGGTTTATCGAGCTGATAAGTTCTTGGTGGCAAAATCAGGCGCTTTTCTGTCAATTCAAGGTCACGATAAAACGCAGCCGGCTGCAATGGCCTGAATTTCACGACAATCGTCATAACAATCGCCATGGTCAGCAATGCGCCCGTGATGATAATCCACAGGGGAACTGCATCACCAATATAAATTGCCATCCATATCGCTAAAAAGAAGCCGCCCCACGCTTGGGGGCGGCGACTGTCACGATAGAACGTCAGTGCTGTTTCTTGTGATTTTTCGTTTTTAGAAGTCATCGTCACTATGTAAATAAAGGCTTTCGCTACCGTCTTTTATCGCTAAAGCCAGGCTATGAATACGTGGCAGAATACGCGCAAAATAGAAGCGGGCCGTTTTTGTTTTGGTTGCCAAATAGGGTTTCTCGCTTACCAGTGGCTCAGCTGCTATCGCCATCTTCAACCACAAGTAAGCGTAAGAAACATAACCCACCAGATGCAGATACTCAACCGCTACGCTGTTAACAAGGTTCTCATCGCCCGCGGCCTTTTGCAGTACTTCCTCGCTGACACCATTCAGTATATTCAGCGCCTGCTGCAATTGCTCACGCTGCTGGATCCATTCATTGCCGGTCGCCGTTTCATCCAGAAAGCTCTGAATTTCTTCATTAAACGGCTGCAATAGTTTGCCTTGCGAACCAAACACTTTACGACCCAATAAGTCCAGTGCCTGAATACCGTTTGTGCCCTCATAAATTTGCGCTATACGAGTATCACGAACCAACTGCTCCTGACCCCACTCCCGCACGTAACCATGGCCACCAAAAACCTGCTGCCCGTGAATCGTGCACTCGAGTCCGGTGTCAGTTAAAAAGGCTTTAGCGACAGGTGTCAGTAACGCGACCATCGCATCTGCTTTTTGTCTAACCTGCTCATCTTCGGCGTATTTCGAGCGGTCGAGCTGCTGACCCACCCAGGTTGAGAACGCGCGACCGCCTTCAGTAAGCGACTTCATGGTCAGCAACATACGGCGCACATCGCCGTGCACTAAAATTGAATCGGCTTCGGCCTGGTCGTTGCGAGTTGCTTTAGCGCCTCGTCCCTGAATGCGATCTTTAGCGTATTCCAAAGCATTCTGGTACGAACGCTCTGCAGCTCCAAGCCCTTGAATGCCAACTCCCAGACGCTCGTAGTTCATCATGGTGAACATAGCGGGCAGCCCGCGATGCGGCTCACCGACCAGCCAGCCTTTTGCGCCGTCAAAATTCATGACGCAGGTGGCTGACCCATGAATACCCATCTTATGTTCAATTGAGCCACAGCTAACAGCGTTACGCTCGGTCAGGTTGCCTTGTTCATCAGACAAAAACTTAGGCACCACAAACAACGAAATGCCTTTTGTACCGGCCGGAGCATCAGGTAATTTGGCCAACACTAAATGAACGATATTCTCCGCTAAATCGTGTTCGCCACCGGTGATAAATATCTTAGTACCGCTGATAGAAAAACTGCCGTCCTCAGCTGGTATCGCTTTACTGCGAATAATGCCTAAATCTGTTCCGGCATGAGATTCTGTCAGGCACATAGTGCCTGTCCACTCACCTGAAACCATGCGCGGTAGATAATGATTCTTCAGTTCGTCACTACCATGCGAGTTAATTGCCATAATAGCGCCGGAGGTTAAGCCCGGGTAAAGAGAAAAGGCGATATCGGCGCTACAAAGCATTTCTTCGTATTGAGCCGACAAAGACTTAGGTAACCCCATGCCGCCAAAGTCCGGGTTAGCTGTTACGCCAACCCAGCCGCCTTCAGCTAACTGGCGAAAGTTCTCTTTGTAGCCTTTAGGAGTTGTTACTACCCCATCTTCAAATTTAACGCCTTCCTCGTCGGCTTCACGGGCCAGCGGCGCTACTAAGTTTTCAGCAACCTTGGCACCTTCATCCAAAATAGCACCGGCAGTTTCAACATCCATCATGTCGGCAAGTTCAGGGGTTTGCTGCCAGTCGTCGGCAACTCGGAATACATCGTGCAGGACAAAGTCCATATCGTCGCGGGGAGCTCTGTAGTCAGCCATATCATTACCTCTTGTATGAATCACAGGGGCATTCAAACAAATAATTCAAACGCCTGTTTAAACTTTATCGCACAAGAGTATGAATCCCTTTGCGGGATGTCAATAATTTCTACGGTTGCCAGTCTTCTAAAGCGGCTTGTGAGAATGCTTGTGAATCCATCACCAACACCACTTTCTGCGGCTCTATTCTCAGAATAGTCAATTGATTCAGCGCATCGCCCTCGTATAGTCGCTGGCCATTGAGTTCAATCCATCGCTGGGACGCACTGGAACGGTACATATGGCTATCGTAGCTAAAGGCTGGCACCTGTCGCTGAAATGAACGCGAAAGCTCACCTAGTGGCGGAATAACGCTTGTATCGGCATTATCATTATTGTTACTACCGGTATCATTCACTGCGGCTTCAAAACGCTCTAACAAGTCGGGCGACACGGCAGATAAATCGAGAGCTTCACGCTGTGGTTCTGTTTGTTCGGGCTGAGACGCGCCCGTGGAAGCTGGCTCTGGCAACTCTGAGCGCTTAGCAACCTCTACTGTTTCCTCTTGCGGTTCAGCATCCCAGCTTATCGCTTCAACGGTTTCTGTTTCCCCCCAACTAAAGCGCTCCGCCGCAACAGTTTCAGGCTCTGGTTCTTTCGCGAGCCACTGAGCGGTTCCTGCCCCCAGCACTCCCCCTGCAACAATTATTGCGGGCCATATTAGCCACCCCCAACGTCGGGTACTATTGTCGGTAGCCATTAAAGACGCGTCTAATATTGACCGTTGCTTTAATAGCGGCGACTGCTGTTGCTTTAATGCTTTTAATAAGGAGGACATGACTAACTCTCTTTACTCGCTCTTTTATTCAATCTGGGCCCAAAATCTGAAGCTCTTGAGGCCAGCCATGCCATCGTTGCTTCATCCAACTTGCCGGTCACACGAAGTCCCTGGCTCTTTTGCAACGCTTTAAACTGCTCCTCAGATGACTTTTTTTGCCATTCTGAACTTACATGTTCGCGCACTTGTTCACGCACCCACTGTTCTTTTTCATCCGGACTGTCTGCCAGCGGTTTCTGGTACAAAATTAAAAAGGCGCCATTCCAGCCGTTAGTGTCTATTGCCGCACCATCGGTAACCAGATTCGCCATTTTGTCGCGTTTATAAAGTAAGGCCGGGTAATTAATACTGCGCAACTGTTGCAGGCTTTGCCGTAACTCCAGGCAAGCAAGGTCATATTGTTCTACCCACTTGCAAAAATCGGTGTCTAACGGAGGCTCGGGTAAACCCCATACACTGGCCAGCTCTTGCGCTGCCTTATACTGCATGGTGGTTGTCCTGTCCGGCTCAGGGGCCGTTTCTCTGACCAGGCTATAGCTTCCTATAGCACTGGCCACGAATAAAGTAAGTGCGCCAGCCCAACGCCAGAAGGGTGACTGGTGCTTAACACCGCTTCTTCTGTCGGCCGGACCATTGAGCTCGGCATGTGCTTGTTGTAAGTGCCGTGGTAAAACTTCTGCACTTGATTCCGTATAGGCCGCCAGCAGTGCCCGGTCGCAATACAGGTTTAATAAACGGGGAATCCCCTGAGTCAGTTGATGCGCTTTACGCGCCGCAGCTGCACTGAAAAGTGGCCGATTCGCTCCTGCCACCTGAAGTCGATATGCGATATAACGTTGAGTATCGGCTTCTGTCAGCGGCAAAATGTGATAACGGGCGGTAATTCGCTGTGCCAGCTGACGCAATTCCTGCCTGCGCAATAAATCCTGAAGCTCTGGCTGACCAATTAAAATCACCCGCAGTAACTTTCGATCATGAGTTTCTAAATTGGTTAACAACCGCAATTGTTCCAGCACTTGCGGGCGCAAATGCTGAGCTTCATCAATAAGCACCACACACTGACGACCTTCATCATTGGCTTTCAGGAAAAACTGGCTGAGTTTGTCAGTCAAGGTTTTACGAGTGGCGGAGCGCTTTTGATAACGGATACCAAACTCATCGCACAAACTGGCAAGCAGTTCGTCCTCATTCAGCATCGGATTCAAAATAAAGGCGGTTTCAGTCGACTCAGGTAGTTGTTCCAGCAACGCCCGTGACACCGTGGTTTTTCCTGTGCCCACTTCACCGGTCAGTAAAATAAAGCCACCACTACCCTGCAGCCCTTGCGTAAGGTGCGCTAAAGCCTCCTGATGCCGTTCACTCAGGTAAAGGTAGTTTGGGTCCGGGGCAATAGAAAAAGGCTCTGCCTGAAGACCAAAATAGTTTTGATACATATCGGTCCGCTACTGTGCTGATGTTATTATTTGTCCAACAGTGTAACGACTTGCTTGCACATCGACCAGTGATTCGACATGATCATGCCAAACAAAGTTGAGGTGAACAGTGGAAGTCTATTTAGTCGGTGGTGCAATACGCGACAAACTCCTTAAATTACCCGTGCATGAACGCGACTGGGTGGTTGTTGGCGCTCGCTCAGAAGAGCTGCTGAACCAGGGTTTTCAGCAAGTAGGTAAAGACTTCCCGGTGTTTTTGCATCCGGATACGCATGAAGAATATGCGTTAGCCCGTACCGAGCGAAAGTCAGGCAGAGGTCACACAGAGTTTACCGTTTATGCCTCGCCAGAGGTTACTCTTGAGCAGGACCTTGCTCGTCGTGACTTAACCATTAATGCCATTGCTGAAAGCGAAGACGGAACAATTATTGATCCTTACAAAGGTGTACAGGATCTTGAAGCCCGTAAACTGCGACATGTGTCAGAAGCTTTTACAGAAGATCCTCTACGAGTTTTGAGAGTTGCACGGTTCGCGGCTCGTTTTGCACATTTAGGGTTTAGTGTGGCTGCAGAAACCCAGCAGCTACTGCAACAGATGTCGGAAAGCGAAGAGCTCAGTCACTTAGTTCCCGAGAGAGTCTGGAGAGAATGGGAAAAAGCGCTGTTAAGCGAAACACCTTCCGTCTTCTTAGACTTACTTAAAAGTATCGACGCACTGCCCCAGGTTTTACCGGGTATCACGGCCGGTGATAGCCAGCTGCAAAGACTCAACAGGACTTCAGCTTATTCAGATTCGGCAATACTGCGTTTTGCCTGTTTATTTGTAGAGCAAAAGACACCCGATGATATCAAGCAGTTTTGTCGCCGACTGGCTATTCCAAACCACTACCGCGATGCCGCGACCCTTGCCAGGAATAATGAGCTCTTTATAACCCAGGCTAAGCTTCCTGAGGCAGAGTCGCTTTCGGCCACTTTAAAACAAATTGACTACTGGCGACGCCCGGAGAAACTCGGGCAGTTACTTCAATTAAGGGAAGCCGAGTTTAGTCGGTCAGAACAAAAGACAACTATTGATAAGCAGCACCAAAAACTGCGCTTAGCTGCCGAGAAAGCGTCAGCACTTAGTTCTCAGGCTTTGCAGCAGCAGGGACTCACCGGTAAAGCTCTGGGCAATGCACTGCGTGAACAGCGCGAGCAAATACTTGCAGAGGCGCTGGTTTAACCCTCCAGCCAGCCAGTATTTTCAAGAGGCTCTAACTGCTGCGGCGCCTGCTTATTGGACTCCTGATACTGTTCCCACAGCTGCTGATAACTGACTTCCAAAACAGGATGCAGGAGATCGCCGGCAATTTCAGCTAACGGCCATAGAACAAAAGCGTTTTCAAGGATCTCAGCACGTGGTAATTGCGGCTGTTGCGCTCGTATTACATCATCATAAAGCAGCACGTCAATATCCAGCGTCCTTGGACTGTACTTGGCACTTTCAGGCACTCGTCCATTTTGCTGTTCAATGCGCTTACACTCGGCTAAAACCTCGGTAACCGAGCGGCTTGTCTCCACCTCTACCACCAGGTTGTAAAAATCACTGCCGGAAAATCCAACCGATTCACTGCGAAAAATTCGTGAACGCTGACGCCAGCCAAAGCTTTCGGCAATTGCTTCTAAGCCGGCACGAATGTATTTTTCACGATCCGTATTAGAGCCTACCCCGAGAAAAACTTGCGCCACAACCTTACCTCTTACCCAAACGGACTATCAAACACGCTTCGGCGAACCGTCACCGCAACATTTTTCGCATTGGGCACTGCCCCGGGCTTAGCTACGCGCACTTCAACATTCTGAACACCAAACTCATTCAGAATTAAGGTAGCAACCCCTTCAGCAACGGTTTCAATTAACTGTCTCGGCTTCTCTGCCACCCAGGCCGAAACCCGTTCGCTGACCAGAGCGTAGTCTAAAGCGTCGTCAATATCATCAGTGGTCGCTGCGCGCTGGTTGTCCCAGCTCATTTGAATATCCAGCACTAACTGCTGTTTTTTTTCTTTTTCCCAGTCGTAAACGCCAATAATGGTTTCTATGGTTAGACCCTCAATACTGACGACATCAATATCTGCTTGTTCCATTTGTGTTAACCCGTGGTAATTGCCCAAAAAACCGCTTATTCTATGGGCATTGACTTTTAATCGCAGTCTACCTTAACCAACGAGGGATTCGTACCCCATGACAGCGCTTACTTTACTGATGATACTTTCAGCCTACCTTCTGGGCTCTATCAGTAGCGCTGTGGTTATCTGCCGGCTATGGGGGCTGCCTGACCCACGCAAAGAAGGCTCTGGTAACCCGGGAGCAACCAATGTTTACCGGGTAGGCGGAAAAATTCCCGCATTATTAACTCTTTGGTTTGATGTTTTAAAGGGTATGGTTCCGGTATGGGGGTCTTACTTTCTCGGTATTGAACCATTTTTCCTTGGCTTAATTGCCGTTGCTGCCTGCCTTGGTCATATCTTTCCGCTTTACTTCCATTTTCGTGGCGGTAAAGCCGTAGCGACCGCCTTAGGTGCTATGTTTCCTGTGGCCTGGGAAATGGCCTTATTGCTTATTGTGACCTGGTTATTGGTTTTCCGTATAAGCCGGGTATCATCCCTGGCTGCTCTGGTAACCGTTTGTCTGGCACCGTTTTATGCTTATTGGATAAAACCCCAATACACGGTGCCGGTTATTATGATTTCATTATTGATCCTCTGGCGTCACCAGGCCAACATTTTGCGCTTATCCTCCGGTAAGGAGAAAGCCTTTAAACGGCGTCGCTAACCTTCGCCATAGGTTTCAAGTCTGTCATTGGCCACCTTGGATGTGTTTTTACTGCCAGTGACTCACGTTCTCCCGCTTGTAAACGCAGGGCGCCAGCTAAAGCAATCATCGCACCATTGTCGGTGCAGAACTCAGTACGGGGGTAAAACACCTGCCCATTTTGCTTTTGCAACAAAGCTTCAAGTTTGGCGCGTAAGTGTTTATTGGCACTGACACCACCAGCAACGACTAAACGCTTGTAGCCAGTTTCTTTTAATGCCCGGCGACATTTAATCACCAAGGTATCAACCACCGCATCTTCAAACGCCCGTGCAATATCAGCCAGGGTCTGCTCGTCATTATCATTAGCGGCCAGAGTATTAGCTGCGGAAGTTTTTAAACCACTGAAAGAAAAATTAAGGCCTGGTCTGTCTGTCATTGGTCTGGGGAAAGTAAACCGGTCACTATTACCTTGTTCTGCCAGAGCGGCCAGTCGTGGCCCCCCCGGATAATCCAGCCCCATCAGTTTAGCGGTTTTATCGAAAGCTTCGCCAGCTGCGTCATCGACGGATTCACCCAGCAAATGGTAATCGCCTATGCCTTTTACCTGCACCAATTGAGTGTGACCACCAGACACGAGCAAAGCAACAAACGGGAATTCGGGTTGGTTCTCTTCCAGCATAGGAGCCAGCAGATGCCCTTCCATATGGTGAACACCCACTGCCGGCAAGTTCCAGCCGAAAGCTAAACTACGGCCAATGCAAGAGCCAACTAACAGAGCCCCGACTAACCCCGGCCCCATAGTATAGGCCACACCATCCAATTGCTGATGCGTAATACCGGCTTCTTTAAGCGCCGCCTTAATTAACGGCAACGTTTTACGCACATGGTCACGAGAGGCAAGTTCGGGCACCACACCACCGTAGTCCGCATGCAATTTAACCTGAGAATACAGCTGGTGTGCCAGTAACCCTTTTTCAGTGTCATACACCGCAACCCCTGTTTCATCACAGGAGGTTTCAATACCCAATACCCGCATAACGCTAACCACTTCAGTTCTTTATCGACAATTGCTGCCATTTTACCTGATTTTTATTCGCATGACTCGCCTTACGACCAAAGTTATGCCACTTTATGAAAACACAAAAACAATAAGGGTTTAAGAATGAGACAACTGGTTTCACTTCTGTTTATTCTGGCCTTAACAGCCTGCCAGACATCACCTGCAGATCACACCGAATTTACCTGGCAGGATGCTTCTGTAACTGAGCTTCAGCAAGCCATGAACGAAGGTCAATTAACTGCCGAACAGCTCACACAGTATTACCTGCAACGCATCCACCAAAACAATCAGCAGGGTCCCGAACTAAGAGCGGTAAATAGCCTGAATGAAAACGCATTAGCTGATGCCAAACGGCTGGATAAAGAGCGCCAGCAGGGAAAAGCTCGCGGCCCGCTGCATGGTATACCGGTTCTTCTGAAAGACAACATTGATACCGCCGACGGCATGCCAAACACCGGAGGCTCGCTTCTGTTTGCAGAAAATTACCCGGAAGATGACGCATTTTTAGTGCAACAACTGAGAAATGCCGGTGCGATTATTCTGGGCAAAGCCAACTTAAGTGAGTGGGCTAACTTTCGTTCAACACGTTCAAGTTCAGGCTGGAGCGCCATAGGCGGTCAGGCCGTAAACCCTTATGACAGAACCCGCTCAACTTGTGGTTCAAGTGCAGGTTCCGCTACTTCAGTCGCGGCAGATTTCGTTGCTCTATCGGTCGGTACGGAAACCGATGGTTCGTTAGTCTGCCCTGCAGCTGTTAACGGCATTGTCACCATAAAACCAACACTGGGACTTATCAGTCGCGACGGCATTATTCCTATCGCACACAGTCAGGACACCGCTGGCCCAATGGCACGCACTGTCACCGGCGCTACCTTGATGCTCGATGTAATGAAAGCACATGACTCCAGCGACCCTGCCGGCTACAGCAGTGAAACAACCTTTGCTTCTCATTTAAAAACAGACGGGCTACAAGGCAAACGCATTGGTGTGGTTCGTAATTTAATGGGATACAACGAGCTACTGGACAAACAATTTGAACAACAGCTTGAGATTCTGAAAGCTCAGGGTGCGCAACTTGTTGATGTCGAAATGCCAACCTATGGCGAATATGGCGGTGACGAGTTCACAGTACTCCTGTATGAATTTAAGAATGACATGGCTTCGTACCTTGCCGACACCCAGCTTCCTTACCGCAACCTCGGCGATATGATAGAAGCCAATAATGAACTGGCTGAACAAGAGCTTTTATTATTTGGTCAGGAGCTTTTTGAAATGGCCAATGCGCAGGATGATGAAGCGGCTTATCAGCAGGCCCTGGCTAACAGCAAAAAGCTGGCCGGTAAAGAAGGTATTGATACCATGCTTAGCGAAAACAACCTTGATGTACTCATTGCTCCAACAACCAGTCCGGCCTGGAAAATTGACCATGTTCTCGGAGACAATTATTCAGGCTCGGCCAGTTCACCAGCGGCAGTCGCCGGGTACCCGCACATAACCGTGCCGATGGGTTACATTCAAATAGGTGACGAACCGGCTCTACCCGTTGGAATGAGCTTTTTTGGAGCAGCACGTTCTGAAGCAATACTGATAGAAGCGGCATTTGCTTACGAACAAGCCACACAACACCGTGTAGCTCCTAATCTGGTTGCAACTGACTAAGGTTAAGTTTACGACTATCGAGCGGCCGGCCATCAATGTCTCTGAGCGTTAATACCAATTCCGGCTGCTCTTTCCATATCACTTCAATTTGACCATAACGGCTCTCCGTAAAAGCCTTTCCGTCGCGATAACTTGACTGGTAAGGGGTATCACCGTCAAAGTTAATAGTACCCGGAGTTACCTGCCATAGTGGGTAAGAAAGAAACTCGTCAGACTTTGCAAATTCACCAAAAAACCTATCGCCGCTGGCCAAGAGTAAACCAGAGGGCTTCAGCTCAGTTAACAATTCTTTTAAGCGTTTTTGTTCACGTTTATAGAGCGCCCAACTGTCATAGCCGTTTGCTGGAGCCAGTACCGGTGTCGCGCTCATAATAATACGCACCTCAGCTGGCTTTTGTAACTGTTCAGCAAGCCACTGCCATTGTTTGTCACCCAGTAAGGCTCCGGTATTATTTGCCTGATAAGGGCCTAAGTCAGAATTAAAACGGCGCGTTTGGCGCTCCATCCAACCTACGGTAGTGAGTGGGTCTCTATTCCAGCGCCCATCGAGCACAATGACTTGAACACGTTGCGGTTCATTACCAAAAATCACGCTTTTAGCAATACCGTGCGTCTGAAAAAGTCGTTCTGAAGTTGCTGGCTCACGCCAAAAGGTCAAAAAGTGATTTCGGACGGCATAGCGATTCGGGTTATTCTTGCCACTGTTGCCACCCAGGCTGTAATCATTGCGATTCCACACAGACATTACTGCCGAGTTGCGGCGTAAAACCCTCGGCCCCCGGTAACGGTTAAAAACCTCGTAGGCATCGAGTAGGTCATCCATATCATCAGCATCGACATCAACCGTGTCGCCCAGAAAAACAAACACTTCAGGCTGTGCATGGTTAACGGCATCCCAGATTTCCTGTCGACTGGTATGGTCAATGCAGCAACCAAAAGCCACTCGTGTCGATTGTTGTGCCGACACACTGGACGCAAAGGCCAGCAATAAAAACAGCCAAACACTCCGTATTTGCATCAGAAATCCTCTTTATTCACCGCGCAGCGGCGCGCCTCACTTGATTCTATATCGCCACGTGCAACCAATTTCTTGAGCGCCTGATCCAATGTTTGCATGCCACGCTCTGCCCCTGTTTGTATGGACGAGTACATTTGCGCCACTTTATCCTCACGGATAAGGTTCTTGATAGCGGGTGACGACAGCATAATTTCATGGGCAGCGACGCGACCACCGCCAACACGCTTCAGCAGACTCTGTGAAATTACTGCACGTAATGACTCCGACAGCATAGAGCGGATCATGGGCTTATCATCCCCCGGGAACACATCAATTATACGGTCAATGGTTTTTGGCGCCGACGTTGTATGCAAAGTACCTAAAACCAAGTGTCCTGTTTCAGCGGCTGTCATGGCTAAACGAATGGTTTCCAAATCGCGCATTTCCCCTACCAGGATAACGTCAGGATCTTCACGCAATGCAGAGCGAAGCGCCGCACTGAAACTTCGCGTATCCCGGTGTACCTCGCGCTGACTGACCAGACTTTTCTGGTTGTCGTGAACAAACTCTATCGGATCTTCGATAGTCAAAATATGTAACGACCTGGTTTGGTTTAAATAATTGACCATAGCCGCTAAGGTCGTTGATTTACCGGAACCCGTTGGCCCGGTCACCAAAACTAAACCACGGTTGGCACTGACAATGTCTTTAAATATTTCAGGAGCGTCCAGTTGTTCCAGTGTGGTGACTTCACTGGGGATCATACGAAACGCTGCCGCAATACCTTTTCGTTGTGTGAATACATTCGCCCGGAAACGCGCAATGCCTTCAAGCTCGAACGAAAAGTCACACTCAAATTTTTCTTCAAACTCCTGCCACTGACCTTTGCTCATCACCTCAAACAACATATCTTTCAGCTCATCGGGCTGGTGCTCGGGTTGATTTAATGGCCGAACGTCCCCATCCACTCTAATCATAGGAACACTGCCGGAAGACAGATGTAAGTCCGAGGCATTTTGTTTCACACTAAAGGCCAGTAATTCGTTAACATTCATATATCTTATTCCTGAATCAGTGAGATGACGGTGGCAATGACAACTAAGGTATCAGAAAAGATAACAAATAATCTTGCGGAAATACGTCAGCAATTGCAGATTTTAGCCGAAGAGTCGCAACATGGGCAGTCAGTGAAACTGCTAGCCGTGAGTAAAAAACACTCTTTGGATGCAATAAAAGCCGCAATCGCCGCCGGACAAATGCATTTCGGCGAAAACTACGTTCAGGAAGCGGTTGATAAAATCACCCAGCTAAAAGAACACATACCCGACCCGGTCCAGTGGCACTTTATTGGACCGATTCAGTCCAATAAGACAAAAGATATTGCTCAGAACTTTGACTGGGTACACAGCGTGGAGCGGGAAAAAATAGCTCGCCGCCTGAATGAACAGCGCCCAGACAGTCTCGAGCAACTCAACATTTTACTACAGGTGAATATTGACGACGATGACAACAAGTCGGGTCTGGCGCCAGAGCAAGTTGAAGAATTAGCTGAGTATGTGATGAGCTGCTCAAAGCTTAAATTACGCGGCTTAATGACCATACTCAAAGCAGGAACAACGGAAGAACAACGCAAGCAAAGTTTTCAGCACATGTTTCGCCTTTATGAGCAACTGCAACAAACCTATGGTGCGCAAATTGATACCTTATCCATGGGGATGTCGGGCGATATGCGACAAGCAGTGCTTGAGGGTGCTAACATGGTACGTATTGGAACAGCAATTTTTGGAGAACGGGAGTCCTAATGAACGACATTCGCAATATTGCCTTTATCGGCGCAGGTAACATGACACAAAGCATTGTCGGTGGTATGTGTAAAAGCGGTTACCCTGCTGACAAAGTCTGGGTCAGTAACCCCAGCGATGCCAAATTAGAGAAAATGAAATCCGAGCTGGGTGTTAATACCAGCAATGACAACCTCGAAGTGGTAAACAACGCAGATGCCATCGTACTGTCGGTTAAGCCGCAGTTAATGGCAGAAGTTTGTGCTCACTTACGTGAAAATGTCCACAACCTGACCGACAAACTAATTATTACCATTGCTGCGGGTATTCGTATTCCGAAATATCGCGAGTATTTAGGCGAAAACATCCGTATTATCCGCGTTATGCCCAATACGCCATCATTGGTTGGCCAGGGCATGTCGGGGTTAGTCACAGACAACTCAGTGGACGATGCCGATAAAAGCTTTGTCACAGAAGCATTTAACGGTGTAGGCGAAACCCTATGGGTTAGTGATGAAGATCAGCTCGATATTCTCGGTGCTGTTGCCGGAAGCGGACCAGCTTACTTTTTCGAGTTTATGGACAGCCTGGCGAAAGCCGCAACCGAGCTTGGCTTTGATGCAGAGAAAGCTCGCGCAATGGTTCAGCAAACCTGTTTGGGCGCCGCGCAAATGGCTAAAGAAAGTGAGTTATCATTGGAAGACTTGCGTAAACAAGTCACCAGTAAAGGCGGCTCAACAGCTAAGGGTGTTGAAGCCTACCAGGACTCTGACTTACACGGCATTTCGGAAAAAGCCGTAAAAGCAGCGGTAAACCGTAATCAGGAAATGGCGAAACTCTTCTAGGAGTCACTATGAATAACGCCCTCACATTTTTAGTCGCCACCCTAATTGATCTGTATCTGATCATTGTGCTGTTGCGACTCTGGATGCAGTTAACCCAGGCAGACTTTTATAACCCGGTCAGCCAATTTGTGTATAAAGCAACACAGCCCGTTGTCGGACCGCTTCGTAGCTTCATGCCAATGATAGGTAAGCTGGATACTGCCAGTTTAATATTTGCGCTAGCGCTAGGCATGTTGAAAGTGGCAGCTTTGGTCTGGCTAAATGGTCTGGCTGTGGGTCCACTGGTTATTGTCATTCAGGGCATACTAACAACCATTAGCAGCCTGCTGTCGATGCTGTTCTGGGTATTGATAATCCGCGCCATACTCAGTTGGTTCTCACAGGGGTATAACCCGGTAGAAGCCATGCTGCATCAAATTACAGAGCCTCTGTTAGCACCTTTACGTAAAGTTATTCCGCCAATTGGTGGCTTAGATTTATCGGTACTGGTTGTTATTATTGCCCTGCAGTTTTTACGAATATTAATTGGCGTTTAACGTTACTGGTGGAGGATAAAGTGATGAGTAAAACATTCTTTGTTAAGACAGTAATAGCTATGTCCATGCTGCTCTCTGCCAGCCTTATGGCTGAGCAAAAAAAGACTCTTGGTCAATGGGATGTTCACTACAGCGCTTTTTCCTCCACCTTATTAGCTCCGGCAGTAGCAACGCAATATGACTTAACCCGAAGCGCCTCAAAAGGTGTACTTAATATTGCCGTGCTCGACAAACAAACTCAAAAAGCACAAACCCCTGGCGTTACCGGGCAAGTTATTAACCCGCTGGGCCAAATACAGGAACTCGAGTTTCAGCAGGTAACAGAAGGCGATGCCAGTTACTATCTGGCACAGTTTAATTACACCAATGCCGAAACCCTGCGCTTTACTATTGAAGTTGGTGACCAGCAAACGCTTAAATTTAACCAGGAGTTTTGGTTAAACGACTAGCCTTTTACCGGCTTGACACCAATTGACTGGATATCGCCTTTGTCACTGACTTTTCGTACGGTCAGAATAACATCACCTAAACGTATGGTGTCGCCAATAACCACTCGCCGGTGGAATTTCAGCAAGAAATAGTCGGATATCGTCGTGCTCAATAAACCTTCGTTAAGTTCCCCCACAGGGTAGAAGCTACCGACATCGGCCAGCGTCAGATCGCCACGTAACGTGAAGTCACCAAAGAAGTCTTTTTCTGATACCTTTAAGCCTTTACCACCTGATGCAAGAATTCGACTGACCTCGTCAATATCTTTCACCGTAGCAGCCACCAGCAAACCGTCACCTTCTTCAACCATGGGCTGGGTTTCCGGCTGCAACCATTCGCCGTCGCGGATCAACCCAACGAAAGTGGCAGGCGCAGTTAACTTCAGCTCTTTCCAGGTATGGTCACAGGCAGGTGAGTTTTTATCAATGCGATAAAGCCAGACCTCCAGCGCCTCTTTACTGGGCACAGATGATAGTGGCATACGTTGCTGCGGTTTTGCTTTTAACGGCACTTCCAGCCCCAGCCAGCGCGCTACCGGCGCAATACTCCAGCCCTGAATAATCAATGAAATCATTACCACAACAAAAGCAATATCGAAGTAAAGCTCCTGATTTGGTACGCCACTCAGCCATGGGAATAAAGCCAAAATAATGGGGACGGCTCCTCTTAACCCCACCCAACTAATAAACACCTGCTCTCGCCAAGGAAAGCTAAAGGGCAATAAACTCACCACCACCGCCAACGGACGAGCAATAAATATTAGAGTAAAGGCAATACCAATTGCGACCGGTGCGTTAGCGACTAAGTAAGAAGGAACAACAAGTAATCCGAGAATGAGGAACATCGCTATCTGGCTGAGCCACGCCAGCCCGTCCTGCACCTGCAGAATGTGAACCAACTGAGGCAACCGGGCGTTACCAATAACAAACCCCATTAAATAAACAGCCAGAAAGCCGCTGGCGTGCAGTTTCGCCGTTAATGCGTAAATGGAGATAGCACAGGCAACGGCCAATAAGGGGAAAAAGCTAAAGCTTAACGGTAGTTTTCGAGCGGCAATAATAAATAGCCGCCCACCTAACCAACCTATTGTCAGACCGCCAATTAACTGCCAGACAATATCAAGACCTATCCAATACCAGTCAGGAAAACTGCCACTGGCTACGGCGCCGGTCATCGTTAAAGTCAGAATGACCGCCATTGGATCGTTACTGCCCGACTCTATTTCAAGTGTTGAGGCAACCCGCTCTTTAATTTGTAGTCCTCTGGATTGAAATATACCAAACACCGCTGCCGCGTCAGTTGAGCTCAGTATCGCCCCCATAAGCAAAGCTGCAGGCCAGGGCAAAGAAAACCAATAAACAGCGAGGGAGGCAACTAAGGTACAGGTTAAGGCAACACCTATTGTTGCCAGGCTAATGGCAGGCCACAAGGCGACCCGAAAGCGTTCTGGGTGAGTTCGCATCCCCCCGTCAAAAAGGATAATGACCAGAGCAGCAGAGCCTATAAAAAAGGCGATATCCGGATTGTTAAACTCGACTCCCAACACTCCTTGTTCACCGGCAAGCATGCCAACTAACAAAAAAGTCAGTAGTACAGGGGCTCCCAGTCGATTGGAGGCCACAGCGGCTAAAATGCTGACAACCAACAACAAGCCACACAGTAAAATCAAGGTGTTAGCCGAATCCAAATAGAATCTCCTTATCTCTGTCTCTGCCTATTTATCATAACAGGTTTAACTTAGACGCTAATGTAAGATTTCAAATCCCGTTAAAACCCTTTATCCTGTGCCTCTTAATAATGAGTGTACAGGTCCGTTTTATGAAGCCACAAAAAACTTTGGTACTGGCTACCGGTAATGCAGGTAAAGTTGCCGAGTTACGTCATATGTTAAGTCAAACAAAGGCTACTGCCGACTGGCAGGTCCGCCCACAGTCCGACTGGGACTTCGCTGAAGCTGACGAAACTGGCACCACCTTTGTCGAAAACGCCATTATTAAAGCGCGGCATGCGTGTCAGCAAACCGGGCTACCCGCTATTGCGGACGACTCAGGTCTTGCCGTTGCAGCGTTAAACGGCGCACCGGGTGTTTATTCTGCTCGTTATGCCGGCTCCAATGCGACAGACTCCGATAATATCAATAAATTATTACAGGCTTTAGAGGGTGTTGAAGAGCGCCAGCGACAGGCCAGTTTTCATTGCGTATTGGTCTATATGCAAAGTGCAGAAGACCCAACGCCAATTATCTGCCAGGGCCGCTGGGACGGACGCATATTAACAAAGCCAGTCGGTGAACATGGTTTCGGCTACGACCCCGTTTTTTGGGTTGAAGAAAAAAATGCTTCAGCCGCACAACTTGATAAAACAGAAAAACAAGCGCTCAGCCATCGTGGTCAGGCTCTGAAACAACTGCTTGAGCAGCTCACTAAATGACTTACCCACTGACGCTTCCGCCGTTATCTCTGTATATACACATTCCATGGTGTATTCAGAAATGCCCTTACTGCGACTTCAACTCACATAAGCTAACGGGCGATGTGCCCGAAGCAAGTTATGTCGGCCGTCTGCTGGAAGATCTAAGGGCCGACCTTGAGTGGGTACAGGAACGAGAAATTCGGTCTATCTTCATTGGCGGAGGCACACCCAGTGTACTCTCGGCTGCAGCAATACAGCAATTAATGGACGGTGTGCGGGCAACAGTAACCCTGAGTTCTGACTGCGAAGTAACCATGGAAGCCAACCCGGGTACTTTTGAGACCGAAAAATTCTCCGCGTTCGTTGCTGCTGGCATAAATCGATTGTCTATTGGCATTCAAAGTCTGCAGGAGCACCAACTGCAGCGTCTGGGGCGTATTCATAACCCGCAGCAGGCAAAAGAAGCAGCCCGACACGCAAGTCAGTTACCGCTCGCCAGCTTTAACCTTGACCTTATGCATGGACTGCCGGACCAAACCGTAGAAATGGCATTAGATGACTTGCGTCAGGTCATCGCGCTGAACCCTCCGCATATTTCCTGGTATCAGTTAACTATTGAACCTAATACCCTGTTCGCAAGCCAGCCGCCTGAGTTGCCTGACGATGACACCTTATGGGAAATTTACCAACAGGGTCATAAGCTTTTGGAAGCGGCCGGTTATCATCAGTACGAGGTGAGTGCTTATGCAAAACCGGGTCACCAAAGCCGCCACAATAAAAACTATTGGCAGTATGGCGATTACTTAGGCATTGGCTGCGGAGCACACAGCAAAGTCACACTTCCACAGCAAAATAAGATTCTGCGCTGTGAAAAGATAAAGCACCCTAAAGGTTACTTAGACCTGACTAAAGCTCTGCGTTATCAGTTAAAAGAAGTTGCAATTGACGACCGTATGTTTGAATTCTTTATGAATCAGTTCCGCTTACTGGAGCCAGTCAGCAAACATAACTTTGAACAGACTACCGGACTCTCCGCCGACTTAGCGTCAGAACACTTGCGCAAGGCAAAATCTCTGGACTTGGTAACTGAAAACACACAGCACTGGCGTTTAACACAGCAAGGCCACCGCTTTCTGAACTCAGTTTTAGATACGCTTCTGGATTAACCCAGAAGCGTATACCATTACTTAACCTGGAACTGTAAATCCCAGACGCCATGCCCTTTACCTTCGCCCCGGCGTTCAAACTTGGTTTTGGGTCGACTTTCTGGTCTTGGCACGTAATCTCCTGAAGCTGATAAATTGCTTAAATCAGAGGCTTCATTTAACACCTCCAGCATGTGCTCCGCGTAATTTTCCCAGTCTGTTGCCAGGTGAATAATCCCACCAGACTCTAGTTTCTGAGTTAATAAGCTCAAAAACTCTGGTTGCACTATACGACGTTTATGGTGACGCTTTTTATGCCAGGGATCAGGGAAGAAAATCTGAACGCAGTTTAGGCTTTTGTCCGGAATACACTGTTTCAACACCTCAACGGCATCTTCGTGAAATACCCGAAGGTTGTCTATCCCCGCTTCTTCGACAGCCATAAGACAGGCACCAACACCAGGCTCATGAACTTCGATACCAATGAAGTCGCGCTCGGGGGCATTAGCAGCCATTTCAACCAGTGAGTGCCCCATACCAAAGCCGATTTCTAGAGTTACAGGGGCCTTTCGATGAAAAACCTGGGCAAGATCCAACCGACCACTATCCAGCGTTAAGCCAAGAGTCGGCCAAAGGCGCTCAATTGCAGTTGCCTGCCCTTTCGTTAGCCTTCCTTCTCTTTTAACGAAACTCCGAACTGTTCTCACATACTTACCCGCCGCTGCGGCTTCTTCGGCACTTTTAAACTGGCTCATGACTTTCCTGACAATTAGTGACTTAGCTAATACCAAAAAAACAGGCCTGAAAAATCAGGCCTGTTTACAGTAGAGCTATTATCGCTATTTCAAGCAATCAATACAATTGGTATTAACGTGTTTTAGGCACACGGTTAACAACTTTCAATGTTGCTTCAATACGACGGTTTGTTTGACGATCAGCCGCGCTGTTTTCACGAACTTTAGGCTGAGATTCACCATGTCCTTTAAAGTCGACTCGGCTTCTGGCGATACCGTGCTTTTCAACCAACGCGTTAGCAACAGCTTCTGCACGACGCTCAGACAACCACTGGTTGTACTCAGCCTCACCGGTGCTGTCGGTGTGTCCATGAATAGTAATATCGAGTTGTGGATGCTCTTTCATGAACTCCGCCATTTCATCGATATCATTCCGTTCGCCACTACGAATCTCAGATGAGTTCAGGTCAAACTCAACAAGTAATTCTTCAGTGATAGTCTCGTTCTCGTATAAAATGCAGCCGTTCTCATCCACTGAGTAGTTCTTAGGCGTATTTGCGCAATTGTCTTTAGAGTCAACAACGCCGTCACCGTCTGAATCTACAGGCTTTGATTCAGGCTCAGGCGCTGCTTGTTGAGGTTCTGGCTGTGGCTCAGGACGAGGTCTTGGCTCAGGGCTTGTATCACGGCCGCCGAAGAACCACTGCAAACCAATGTTTGCAAACATTTCGGTGTAGTCTTCTTCCCAACCACGCTGGGCCCCACCTTCAATCCGCCACGCAAGATTATCGTTAATAAAGCTACGGTGACCGAGAGTCAGGCGAGCTGCAACATCGGTTACATCACCAATTTCAGTGTTATTCACACCTAAACCGGCATAAAAGCTGTTATTAAAGTGATACAGCGCATCAACACCATAGCTGTCGCCATAGCCATCGCCACCGCCAACTAAGTCAGCTTCCATGTAATCGTAATAGATACGGGCTTCCCATGCCTCTGTAAACATCATGCCAGCTTCAATACCTGAGGTGATGGTTTTGAAACCGTCATCAACAAAAAATAACTGCTGATTTTTGACCGCAACGCGATCATCATCAGCAGAAAAGACGCCCAAACGCGCACCCAGATAAAAGTCGTTTTGCTCAACCTCAGTCTGCTGTGCAAAAACCGGAGCAGTTAACCCGGCGGTAAGCAAAGATAAAGTAATTAGGTTTAAGGTTTTCATTGCAAAGCTCCTTTTAATTGCAATAACAATCATGCTCGGAATATGAGACACTGTGTATGTCATAAAGAATAGTACATTCTTGAAATTAGTCATTTTTATTTGCAGAGATTTACAGTTGACTCAAACATTCAGCTCTCAAGTCCTTCGCTGGTTTCAACAGCATGGTCGCAAGCATCTTCCCTGGCAGAAAAATGTCACCCCATACCGTGTCTGGGTTTCAGAAATCATGCTCCAACAAACCCAGGTCACCACCGTTATTCCGTACTTCGAACGTTTTATGGAGACATTTTCCACAGTTCAAGCATTAGCCGAGGCTCCGCAAGACCGAGTACTGAACTTATGGACAGGTTTAGGCTACTATGCCCGCGCCCGTAACCTTCATAAAACCGCAAAAATCATTTGCACCCGTTTTAACGGTAAGTTTCCTAAAAAAGTTCATGAGCTTGAAGAATTACCCGGTATTGGTCGTTCGACAGCAGGCGCTATTCGTTCACTTGGGCATGGTGAGTACGCTCCAATTTTAGATGGCAATGTTAAACGTGTCTTAGCCCGCCACTTTGCTGTCGCAGGTTGGCCGGGTAAAACCAGTGTATTAAAAGAGCTCTGGCAACTCAGCGAAGAGCTTACTCCTGAGAGTGACTCTGGTGCCTATAATCAAGCCATGATGGATATCGGTGCAATGATATGCACCCGAACTAAGCCGCTCTGCGAGCAATGTCCTGTCAACAATACTTGTTTAGCCAAAGCAAAGAATACAATGGCACAGTACCCGGGTAAGAAGCCAAAAAAAGCCAAGCCAGTCAAGGCAACGCATATGCTGCTTTTCCGCCACCAGGGTCACTTGTTATTGGAGAAAAGACCGCAAACAGGTATTTGGGGAGGACTGTGGTGTTTCCCTCAAAGCTCAGAAGAAACAGAAGTGCCCTCAGTGATCAGGCAGTACGGGTTAACTGAGCATAGCCGCCAACAGTTGCACGGTTTCAGGCACACCTTCAGCCATTTTCATCTGGATTGCTACCCTCTGCTGATAGACGTCGTTCCCGCTGAAACTCAGCTTAACGAAAACCAGCACCTCTGGGTAGAACCTGACACCGATAAGGACTTGGGCTTTGCTGCACCAACCGTTAGACTGATGAAACAATTAATGACCAATAAGTGAGTACAACATGAGTCGTACCGTATTTTGCCAGCATTATCAGAAAGAAGCCGAGGGACTGGACTTTCAACTTTACCCCGGTGAACTGGGCGAACGAATTTTTAATAACATATCAAAAGAAGCCTGGGCTGAATGGCAAAAGAAACAGACCATGCTGATTAATGAAAAGCGACTAAATATGATGGATCCATCTGATCGCGAATTTCTTGAAGCCCAAATGACGGCCTTTTTATTTGAAGGCAAAGATCCCCAAATAGAGGGCTATACTCCTCCCGAGAAGTAATTGTCTCAGTAATCTTTTTTAAAGAATGCTCTTTTTTCTTGTCAATCTAAATTATTGTCTAATATATTGACAATAGGTATGGCTTATGAGCCTCACTGGAGCTTAGACAGCCAATCTGTTAGACTACTAACGAATTCAACAAAAGGGAGTCTCTATGAAAGCGCCATCCTGGCGAAGAGCCGTACTGAAAGTGGGGAGTGCGCTCATCGCGCCAGATGAAACTGGGGTTAGTACCAAATACCTTTTACCCATCGCTCGTTTTATTAACGAATGCCGCGAACGCGGACAAGAAGTTGTCTTAGTGTCATCGGGCAGTGTCGCTGCCGGACGCAAGCATATTAACTTTGAACACAAGAAAGTTCCTGTAGCCGTACGCAAAGCAATGTCAGCCGTCGGTCAGAATGAAATGATGGGCTACTGGTCGCGCTTCTTTGATTCCCCCTGCGCCCAGTTGTTAATGACACACAGTGACTTACGCGACCGCGCTCGCTACGTGAGCATTAAAAACACCTTAAACAGATTGTTAGAGCACAACATTTTACCTGTGGTAAACGAAAACGATGCTCTGGCTACCGACGAAATGAAAGTAGGCGACAACGACAACTTGTCAGCCATGGTAGCCACGTTAGTTGATGCTGACGCTCTGTTTATTTGTTCAGACATCGACGGCTTATACGATTCCGATCCAAACCTGAACCCGGATGCCAAGAAAATACCGGTGGTTGAACAAATTGACGAAAGTATTTACTCACTTGCCGGTGGTTCTGTGAGTTCTGTAGGTACTGGTGGTATGCGGACCAAAGTTGAAGCCGCTGAGAAAGCCACTTCCCATGGTATTGATACCTACATAGTCAACGGTCGCAAAGGCGAAACCTTTGAATCGTTGTTACAAGGTGACATCCCCGGCACATTATTCCGTCGCCAATCTGATCCAATTAGCAACAAAAAGCATTGGTTAAGACATACCTTGGTTGCTCAAGGTGAAATATTGGTTGATGAAGGTGCTGAAAAAGCATTAATTGAGAACGGTGCCTCGCTATTGAGTTCAGGCATTGTTGATGTACAAGGCGATTTTGATCGCGGTGACGCCGTGCTGGTTCGTAGTGCTAATGATACTGACGCCATTGCAAAAGGTATTTGTCAGTACAGCGCGCATGAACTTATGCACATTAAAGGGCAGCAAACAGAAGACATAGCTGAAAAATTTGGCTATAGCCCAATTACAGAAGTCATTCACCGTGACGATCTAATGATTTTGGAGGACGCATGAGCCAGCAATTAGCAAAAGAAATTTCACAGCGCGCTGCAAAAGCAGCACGCGCTGTAGCAACCTTATCTGAAGCAGATAAAAACCGTGTGCTACAGAAAATGGCAGACGCAATTCGCGCACGCCAGGACAAGATTATTGAAGTCAATAAGAAAGACCTGGCCACCGGTAAAGAGAAAGGCCTGAGCGATGCCATGATGGATCGCCTGGAATTGACACCGGAACGTGTTGAAGGCATGGCTTCCGCCATTGAGGAAATCATTGCATTAAAAGATCCGGTCGGCGACAGCTACGTGCTGGATGAGCGCCCTAACGGAATGAAAATTGAAAAAATGCGCATTCCACTCGGTGTTATCTGCATGATTTATGAAGCGCGTCCAAATGTGACCGCCGATGCCGGTGCCCTGTGCTTCAAGTCTGGCAACGCCGTTATATTACGTTGTGGCCGTGAAGCAATTGAGAGCAGTAAAGCCATTGCTGAAGCACTGCACGAAGCTTTAGAAGCCAGCAACTTGCCAAAAGACGTCATCACGGTAGTACCGACACCTGATCGTGAACTGATGACCGAGTTACTGCAACAGAAAGATTATATTGACCTGGTTATCCCTCGTGGCGGCGAAGGTCTGATTCACTTTGTTAGTGACACCAGTAAGATCCCGGTGATTCAACACTACAAAGGCGTTTGCCATCTGTACGTTGATAAAGACGCTGACCTTGATAAAGCCCTGGCTATTTTACTTAATGGTAAAACCCAGCGTACCGGCGTTTGTAACGCGCTTGAAGGCTTACTGGTTCATCAGGATGTTGCTGATAAATTCTTACCTATGGCTGCTAAAGCCCTGGCTGAGAAAAACGTAACAATCCACGCCGATAAACGTTCAGTAAGCTACTTTGACGGCGCTGATGAGATTGCAGACGATGCCTTTGGCGAAGAATACCTTGCTCTGGAAATTGCGGTTAAAACCGTTGATAACTACGAAGGTGCTATTGAGCATATTCAGGAGTTTGGTAGTGGTCATACAGAAGTGATTATTACTGAAAACGATGAAACCGCTAAGCGTTTCATTCGTGAAGTAGATTCAGCCGTTACTATGGCGAATGTCTCATCTCGTTTCTCAGACGGCGGTCAGTTAGGTTTAGGTGCCGAAATTGGTATTTCTACCAGTAAGCTGCACGCTTATGGACCAATGGGTCTTGAAGCACTAACAACTGAAAAATTCGTGGTAACCGGTAACGGTCAAGTTCGCGACTAATTCAGTGCTTTAACGCATAAAAAAGCCCCGGCTCATTGAAGTGAGTCGGGGCTTTTTCTATGGCTTGAAGCTTAACGGCGATAACCCGTTAATAACTCAGGCCAGTCACGAGACTCCTTCCAGTAAAAAGTCTCGTTCTTTTCTTTTTCTTTGCGCAGGGAGCGCAGCAAACGCTGAATATTCGCTTCCTTCCATTCACCACTTTCACGGAAATCACACTTATCAAAGTCCACAATCCAGGCTTTGTCGTTGTCATCCAGCATAAGGTTGTGACAATTCAAATCCGAGTGATAAACACCAGTATCGTGCAATTGCTTAATAGCACTTCCGAGCTTTTGCCAAAGCTCTGCTGAAAGCTGTTTCTCACGCAATAGCCGATAAACATCAACTGCGCCGGGAATCACTTCAACTAAAATATCAGCTTTATAACTAAATACGCCGGTCTTTTCCATTCTCGCCGCCACAGGGCGAGGAACCGGCAAGCCGATATCACGGAGTTTACAAAGCAAATCAAACTCGTGTATTGCCCGGCTTTTCTCCGCTGGCTCGCGTAAAAAACGGTCTTTATTAATTTTTCCAACCAAACCACCACGGTAATAGTGTCGTAACAAAAGCCCCAGATCGCCTTGTTGGATAAACCAGACAGTTGCACGCCCCGTCGAATTCCCGGCAATCGCCTTTTGTTGCTGCCAATATTGGGCTGAAAAATGCTTATCTTCTATCGTTTCTATAATATCGCTGTCATAGCGAATGAGCCCTCGGGGAGTCTGCTCTGTTTTTATCATACCGCTTCCTGTCAGAATATATTCCAGTGCTCGCTTTAAGACTCTTAACGTAGCACCCTGATGCGTTTGTAAAACGCTTTTAGCAGCTTCATGTTGCGCTTTCATGACCGCTGTCTGCTGTATCAAACTCACAGCCTGTTTAATTTCTTCGGCATTTTTTACCCATCGCACAGCGCCGACTTTAGACAGCTCAGCGTAAACCTGTGGGAAATTAAATACATGCCGCCCAGACATAACATTGGAGCCAGAAGCAATAACTTCAAGGGGGTTGTGCCCTCCACGCTCAATGATACTTCCGCCGACAAAGCTCATAGAAGCTAACTGCCCCCACAGCATCATTTCGCCCATACTGTCAGCGAGAAAGACATCACAGTCCTGTGGTATCTCATTAAGCTCGCTGCGTCGAGCCAACTTTAGTCCCGACCGCCGAGTCAGTTCCGCAACTTTTTCAAATTGCTCAGGGTGCCTTGGCGCAATAATAAGACAGGCATCAGGTTGTTCTGCCTGAACCAGCTTATGTGCTTTAAGAAGAACTTCATGCTCCCCGGGATGACTGCTACTCGCCAACCAGACGCTCCTTCCAGAGCAACTCTGCTTCCACGGGTAAGCTTTATCAGTATCCTTGCCGGAAAGTTGGATATCGTATTTAAGGTTTCCGTCGACAAAAAGTCGACCCGGCGCTACCCCCAAAACTTTCATTCGACGCGCAGTTTCTTTATTCTGAACTGACACCAGAGTCAGTTGTTTCCATACAGCCTTCATAAGCCAATGGAAACGCCGATAACCCCTGGCAGAGCGCGCCGAAAGCCGGGCATTCAATAAACTTACAGGTACATTAGCTTTGGAAAAATGGTTCAGCATCTGCGGCCAAAGCTCTGTCTCCATTATCCATACAGCTTTAGGTTTCAGCTTACGCACGAAGCGCTTCGCTGAACCCGGAGTATCAATTGGCCAATAACGACAGCTGACAGACTCGCCAAAATGCTGCTGAATGAGTGTCCTGGCGGTTGGTGTCATACAAGTAATCAGCACTTTTTGCCCGGGCTGTTGATGCAACAGCTGCTCTATTAGTCGCTTAGCCGCTAAGGTTTCTCCAACAGAAACACTGTGGATAACTAGGCACCCCTGCAGCTTTTTATCAACAGCGCCTAATGCAAGCCTTTCTGACCAGTTCTGACGGTAACGGGCATCCTTCTTGCCACGCAGCCACAACCAGACAAAAACGGCTGGAGTGACCAGCCGCAATAGCATTCCATAGAGCCACAGTCTCATATTTTTTAACGCCAATACTCGGCAATCCACTTAGTCGGCAGGACTTTCCGGTACCACTTACCACTTCGGCCTTCTAATGCATCATCCGGGTGTGGCTTGCCATGAAAGATAATAACTTTTGCTTCTTCAGGTATACGGGGCTCCTGGAAAAAGCTTAACGGGAACGGGCGCAGACAATGACGTTTGAAGCTACGACACCACTTTTCCGGCCAGTATTTCAGCTTGTTCTGACGATCGACAAAGTGCGTAATGTACTCTTGTTCATTTCGCACATCGGCGGTAGCTGCATCAGGGTCTTTCTTCAAATGCTCTAAGGCGTCTTCATGTGCACCAATATTAAACCGGAATACCGAGGTATTGCCTGTAGCGTCTGATTTATCCCATTCTTTGATCACCATAAAGTCACCTTCAGGTTCAAAGAATTCATCAAGACTGCCGACAATAATAATATCCAGGTCCAGAAACAGTGTAGGCCCTTCAAGATCATACAAAGGGTTTGCGAAACAAGTCAGCTTTAGCCAACCGTGTCCTTTAGTCCAGGGAAGCTGTTCGTCAAAATCTTTGAAGCCGATTTTAGGAATCGCCTTTACTTCAATGTCGTCATTAATGCCTTCAAAATCGTCTGTAAAACAAACAAAACGGAATGGCCGACTGAGATGTCGGCTGACCATAGAGTGCAAAGTATTGACGTAATCTGAGCCATACTTTTTACCCCATTTAATACAAATTACATTAACTGTGTTTTGCTCTGAAGAGTTTCCGCTCTCTGTAACCTGATTCATAATCACTCCTGGATCTTAAACTACCGCGCATCATGCCATATTTTAGCTCATTTAGGTACGCCGATCTGAATCCTCAGAGCCTGCGTATTAGCTGACTGAACATTTAAACTTAAGTGACTATGACCACTCACACCGTTCGGTTAATACTCGGCGACCAACTCAATGTCAGGCACTCCTGGTTCCGACAAAAGGAGCAAGGTGTACTTTATGTCATGATGGAGCTAAAACAGGAGACTGACTACGTCGTTCATCATCGACAAAAAGTTTTGGCTTTTTTTAGTGCAATGCGCGCCTTTGCTAATGCATTAGACTCGGCTGGGCATCGAGTACACTATATTAAACTGGATGACAGCGACAACCAGCAAAGTCTGACACAAAACCTTGAATATATTATCGCTCAAAACAAGGGAGCGGTCCTGGAATGTCAGCAACCCGACGAGTACCGGCTCGATCACCAACTTAGAAGCTGGGCTGGCGCCAGAAACATCAAGTTAAACTGGTATGATACTGAGCATTTCCTCACTACGCGTGATTCATTAAAAGAATATTTTCCCGATAGCAAAAACTACTTAATGGAAACCTTTTACAGAAAGGTGCGCCAGCAATACGATATTTTGATGGAGAATGGTCGCCCGGTCGGCGGTCGCTGGAATTACGATAAGGAAAACCAGAAAAAGATTCCTGCCAATCAAGGTGTAGAACCTCCCCTGGTATTTTCTAATGATGTCTCAGATATCGATAATTTGCTGCAAAAGTGCCATATTCAGACAATGGGCAAAGCTTCCCCAAACCAATTAATATGGCCGGTAAACCGTCAACAATCAAAACAGTTACTTGAACATTTTTGTCAGTTTGGGCTGCCTAATTTTGGTCGTTATCAGGACACTATGGCAACAGCAGACACACTTAAGGAAGCTCACTGGAGTTTGTATCACTCCAGGCTCTCGTTCTCTTTAAACACGAAAATGTTACATCCACTAGAAGTTGTAAAAGCAGCTGTTAATACCTGGTCTGAGAATCAAGAAAGTATATCAATCGCTCAGATTGAAGGCTTTTGCCGGCAAATTATCGGCTGGCGTGAATTCGTCCGGGGGATTTACTGGGCGCATATGCCTGACTACAAAAACCTTAACGCCCTGGATCATAATAAGCCTTTGCCTCATTTTTACTGGACTGGCGACACCAAAATGAATTGCCTGCATCACTCTATTGAGCAATCCTTAGAATATGCCTATGCACACCATATACAGCGGTTAATGATAACCGGAAACTTTGCTTTGTTGGCGGGTGTGTCACCAGATGCTCTGGATGACTGGTACCTTGGTATTTACATTGATGCTATTGAATGGGTAGAGATGCCTAATACCAGAGGTATGAGTCAGTATGCTGACAACGGTCTGATTGCCACAAAGCCTTATATTGCCAGTGCTAACTATATGCAGAAAATGGGGCACTATTGTAAAGAGTGCTATTATGACCCAAAGAAAAAAAGTGGAGATAAAGCCTGCCCTTTTAACAGCCTGTACTGGCATTTTATTGAGCGTCATAAAGAACAGTTTAAAGATAATCACAGAATGCGCATGATGTATCAGGTATGGGATAAGAAAACCGACGAAGAACAGCAGGCGCTACTGAAACAGGCCGAAATTTATTTAGATAATATCAACGAGTTATAAAAGGAAGCACAATGAAAAAATGGATAATCCCGCTACTTTTAACAGTTCTGCTGAGTGCCTGTAACACGCAGCCAACACCGGTAGCCAATGTTGTCGAAGACTTTGAGGCAAAACGTTACTTAGGCAAGTGGTACGAAATTGTCCGTATGCCACACAGCTTTGAAGAAGGTCTGCAAAGCGTTACGGCAGAGTATCGCCTAAACGGTGATGGTACCTTAGAGGTTACAAATCGCGGTTATCATGTTGAAAACGAAGAGTGGCAGACAGCTATTGGTCTGGCTAAACCCGTTGAAAACATGGAAGCAGCTTACAAAGTGACTTTTTTCTGGCCATTTTACGGTGGGTACTATGTCAGTTGGCTGGATGACAACTATCAGTTGGCAATAGTAACCAGTGACTCACACGAATACTTTTGGTTATTGTCGCGAACTCCTGATGTTGCTCAGGATGATATTGACTATGCCTTAGCTAAAGCTCATGAATGGGGATACGATATCGACCAGATGATCATGGTTGATCATCCGGCCGAATTTCAAGACGCTAATTAATTAAAGCGGCGCGCAGCACCCTTACCGGAGTTGCGCTTAGGTCCGCCGCGAGCATCACGGTCACGCGGTGGGCGTGGCGCACGTTTTACTTGCTCATCGCTTAACTCAAGACCCATTGGCTGCTGACGCACACGGGCTTTTTTCAGTACATGCATAATATCTTTTGGCATACCCTTAGGTAGCTGCACTAAAGAATGATTATCAAACAACTGAATTTGACCAATGTACTTGCTGTCCATTGAAGCTTCGTTAGCAATAGCCCCAACGATGTCACCAGGACGAGCACCATGTTCGCGGCCAACCTGAATTTTGTAAGTTTCAAAATCCACATCTGCTGCACGACTTGTCGCACGCTCTGCACGAGGTTTGCGTTTATCACCACGGTCACTGCGCTCATTACGACCTGAACGTTCACTGCGCATTTCGCGCACAGGACGGTCTTCTTTCAGGAACAATGGGCGCTGCTCGTTCTGTTGAGCCAGAAGAGCTAATGCAATTTCTTCAGCACTCAATTCAGACTGTTCCAGCCACTGTCCTAACAGCTTCTCAAGTTTAGGCTTATCAGCACTTGCAGTTTCAGGAGCCAAAGACGCTTGTAGCTTTTCTAGTAGCTGTTGCTGACGATACTTGCTCAGTTCGTTAGCGTTTGGTACTTCAAAGAACTCAACCGGTGCGTTGGTTAAGCGCTCATAGTGACGCAACAAATGACGCTCTTTTGCACGGAAGAACAAAATCGCTTCACCTGTACGGCCCGCACGACCAGTACGTCCAATACGGTGAACATAAGATTCAGTGTCGCTCGGTAAGTCATAGTTAATCACGTGCGTAATTTCAGGAACATCTAAGCCACGAGCAACAACGTCGGTTCCTACCAGAATTTCGATGTGTCCACTACGTAACTGACTGACGGTCTGCTCACGCTGAGCCTGGTTCAAATCACCGCTTAATGGCGCCGCTTTAAAGCCGTTGCGTTGCAATAATTCAGCCACGTCCATTGTATCCTGACGGGTACGTACGAATATCAATGCGCGCTGATACGGAGTCACTTCTAACAACCGAGTCAGAGCAGTCATTTTAGTCATGCCCTGAACTTTCCAGGCTTTCTGCTTAATGGTCGCCTTCTCGCGAGCAATAGCTTCAATCTGAATGTTCAGCGGATCTTTCAGGAAAGTTTTTGCCAGTTTACGAATTGCATTTGGCATAGTTGCTGAGAATAATGCGCGTTGCGCCGTATTCGGTACAGCTTTTAAAATGGTTTCGATGTCTTCAATGAAACCCATATTAAGCATTTCATCAGCTTCATCCAGAACACCAACTTTCAAACCGTCCAGCTGCAGAACGTTTTTATTCAGTAAGTCGATAAGACGACCCGGGGTACCAACAACAATGGCGGTGCCCTGCTTCAGAGCTTTGACCTGCGGTCCAAATGGCGCTCCACCGTATACCGTTGCGACGCCAACACCACGCATTTTTGCAGCAAAGCCTTCAAGCGCTTCAGCAACCTGAATAGCCAGCTCACGAGTTGGTGTTACTACTAATACCTGAGTTTGCTTAACTGATGCGTCTATTTTTGCCAACGCTGGTAGACCAAAAGCGGCAGTTTTACCGGTACCTGTCTGGGCTTCACCCAATACATCCTGACCTTCAAGCAACGCAGGAATAGCCTGCAGCTGTATAGGAGTAGGGGTTAAAAACTGCATTGCGTTTAATTGTTCAAGCACAGCACTAGGTAAGGCCATGTCGTTAAACGACACGCCCGTTTGGGTATTTGACATATTTGTCTCACTTTATTCCCGTTTGCCCATTGGCAAACACAACAAAAAAGGGGTTATGGCCCGGCAACAGGAATCAGTATTCAGTCTCTAAACTGTCTGGACTGGAATCAGGCGCTGCAACCCCACGAATCAAGGGTGACCGCTGCCTCATCAGTTATGCGGTGTTCCTTGAGGAACGGCGGATTATACGTTTTTTTACCAGGAACGCAATGTATTTGAGTTTTTTTTCACCAAACACATCAATTTCTGTCAAAATCATCGAAAAAGTTGAACCATTTCTCTTTATATTGCCTACATTATTAGAGAGTTTTTTCAAATTTGGAGGCACTATGTCAGCACATTCTATGTCATCGTTGACTAAGAAAGATTGCTTTATCGAAGGTCACTGGGTTCCTACAGACAAACGTTTCTCAGTTACCAACCCGGCAACCGGCGACGTGTTAGCCGAAGTTGCTGACGCCGACGAGGATTTAACGCAACGCGCTATCAATGTTGCTGAAACGGCTTTGAAAAGCTGGCGTAAGAAAACCGCTCGCGAGCGTGCAGTTCTTCTGCGTAAGTGGTACGAAGCCATGATGGAAAACAAGCAAGCACTGGGCGAATTAATGAGTGCTGAGCAAGGTAAGCCCGTCGCCGAAGCCGTTGGTGAGGTAGAATACGGAGCCAGCTTTGTCGATTGGTTTGCCGGTGAGGCTGAACGCATCGATGGCGATATATTGCCTAATGCTGACAGCAGTAAGCGCGTCATGGTCACTAAAGAGCCAGTGGGTGTCTGTGCGGCCATTACTCCATGGAACTTCCCGAATGCCATGATCACTCGCAAAATAGCACCGGCATTGGCAGCAGGCTGCACTATCGTAGTTAAGCCGCCCCAGCTAACGCCTTTATCCAGTTTAGCCCTGGCACAGCTAGCCAGTGAAGTGGGTATTCCCGATGGTGTCATTAATATCATTCCAACCAGCGACGCAAAAACAGTCGGCAAACGTTTGGCTACCTCTCCTAAGGTTCGCAAGTTGTCATTTACCGGCTCAACCGGGGTTGGCAAAATTTTAATGCAACAATGTTCAGAGCACGTAACCAAACTGTCATTAGAGCTTGGAGGTAATGCCCCTTTCATCGTCTTTGATGACGCCGATATTGAACAAGCAGCTGAGCAGCTCATTGCCTGCAAATTCCGTAACGGCGGGCAAACCTGCGTATCGGCCAATAGAATACTGGTGCAAAAGTCTGTCGCCGAGAAGTTTACAGATGCTGTTGTCAGCAAGGTAAAAGGTCTGAAAGTGGGGCCCGGAACTGAAGAAGGCGTCGACTTAGGTCCACTTATCGATCAGGATGCAGTTGATAAGGTTCAGCGGCTGGTATTGTCGGCCAAGTCTGATGGTGCAACCATAGAAACCGGCGGTTCAGTAATGACCGAACTCGGTGATTTATTCTACGCTCCGACGGTATTAACTGGCGTCACTGACGATATGGACATCAGTGAAGAGGAAATCTTTGGCCCGGTGGTGGCTATCAATACCTTTGAAAGCGAAGAAGAAGGTATCGAGAAAGCGAATAACACACCTTTTGGTCTGGCGTCTTACTTTGCAGCAAAAGACACCGCCCGTATCTTCCGCGTCAGCGACGCGCTTGAATATGGCATGGTTGGTGTTAATACCGGTGGAATTTCTCACGCCTACAATCCGTTTGGCGGAATTAAAGAGTCAGGTGTTGGTCGTGAAGGTTCTAAATATGGTATTGACGAATACCTTGAGTTAAAAACAGTGACTCTTGGCGGACTTGGATGAACCCATTCGAAAGTACATTTAAACAGCTGAAAAGCCATTTCGACAGCGGACTCACCCGTCCGCTGTCGTGGCGTTTAAACCAGCTTAAACAACTTCAACGCTTCCTGGATGAAAATGAAAAACCTTTACTGGAAGCATTAAAGAATGACCTGAACAAGCACCCGAGTGAAGCACGCTTAACTGAATTGCAGTTTTTGCAAAGCGATATTAAACACACAATAAAAGCCTTACCGAAATGGAGCAAAGCCCGTAAAGTCGGCAACCCATTACTCGCCTGGCCTGCTAAAAGTCAGTTAGTCCCGGAGCCTTTAGGTACCGTATTAATTTTAGGCGCCTGGAACTACCCTTTACAGCTCCTTTTTGCGCCTTTAGTGGCAGCTATCGCTGCGGGTAATTGCGCGTTAATAAAACCATCCGAGCATGCATCTGCAACGGCGGATTTACTGTCCCGGCAACTCCCCGACTACCTGGATAACTCCGCCATAAAAATTGTGACCGGAGCGGCAATCGAGTCGCAACAGCTGACAACATTGCCTTTTGACCACATTTTTTATACCGGTGGTGAACATGCCGCTAAATCAATTATGGCAGCGGCAGCTGAAAATTTAACACCCGTCACACTTGAGCTTGGCGGCAAAAGTCCCGCGGTAGTTTTAGCCGACGCACCTATTCAGGTAGCAGCCCGACGCATTGTCTGGGGTAAATTCCTGAATGCCGGTCAAACCTGTATTGCACCTGACTACGTGCTGGTCGAAGACAGCGTAAAAGAACAACTCATTAGCGCTATGCATCAGGAGCTGGTTAACTTTTACGGCGATGACCCACAGAACAGTGACTGTTACGGCAGAATTATTCACCAGGGGCATTGGCAACGCCTCACGCAAATGCTGGATCAGGAAAACATCGTTATTGGAGGCGACTTTGATAAAGCGGAGCGTTATATCGCACCAACCATAGTCGATGGCGTTAAAGAAAACAGCGCCCTCATGCAGGAAGAAATTTTTGGCCCAATACTTCCTGTTATTACCATTAAATCAGCAGCCGATGCGATTGAGACAATCCATCGCCATCCTAAACCGCTTGCGCTTTATGTCTTTAGTAACACTCAACGGTTACTCTCTTTATTTACCGAGAAAGTTTCTGCCGGAAACGTGTGCTACAACGACACGCTCATGTTTATGCTTAACGACAAACTGCCATTTGGCGGCGTTGGTCGCAGTGGCATGGGTCGCTACCATGGTAAGTTTGGGTTCGACACATTCAGCCATTTAAAGCCCGTTATGAAGCGCAGTTTTCGGTTTGATGTTGCCTTGCGCTACCCGCCTTACAGCAAGTTTAAGGACAAAATCTTATCCTGGTTTAGTCCCTAGGCATTGAAATTCAGCGGGCGCGTCTGCATATCACTAGTAACAGTTTAGTGAAATGAAATATCTACAGGAGCGTGCGCTGCTAATGTCTGAATCCAACATCGTTAACGTTGACTTGCAAAACTTCCAGCAGGTTCTACTGGAAGGTTCAAAAGAAAAACTCATTATTATCGATTTTTGGGCAGACTGGTGCGAGCCCTGCAAACAGCTCATGCCAGTACTGGAAAAGCTGGCCTCGCAATACAGTGAGCAGGTTATCCTCGCCAAAATAAACTGTGATGAACAGCAAGAGCTGGCAATGCAGTTTGGTATTCGAAGCCTGCCTACAGTCGCCTTTTTTAAAGATGGCCAGCCCGTAGACAGTTTTGGCGGAGTCAAAACTGAAGGCGAAATTCGTGAGATACTGGATAAACACCTGCCCAGTCCGTCTGACGACTTGATTCAGCAAGCTCAAACCGCAATGGGCGAAGGTGATGCGAATAAAGCTTATACCTTAGCGAAACAAGCTTACGATATCGACAGCAGCAATATGCAGGCATTGAAACTGCTGGCCGAAGCTGCCGTTGATGCTGGCCGCCTCGACCAGGCAAAAGAACTGGTCTCTAAAATTCCAATGGTTGAACAAGATAGCGACTATCAGCGCATAAAAGGCAAACTTGAACTTGCCGAGGATGCCGCCGACTCACCGGAACTGAGAGCTCTGCAGGAGCAGGTCGAAAAGCAACCCGACGATTTATCTCTAAAGCTGCAGCTTGCTCTTAAACTTCATGAAGCGCACCGCGATGAAGAAGCCTTAGAGCTGGTATTCACCGTGTTAGCTAAAGATGTGAACTTTGCTGATGCGAAAAAATACGCGCTCGACATTATCAATTCCTTACCGGATGGTGATCCTCTGGCAGCGACCTATCGTAGGAAGTTATACAGCACTATGTATTAATGGCTGTTCACTAGCAACTTTGGCCGGCTTCCTCAGCCGGCTTTTTTTTATCCTGGCTTTTCGTGATAATAACGCCATGCAGAAAATCTATCATCAGCGTATTCAGTCCGGGTCACTTCAGTCCGATAAACACCAACACAGTGCTGTTAATGCACTGCAACAGCGGCTGGACTCACTTGCCCGAGGTAATCAACCACAAAGCCTGTACCTGTTTGGCCCTGTAGGCCGTGGGAAAACGCTTTTAATGGACTTGTTTTACCAATACCTTCCGAAAGACAAAGCCATACGTCTGCACTATCACCACTTTATGGCAAAAATTCATACAGCCCTTAACCAAAGACAAGGCGAAGCCGACCCTATGGAAGCCATTGCAAGTTCCTGGGCGCAGCAATATTCGGTTATCTGTCTTGACGAATTTTTTGTCGAAGACATTGGTGATGCAATGATCCTGGCCAGGTTATGGGAAGCTCTGTTCAATAACGGCGTTACCTTGGTAACCACTTCAAACGCACCGCCCAAAGAACTTTACAAAGGTGGTTTGGCACGTCACCGTTTTGAACCTACCATCGACTTACTGAATAAAGAATGTGAATGTCTGGATTTAGGCTTAGGCATCGACTATCGGCGGCTTAAGAATACAGACCTGCCGTTTTACCTCAAACAGGGGACTCAAAAGCAGTTGCGTTCGGTCGCAGAAAAGCAGTTTGGGGAAACTCTCCGATGCTCCTCTGTTTCGGTTATGAACCGGTCAATTCACTCTTTATGGCGAAACAATAACGTCATTGGCTTTGAGTTTATGGCACTTTGCTCAGGCCCCAGAAGCCAACGCGACTACATGGAGTTAGCCGCTCAATATAGTGCAATTGCGGTGCATGGTGTGCCCACATTTTCTTATCTGCCCGATAAAGACCTGGTACACGGCGTTGAAGAAACTTATCAACGTGAGCATCAAACCAATAGCGTCAGCAAACTGGATAATGAAGCGCGTCGTTTTATCGCTTTGGTTGACGAATGCTACGACAACAAGTGCCTGCTAATACTGACCGCAGAAACCGATATCGATAAGTTGTATCAGGCAAAGCAGCTGGAGTTTCCTTTCAGACGGTGCGTTTCTCGTCTATTTGAAATGCAGCAGTGGGGAAACTCAATGAAAGGAAACACGCTGGTAAAAAGACGCCAATCTGTTCCAGAGAGCTAAATTCCCTGTATTTACCAGCGTGTTAAAACTGAGTTATAAAAAGGTTATATTATTTTTAACAAATTCCAATATTGCAATTGTAATGGATGTTAAAATAAATTTTGTTTTTAAACCTAATTTCCCGCATTCTGCCGCACAATCACTGATTAGCTGCTTGCCGTTAAATTGCCACCTTGCTAGGATTGCTGAAATTTGCTGAACGGCAGCGCTTACAAGGCGTTAAAACAATAACGAGAAAAGAAGGTTCAGAATGAGCGAACAACGCGATCAATTTAGCTCTAAGATTGGATTTATATTAGCGGCAGCAGGTTCTGCTGTCGGCATTGGCAACCTGGTTGGCTTCCCGGTTGCGGCTACCAAGAACGGTGGCGGTGCATTTTTAATTATCTATGCCTTGTTCGTTGCTTTCATCTGTATACCGGTCATGCTTGCCGAAATGGGCCTCGGCCGTCGCGCACAAAAAAGCCCTCTCGGCTCCTATAAGGCCTTATCACCAAATAATAAAGGGTGGCACATTGCTGGCATACTGGCGGTGATTACGCCATTCATGATTGCCGTTTTCTACATGGTCATTACTGTCTGGATATTTGGTTACCTGTGGCATTCCATCATGGGTAACCTCGATATGCTTGCCAACCCGGAGTATTTTTCTCAATTCGTTAACGACTACGGTTTTGTTGGCTTTCTTGTCGCCGTCACTATCATTATTAACGTTATTTTGATTGGAGGGGTTCGCCAGGGTATCGAGAAAGCGGCCAAATTCCTTATGCCAGCATTGTTCATTATGCTTATTCTGCTGGTTATCTTTGTTCTTTCGCTGGACAACGCCGTACTCGGACTGGAGTTTTATTTAGTCCCTGACTTTTCAAAAATTGACGGTTCAGTGATAAACGGCGCTTTAGCACAGGCATTCTTCTCGCTTTCTCTGGGCATGGGTATTTTAATTACTTATGGCTCTTACTTTAGCCGTCGCGATGACATTGTTACTTCAGGCAAACTGGTCGCATTAACAGATACCGCCGTAGCCTTTACGGCAGGTTTAATGACACTGCCTGCAATATTTGCCATCAACCCAAATACGGACCCGGACGCATTAAGTGACTCATCGGTTAGCATGATCTTCTCGTTTTTCCCGCAAATCTTCATCGCGCTTGAAGGCGTTGTCGGTTATGTGGGAGCGAGTATTGCTGCGACGGTCTTCTTTCTTCTGACCTTTATTGCAGCCATTACTTCATTGGTTTCAATTCTTGAAGTTCCGACCGCAGCGGTTATTGAGCAAGCCAAGATCAGCCGTAAAAAAGCCCTGTTGTTTATGGGTATTGCCGTTACCGTTTTAACCCTTATTGCCGCCACTTCTTTTGGTTTTGTTCCGGCATTTACTGAGTTTACTTTCTACGCGGACACGCCTAAGTCAGTTTTTGATGTTATCTATGACGTTTTCTACGATACCATTCTGCCACTGAACGGCCTGCTGATTTGCTTGTTTGTCAGCTTTCACTGGCGTCGCAAGAATCTGGACGCTGAACTTGCCGAAGGCAACCCAGGGTACCCAAATACACTGCTGGCTAAATACGTGCGTTTATCCATTTGCACCTTTATTCCACTGATATTGGCAGCAGTATTTATTAATACGGTGCTCACGAAGTTCTTCGCAATTTCTATTTTCTAGCATGTCTAAACGCAGCGGTTACAGAAAACTTGAACTGCTGCATGATGCGAGCCTTTGGCAACAACATTGTCAGGCTCGCTCCGGACTTTCTATCTATTTATCCGACAAGGATAAACGGGCAGATGCTGCGCTCTCGCGTTATCGTGACTACCTTGGCCATGAATTTGAACGTGTCTTTATAGATTGCCGCGACAGTTTGCATGCTGACGCCATTGCGGCGCTTTGCGGGACAGTAACCGCCGGCGGGCTCTTATCGATACTGCTACCTGAAAAGCCCAATGCCATGAGCCAGCGCATGGAGCATTTTGCTTTGAAGCACTGGAGCAATACTGTCGCTGATCTTTCTCCTGAAACCTCTACTGAATCTTTACCGGCAGGCAACAAGCTTAAACTCACGTCGGAACAAAGTGACATTTCGAAACTCGTTAACGAGACCGGTTCAGGCACCAAGAGTGAGCCGACAACTCACATCATAACGGCTGAGCGTGGACGGGGTAAAAGCACTTTACTGGGGCAGGCTCTCGCCCATGCAAAGAATAAAAGCTCTGTTATTGTCACCGCCCCACGAAAAGCCAACGCCAAAGTTTTACTGCAACAAGCTCCTCAGGCTAGGTTTGTCGCCTGGGATAAGCTTCTTGAACAACCAGACGCCCCCGGCAAGCAGTTAGTTATCGATGAAGCCGCCGGTCTGCCGCTTTGGGCAACTGAAAGGCTTTGTCAAAAGTTTACACCGTGGCTGCTTGCCACCACAGTAGCCGGATATGAAGGCTGTGGCCGTGGCTTTGCGGTGCACTTTACAGACTGGGCAAAGAAAAACCTGGCCGGGGTTGCTATTCACCAACTGACTCAGCCCATGCGCTGGCCCGTCAATGACCCACTAGAACAATGGCTAACAGAAACTTTTTTGTTAGACGAAAAACGCCCCTTGGTTCTCTCAACTGAAGTCATGACAGGCACCTTTATAAAACACGCGTCTGAACTCGAAGAAAGCCTCTTACACCAGTGCTTTCAGCTCTTGCTCAATGCTCACTACCAAAGCAGCCCTAACGACTTAAACCTGTTACTAACCGAGCCGCTGCATAAAGTTGCGTATAGCCTTGAGCAAGGTAAAGTTACTGCCGTTGCCTGGTTAATGGCTGAAGGCCCTATTGACGCACCATTAAAACACGATATTAAACAGGGGCGACGCCGTCCAAAAGGTAACTTACTTCCTCAGGCTATCGGCTATTTCCTGCAACAAGAATGGGCTTTCGATTTATCCTGGTTACGAGTAGCCCGAATAGCAGTGCCAGCCGACAAGCGTCGCCGCAAATACGCTTCAGCATTACTCTCTGAAATATCCAAATGGGCCGGAGATAATCACTTTCAAGTATTAGGAACCAGTTTTGCCTGGTCATCAGAGTTAGATAGGTTTTGGCAAAATAACAATTACGCGCCATGGCGTATAAGCAGCCGTATTGATTCCGTTTCCGCCCGCCCTGCTGCTATTTATGCATACCCGCTTAGCACCAACAATTCGCAACAGTTTCAACGCCTCAGTGCGTGGGGGCAGCAGCAGTTACAGTGGCTGTCTAAAGATATAGCTGCGTTAGCTTCCACCGAAAATCTTAGCGAAATAAGAGCCCTGATTATCGATGCCTATACTCGCCATATAATTCCCTTCGATGCCGCGCATTTTGCCTTAGCACAGTGGCTTTACTGGCAACATCCCGACCACACATTAACATCGTTGATCTGCAAGCCAGATATAACACTGAAACAACTCGGCCAAGTCTGGGGCGGGCTTTCGCAGCGGCAAGCTAACGAAAAACTGTGTAAAGACGTACGAGCACTGCGCTAATGTGACTTGTTGTTTTCGTTACAACTTTCTATCATCAACACAGAACTTCATCAGGAATCTCTACCATGACTCGTTATTCGGTTTTTATTGCTTGTTCTACTGTGCTGATACTGAACGCCTGTAGTTCTTTTGAAAAAGAGAAAGAACAGCCTGAGGGCCCTTACCCGGAAACAAAAACCGTTGAACAACAAGATAACTATCACGGGACTCTGGTGGAAGACCCTTATCGTTGGTTAGAACAAAACAACCAAGAAGTTGAGAACTGGGTTAACGAGCAAAACCAGCTATCAACACCGGCGCTTCAGGACTACTCTCAATTTCAGAACATTAAAGACAGAATGACGGAGCTTTGGAACTACGAAAAAGTGAGTACGCCCTTTCGCTATGCTGATCGTTACTTCTATTTCTCCAACGACGGGCTGCAAAACCAAGCCGTTCTCTATACTATGACCGACCTAAGCAGCGCACCGGATGTACTGATTAACCCTAATACATTTAGCGACGACGGTACCGTTTCACTGGCTCGCATTAGTGTTTCACCACAGGCAAAATACGTGGCATACGCACTATCTGACGGGGGCAGTGACTGGACACAGATAAAAGTCCGTAATATTCAATCAGGAAAAGATACCAGCGACCTGATCAAAGGGGTGAAATTTAGTGAGGTGGCATGGCTGCCTAACGAGCGTGGTTTTTATTACAGCCGTTATCCGCAACAAGAAGACGGAAGCTTTGATGACTCAAAGCCGGTCAGTGTCTATTTCCACAAACTGGGAACCAAACAAAGTGAAGATGAGCTCATTTTTGCTTTTGATAAAAAACCAAGCTGGAACCCTTATCCAAAAATATCTGACGACGGCCAGTACTTACTCGTTGATGTATTCAAAGGCTATGATGCCAACGCGGTGTACGTGCGACCTTTAGCACAGGAAGAAGCGCCCTTTAAGAGCTTGTTCACAGCGTGGGACGGGCAATACCAATATGTTACCAGTCACAACGGAAAGCTTTATTTTAAAACCACAAATGGCGCACCAACTGGCCAGGTTATTGCAGTTGACCCTTCGCAACCGGCTCCCGAAAACTGGACAGAAATTATCTCACCTAAAACTCATACCTTAAAAGAGGTCAGCGCCGTAGGTGGACAGCTGTTTGCTCACTACCTGCAGTCGGCTCGCTCGCGGGTGGCTATCTTTGATATCGAGGGAACGATGCTGCAGGAGCTTGCTTTACCGGGTATTGGCTCAATTGACGGTTTTAAGGGCAGCCACAAAGCGCCGGATACATTCTTCACGTTTAAAGGTTTTACCGAGCCCGGCAAAGTGTATCGTTACCAACCAGAACAACAGCGCACAACCCTTTGGTATGAAACCGAGGTGCCAGCGAGTTTAGACCAATATACAACCGAGCAAGTGGTGTATAACAGTGCTGATGGCACCGAAGTGCCTATGTTCCTCGTTCATCATAAAGACCTGGAACTGAATGGTAACAATCCGACGCTGTTATATGGTTACGGCGGTTTCAATATTTCCCTCACTCCCGGCTACGATACAACTCGAGTTGTCTGGCTGGAAATGGGCGGCGTACTGGCCATTCCCAACTTACGAGGTGGCGGTGAGTTCGGCGAAAAATGGCATCAGCAGGGCACTAAAGAAAACAAGCAAAATGTATTTGATGACTTTATTGCCGCGGCCGAATGGCTAATAAATAATAACTACACGAATAAAGACAAACTGGCTATTCAGGGGCGCAGTAACGGTGGCTTACTGGTAGGAGCAACAATGGTTCAGCGACCTGAACTCTTTGCTGCGGCTCTTCCGGCTGTTGGCGTGCTGGATATGCTGAGGTATCAGCTTCCCAGCGCGAATGCCAGAGGCTGGAGTAGTGAGTTTGGTCTAAGCGAAAACGAGGAAGACTTTAAAACATTGTACGAGTACTCCCCTGTTCACAATACAGAGAGTGGTACCTGTTATCCGCCAACCCTTATTACTACGGGTGATCACGACAACCGAGTTGTCCCCTGGCACAGTTATAAATTTGCAGCAGCACTGCAGCGAGACCAAAGCTGCGACAACCCAATATTATTAAACGTAGAAACCCGGGCCGGACACGGTGCCGGCACACCAACCTGGATGCGCATTGAAGAACATGCCGAAAACTGGGCATTTTTACATAAGCATTTAGGTATGGATTCCGAGGCAGCACAAAGCAACGCTTCTGAATGATGATTCCATAAAAATATGCTATCTTTCGCAGCAACTTTATTAGTTAAAAGATTTCTGTGAAGGATAGCATTCATGTCTAAAGTTCTAATTATTGGTGCCGGCGGTGTTGCTGGCGTAGTCGTACAAAAATGTGCGGGCCTGCCGGAAGTATTCTCTGAGATTCACCTGGCCAGCCGTACCCTGTCAAAATGTCAGGCGTTGCAGGAAAAAGCGGGTAAAGACCGCGTTGTTGGTGTGTATCAGGTAGATGCCGATGATTCAGCAGAAGTGGCTGAGCTCATCCGTGGCATTAACCCGTCACTGGTTATCAACGTCGCACTTCCGTATCAGGACTTACCTATCATGGACGCTTGTCTGGAAACCGGCGTGCACTACCTTGATACCGCAAACTACGAACCAAAAGACGAAGCCAAATTTGAATACTCATGGCAGTGGGCTTATCAGGAGCGTTTTAAAGAAAAAGGCTTAATGGCGTTGTTGGGCGCCGGTTTTGATCCGGGCGTAACCAACGTCTTTACCGCCTACGCCGCTAAACATTACTTTGATGAAGTCCATTACCTGGACATTGTTGACTGTAACGGTGGTGACCACGGTCAGGCCTTTGCCACCAACTTTAATCCGGAAATTAATATTCGCGAAATTACCCAAAAAGGGAAGTACTGGGAAAACGGCGAGTGGCACGAAACGGATCCTATCAGTGTTCGTAAAGATCTGGACTACCCCAATGTTGGCGTGCGCCCGTCTTACCTGCTGTTCCACGAAGAGTTAGAGTCGCTGGTTAAGCATTTCCCGACCATTAAACGCGCACGCTTCTGGATGACCTTTGGCGATCAATACCTGACTCACCTACGCGTACTTGAAAACGTCGGCATGACCTCTATCCAACCGGTAGAGTTTGAAGGCAAAAAGATTGTACCTCTGGAGTTTTTAAAAGCCGTGCTACCTAACCCGGGCTCTCTGGCAGAAGGTTACACCGGCAAAACTTGTATTGGTACTTATGTGACAGGAATGAAAGACGGTCAGGAAAAGACCATTTTCATCTACAACAACTGTGACCATGCCGAAACTAACAAAGAAGTGGGCGCTCAGGCGGTATCCTACACTACTGGCGTACCGGCGATGATTGGCGCATCGATGATGTTGCAGGGTCATTGGATGGAACCCGGTGTCTGGAATATGGAACAGTTTGACCCGGATGAATTCATGGAGCGCCTTAATAAATATGGCCTGCCATGGCAGGTTCAGGAATGCGACAAGCCATTCGAGAAGTAACAGAGAAGACAACGCATGAGCCAATATACATCGCCGGAAATTCCGTCTCCCTGCTATGTGCTGGATGAAAAACTGCTTCGCAAGAACCTGGAGCTGATGCAAAAGGTGCAAGAGCAAAGTGGTGCTGACATTATTCTGGCACTGAAAGGCTATGCCATGTGGTCGGCCTTTCCGCTTATCCGTCAGTATCTAAAAGGCTGCACAGCCAGCTCTGTCTGGGAGGCAAAGCTGGCAGCGGAAGAGTTTTCACGCGAAGTTCACGCTTATGCGCCAGCTTATAAACAAGAAGACATCGACGAGCTATTGCCGTTGGTCAATCACTTGTCATTCAACAGTGTCTCTCAGTGGCATAAATACCGTGAACAAACTGCAGCTGCCGGTGTTTCTATTGGTCTTCGTATTAACCCGGAGCATCAGGAAGCAGAAACCGAGCTTTATGATCCCAGTGCTCCCGGTTCACGTCTGGGGATTCGCGCCAGCGAGCTTCAGCAGCAGGACTTAACCGGAGTGGAAGGTTTGCATGTGCACAATCTCTGCGAGTGCGACTCGTTTGCTCTTGAGCGCACACTTGATGCTGTTGAAAGTCGTTTTGGCGAACAGCTGAAACAAATGAAGTGGCTGAACTTAGGCGGTGGGCATCTCATGACCCGTCAGGGCTACGATGTTGATCACCTGATAAAACAGCTGAAGCGCCTGCGCGAAACTTATGATCTGCAAGTGATACTGGAACCCGGCTCTGCCGTTGCCTGGCAAACCGGTCCGCTGGTCTGCGAAGTGGTGGATATTGTTGAGAACCAGGGACAAATCGCTTTACTGGATATTTCAGCAACGGCTCACATGCCTGACGTGCTGGAAATGCCTTATCGCCCGGTCATTACCGGCGCAGGCTTACCCGCCGAGAAAGCCTTCAATTACCGCTTAGGTGGCAACAGTTGCTTAGCCGGGGATGTTATCGGTGAGTACAGTTTTGATCAGCCTCTGGCTGTGGGTGACCGTTTAGTTTTTGAAGACATGATGCACTACACAATGGTGAAGACATCCTTCTTTAACGGCGTTCAGCATCCGGCTATTGGTATTTTACGGGAAAGTGGTCAGTTTGACTGTGTACGGCAATTTAGTTACGAAGATTTCCGCAACCGCTTGTCTTAAGCACAAGTAACCTTGCGCAACTCAAACAAAGGCCACTAATCCAGTGGCCTTTTTGCTTTTTCAACGACCGAAGGTGGCATTCTCTCAGCCAGCTTTGCCAGTTTTTGCTCAATATCCTGATAGGTGCCCTGGTTTGCTGTTATCGCATTATGTAACCAATGATAGGCCTTTTCGTAGTCATACGGGCTGCCTTTATCCGCTAGCAAGATCTCAGCAAAGCGTCGTTGCGCCGGCAAATTCCCTAACGAAGCAGCTTCACGAAGATACAAAATGGCGCGGTCAATATCCTTTTGAACCAGAACTCCTTCATGATAATAGCGCCCCAACTGCTCCAGAGCTTCCAGTAAGCCATGCTGAGCCGCTTTTTCCATATAAAGCAGGCCAAGTTCAGGGTCACGGTCATAACAGACGCCCCAGGCCATCATGTCGCCATATAAGAACTGATACGTTGGACGACGCTCGAGCTCTGCCTGAGCTTCAATATCCTGCGCCAGCTGGCAGCGGTCGGTATCGCGTACTCGTTTAAGATGCGCGTTGGTTGCAAACATCTCAACAAGTTCGGCGTCTGAGTACAGTTGCACAGCCTCAACGTCCTGCGCCTGCGCTTTGTGCACTGCGGTCAGTCCGGCTACAGCAATCAGCATTGGAATGACTATTTTCATAAAGTTGCCTGTGCTCTCTCTGAATTTACCTAAAGGTTTAACTGTTTAGGTTATCGGCACAGAGTCGCAAACCCTTAAACAACAAATCGTCATAACGACGAAATTTACCAGACAAGGTTCGCATTAAATGCTCACCATCACCACCGGTAACAACGACATCAAAAGACTCTTGCGAGAAATGCTCCCGAGATAACTGAATAGCCTGTGCAATAGCGCCTGTGAGCGCGGCTTCCGTTCCCTGAGCAATACCGTCAAAGGTATTTTTCCCGGCCGCAAGCCCGTCACGCTCAATGTCATCTACCGTAATACCTTTTAAATTCGCTGTTCCCTGGCCAAGGGCATTTAGCATGAGCTGCCGTCCGGGAACTATCCAGCCTCCCAGATGTCGGCCGTCAGCTCTCAGCCAGTCAATCGTTAATGCAGTACCGGCATCTACTATCAAGGCATTCTTTTGAATTTGCTCGTGACAGCCAAGTAATGCCATCCAGCGATCAGAACCCAGACGCTCAGCTTGTTCACCATAGCCGTTAATGACTCCCGCCTGTTCCGCTTTCGTTTTTTGCCAGACGACACTGATACCAAGCTCCGCCAGTGAGCTATTCAGGGTGTCCATCACCTGTACCGCAGCAACGCTGCAACCTATGGCTTTTTGCTCGTGCTGAATTTGTTGGTTGCTGATCACTTCCAGCAATAGCTCTTTTAGCGAATGACTCAAGTCATTAAGCCAACTTTGGTGAGGTATCGCACCCAGTATTTCAATCTCGTCGGTGTCAGTATCCCACCAGGCAAATTTACTGCGGGTATTACCGGCATCAATTAATAGCATCTTGCGCCCTCAATGAAACTTCACCACCAAAATAGCGACGTACGCCCTGCTCATCTTCTACAAGTAAAGCACCGTTCTCATCAATCCCACGGCAGGTTCCTAAGCAAACCCTCTGCCCCATAATCAGTTTTACCGGTTGATCGATAAAGCGGTCGTACTGCTGCCAGCGTTGCTGGAACGCGGAAAGCCCGCTCTGTCCATACTGCTGCAAAGCAGACAACACCGATGCCCGCACCTCGGCCGCAACCTTATTACGTGAAACAGGTTGTGGTAACTCAGAGTTTAAATCTGTCCACGCCTGATCAATTTTTTCTCCGACATGGTCCGGCATTCTTAAATTAATACCAATACCAATAATGCTGTGCGCAGCACCTTCTGGGGAGGTTTCTAAATCAACCAGAATTCCGGTCACTTTCTTACCCGCAATATAAACATCGTTAGGCCATTTTACACTGACCTCATCAATACCCAAATTGGTAAAGCATTCCGCCAAAGCAACACCAACGGCTAAACTTAACCCCATAGCGCCATGAATACCGTCATCCAGAGGCCAGTAAATACTTAGGTAGAGGTTACTGCCAAAAGGCGAGTACCACTGTTTGCCTCGCCGCCCACGACCGGCTGTCTGAGCTTCTGCAAATAAGGAGAAGCCGGCGTCCAAAGTCCCTGACTTAGCAAGTTCTTTTACCTGGTCATTGCTGGAATCAACCACGGAGCGTACTTCAAACTCTGGTTTATTCTTCCATTGCGCCGGTGTTTCTTTTTCAATCGCTTGTGAGCGCAGCAACTCAATAGGCCTTGCCAGTTTGTAGCCACGCCCTGTGACAGAAAACAACTCAAGACCAAGCTCTTCCAGCTTATGAATATGCTGATTAACCGCTGCCCGGGATATCCCCAGAGACTCACCAATAGCTTGCCCGGAGTGAAACTCACCATTAGCTAACAAGGTAATCAGTTGATCAAGGCGCTCTGATTGTTTCATTTTTCTGCCGCCAACTGCACAAGCCCGTGCTGGCCAACCAGACGAACTTCCGGCTCCAGTTCAATTCCACTGGCTTCTTTTACGTGCTTCATAATTTTCTGTGCCAACTGGCTGACATCTGCTCCAGTCGCTCTTGCCCGGTTAATTAACACCAGTGCCTGATTCGGATTAACCGCTGCATCGCCCTCGTTTAAGCTCTTCAAACCCAGGTGTTCAATCAGCCAGCCGGCGGCTACTTTTGAACGACTCTCGTCAGCGGGAAAGTAGGCCATATCTGGCCATTTCTGCAATAAGCTTTCCAGTAGCGCATTAGAAACAACAGGATTCTTAAAAAAACTTCCTGCGTTCGGAATGACTTTGGGGTCAGGTAATTTTTTCTGGCGTACTTCTATAACCTTGTCGAAAATGCTTTGCGCACTCGCATTATCACTCAACTGGTTAAGTGGAGAGTAATGAGTCACAGGCCGCCAGTCTTTAGGTAACCGAAAAGTTACGGATGTTATCAGCCAGCGCCCGGGGTGCTGTTTAAACAAACTGTCCCGGTAAGCAAACTGGCAGTCCTCTGTGCTCATACTCACCCAGCATTTTTCGCTAATATCCCAGGCTGTTACCTGTTCAATAAATGTCGCCACTTCCACACCATAGGCCCCAATATTTTGAACAGGAGCCGCTCCCACTGAGCCGGGTATCAATGCCAAATTTTCCATACCATCAATGTTTCGGCCGCGTAAGTCGGTCACAAAATTGTGCCAGTTTTCACCGGCTGCCGCGGTAACTAAAAAGCTTGTCTCCAGCTCTTCAATACATACACCAAGCAAACGGTTACAGACAACGGTTCCCTGAAAGTCTTCCAGAAACAAGGTGTTGCTGCCTTCACCCAGCAAGTAATAAGGCTCTTCAAAAGCTAGCTGCTCAACCTCGTCGCTGCTGTTCAGTTCAATTAAAGTCCGGCATTTGGCCGGTAACTTAAAAGTATGTCGCTCAGCAAGCTCTATCAACTTCTGGCTCCTCCTGCCTTTCGGGTGCTGATGTACTTCAAAAATGCTTTTAATGCGGCGGGTTTAGCCGGTTTTGGTAAAAATTGCAGACCGCTTTTTCTGGCGGCCTGTTTCACAGCGTCATCGCGCATTGCAGTGACTAACGCCGCCGGTATCTTTTGCTGCCAAATGTCACGTAACTCTTCTGCTAAGGCTAAACCGTCGCCGTCACCGAGTTGGTAATCCAGCAGCAGCCCCTGAGGAGCTTTATCACCACGGTGTGCCTTGGCATAAGCCAAAGCTTTGCTATAACTGTTAAAAGTCAGAGCTTCACACTCCCACTTACTCAAAAGAGCACTTAAGGCACTCAAATTTTCATTATCGTCATCCACAACCATCAGTTGCAGGCGGTCAGACAGCGCATCTTCCTGTTGTTTTTTAGGGCGGCTGATGACTTGAGCGGCATTACCTAACGGTACTCGCACCGAAAAACAGGAACCTTTGCCTTCAACCGATTCAACCTGAATATCGCAATTGAGTTGCTCACCCATACGTTGAGCAACACTTAACCCTAACCCGACTCCGTCTACCGTCTGGTTTTGCACTCGATAAAATGCATCAAATACTTTGTTCTGTTGCTGCGCAGCAATACCCGGACCGGTATCCCACACCGCAATTTGGAGTTCGTCTCCGCGCTTACGAACCCCTAATAATACACTGCCTTTCTGAGTGTATTTAATGGCATTAGATAAGAAGTTCTGCACGATACGCCGTAAATACGTCGGATCGGTATACACAGGCCTGTCTTTATAAAAAGCGCGAAAGTCCAGCTTTCTCTGTTCAGCAAGTACAGCGTATTCTTCCACCAGAGGCTCCAGAACGGAGCTGAGCTGAACATGCCGGAACTGCGGCTTTAACGCGCCCTGATCCATCTTCGCTATCGACAGTAAAGTCGACAAAAGATGCTCGGTTGAGCCAAGCGCCGTATCGAGTTTACCCACTAACGACAAGTTACGCTCTGAGAGTTCTTTTTCCTGAATTGCCGAGAGGTATAACCGTGCTGCATTTAGCGGCTGTAAAATATCATGACTGGCCAGGGCCAGAAAGCGTGTTTTCGAAGCATTTGCAGCTTCAGCCTCTGCTTTCGCCTTTTTTAATTCTTCTTCTACCTGACGGCGCCGATCGATTTCAGCCGTCAGCTCCTGGTTAATTTCCCGAATTTCCTGCGTACGAACATCAACCCGCTGCTCAAGGTCAATATTTGCATCTTCCAGCGCCTGCTGAGTCTCAACGTGTGACGTAATATCGGTAAAGCTAGTAACAAAACCGCCGGTTGGTAGCGGGTTCCCTACCATTTCTATAACCCGTCCGTCCGCTCTGCGACGAATAAAGCGGTGCGCCGAGCCCATTTGCATATAACGCAGACGCTTATCAACCAGCTCGTCCACCTCACCCGGGCCACATTCACCGCGCTCTGCATTATAACGAATGAGCGTAGCAATCGGCTGGCCCGGCTTAACCATGCCCTCAGGGTATTCGAATAAATCCAGATACCGCTTATTCCAGGCTACCAAGCGTAACTCGGCATCGACAACACTAATACCCTGAGCCAGGTTCTCAAGTGAACTGAACAGTATTGACTGCTGCGTTTGTAGTGCCTGAGTCGTGTCATCAAAAAAGTGAACAACCTCTTCCAGGTTAAGCTGCTTATCCCTCAAGGCGGCATCAATTAACGAACGGGCTGTTGCAGAACCCAATACACCGGCAATGGCTCTTTCAACAAAGCTAATAAACGGCTTTTCTGCAATTTCTTCCAGCTTAAGTTCCGTATTTTCGGGACGCTGATAGTACTGCATCAGTTGCTGGGCACGCTCTGCGCCAAGGAAAGTTTTGAGCAGCAACAACATGTCTGCGTTGGTCGCGTTGTCATTCTTGTTTAAGTGTAAGTCAGGTAGAGCTGCTCTTGGCTTTACAAAAGCCGTTGACTGAATCCTGTCAACTAACCGCGGCTTTGCCAGCAGAGAAAAAACAATAAAGCTGAAGGTATTGAGCCCCAGTGAAACAACAGTACCCCGGGTTATAATTTCAACGTCGGTCAGTTGGTTGTTCGTATACAAAGGAATGAGTACCGCAATGACCCAACCCACGGACCCAGCCAGCAGCCCTGCATAGACACCACGGGCATGGCCTTTTCGCCAATAAAGTGCAGCCAGTAAAGCCGGCAGCAGCTGCAAAACCAGAGAAAACGCCAGCAACCCAATACTGACCAGGTTGGTACGTGCCGCCCAGAAGTAGTAGCACAGAAAAGACAAAACCATAGTCACGGCAATGGCCACACGACGGATTAACAATAACGCCCGGTCGTATTCTCTGCGTCTGTGCTTTAACGGCAAGCGCGATTCACGCTGCAACAAAATAGGCATGATGACATCGTTAGTGATCATGGTACTCAACGTGACTGAGGCAATGATCACCATAGCCGTTGCGGCCGAAATTCCGCCAATAAAGATAACCAGAGACAACCACAATTGATCTTTCAAAAGCGGCAGCTGCAGAGCATAAGTTGAACCGTCAGAGCCTGCAGAAAGATAAAATGTACCAGCAATAGCAATGGGAACTATAGCGGCGGCCGTTAGGGCTAAGTACAGAGGGAACCCCCAACGGGCAGTGCGTAAGTGCCGAACGTCGACATTGTCCACTACCGCAACGTGAAACTGTCTGGGCAGACAAAGAATTGCGCCGGCGGCCATAAAGGTCTGGACAATAAACTCAAATTCCCCGAATGAAGCAAAAGACCACTGCGGTTTGGTTACATCGCTGAATGAACTGAATAAATCAGTTTGTACATCGCCGTGCAGCAGTGACCAGGCAAAAATACCCGCCGCCAGTAACGCTACAAGCTTAATCATAGACTCCACGGCAATTGCCAGAATCATACCGCTACGATACTCAGTTACCTCAACATGGCGGGTACCAAACAGCATGGCGAAAATAGCCATTAAGGCGGCAGCCCCCAATTCTTTGATTGAGAACTCAGCCATCATGCCGGTATTTTCAGTTAATACGGCAAAACTGATACCGACAGCCTTAAGCTGAAGTGCTATGTAAGGAATGATAGCAACAGCTGCAATGCCGGTAACAGCTACGGCAAGCCGACGTCTTTTCCCAAAGCGGGATGAAATGAAATCGGCAATGGAGGTGATGTTTTGTTGCTTACTAACCGAAACCAGTTTTTCCAGAATTCGGATACCAAACAAAAACAGGAGAATAGGCCCCAGCAAAATGGGGAAGAAGGCCCAGCCGTCGACAGCGGCGTTTCCTACTGCGCCATAATAAGTCCATGACGTACAATAAATTGCCAACGACATGGAATAGACAAAAGGCTTATGACTGACCTTATTCGCCCACGAGCCAAGCCGGTCACCCCAGGTGGCAACTGCGAAAAGAAAGATCACATAAGCCAGTGAGGCAAATATTAATAGCCAAGTCATAATTGCAGACGTTCAGCCACCAAAACAGCCTGGGTACGACTGTAAACCCCAAGTTTTCGAAAGATTGCAGTAATGTGCGCTTTAACCGTTGCTTCGGTTATTCCCAGTTGATAGGCAATCTGTTTATTCAGCAGACCTTCGTGAAGGAAATGCAGCACCCGGTACTGTTGCGGAGTCAGTTCGGCAACCTTACGGGCCAGCTCCTGATCTTCATCTGAAATAACATCCAGCCGCTCCCGGGTTTCTTTTGGAACCCAGGTCTCCCCCTGTAAAATGGTGTCTATAGCCTCTGCTATTTCGGCAGAAGGCAATGATTTTGGAATAAAGCCCAATGCGCCAAAACCAATGCACTTAGCAACAATTGACGAGTCTTCACTACCAGAAATAATAGCGACGGGTAAAAGCGGGTAATCTTCTCTTACACGAATAAGGCCATATAAATCGCCACTGCCGGGCATATGTAAATCCAGCAGAAGCAAATCAACGTCATCGTCTTTATTTAACGCAGCCAAAGTTGAATCTAAGTCTTCGGCTTCGCGTAAGGTAAGTTCAGAAAAGTGATTCGCGAGAGCGCCTTGCAGCGCCTCGCGAAACAATGGGTGGTCATCTGCGATTAAAAATTTCGCCATGAGATTCCAAATTAAGTGACATTATTTATTCATTCTATTTTCTATCAATGAATCTACCACACTTGGATCAGCAAGCGTAGAGGTGTCACCGAGGTTTTCATACTCATTCGCAGCAATCTTACGCAAAATGCGACGCATGATCTTACCCGAACGTGTTTTAGGCAAACCAGTCGTCCAGTGAATCAAATCAGGCGTTGCAATTGGGCTTAATTCAGAGCGAACCCAGTTACGAACTTCTTTGGTCAACTCATCGGTTACCTCAACACCTTCAACGGGTGTTACATACACATAAATACCCTGACCTTTTAAGTCATGCGGATAGCCAACAACGGCCGCTTCCGCCACAGACTTATGTGCTACCAGCGCACTTTCAATTTCAGCGGTACCCAGGCGGTGTCCTGACACATTCAGAACGTCATCCATGCGACCGGTTATCCAGTAGTAACCATCAGCATCACGGCGTGCGCCGTCGCCACTGAAGTACATACCTTTAAAGGTAGAGAAATAGGTTTGCTCAAAGCGCTCGTGGTCACCCCACAGTGTCCGCATTTGACCTGGCCAGGAGTCTTTAATCACCAGACCACCTTCCGCTTCGCCTTCCTGAAGGTTGCCTTCGCTGTCGACTAATGCCGGCTGAATACCGAAGAAAGGACGAGTGGCAGAACCCGGCTTCAAATCCGTGGCTCCCGGCAGTGGAGTAATCAAAATACCACCGTTCTCCGTTTGCCACCAGGTATCCATAATTGGGCATTTACCGTTACCAATAGCGCGGTGATACCACTCCCAGGCTTCCGGGTTAATCGGTTCACCAACACTGCCCAAAATACGTAAGCTTTCGCGGGTCGAGGTTTTCGCTGCCTCGTCACCTTTTGCCATTAACGCACGAATAGCTGTTGGTGCCGTATAAAGAATGTTCACTTTATGTTTATCAACAATTTCACCAATACGACCAACACCCGGGTAGGTAGGAACACCTTCAAACATCAGGGTCGTCGCACCGTTCGCTAACGGTCCGTAAACAATGTACGAGTGACCAGTGATCCAACCAACGTCCGCGGCACACCAGTAGACTTCATCTTCCTGATAGTCAAAAACATACTCGTGGGTCATGGATGCGTACACCATATAACCACCGGTAGTATGCACCACGCCCTTAGGCTTGCCGGTTGAACCCGAGGTATAAAGAATGAATAGCGGGTCTTCGGCGTTCATCACTTCTGCCTGACATTCGTCACTGACGTTACCAACCAGTTCATGCCACCAAACGTCACGACCCTCAGTCCAGTCGACATCACCTTCAGTTACACGGCACACAATGCTGTGCTCTAACGAAGGGCAGGCGCCGTCCGACAAAGCTTTATCCACATTGGCTTTCAGACCAATGGTACTGCCGCCACGACGACCTTCATCCGCGGTAATAATGGCTTTTGCCTGACAGTCGTTAATACGGTCAGCAATGGCGTTTGGTGAGAACCCACCGAAGATAACCGAGTGAACCGCACCAATGCGCGCACAAGCCAACATGGCATAAGCCGCTTCCGGCACCATTGGCATGTAAATAGCAACGCGGTCACCTTTGCTTATACCTAGTTTTTTCAGGCCATTAGCAAAACGGGATACCTCTTTATGTAGCTCGCGGTAGGTGATGTGTTTGTCTACACTAGGGTCGTCGCCTTCCCAGATAATCGCTGTTTTATCGGCTTTATCAGCAAGGTGACGGTCGACACAGTTGTAACAGGCGTTTAAAGTGCCGTCTTCGTACCACTTAACACTGACTTTACCCGGTTCGAAACTGGTATTTTTAACTTTGGTGTAAGGTGTGAACCAAGTAATTCGCTGTCCGTGTTCACTCCAGAAACCTTCAGGATCGTCTACTGACTGTTGGTAAAGTTTCTTATAACCGTCATTATCGATTTTGGCTTTAGCTTTGATATGTTCAGGAACTGAATACAGTTGCGACATTACCTCTTCCTCCTTATTCGCAAGATGGTATCTGTTGTACGTTTTAAAGGGCTTAAACACTATTAGACCATAGTCTAGATTGATAAAAATTGACCAGTTAACGAGAATTAACAGCGTTTATCTTTGGCATAACAATAAAATGCACGATCAAAACGAACACTTGGCTTACAGGGGAGAACACCATGGCTAAAGCAAGTATCGCAAAGAAATTCACCGTATCAGCAGCAAGCGCTGCCGTACTCGGTGTTATGAGCTTAGGAGCTCAGGCAAACGAAACTGACATCGATTTTGGTGGTTTTGTTAAACTGGACATGATTGTATCGGACTACACCGATGGTCAGGCACCTTCAAGCGGCAGTATCGCTCGGCAACAGTATATTCCAAGCCTAACCCCTGTGGGTGGTGAAGGCGACGACATGGTCACCGATTTTCACGCACGTCAGTCGCGTTTTTTCCTTACCACCGACACTGAGTTAGATAATGGCGAAACGCTGACCGGCCATATCGAAATGGATTTTATGTTGACCCCTGACGGTGACCAACGTATTTCAAACTCTTATAATCCGCGTCTACGTCACGCATTTTTAAAATATGGGAAATGGACTTTTGGTCAAACCTGGTCTAACTTTCAGGACCTAAACATTCTGGCTGAATCCGTCGACTTTATCGGCATCACCGACGGCATTATCTTCAACCGTCAGGCACAAATTCGCTACACCTCCGGCGGCTTTAGCGCCTCAATTGAAAACCCTGAAACAACCGTAACACCGGTTGGTGGCGGTCGTATTATTTCCAGTGACGGTTTTGCACCGGACGTAACCTTTAAATATACCGGTAAAACCGACAACTTAACCTGGCAGGCTTCCGCACTTTTACGCCAATTAACTTACGATGTCAGTCAAACTGGCGATGATGAAACCACCTTTGGTTACGGTGTCAGCTTTGGCGCTAAATACACCTTCGGCATGGATGATATCCGCGCATCAGTTACTACGGGCTCTGGTTTAGGTCGTTATTTAGGTCTAAACACCTGGAACGGTGCTTATATTGACAGCAATGGTGAGTTAGAAGCCATTGACTCAACCGGTGTATCCTTTGCTTATCGCCACTTCTGGTCAGAGAAACTGCGTTCAAACGTGGTGTACTCTCGCGGCTGGGCAGATAACGATGGTGAAGTACTGGCTTTGGCAGGCGATATGACAGAATACACTCAACGCCTTGCGTTTAACTTAATGTATTCACCGGCATCTAACCTGACTTTCGGTGCAGAGATTTCAAAAGCAAATCGTGAAACGGAAGCTAGTGTAGACGGTGACTTAAACCGCCTTCAACTTATGGCGATGTATAAATTCTAAAGACCGCGTAGCCTGACATTTATGTCAGGCTACACATCTTTCTTTATTAAATGTCAGCAATAACAGGTTTGTTTTCTGACAGCGCCAGCCAACCACGGATTACACGGTAAATAACCCATATGGTAACCGCCAGTAGCACTAAATAACCGATCACAACAAACAACAGTATAATACCAATGATTGTTCCAATAACGCCTACCCAGAAGGTTTTAATTAACCAGTTAAAGTGACTTTCCACCCAAGTTCCACGGGCTTCACTACGCTTTAAGTAAGCTAAAATAACAGCGGCAATCGACGCAAAAGGAATAATGAGACTCAGGGCATATAAAATATACCCAACAAGTGCCATTTTCTTTAGTTGTTCCTGATGTTCTGAGTTCACTTCCATTGTCATAAGGTTTCCTCTTATTGTTGTTTTATCCCAAACTGCATCATCAACAACTACCGATTTAACTACTTTTAACGAACAATCTCAATCAGTGCTTTACCAATATCGGTGTTATCCATATAGCCACCGAAGTTTTCACTGTAAGGACCGGCGGCAAACACAGGAACATCAACACCCGTATGTCCGCTGGTTGTCCAGCCGGTACCGGTAATATCAGCCGTTATATAAACCAGTGCCTGGTGTAGGCTGTCTTCCCGCGCTTCGCCCTCTTCTTCAGCGGCGATAGCGAGTTCATCGATATAGTCCTGAGTGAGTTCAAAGTTGACTTTGTCCGCAACGTACTCCGGCCAATTATCAGAGTCCATGCTCAGCATTTCTTCACTCATATGCGCAATTGAGCTTTCAATTTGCATAACGCGATCAGAATACCAGGCATACTCGCCATCTCGCCCAATAGTCAGCCCACCGGTCGAGTGGTCTGCCGTCATAACAATCAAAGTATTCGGGTTATTCTCGCGGTACTCACGAACAACTTGCAGTGCCCGGTTCAGACCGTCCATTTCGTGCACAGCACAAGCAATATCATTGGCGTGGCCACACCAGTCTATTTCACTGCCTTCAATCATTAGCGCGAAAGGCTGCTGCTTTTTATCCAACAAACGTAAAGCCGTGCGTGTCATATTTGCCAGAGCATCAACATCACCATCAATGGCATAAGGCAAACCTTTCTCAGCAAAAAGTCCCATTACTGGTGCCGTATCGACTGACTCCAACTGCTCCATGTCGGTTACAATTTGCATCCCATGTTCCGGTAAAATATCCAGCCAGTTCTTATCATCACGGTCAAAGTAGCTTTGTCCACCACCTAACATGACATCAAAAGAAGCTTCACCCTCAACCACCTGAGTCGCAATTTTATCCGCTATTTGGTTGTACTCGTAGCGCGATGGGTGGTGAGTAAAGAAGGACGCAGGCGTGGCATGGTTCACTTGCGAAGTCGATACCGAGCCCGTTGACCAACCGCTCTCACGTGCCAGCTCCATCATTGTCTGCAAAGGATACTTGTCAGCGTCAACGCCAATAGCACCGTTGTAACTTTTAACCCCTGTTGCAAGGGCCGTTGCACCGGCTGCCGAATCGGTCACCCAGGTATCATCATCTGGATAGGTTGTTGCCGCGCCTTTCAGCATGGCGTCAAACTCGGTTTTAGCAATGGTTTTACTGTCTAAATCGGACATGGCATAACGGTAGGCTGTAATAAATTCAAACCCCATACCGTCGCCAATAATATAAATAATATTTGGCTTCTGTTCTTCTGCATGCACCATAGAGGATGCGAAAGCCAGTCCAATACCAGCCACTAATGCTTTGAGTTTCATACCACGACTCCTTTTTGAATAACTTGCGCAGTATAACAAAGCCAGGATGTCAGGAATATGACAATAAACTCAGGATCATTGCCGTTTAGCGGTAATGCTTCCGTCGGCCAGCCTAACCTCTATTGTGCTGCCAATGTTCACCTGTTTCTCGCTGCGAACAACGTCACCGCTCTCGGTGCGGACAATTGCGTAGCCACGTTCCAGTGTGTTGAGCGGGCTAACCAGGTTTAACGACTGCATTAACTGCTGCTGCCGGGCCCTGTTCTCTTTTAACAACCGTTGCATGACTAATGGCAGACGCTGTTGCTGATGATTCAACTTTTCGTGTAAACGCTGTAGCTCCTTTTGCGGGTGAACCGCCTGTAATCGGCCTTGCAGGTAAGAAACCCGCTGTTGCTGACGTGCTAATCGATTCTGCAGTGCACGGCTGGCTCGAGCCTGCAATTCATCAGCCAATTGTGATTGTTGTTGCAGCTGACGTTGCGGGTGCTGCTGCTGAAGACGAGTCTGCAGAAACTGCCAGCGCTGCTTTAAACGCTGCAGTAGTCTTTGTTGGGCCAGAGCTAAGCGTTTTTGCAGAGCCTGAGCTTTTTGTTGCTGTTGCTGCTGGTCGCGAGTTACCAGCTCGGCAGCCGCCGACGGCGTCGGAGCTCTGACATCCGCAACAAAGTCAGAGATGGTGAAGTCAATTTCATGACCGACCGCGCTAATAGTTGGCATGGGTGCCGTGGCCAAAAGACGCGCAAAATTCTCATCGTTGAAGCACCATAAATCTTCCAGTGAACCACCACCACGGCTGACTAAAAGCACATCCACTTCATTACGTTCAAAAGCGGTTTTCAGCATGGCCTGCAACTGCGGTACCGCCGCTTCACCCTGAACGGCACTAGGATAAATAATGACTTCAACGCTAGGGTCGCGACGCTTCATGACAGCTAATATGTCTTTTATTGCAGCACCCGTTGGCGACGTCAGCACACCCACTTTATGAATATGATCGGGCAGTACCCGCTTGCGTTCAGGCGCAAACAGCCCCTCGGCTGAAAGCTTTTCCTTTAATTGCTCATAGCGTTGCTGTAATAGACCCTGCCCGGCATCTTCCACCTGTTCAATAATCAGTTGATAGTCGCCGCGCGGCTCATAAACCGTGACTTTGGCCCGTACCAATACCTGCATACCATTTTGCGGTCGAACTTTAGCGCGTTGATTGGCATTGCGGAACATAGCGCAACGAACCTGAGCACGCTCATCTTTCAAAGTGAAGTACCAATGTCCGGAGCCCGGTGCCGCAAAATTTGAGATTTCTCCAACCAGACTAATTTGCCCAAACCCCTGCTCTAACAGTTGCCGAATCTCAATGTTTAACTGGCTGACCGAATACACCATGAACGTCACTCTTTTCTTTAAAGTTAATAGCGAAATCATACCACACTCAACGGATATCAAAATAAGCTCAATTACATTTAGACGTCTAAATGTCTTGACGGCTTTATATCCATTTATTACAGTCGGGGAATGGTTCATCAACGTGAGGTTAGCTATGGTTCAGCCAGTTGCCCGCAGTTTTTACAAAGAGACCTCCTTCGGACGCATCAAAGGCTACCGTTATGGCGATGCCGACGCGCCTGCAATTGTTGTACAAGGGGGCATCAGCGCCAGCGGTAGACTATGGAAGCCAGATAAAAGCGGTTGGTGGCAGTCACTTCACCCGGTATTTTCTGATCTCGATGATGTACAAGTCATTAGCTTTGATTACTTTGGCGGGTTGGGAGGTTCTGACTGCCCTGCTATTCCTTTAACGGTTCAACAGCACAGTGAGGCCATACGTCAGGCACTACGAGATGAAACCATTGATCTGCAAGCCTGGGTTGGCGGATCCTTTGGTGGTGTTTTGGGGCTTCAGTTTGCTGCTGACCACCCAACGGAATTAACTCATCTGACAGCTATTGGAGCCGCTCATAAGCCTTCTGTTCATTCCGCCCTGTTGCGCTATTTTCAACAAGCATTGATTCAGCGCTGCGGTGATGACCAGTCCGGAATTATTCTCGCCCGGGCCCTGGCCATGCTGAGTTACCGTACCGCTGAAGAGTTCGAGCAACGGTTTAACCACGCCGACGATGCGTTTGAGTATCTTCTGTATCAGGGAGAAAAGCTGTTAAAACAAAACGGTAATAACTGTCGCAGCCTGTTCACACACCTAACGCCAATACTGAATGACTACAGCATTGATCCAACCAGGGTTCAGGCAAAGGTACAACTTATAGACTTTCATAATGATGCTATTGCGCCTCCAAGTCTGGTCACGGAGCTGGAGCAATTACTCCCTAATCACACAGGTCGAGTCACCATTGAAACACCTTTTGGTCACGATGGTTTTATTAAAAATGTCGAACAATACCAATCGGCTTTAACGCATTTTTTAACTGAATCTCAACTGGAGTCCGCATGAAAGACGAAACACTGGCCATACATCATGGCTATGAAACCGACCCAACAACCAAGTCGGTAGCAACGCCCATTTATCAAACGGTGTCATACGAGTTTGATAACGCTCAGCACGGCGCCGACCTGTTTGATTTAGCGGTTGAAGGAAATATCTACTCGCGCATTATGAACCCGACCAACGATGTTCTGGAAAAACGCGTGGCAGAACTGGAGCACGGTGTTGCAGCACTTGCCGTGGGGTCAGGCATGGCTGCTATTGAATATGCTCTCATTACTTTGGCCAGTCAGGGCGACAATATTGTCACTACACCACAGCTTTACGGCGGAACTTATACGCTATTCCGTCATATGCTGCCATCATTTGGTATTGAGGTGCGTTTCGCCGACTCCGACAAGCCTGAAGATATAGCGAAGCTTATTGATAGTAAAACCAAAGCGGTTTACTGCGAAAGTATCGGCAATCCTGCCGGTAACATCGCCGACTTAGAAGGGTATGCTCAGATTGCACATAAACATGGGGTACCTTTGGTCGTTGATAATACAGTCGCAACCCCCATACTCTGCAAGCCTGTTGATTTCGGTGCCGATATTGTTGTTCACTCGCTCACGAAATACATCGGTGGTCACGGCAATTCGGTTGGCGGTCTAATTGTTGACGGTGGTCGTTTCGACTGGGCTCAGGAAAAACAGCGTTTCCCTCAGTTTAGCTCACCCGAGCCCGCCTATCATGGCGTGGTTTATACTGATGCTTTTGGCCCCGCCGCATTTATAGCACGAGTGCGAACCGTTGCGCTGCGTAATACCGGTGCCTGTTTATCACCGTTTAACGCCTTTCTGCTATTGCAGGGGCTTGAGACTCTGGCTTTACGCATTGAACGCCATTGTGAAAACGCATTAAAAGTGGCTGAATATTTACAAGCACACCCTCAGGTAGAGTGGGTTAACTTTGCAGCTTTACCAGAACACCGGAATCACGGGCTGGCAAAGAAATACATTAAGAATGCAGTACCGGCTTCGCTACTAACCTTTGGTGTTAAGGGTGGCTACGATGCCGGTGTGACTTTTTATGACAAGCTGAAACTGTTTAAGCGTCTGGTCAATATCGGTGATGCCAAGTCACTGGCCTGCCACCCTGCATCAACAACCCACCGTCAGCTATCAACGGAAGAGCAAGCCTCGGTTGGCGTAAAACCTGAAGCCATACGCTTATGTGTGGGTATTGAAAATGTGGAAGATATTATTGCTGATATCTCACAAGCTTTGAGTTAATTAAGTACAAAAAAAGGCCACTTTAATAGTGGCCTTTTTAAACAAACAAAAAGTTAGTCTTCTTTTTTCAGGTGAACGTCCATTTGGGGAAACGGAATGCCAATACCCTCTTCATCCAGACGGTCTTTAATACGTTCCAGAAGATCCCAGCGGGTCGGCCAGTAATCTTCATTTTTTGTCCACGGACGCACGTTAAAGTCGACCGAAGAGTTTCCTAGGTTAGTTACCGTAACCACGGGTTCAGGATCTTTTAGTACACGCTCATCACTGGTAATAACATCCATCAGTGCTTTTTTCGTTTGCTGTAAGTTAGCACTGTAACTAACACCAATCACTAAATCGATACGGCGCAACTCTTCGCGGTTATAGTTGACGATTGGGCCGCCAATAATTTCAGAGTTAGGAACAAAAACCACCTTACGGTCCGGCGTTTTCATTATCGTCTGAAAAATATTAATTTGTTCAACCGTTCCTGAAACACCACCAGCGTCTACATATTCGCCGGCACGAATAGGACGGAACATAATCAGTAAAACGCCCGATGCAATGTTTGACAAAGACCCCTGCAGAGCAAGGCCAATGGCCAAACCTGCCGCACCTAAAATAGCAATAAAGGAAGTGGTTTCAACACCAACGTGTGACAACGCCATCATAATAGCGGCAATGAATATTACCGTTTTCAGAATCGCACCCACAAAACTGATGACTGCACCGTCTACTTCGCGCTTACGCATGTTCTTGGTCATTACACCGGTAACAGTATTCGCAACCATTTTACCGATAATGAGTATCGCAATAGCGATAACAAACTTAATCGAGAAACCGATCAGCATATCCTGGTTATCATTAATCCACTGAACGATGTTATCCATACAAATTCCTTATTAGGCAGAGGCTTAAACGAGTTATTAATTACAGTAATTGTAAACGGACTGACCTGCAAGTCAGATCACAACCGGAAGGAGTAACGTCCCTGAGAGTCAGGTTTCCCCATATACTCCATCATTCTAGCTAAACCTTCAGGTGTTCTTGGTGTCGGTTTAACCGTTCCCTGAGCATTAAAGCTTTGGCTATTAATACTGCCGTTAAAGTTCAGCCCCAGACTATTATTTCCGTCCATAGCAAGCGTAACGGTGTTATTATCACTACAGCCGAGTTCAACCGGGAAATCCCCCAGAGACTGCCATTGGTTATTGACCAATACGCGTATTTGTTCTCCTCGTGCCTGCCCCTGCAGCTCGTCACACCAACGCACAGGCCCGGGCGCAGTGACCACAAAGCTGTCCAGCGACAAGCGCCAGTGACCACCCGTTTTTAGCGGTAAGCGAGTACCAACCAGCTGCAATAGCGCGTTGACATCACCTCTGGCTGTTACATTCTTCGCGCCAACCTTTGTTGAGCCGGCCAGCAGTTGACCGTTCAACGCAAAAGGGTTGTTGTTCTGAGGAAGATTAACATCCACCACAAGCTCGCCCAGCAACACAGACGAGACTTGCCAGTCCCACGCCAGATTACTCAGTACTATGTCATCAACAGCCACCTGCCCGGCAGTCCCCTGCCATAAGCTACCACTCACCTGAGATATCCGGATGTTATCCGGTAGCGGAAACCAGTAAACCACTCGTGCCGGTAACATAACCAGCATGGCAACCAGATACACGACAACTAACCAGGGTATCCAGCGCTTTAGATTCATGAAGCCTCTCTTACTAACAATTTACGGAGCCTAACTTGTCCGGGTGCATTCAATTTTGCAATATCGACCGACGTCAATACTAACTGCTGGCGCTGCTCTAATTCAGCCAAAAAACTTACCAGGTCAGAGAAAGACACTTCATCCACGGTCAATAAATAGTCCTGACCCTGAGGCTGCAAACGCGCTATTTGGATATCTTGCGCTGCAGCAGCACGGTTAATGCGTTGACTCACTGAACCAGACGCGCTTTCCCGTTGTCCGGTTTTACCCTCTAACTTTTTATAACGTGCGATAGCTTGCTGTACCCACTGGTACTGCTGCTGTTGAGCCTCTAACTTGCGCTCGGCATTAGCCACTGCCTGAGCACTGGGTTGCCACACAGCGAAATACAGTAAAGCAATAAAAAGCACGCCGCCTAATACAGACAGCAACGTCTTCTCACGTTGATTAAACTGGCGCCAGCGTTGGGCGCCCAAATCCAGATAAGGCTTTAAGTAGCGTTTGAGTCCGTTCATGACTGAGCCCCTCCACTTTCAACTTGCACCGTCAATGCGCCCGATACCGTCTCTCCGCGGTTACTCATTGAGCCGGCTTCAATATCTAAGCCTTCTGCTCTCGCAGCCTGCTGGAAAGATTCAAACTGGGAAAAACTTTTAGCCGTTGCCTGCAACCGCAATTCGTTATTCTGAAACCGCAACAGCTCAAGCTGCAAGTCAGGTTGAGACTTAAATGCCGGTTCTAATTGCTGCAGAACAGCAAGCACTGATACCTGGCCTGAATTACCAAGACCCAGTCCGTCTAGCTGTCGTTGCAATTGAACTTTCAAATTCACAATTCGGGTATTACCTGGAAATGCATCCCGATAAAGTTGCTCAGCCTGAGCTTTCAACGTTTCGCTTTGTGAATTTAGCTGCCAGTAACGCACACCATTTAACACAATAGCCAAGACAAAAAGTACACTTGCGGCTGTGGCAAAAGCCTGCCAGGGAAGCTCTACTGAACGTTTAGCTCTGTGTGAACGATAGTTTCCCTGCCTTAAGTTAAGCTTATTACCCGTTTCAAGACTTTGCACCGCAATAGTAAAAGGCACTTCGATATCGGCGGCGGTTAAAGGTGCCGGAGACTGAGGCCAGTTTAACTCACCGTAGTGAACAATTTCGGTTGGGTTTTCCTGCTCTGAAGCAAGAGCCGGTGCTAACTCTGCAAACTGTTCCTTTTCAACGGTAAAACCTTCCCAGGCTCCCGTTCTGACAATAACGCTGTCACCAAGCTCTATTGCCTGCCATACACCTTCCTGATACGGAAGCAGGAAACAATCAGGCACCCAGTAAGGAGCGTCAATACCGGCCTCTAAAAGCAGTTTTAGCCATTCATCCATTCGCTCTTTTGCGACTACGCCGACAGGTAATTCCGTTCCTTTTACGTCCGGCCAGGAGAAATGCAGCTGTTCTATGTCACTTGCCAGCTCTTCTTCCAGTGCATAAGGAATAATGCGCTGCAGGTGTCTCTTAGTGCCTGCCGGCAGTGTTACCTTTGTCATAAAAACATCCTGCCCCGGCAAGGCAACAATAACCTCGCAGCGGCCTGCTTTGTCTTTGAGCTGAGAAAGCTCATCGACTGAGTTCAGGCTACCGCTGGCAATTAACTCCTGCTGATTTTTATGCCAAACCAGCCAGGGTATGGGTTCATTCGTACCGTAAGCTGGCAAACGCAGAATCAGTGTTTCTTGCATAAACTAATCTCCCATCGCCCGGTACAATGTCTGTACTCGACCTTGGTTTAAATGTAATACCGAGCGCGCTCTCATCTCTATCTCACCCCACTGGATCATCGCAACCAGCTGGAAATACTCGCTTTTTACCGTCAGCTCTGAAAGGTCACTTTCCAGTTCAGAACGAACATTTTCAAGCTCAGCTAATTCGGTTAACTCTTCATCCGACTCGTAGCCCTGCTCCGGCCTATTAGCCAAAAGCGACATAGCATCAGCAATTGATAACTTACCTTCTGTCACGCCCGTCAGTACCGCCGCCTGCTCTTGTTCCAGTGTATTAATATTTATTTTTAATTCAGATTCATTAGGAATAACACAAACAACGGGCTTCAGTTTATTAACAATTTTAGCACTGTAACCACGTACCATTCTTAGCTCACTCAAGTCCAGCAAGTGACTATTTGCCGCGAGGTAGGGCTTAGGTAAGCTTTCGTAGTCTGGGTCTTCTGCACCATTGCTTCCCGATAACTCACTATCTTCATCTATCCAGTCTACCAGACTGTCGGTCAAAATTTCGGCCTGATAATTATCAATATCTAATGCCTGTAACAAGGCTTTATATTGGCGTTTGCGCTTTTCCAGTGTGCCTGGATCTTCCGCGTCAGCACTCAAGCTGTTTAGATTAAAGCAGCTGTACAAGTCATTTACTCGTGCGGCGATTTGGCCGCCCTCGACAGGGAAAGGCCCATTGCGACCCGCCCAGTTTTGTTCACTATGGGCGACACCATCATTCTCATCGAGCTCTGTTTTAAGCACTTCTTTTAAAACATCTTCGGCGCTTAGCCACATCCAGTAGCCCTGCTCAGCTTGTTGCAGATTTCCCATACGGGTTATTTGCAACTGTAGTTTGCCACCTAAATTGACGGCAATAACCGATACTAAAGCAATGACCAGCAGGACGGTTATCAGTGCCGCTCCCTTTTGTGACGACCGGATTAAGTTAGTTGGCACCTCGATCCCCCTCAGAGTCATCAACTGCTAACTGACCAACGCCAGCAATCAGAAACACCCGCCTAATGGTGCCAAAGTTTTCACTGCCAATGGTAACTTCAACCGCCTGAGGTAAGTCACCTGCACTCTCCCAGCTATCGCTCCAGCCCTTTTCTGTGTCTCGACTCGAGCGACTCCCCGCTTCACTGCGATAAAACCGAAAAGAGAGTTCATTCACATCTTCTAATAACGTCTGAATTGACGGCTCTGATGAGCGATCATTAACAAATGTCTCCGTAACGCGCTGTAAGTCACCCTCCCATAGGCGGTAAACCACAGGCTGCAATTCGCTGCGCGGCAGAATATAGCCGGGGTTATCAAAACCACTTCTGACAAACGCCAACACGCCGCCGTCTGATTCAAAGTATCTTGGGTCGTTACTTAAATACTGATGCGTAACTTCCATAGCCGATGGCCGCGTCGGTTTAGCGACCATTTGGCGAATATCCTGCTGCATCAGCAACTGACTAAACTGCAAACGCTCTAGCTGATCACGTTGTTTCTGCGATTGCTCTTCTGTGCTGACCATTTGGTTCAGCACTTGAAAACTCGCAATACCGATGATGGCGAATATCACCATGGTGACCAACACCTCAACTAAGGTGAACCCTCTGTTTGCAGAGTTAGCGACCATTGCGAGACTCCACCGCTGAATCCGGTTTACGCACGTAACGGGTTAGCCGAAAGTATTCACGGCCGTTTTCGCTCTTCATCACTTTTATCGTTACCGCAACCACATTTGGCGTTACGGTTTCGGTCACTTGTTGTTGCCAGTACCAGGTAATGTCAGCTTGTTCTTGCTGGCCTTTTCGCCCGTTTTCCAGCGGCCAGTTGTTTTCAATAGAAAGCTCAGCCAGACGGTTAGAGGCCACATACTGTGCGAAGGTTTTATCCTGCAGGGCACTTAACCCGGTCAAATGTCCACTGGCCGCTTGTAACGCCGCCAAAGCGGCCAGACTAAAAACCGATAAAGCGACCATCACTTCAATTAATGTAAACCCTCGCATTAGCCGCATAACTACTCCGGAGCCTCTTCGGAGATACTGATTAACCAACTGTTTTGTGCAATCAGCCAGCGTTCCGCTTCAGGCTCGTTTAAATGCTCGATATGAACACTAAACAATGTCATCTCGCCGCTTGGAAGAATCAGAATATCGGGAACCAGACTGTCATCGTCACTGTCGTCCGCGAATAGGCCACTCTCTAGGGACTCACTTTGCTCAACTATGGCTATACCCCGACTGGTAAACTCCCAGCGCATTGGCCATTCGGTCTTCTGGGCCCGCAAACCGCGAGGATTCTTCTCTTTCCATTGTTCGTCCTGCCAGAATAAAAAACGATATCCGTCCTCATGAAACTTGAGACCAACAGGTTGCTGCCTGACCATGGCATATTCGCGTGCGTAGTTAAGCTGCTGACGTAACGCAACAGCAGCGTTATGAGGAGAATCTCCGCCACGCTCACCGCCTGGCAGGGTAAACACAACAGCGCTGGCGATAAGGCCCAGGATGGCCATCACCAGCATGACTTCAATTAAGGTAAAACCAAATTGACGACGCTTATTGATCACGGTCGTTGTTGCCAATCATCCAGCTGCCGAAGTCATCATCAGTGCCCGGCTGCCCATCGGGACCCGGCGAGAAAATATCAACGTCGTCATACTGGCCCGGGTTCAATAACAGATAGTCATTACCATAAGGGTCTTGTGGTAACCGGCGGATATAACCACCACGACGATAACTGCGCGGCTGAGGATCTAAGTTTGGTTCGTTGACTAAAGCTTCAAGACCTTGCTCAGTCGTTGGGAACATGCCGTTGTCGAGGTGATACTGTGCCAATGCATTTTCTAAAGCAACAATGTCAGCGATAACTTTTTGTTCATTCGCTTTTTCCTGATTGCCCAGAACATTGGGTAGCACCATAGTCGCCAGAATACCGATAATGGCAATAACGACCATTACTTCGACTAATGAAAAACCTGATTGATTACGTCTCATAGCTAAAGCCCTACACTATTATTTAATTGTAAAATGGGTTGAATGATAGACAGCACAATAAAGAATACGATACCGGCCATAGTCACAATGAGCACCGGCTCGAATACCTTTAAACTGACCGATACCAAATTCTCAAACTCTTTATCCTGGTTATCTGCCGAGCGTTTCAGCATCTGCTCCAGTTCACCTGACTTCTCCCCAGCCGCTATCATATGCAGCATCATAGGTGGAAATAACCCGGTTTCCTGCAGCGCACCTCGCATTGAAGAGCCCTCGCGCACACGGTCAGCAGCTTCATCGACAGCCTGCCGTATGGCTAAATTGCCTATCACTGACGATGTAATGCGCAAGCCGTCAAGCAGCGGAACAGCAGAAGAAGTCAAAATACTGAGTGTTCTGGCAAAACGCGCCGTACTCACCCCTCTTATGACCTTACCCAGCATAGGAAGTTTTAACAGTCGACGATGATATTTCAGGCGGTTTTTTTCGTTTCGCAGCCACTGATTAAAAGCCACCAAAACTAAGGCGATAGCTATTAACAACCACAGCCCCCAGTTCTGCAAGAACTCACTTATGGCTATCATCGCCAGTGTTGTAGGGGGCAATTCCTGTCCCATAGTAGAGAAGTTATCCACTATCTGCGGCACAATAGACACCAACAGAAAGACAACAATACCAACTGCAACCAAAGTCAGCATGAGCGGATAGATAAGCGCCTGAGTCAACTGGCTTTTCATGTGCTGCCGCTGCTCGGTATAGTTCGCCAGTTCATCCAGTACGGTGTCTAAATGCCCGGACTTTTCCCCGGCAGCCACCATGGCTGTATATAAGGAGTCAAATACCCCGGGAAACTCAGACATGGCTTCGGCCAGCCCGTAACCTTCAACGACTTTACTTCTTACTGACATTAGCAGCTTTTTAAGTCGTGGCTTCTCGGTTTGATCCGCAACAGCCAGCAGTGCCTGTTCAATAGGAAGTGCAGAACCCACCAGCGTAGACAACTGACGGGTTATAAGCGCTAAATCCTGAGCTTTAACTTTACGTTGAGGCAAGCCGAAACGCGGCGTTAAGGTTTTCTTTCTGTCCTGATCAGCTGCGGGGGCTATGCTCAATGGCATTAAGCCCTGCTCTCGCAGCAACTGGCGCACCTGACGCTCAGTGTCAGCTTCTAAAACCCCTTTTTTCTTTCTGCCGTTAGCTTCAACAGCCTGGTATTCAAATGCTGCCACCCTTTACTCCTCGCGGGTAACCCGCAGCACTTCTTCCAGCGTTGTTTTGCCTTTCAGTACTTTTGCCAGACCATCCTGACGAATGCCCGGAGTCGACTGTCTAATGTACTTTTCAATAGACTGCTCACCGTGCCCGTTATGCACTAACTCACGCACATGATCATCGACAACCAGTAATTCATGAATACCGGTCCGCCCACGGTAACCCGTATGATTACAACGTTCGCAGCTACCGGCCCGATAAATTACGCTGGTATCTGAGGCACTGAGCCCCAGCATATTTTTTTCTTCGTCGTCTGGCTCATGCGGCTGTTTGCACTCAGTACAAAGTGTTCGCACCAAACGCTGGGACAACACAGCCAGCAAACTGGAGGACAGCAGAAACGGTTCAACGCCCATGTCTTCCAGACGGGTAATAGCACCTGCAGCGGTGTTGGTGTGTAAAGTAGAAAGTACCAGGTGGCCCGTTAAGGACGCCTGAACAGCAATTTGTGCCGTTTCAACGTCTCGTATTTCCCCGACCATTACAACATCAGGGTCCTGTCGCAAAATAGCGCGAAGCCCACGAGCGAAAGTCATATCAACACGAGGGTTAACCTGAGTCTGACCAATGCCATCAATAGCGTATTCTATCGGATCTTCTACGGTCAGAATGTTACGGTCTTTTGAGTTGATCTCGCTAAGGCCTGCATACAAGGTCGTACTTTTACCCGACCCCGTAGGGCCAGTCACCAAAATAATACCGTGCGGTTTATAAATCAGTTCCTGGAAAATTTTCCGGTTCTCGTCAGTCATTCCCAGTTCAGTTAAATTGAGCCGCGCGTTGTTTTTATCCAATAAACGCAGTACCACCCGCTCACCATGGTTCGACGGCATGGTCGAAACACGAACATCTACCGCCCGGCCGGCAATTAATAATGAGATACGGCCATCCTGAGGCACCCGCTTTTCGGCGATATCCAGCTGCGCCATAACCTTTATTCGTGACACCAGCAGCGACGACAACTTGCGGTTTGGACGCAGCACTTCACGCAATACACCATCAATACGGAAACGAATTAATAAGGCTTTCTCGAAGGTTTCGATATGAATATCAGAAGCCCCTTCCTTTATCGCCTCACTCAGCATAGCGTTAATGAGCTTAATAATAGGCGCGTCGTCTTCACTTTCCAGCAAATCTTCCGTTTGCGGCAATTCATCAGCCAGTGAAAATAAGTCCGACTCGTTGCCAATATCTTCCATCAGTTGTTTGGCTTCGGATGAGTCACGTTGATAAGCACGAGTTAACAGGCTTTCAAAGTCACTGGCGGCGTGCTCTTTTATGGTTACCGGCTGTCCCATCGCACGCCTTACTTCTTTTAGTGCTGCAGCAGAAATACCGGCGCGACAATGCAGAATCATGGGTTCGCCATGCTCCACGACCACGCCAAAACGCTTAGCGAAGCCAAAAGGCAGGCGGGTTGTTGCAATGGCACTAGCTTCAGTCATTTGTCGACTCATTGTTTTTGTCGTCGCTGCTTTCCTTACCCTTCTTCTCCAGATACTCATCAAATCCCGGAGGTAATGTCAGTTTGTTGTCCCAGTCATTAAGTAAAGGCGTTTCCTCAGTTGGCATCAATGAAATGCCGCGTGAGCGTTCATCCAGTTGCAAAGCCCTGATGTAGTTGTACTTGGCCGAGCTCAAATCTCGCATACGGTTGCCGTCACGCACAATTGTCGGGCGAATAAACACCATCAAATTTCGCTTTTGCTTAGAAGTTGATGTTGAACTGAATAACTTACCCAAAATAGGAATATCACCCAATAGAGGAACTTTGGATACCGACTCCTGCACGTCTTCATCAATCAGACCGCCAAGTACGATGGTTTCGCCATCGTCAGCCATCACTGTCGTTTTCAGTTCACGTTTATTAATAATAACGTCAACCGCTGTAGCACCGCTCAAGCTGGAAACTTCCTGCTCAATGGTCATTTGCACAGCATCCCCTTCGTTAATCTGAGGGGTAACTTTTAATTTGATACCTATCTCGGTCCGATCAACTGTCTGGAATGGGTTGTCATTGTTATCGCCAGTAGTTGAGCCGCTAATAGTCGGTACTTCCTGACCAACCAGAAAACTTGCTTCCTCGTTGTCCACTGTGACAATGCTGGGCGTTGCCAGAATATTGGAACGAGTATCCTGAGTGACGGCCTGTACGACAGCAGCCCAATCATTCTGAATTGTACCGAACATCATCCCGTTTACCGATCCGAGTAAATTCGCCAACAACGAAATATCGCCTGGCTCGTCGGGTTCTGTCGTCGTAACTTCGACACCGCCGTCCGTTATACGAGTGGTGGTGGTTCCTGGCCTTTCACGAGCCTGATAAGCCCCTGCCGCCAAACTGCCAATGGGAACCTGGTTACCATTGTTGTACTGCACCATGCCGCCATCTTCACTAATCCATTGCACTCCAAAATCAACGCTATCGCCTTCCATAATTTCGACAATAATGGCTTCAACCTGAACTTGGGCGCGGCGAATATCTAACTCCCGAATCACCTTTTCCAGTGACGCCAGCATGTCTTTTTGCGCTGTAATAACAACCGAGTTAGTCGGCTCGTGCGGGCTGATACTAACCGTTTCATTACCGCTGCTACGTCGACGCTGACTGTTATTTCCGGTGCTTGTTTGCTGCTCTACTTCCGCCTGAATAGAGCTACTAACATTCTTTAATACTTCAACAACCTCGGGAGCCTTGGCATATTTCAAATAGAAAACCCGTGTGTTTCCTTCGGTTTTTAAGTCCTGGTCCAGTTGTTTAATCAGTTTCACTACGCGAGAGCGGGCACGAGGCTCACCACTCACAATGACGCTGTTACTGCGCTCATCGGCAACAATTTTCGGGATCAATAAAGCTGGCACACCCTCATTATTTTTTTCATAAAGCGACTGAGCAATGCGCACTATTTCACTCGCAGAAGCGTATTCCAGGCTGACCATGTCAACATCCTGATCGCCGGCCTGATCCACTCGCTCAATAATCTCGACTAAACGTTGCACCGTTTCTGAACGGCCGGTCATCATAATCACGTTAGAAGGGTCATAGCTGACGACCATGCCGCCCCCGCTTTGATCATTCAACTGGCGAAGCAAAGGAGCCAACTCACGCACTGATACATTCTCTACCGGCACAACACGAGTTACCATAGTGTCGCCCGAGCCGCGGGTATCTCTGTCCAACACAGGCAGAGACGAGGTTTTTGCGTCTTTGTCACGAATCACTTTCAACACGCCAGATTCCATTTCGACCACAGCAAAACCATAAACTTCAAGCACATTCAGGAAAAACTGATAGTACTGCTCTTCATTCATGACATCGTAGCTGCGGACATCAATTTTGCCTCTGACGTTTGGATCGATAATGATGGTCTTCTCGAGGTTACGTCCAACCACCTGAATGAATTCGTTGATGTCGGTATTTTTGAAACTAGCGGCATACTCTTCGCTGCTTAATGGCGAGCTCATAAGGGTTAAAGTTATCCCTAAGGCTCCCAGCCATGCTTTTAAGCCACTCTTTGCCACGTTCATATTAATTATCCTGTTTTACCGGTAGCTCAAACGACAGCTCCATGCGTTCACCGTCGCGCTCAATTTCGATACTGACTTGCTTTTGCTCTGAGAGTTCCTGACTGGCCAGCATTGCTTGCTCCATATCGGTCAGGTCATAGCCATTAATGGCTACTGCTAAGTCACCGTTTTGAAAACCTGCGTCTCGAAACAATTCAGGGTTTTTACCCGAATTTAATTTATACCCTTTGAGTTCACCATTCGCCTGCACCGGTGAAATACTCACGTAATCCAGTAGAGAAGACGGGTTATTGGCAACCTGAGCCAACTGCTCCTCAACACTCGCATCGTCTGGCAAGTTGCTTTCATCAGCATTAGAACCTTCGTCATCTTCCGGGACCAAAGCCCCGTCACCATTTCCTGAACCATCAATAACCAGAGACAGTGCCGGCCTATCTTCGCCAATGTCTTCCATTTCAAGAGTTTCTAAACGTCCATTATTATCAAGAATGACACGGTCAGCATGAATTTCTTCAACAGTGACAGATGAGCTACCAAGGTTCTCACCAATAACATAGGTTTGTTGCTTAGTTCCTTGCTGGATAATAGCGGCTGAACGCTCTGGATTAGAGCTGGCAGAAACCCCAATTAAGCGCACGTTTAATGATGTTTTTGGCGCGTTACGGGTATTCGTTGAACGGTCATTTCGCTCAGCGGCACCGAATAAGTTTAATGATTTTAAGCTACTTAAGTCAGTACTCCGGTTATCCGCAACGTCAACCGTCACTTTAGGCAGAACCGCAGTCCCCTCCGGTTCTGCCGGATTAATTAAAGACCAGGTAAAACGCGCCAGTAGTACTGCGACCAAAAACCACGCGAATGCTGTGAGCGCCTGCATTAATCTGCGCCACATTTGAGGATCTGTAAATATTTGTTTGAGTCGGACAGTCACTTTATTCTTATTCTTGTTACACTGACAAAAGACGATTCATGCATTCTAGCGCAGGCAACATGAGTCAACAATCGATTAACACAAAGTTTATAACGAATTCGTTGCGTTTTTATGACAAGAAATCGAAAAGAGAACTCTATTCGCCTTGATAAATGGCTATGGGCAGCCCGGTTTTATAAGACCAGAGCACTTGCCCGGCAAATGGTTCAGTCAGGCAAAGTACATTATGACGGGCAGCGTAGCAAGCCTTCAAAAATTGTACAGGTGGGTGCTGTTATTACTTTGCGCCAGGGCTTTGATACCAAAGAAGTGGAAGTACTGGCTTTGAGTGAGCAGCGTCGCGGCGCAAGTGAAGCTCAGCTACTCTATCAGGAAACCGCAGAAAGCGTTGAAAAGCGCGAACAAAATGCTGAAGCAAGAAAGCTTAATGCGTTGTATAATCCGCACCCGGAAGGACGGCCGGATAAGAAACAGCGCCGTCAACTTATCAGAATGAAAGATAGCGGCGAGTAAGCCCCTGTCGTCGATAAATAGGAGTGTCCATGGAATACCCAACTGATCAATTGTCACGTTACACCTTCGAAGAGCACGATGTGCGCGGTGAACTCGTTCAGTTGACCAGCAGTTACCAAACCTTAATTCGTGGTCACGATTACCCGGCACCGGTTCAGGAATTACTGGGGCAGATGATGGCGGCAGTATCCTTACTGACGGCAACATTAAAATTTAACGGCCACATAGCCGTTCAGCTTCAGGGTGATGGACCACTTAATTTTATTGCAGTTAATGGTAACCATAATCAGGAACTTCGGGGCATTGCACGCTTAAAAAGCGAGCTTGGAGCTACAGATCTGCACTCAATGATAGGCAAAGGACAGCTTGTTATCACTTTAACGCCGGATACCGGTGAGCGCTATCAGGGTGTCGTAAGTGCTGACGCCGACTCAATTTCCACCATGCTGGAAAACTACTTTGAACAGTCAGAACAGCTGCACACTCGAGTCTGGCTACACGCCGACGGCGAGCATGCTGCCGGCATGTTACTGCAACGCTTACCCGCTACCGGAAAAGACTTAAGCGGCTTCGAGCACCTGGCAACTCTGACCGACACTATTACGGCAAAAGAAATTTATACCTTGCCTGCTGAAGAGTTGTTGCATCGCCTTTATCACGAAGAAAAAGTCCATCTGTACCCGTCACAAGGTGTTAGCTTTGTTTGTGGTTGTTCGCGTGAACGAACATTAGAGGCTTTGGCGTCAGTAAGCCCTGAAGAAATTCAGGAAATTTTGGCGCAAGAGGGTGAAATTGTCATGACTTGCGATTATTGCCTGACGGAATATCGCTTTGCGCCTTCAGACTTTAATTAATCAATAAAAAAGCCTGCAGTTTTTGCAGGCTTCTTTCTATCAAAACTACTTTTTCTTTTTCAGGAACTTCATCAAACGCCGGCGCTTTCGCTGCTGCGATAACGTCAGTTGGTTTTTCTTTCCTTCGTACGGGTTAACCGGCTCGCGGAATTCCACTTTTATCGGCGTTCCCATTACGCCCAGCGCTTTACGGAAGTAATTAATGAGATAACGCTGGTAAGCGCCAGGTAAATCTTTAACCTGATTACCATGAATAATAATACGTGGTGGGTTATAGCCCCCGGCATGCGCGTACTTTAACTTCACCCGGCGGCCGCTAACCAATGGCGGCTGATGTTCTTCCTGCGCCATTTCCATAATTTTAGTCAGCTTAGAGGTGCTAATTCGCTGAGTTGCACTTTTGTAGGCTTCTTCCACTGACTCGAACAAATGCCCTACACCAGTACCGTGCAAAGCAGAGATAAAATGTAACCGTGCAAAATCGACAAAACCTAAGCGACGATCAAGCTCGCGCTTTATCTCTTCTTTGTGGTCGTTTTGCAGACCATCCCATTTGTTCACTGCAATAACAATTGAACGGCCGGCATTTAATGCAAAGCCAATAAGGTTAAGGTCCTGGTCACTGATAGTCTCACGCGCATCAACAACAATCAGGACAACGTTTGCATCCTCAATCGCCTGCAATGTCTTGACCACAGAGAACTTCTCAATAGCCTCGCCAATACGACCTCTGCGACGCACGCCGGCCGTATCTATCAGGACATATTCGCGTTCGTTGCGTTGCATGGGGATATAAACCGAATCACGCGTGGTGCCCGGCATGTCGTAAACAACAACCCGTTCCTCACCCAGTATTCGGTTAATTAAAGTTGATTTACCAACATTAGGACGGCCGACAATAGCCAGCTTTAACGGCAGCTTTTCGTAATCGATTTCGTCATGCTCAAGCTCTTCAGACTCAACGTCCTTGGGCACAATAACATCGGGATAGTCTTCCGCTATTGGTCTAAAGCAAGTTTCTAATAACTGCTCAACCCCTCGCCCATGAGCTGCAGCGATACCATAGAGTTCACCCAAAGACAGCGAATAAAAGTCGCCCATCGCAGAGTGCGCATCGATGCCGTCAATTTTATTACAGACTAAATAAACTTTTTTATTTTGCTTACGCAAATGTTCCGCAATAGCTTGATCGCCAACGGTCACACCGTCTCGGGCATCGACCATAAAGAGCACAACATCGGCTTCATCAACAGCAAGCAGGGACTGCTTTGCCATTTCTTCATCAATGCCCTCTTCATCGCCATGAATACCACCGGTATCAATAACAATAAACTGAAAACCGTCGTAATTTGCCTGACCGTATTTCCTGTCCCGGGTTAACCCGGGAAAGTCCGCTACCAGTGCGTCGCGTGTCCGCGTTAAACGATTAAAAAGCGTGGATTTCCCCACATTTGGGCGCCCAACCAGCGCGACAACAGGTAACATCTCTTATTAATTTCCTGATTGAATATCGAGCGCGATGATATCACCGTCCCGAGTCTGTACATACATAATGTTGTTATCAACAACCGGGGCTACATAAACACCATCGCCACCGACTTCATAACGGCCTACAATATTGCCGCTGTCGCTATCTAACCAATGCAAGTAACCTTCAAAGTCACCGACAACAACGTAATCGCGATGCCATGCAGGCGCACTTAACTCACGTCCGAACAGCTGTGAATTACCCCAGCGTTCTACACCACCGCTTTGGTCTAGTGCATAAACGTGGCTTTTCACATCAGTTAAAAATATCCGGCCATTGGTTACCAGCATATTTTCAAAGGCTTTGTAGTCGCGTTTCCAGCGTACTTCGCCATCTCTTAACTCCAGTGCAACCAGCTCACCGTTAAACGCAATCATGTACAACGTAGTACCCTGAACCGCTGGCTTCGCATCAACATCCGCCAGACGCTCGAGCTCATTGCTTCCGCTTGGCTTACCAATGGTTTGAGTCCATGCCTGCTGTCCATTATTGGCAATAAGTACCATGCCTGTACCATTGCTGTCTCCAACAACAATACCGCCACTAATAATGGCTGGTGCAGAGGCACCACGAATGGTCAGCATCGGAGCCTGATATTCGTATTCCCATTGCTGCTCGCCAGTTTCCGCATCCAGGCTCAGAACTTTTCCGCCACCAGTATGCACAACGACGCGTCCTTCACCGACAGCGGGGTCTGAAATAACTTCGTTATTGACTTCGGCATGCCAGACAATTTCACCATTTTCAGCATTTAGTGCAACGACATCACCGTTCTCTGTTCCCAGAAAAATACGGTCATAACTCGCCACTAAACCACCTGAAATACGTGCAGGGAATGGGCTTGAGAAAATACCGCTAAACCAACCTTCATCGGTTGCCTGGTCAAACTGAATACTCTCACGTAAATCAATTCGCCATAAGCGCTCACCTGTGGACTTATCAAAAGCGCTGACTATTCCATTACGATCAGCGGCAAAAACTTTGCCATACTCAACCACAGGGTTCAGTCGGGAAAAATACTCTCCTATGCCACTACCAACAGAGGCATCCCATAAAACTCTTGGCTGTACTTCCGCAGAAATTGGCTGTAACTCAGCAAATTTCGGTTCTTCGTCATCGTCACCAAAAATAGAACAACCAGTGACAAGAAGAGTAGCAGAGAATAATAAACTGCCTTTAATAAAGCGTTGAATCAATTGCATTATGACTTAGCCAGACTGTTGAGTTTCATTTGCAGAGCCGGAGTCAGTGACTCGCCTGCCTGCAATGCGCGTTCATAGGCTGCCCGGGCTTCTTCGGTATTGCCCTGTTCAGCAAGTATGTCACCTTCTAACTCCGCCGCAAAACCAGCGTAAGCTTCAGGTAAAGGCTTTTTAACTAGGCTTAAAGCCGTGTCCAGTTGTTCCTGAGCAATTAACACCCGAGCCAAACGAATGCTGGCCAAAGCTGACATGTTTTCGTCATCAGCGTTATCTACAACGGATTGTAAAACGGTGACTGCCGTTGCCAGATCAGCGCGTTCAGCTGCATGCTGTGCCAATTGAAACGCGACAAGCTGTGCGTATACGTTTTCTGGGTTTTCGCTGACAAAGTTCTGAGCTTCGAGTACGGCGTTCTCGCTGCCTTCAGATAACCCCGAGGTTAATTGTTCATAGTTTGCTGACGCACGCTCCTGCGTTTCCAGCGTATGCTGGTCGTAGTAACGCCAACCGTAAAACAAACCAAAGCCAATGACTACACCGGCAACAATACCTTTACCGTGTTCTTTCCAGAACTCTTTTAAACGTTCTACTTGTTGTTCTTCATCCACCTGACTACCCTCTCGTCATTGGTTGCAGATACTCAATTAGTGCCTGCCAGCCCAGAGTTTGTTGTTCTTCAGCAGTACGCAACGGTTTTACCGTTACTTGCTGCTGAGCGATTTCATCAGCACCGATAATCAGAGCAACCTCAGCACCTGACTTATCAGCTTTTTTCATTTGCTTTTTCATGGAACCGCCGCCACAGTGGCTTACCAGCCGCAGTTCCGGTAACTCATTTCTCAGCTGTTCGGCAATTCGCGGGGCGTTTAGTTCCGCTTCTTCGCCTAACGGCATTAAGTAAGCATCAACGACTCGTCTTGGGGTCAGCTTTTCTTGCTCCTGCAGTAGCAGCACAAGACGTTCCATACCCATTGCGAAGCCAACCGCAGGCGTTGCTTTACCGCCTAACTGTTCAACCAGACCATCATAACGACCGCCTGCACAAACAGTACCCTGAGCACCTAAGGCTGTGGTTACCCATTCAAACACGGTACGGTTATAATAATCCAGACCACGCACCAAACGTTCGTTCAGGGTATAGGAAATACCAGCCGCTTCCAGACGAGCCGTTAATTGCTCGAAGTGTTCTTTCGATTCTGCGTCCCAGTATTCCGACAGGCTAGGCGCACCTTCAAGAATCTTTTGAGTGTTTTCATCTTTACTATCCAGAATACGCAGCGGGTTGCTTTCCAGCCGGCGTTTACTGTCTTCATCCAACTCGCTAATGTAGTCAGATAAATAATTTTTCAACGCATCCCGATAATTCGCCCGTGCTTCATTAGACCCTAAAGAGTTCAGTTGCAGTTCAACCTGATCGGCAATACCAAACTCACGCCATAGCCTGGCAGAAAGCAGAATGACTTCAGCGTCGGCATCAGCGCTTTCTAAACCAAAGGTTTCAATACCAAACTGGTGAAATTGACGGTAACGGCCTTTTTGCGGGCGTTCGTAACGGAACATGGGCCCCATGTACCACAAACGCTGAATTTGGTTATACAGCAAACCGTGTTGGTTCCCTGCACGAACACAGCTGGCCGTTCCCTCAGGGCGTAAAGTGACACTTTCACCGTTACGGTCGTCGAAAGTGTACATTTCCTTCTCGACAATATCCGTTACTTCGCCAATTGAACGTTTAAAAAGTTGCGTACTTTCCAGCACAGGCATACGGATTTCGCTATAGCCGTAGCTTGCAGCAACACGGCGTATTACTGCTTCAACCTGCTGCCAGGCCGGACTCTGCTCTGGCAACAAATCATTCATGCCACGAATTGCTTGTATTGTATTCGCCACGGAACCTTCTCGTCTGGTTATCGATACAGAAAATAAGCGGGTATTATAAGGACTTTGTCGATGCGGGTAAAATCAACCGTTAATTTCTTTTACGTCAATTTTATTAGCTTCAATAAACTTCACTTGCTCGCGAATTTGCGCTTCCAGCTCATCCACTAAATTATGGTTATCTAAACGTTGTTTCTGGCGTGCACCACCAATATACAAACCACTTTTATTTTTAGCGCCGGCAAGACCAACATGAGATATCAAGGCTTCGCCCGGACCATTAACAACACAGCCTATTACCGAAACATCCATAGGCGTGGTTATATCCTCCAGACGCTGTTCCAGCTCATTAACCGTGCTAATTACATCAAACTCCTGACGCGAACAGCTTGGGCAGGCAATAAAGTTGATACCACGAGCCCGAATGCGCAATGACTTCAGAATGTCGAATCCCACTTTAATTTCTTCGACTGGGTCGGCCGCTAGCGAAACCCGAAGCGTGTCACCAATGCCTTCGGCGAGCAGCATACCTAAGCCTACTGACGATTTAACGGCGCCGCTGCGTTTACCACCCGCTTCGGTAATACCTAAGTGCAGTGGCTGGTCTATCTTCTTCGCAAGCAGACGGTAGGAGTCAACGGCTAAAAACACATCGGATGCTTTAACGCTCACTTTAAAGTCGTGAAAGTCGAGTTTGTCGAGAATATCGACATGCCGCATGGCAGACTCAACTAAGGCTTCAGCCGTAGGCTCACCATACTTTTCCTGTAAGTCTTTTTCCAACGACCCGCCATTAACACCGATGCGAATTGGAATGTTGCGCTCACGCGCAGCATCAACAACGGCTTTGATTCTGTCTTCACGACCAATGTTGCCCGGGTTAATGCGTAAACAGTCAGCGCCGTATTCAGCAACTTTTAGTGCTATGCGATAATCGAAGTGAATGTCAGTAACCAGAGGGACAGGGCTGCGTAATTTGATTTGTTTGAAAGCTTCCGCCGCTTCCATTGTCGGTACCGAAACCCGAACAATATCAGCTCCGGCCTGAGCCAACGCATCAATTTGAGCAACGGTAGCATCAACATCGGTTGTTTCAGTATTTGTCATAGACTGCACAGCAATCGGTGCGCCATCGCCAATAGGTACATTACCTACATACAAACGGCGTGAATGACGGCGTTTAATTGGATTTTCGTGCATCATAACCTTAAATTGACCTCTACTACTCTGTCGGCACGGTAAAGCGCGCAACACGACCCGTACGGAACTGGCTCATATCAACGGCATTACCGTTAAAGCTTACGTTAACTGCTTCTGGTTTACATAGTGTAACCGAAAATGGGGCCTCGCCCGGTACCGGCATGCGATAGCCCGCTGCTTTCACACCAACGGCCTGAGTTTCACCGGTAGCGTCATCAATTTTCACCCAACATTCTTCATTAAAGTCTAAAACCAAACTGGCTGAACTTGCTTCAGGCTGCTCAGATTGCTCTGCCGGCACTTGAGCGGCTTCCACCGGCTCAGCATCAGCTTCTGTTGGCTGAGCTTCAGGCGTGGCTTCTTCAGTATTCTCAAGAGACTCCGGATCATTATTTGTCTCTTCGGTAACCGGCTCAGCATCTGCGAGAGTGTCGTCCGCCGACTCGCTACTCAATTCTTCGTCTTCCGTAGCCGGTTCCTGAACAGACTCAACAGCGACGTTAGTGTCTTCAGTCTCAACATCGGACTCTAATACAGCGTCTTCTTCGTCAGGCCGAATTTGTGGCTCGGTCGGCTGATTCGAAATTTCGATACCGCCAACACTGTCGGCTTCATCATCCGCATCCGTCGGAGCAACTTCTGAACTTTCCTGAGTGCCGTTAGCTTTTTCATTAAAACCAAGGTCAGGCTCCTGCCACCACCAAATAACTAAGGCAATAACAACAATAATGACCACGTATGTAATCAGCATTAAGCGGTTATCGTTTTCCTGATGCTTCTTACGTCGTGAAAAGCTCTGCATCTGGCTACTTTGAACTTCTTGAAAGCCTTTTGCTTTGTAGGCCTGAAATAACTCAGTGTCGTCCAGATCCAGTAACTTGGCGTAAGCTCGTAAATAACCTTTAATAAAAGTTGGCGTCGAAAAAGTTGAGTAGTCATCGACTTCCAGCAACTCAATGATCTGCTTTCTCAAACGCAGTTGGTCTGCAACCTCGCGTTGGCTTAGGCCTTTTGCTTCACGAGCTTCTTTTAGTATTTGTCCAGGACCCTTGCTCGGCGTTTGTTCTGTTTCTTTTACCGCTTCAGGTTCTGTTTTTTCGTTATCTTGTGTTGGTTCGTTTTCAGCAGTCATGATTGTAAGGGGTTTCCCTGTTATGGTTGAGCTGCGTCGTGACTTCCTCGTGCCAGGCATTCGGCTCTGTTTTTCCTGGCCCGGTCGTGATGTGAATACTTACTATCCAACCTCACTTTATCAAAATACGTCAGTGCTGTTTTCCAGTCACCAGCCACACACAGTGCAACCGCATAGTTATTGTACAATGCACCGCTCATAGGTTGCCATGATAATGCCTGTTGGTAAAGTGACAAAGCTGAATCAACGTCATTTGTCGATAAATACCATTGCCCTAAGGCAAGGTTGGCATCCAGAGACTGAGGGTTATTCTTTAATGCGGTTTGCAAATGTGGATGCGCAAGTTTTAACTTCCCTTGCGCTAAGTAAGCAAGTCCCAGCTGCAACCGTACATCTTTACCCTCAGAAACCGACTGTTCAGGGTTAGCGGTACAACCATATAGCACTACGGCTATCAATAATAAAGCGGCTCGCATTATCACACTCCTTGTGCCTGCGATTCTGTTAATTTACGCGGTCTTTACAGCTATTGCTTCTCCACCACGCTGTTTCTGCTGACGCTTCAGTATGCGTTTTGTACGATCAATGACATCGCCGACCAATTGTCCGCAAGCTGCGTCAATATCGTCACCCCGGGTTTTTCTTACCATTACAGTAAACCCATACTCCATCAGTACCTTAGCAAAACGGTCAATACGCGAGTTGCTGGAACGGCCGTAGTCCGAGCCCGGGAACGGGTTAAACGGAATAAGATTAATTTTACTTGGGGTATCTTTTAATGTTTTCGCCAGCGCATGCGCTTGATCGGTTGAATCATTCACATGGTCCAGCATGACATACTCTACCGTTACTTTACGCTGAGCTTTTGACTGCTCAACATAACGACGGCTCGATGCCAGAAATTCTTCAATATTGTACTTCTTATTAACAGGTACAATTTCGTTACGGAGTTCATCGTCTGGTGCATGCAGCGAAATTGCCAGCATGACATCAATGCGTTCACGTAACTTTTCCAATGCGGGAACAACACCGGAAGTACTTAAAGTGACACGACGCTTTGATAAACCAAAGCCCAGGTCATCTAACATTAACTCCATTGCCGGAACAACATTGTTTAAGTTAAGCAGTGGTTCACCCATGCCCATCATGACAACGTTCGTTACGGGTTTAATTCCGGTTTTTCCATAAGCCCCTAACAGCTGGTTCACCCGCCACACCTGGCCGATAATTTCTGCCACACTGAGGTTACGGTTAAAGCCCTGAGCCCCTGTAGAACAGAAAGTGCACTCTAATGCACAACCAACCTGAGAGGACACGCACAAAGTAGCGCGGTCACCTTCGGGTATCCATACCGTTTCCACGTCCTGACCGTCGAACAAAGTCATCGCAAACTTGATGGTGCCATCTGACGACTGTTGTTGTTCACGAATTTCAGGTGCGCGAATCTCGGCTACTTGCTTGAGCTTTTCACGCAAAGCTTTATTGAGATTCGTCATCTCATCAAAGTCATCGACACAAAAGTGATACAGCCATTTCATAACCTGTTCGGCACGAAACGGTTTCTCACCCATTTCACGAAAGAATTCTTTAATCCCCTCACGATTCAGGTCGAGTAAGTTCACTTTTTTATCTATTGCGTTGGTCATAAAGCTCCAGTGTTCTGGTGTAGCCTGACGTTCCCGTCAGGCTATATTTTCTTACGTCTTAACGAGTGCGCTGGCAAACTTCTTCGTCGCTGAAGAAGTAAGAGATTTCGCGCGCAGCAGATTCAGTTGCATCTGAACCGTGTACCGCATTTTCGTCTATAGTCTCAGCATAGTCGGCACGGATAGTTCCTGCCAGTGCTTCTGCAGGATTCGTAGCACCCATAATGTCACGGTTTTTACGCACAGCGTCTTCACCTTCAAGAACCTGAACAACGATAGGACCTGAAGTCATGAATTCAACCAAAGCGCCAAAGAAAGGACGTTCTTTGTGTTCAGCGTAGAAACCTTCCGCCTGTTCTTTGCTTAAGTGCATCATTTTAGCACCGACAATGCGAAGGCCCGCAGATTCAAAACGGTTGTAGATAGCGCCGATTAAGTTTTTTGCAACTGCATCAGGCTTGATAATTGATAGAGTGCGCTCTAAAGCCATGGTTATAAACTCCAATAAAATAAAGGGATAAATTAGTCGCGCGGATTATACGTGAGATCAGCACAGAAATCGAATACCCAGTGATTGTTTTTTCACTTATTCTCAGCTAGGATGCTAAAACAAATTAGCCATATAGACGTCTATTTGACGATAAGGAGTTCTGACATGGCGAACAATGAATACCAACAAGCTACTCTGGGCGGCGGCTGCTTCTGGTGTGTTGAGTCTGCCTTCCTTCAGGTAAAAGGCATTCAGTCGGTTAAATCCGGCTATACCGGTGGTCATACGCCAAACCCCACTTACGAACAAGTTTGCACGGGAAACACGGGCCACGCAGAAGTCGCTCAACTCCAGTACGATCCGGAGCAGATCTCTTACCGTCAAATCTTAGAAATCTTTTTCACCCTGCACGATCCTACTCAGGTGAATCGCCAGGGTAACGATGTTGGCACGCAATATCGCACATCAATCTTCTATCATAATGACGAGCAAAAACGAGAAGCCGAGAAAATTATTGCTGAGCTAGAGGCTGACGATGCATTTTCAGCGCCTATAGTAACGGAAGTCACCGAGTTAGGGACCTTTTATCCGGCGGAGGATTACCACGAAAACTACTACGCCAGAAACCCGGAAAACCCGTATTGTCAGGCAGTCATTTCACCTAAGCTGGCTAAATTCCGCAAAACCTTTGCCGGCCTGCTGAAAGACTAAGCAGCCCCTCGCAAGGTACCGATAGTGCGGTGGATAAGCTCTACTGCACTGTCGATATCGTCTTCGGACGTGTAACGGCCAATACTAAAGCGCAATGAGCTCATTGCCAGCTCATGTTCAACGCCTAATGCCCTCAGCACATACGAAGGTTCAACACTGGCCGACGTGCAGGCCGAGCCCGACGAAAGCGCAAGATCTTTTAACGCCATTAGCAGCAGTTCACCATCAACTCCGGCAAAGCTGATATTGGTAATATGCGGAACCCGTTGCTGGTCAGAGCCATTCAGGGTTACACCTTCTAGCTGACTAACACCCTTCCATAACCGCTGCTGCAGGTTTTTAACCCGCACAGGCTCCAGCTCCAACTCATTACGCGCAATTTCAGCCGCAACACCCATGCCGACAATCTGGTGTGTTGGTAAGGTACCTGAACGCATACCCCGTTCGTGACCGCCGCCATGCATTTGCGCAAGTAGCCGAACTCTAGGCGTACGACGCACATAGAGCGCCCCAATACCTTTAGGGCCATACATTTTGTGAGCAGAAAGTGACATTAAATCGACCGGCAACTCAGCCATATCCATAGAAACTTTACCGGAAGCCTGGGCAGCATCAACGTGGAATAAGGTGCCATTTTCACGACAAAGCTGCCCAATAGCAGCAATGTCCTGAATAACGCCAACTTCATTATTAACCAGCATAACGCTTACCAGGACGGTATCTTCACGCAGAGCTGAGCGGAACAAATCCATATCCAGCAGTCCGTCGCTGCCAACGTCCAGGTAAGTAACTTCAAAGCCTTCTTTTTCTAACTGAACGCAAGTATCTAATACTGCCTTGTGTTCAGTTTTCAGCGTAATAATATGCTTGCCTTTATCTGAGTAATACTGAGCCGCACCTTTTATTGCCAGGTTATCCGATTCAGTAGCGCCGGAGGTAAACACAATTTCGCGCGCGTCGGCATTGATTAAATCAGCAACCTGATGCCGGGCAACATCAACGGCTTCCTCAGCCTGCCAGCCGTATTTATGTGAACGTGACGCGGGGTTTCCGAAGAGACCATCCTGAGTTAAACAGCCCATCATCTTCTCTGCTACAACAGGATCTACAGGGGTGGTTGCAGCATAATCAAAATAAAGGGGTAGCTTGGGCACTTCGTTGCTCCTGACAAACTAAAGACAATATTAAAGATGTGAGTTTAACTTAATCTCTTCTTCACTTTTATTATGAAGTGAATTTTGCCGACTCAGAACATCACCAACATCGCGCTTTTTCATCAGTTCAGCCAAGGTAATGCCGTCCAGGAAGTCCGCTATGCGGTCACTTAAGCCTTCCCACAACGAATGCGTCAAACAACGCTCACCGCCCTGGCAGTTAGCTTTACCCTGGCAACGAGTCGCATCAATAGATTCATCAACGGCATGAATGACCGCACCAACAGAAATATCGGTTGCCGGGCAACCCAGACGATAACCACCGCCCGGACCACGCACACTGTCCACCAGTCCGTGCTTACGCAAACGCGCAAACAGTTGCTCTAAATACGACAGAGATATTCCCTGACGCTCAGAAATGTCCGCTAACGGCACAGGACCATTTGCCGTAAAAAGCGCAACGTCCAGCATAGCTGTAACTGCGTATCGACCTTTTGACGTCAGGCGCATGGTGGTTTCCTCTGGTGTTTAAATCAGCATAATATGTTATGAAATTTTACATTCCTGACTATTTTAGTCAAGTATTGCCTGTCGATTTATCCACCGAGGCTAAAATACCCCGCAAAATATTAATTTCGTTCTCTTCCGGCCGGGCACGGGTGAATAAGCGGCGTAATTTCGTCATTACCTGCCCCGGGTGCTGACGCACAATGAACCCTGTTTGGCTCAATGTTTTTTCAAGGTGCTCGTAAAACCGTTCTAAATCTTCGGCTCTTGGGTATTCCGGTAATTCTCCAGAGCTGCGTTGTTGCGATTCCAGCCACTGCATGCGCAGTTCATAGCACACGGTTTGTACCGCCATAGCCAGGTTCAGAGAACTGTAATCCGGGTTTGTTGGTATATGCAGGTGGAACTGACTTTGCTGCAGCTCTTCATTGGTTAGGCCACTGTTTTCACGACCAAATACTAAAGCCACCTCGTGCTGTCCTACTTCTTCCAGCACTTTTTCAGCACACTCGCGAGGCCCTAAAAGCGGCCAGTCCAGCGTACGGTTACGAGCACTGGTCGCAATAACCAGACCGCAATCGGCAATCGCTTCTTGCAAGGTGTCCACAATAGTCGCCGATGCCAAAATATCAGTTGCACCAGCCGCCAAAGCGGATGCGTGACTGTCCGGCTCCTGCACAGGGTCTACTAACGTTAATTTAGACAGTCCCATGGTTTTCATGGCACGGGCAACAGAGCCTATGTTCCCGGTGTGAGAAGTGTTCACCAGAACAATACGAATGTTATCAAGCATGGCGTTTCCCTTGGATTTTTCTCGACTTATGGAAAAGTTTGGCATGATACCGTAACACTGGTATGATCCGCGACCGAAAATTGTTCTTTTACAGCACAGGTAATTGGTATGCATCCGATGTTAAATATTGCGGTGCGCGCAGCGCGTGCGGCCGGCAAAATTTTAGTTAAAAATTTCGATCAGGGCAGCCCTGTTGAAGCCGAATCAAAAGGCTTAAATGACTGGGTTACTGAAATGGATAAAGCCGCAGAGCAGGCTATTATCAACACTATCAAAAAGTCCTACCCGGACCATGGCATCATTGCAGAAGAAAGCGGTACCCAGGCTGGTAAAGAAAATGACTTCCAGTGGGTTATCGATCCGCTAGACGGCACCACCAATTACATGCGCGGTATTCCCCACTTTTGTATTTCTATTGCTTTGCTTCACAAAGGCTCTGTTCAGCAGGCCGTTGTGTATGACCCTATGCGCGAAGAACTCTTCACCGCATCTCGCGGGGCAGGCGCTCAGCTGAATGGCCGTCGTTTACGTATTTCACCGAAAGTGGAATTAAAAGGCGCAATTATTGCTACCGGGTTCCCATTCAAAATGAAAAACCGCTTACCAGAATACCTGGACATGTTCAGCAAACTGTTTGAACACTGTGCCGATGTACGTCGCGCAGGCGCAGCCGCTTTAGATTTAGCTTACGTAGCTGCTGCACGTCATGATGCATTTTGGGAAATGGGTTTAAAACCCTGGGACATGCTGGCCGGCGAATTATTAATTCGCGAAGCAGGTGGCATAGTCAGTGACTTTCAAGGTGGTCACAACTACATTCAGTCAGGCAACATAGCAGCCGGTGCACCAAAAGCATTAAAACAAATGCTGGCACAAATTCGCTAAGCTGTTTTTCAGTCGCTAAAAAGCAAAACGCCGTCTGAGCTAACCCAGACGGCGTTCTTTTTATAATTCGATTTCTTCCAAATCGAGCTCTAGCGAGTAATCCATTTCAGAGAGTTCTTCCCGCAACCGGTACTTCTCTTTTAGTTGTTCTATTTCACGCCATTTACGTTTTGCGGCGCGACCCTTTCCAGACTTGTCATTTACCTTTTGCAGTTCTTCGGAATTATCCATGGTATGACCCTCTGCTTTTTTGATACAACTTTTTTAATTATGGTATTAGCGCTGCAGTTAATCTGTTTGTTAACAAAAAAACCACAACTCATAAGTACCACACACCAGGACACATTAAAAGGACTTTGTTACGGTTTTGTTAACAGGTTGTGGCAAAGTTATGAAGAATCATTGGTTAGTATTACTAAACCGTCATTTGCTTAAGTTCTATTAATTGCTGGACGACTTTCTCTACATTTGAGGGTGCCCGCTTGGGCTGATAATTCAATATATATTCAACCAGTCCTTTACGTTCAAGAACCGGCACGCTGGGTGGTGAAGACAGTTTAACCCGTGCACTGCGGTGTGAGAAAAACACAACGCCGTCTATCCAGGTAGATGCGCGGTTTTTCTTCAGGTGCTCAGCTAAAACATGAACCTGTTTTTTTAACTGTTTTATTGGATTGCGGACTTTGGCTGTATAACGGCCACCTTTACGCCCTACTTTATGAGCTGTCCAGTAAGCCGCCTGATCGTCTCCTGTTACTTTGGAATTGTTGTTTTTCACTTCTACTACAAACACACCGTTAGGGCCCACAACAATTAAATCCAGCTCAGTAAACCCGCGTTTTGCTCGCGAGTTAGGGACATCAACCTGGTTAAACAGGACATAGCTATCGGGGAGTTTATCTAAAAGCCTAAGCGTTTTTAATTCACCCCGGGCACCTGAGCGTTTAGTAGATGCTGCTCCAATAACACTGAATAAGTAGGCTAGCCCAACAATCCACCAAAGATTTGGTAATTTATACATTAAAAAACCCGCAATAGGCGCGCCAATAATAGCGACCCATACGCGGGCTTTATTCACTTCCTGAGAAAGACGATTTTTGGTTATGTACTGCGTGTCGGCCATGACAATTTGACAACTTTTCCTTGCTACTAATGACCATATTAAACCATCAAAGCAGTCAGTCGTCAGCTTTAATCCATTACTGCTTTTGCCTTATCGCCTCAATCAATTCGTCTTTACTCATTTCGCTGCGGTTATCAATATCAAGCTGCTGCGCCCGGTTATAAAGCTCATCTTTGGTGCGCTCTTCCAGCCGGGTATTGGGGTTACCGGTACCCTGAGTGGTGGTGTTATCAGTAACCCCTTCCTCGCGCCGCTGCTTGTTCACGGTACGACTGGCAATTTCTTCTGCCTCGTCTTCACTCTTACCGTCATCTAGCTGTGACTGCTTGATATGCTGATACATTCGCTCGTCTTTATCACGCCAAACGTCAGGCATAACAGCCTCCTACTCTTATTGGGAGTCCTTGCCACGTTGCTCAGGGGCAATCTGCTTATCTTTTTGCGAATGAGTGTCATGCGTTGAACCCGGCCGACGGTGATCTTCGCGGCTCTGGTTTTCTTTGTCCTGCTGAGACTGCAGTTTACGCTTTTCTTCTTCGGTCAGATCCTGCTCGTGTTTTTTAACTTTCGGATTCATTGGCCCTGTCATAAAGCCTCCTTAATCATTAAAAATGTCAGTGCGTTTTCTTTCCTTTTCATCGTTAAGTGTAGAAGAAAAAACAGTAAAATAAAGGCATACACTTAGCCCTTACTCTTATCCTCGTACATTCTCTGGTCAGCAAGCTTCAAAAGATCTTTAGGTGTGCCCGCGCCCTCTGCGTTACTGGCGAACCCAATACTCAACGACGGTTTCAATATGCTTCCTGACACTTCGACGCTCTCACTTTCAACGTTCTTTTTTATATTTTCAATGATAGCTGTAATGGCTTCTTCGGTCTCAACTCTATTCACAATTACTAAAAACTCGTCACCTCCCATTCGGGCCACGATATCCGAAGCCCGGACCGACTTCTCAAGACCATTAGCGACGAGTTGTAACATGCTATCACCCACATCATGACCATATTTGTCATTCACTTCCTTAAACCGGTTGAGATCAATAACCAACACATAAAAATGTTTTTTGGGCTTTCTCTTACTCATTAAGTTTTCGAGATAACTGAGTGAAAACCGTCGATTAAAAAGCTGAGTTAAAGCATCTCGATTCGCCATACTGCGCTCTATTTGGTAAGAACGCCAAAGCATAAAGGTTCCAAAAAAAATCAACGTATACAAAAATAAGAGACTCAGCCATCCAATATCGATTAGAAGAGATTGTGTTTGAGTGATTGTCGCATCAAATTTCGCAGCTACCGCCCATTCACCATTAGGGACTATTAAGGTTCCTTGGTAATCCGACTGCTCAAAAGTTAGTTTGTCCCCTTCAAATACTTCCCCTTTTTCCCCAAGTCCATTAACTCCGCGTAAAGCGACTTTGGCATTCTCAATATCTAAAAGCCCTGCCGAGTTCATCAGTCTGTCGTAATCAATAACCACACTTATTGAGCCCCAGTAATTCTCACTACGTGGGTAATCATAAAAAATAGGAAGCCGGGCTATAACAGCTCGCCCCCCCTGAACCAGTTCTAAAGGCCCTGCAAGAAAGACATCTTTTAAGTCACGAGCAGCTTTCACCGTTTTATATTGAGAGGGTACGGTTCTAAAATCTAAACCAACAGCCCTTTCATTTCCTTTTAGAGGTAGAATTTTCTCGACCACATCATTTGGTGCTATACCAACGTTACGAACATTTTGCGATCTCTCAATCAGACGAGAACCAATGTTTTGAAAATTCTTAGACGCATCTTCAGGGTCGATACTGAATACGGTTGCCAGACTATCGGATAAAAAAACATCCCTGAAAAGAGACGCCTCTAAAGAGGACTTAGCAAGCAGAAGCTCTGTTAGTGCTTCATCTTTAGTGGATTGCTTAATTCGTTCCTCCACTAAAGCTCCGATCCAGGCCGCGACCATTAATAAAGGAATTAACCCCACAATATAGAGGATTATCGCTATCAGTGAACTTCGTTTTTTTATAGCCAAAGGTTCCCCTGGTCTGAGGTTAAACTGCTGGGGGTCACCCGCACAGGTTCTATGTGGTACGAATTGGATTATCAAATAGACCCAACTCGCGTTTAAATATGTCATTAGTTATACGATTGCGCCAGACAAAGGGTTCATTCAACGATGCTAAATAGTTTTAGCGCTTTATCGATACCACAAAAAAAAGATCCGATTAAGATTGGCCAACGTAATTTGATAAAACCTTTTACATAGTCACCTATGAACCTGACCGAACCTGAGAAATCTCGAATTATTGAAATGGCATGGGAAGACCGCACGCCGTTTGAGGCTATTGAAGAACAATTTGGCCTGCAGGAAAAGCAGGTTGTGAAGTTTATGCGATTGCAGCTAAAGCCTGGCAGCTTTCGGCTCTGGCGCCAACGCGTTACAGGTCGTTCCACCAAACACCGCAAGCTACGCCCGGCTGGAGTGTCCCGCGGCTATTGCCCTACCCAATACAAGTCGCGTTAAAAACCTCCCAAAAATTAGAAAGCTCAATCAATAGAACACTGCGCGCAGCGCTCTTTACCGGTTAATAGCTTTGAAATACGGTTGCGGTTACGTGCAAAAAATAAATAGGTTTTGTCAGCAAACCACCGAATAACAGGCCAGCGCAGAGGGGCGATAATCCAGCCTTTACCGACTAACGACCAGGCCTCATGGGTGACATCCAGACCATAGATCATTTCACCTGAGCTGACTTGTCCATGTAAATATTGGTTGGCTTTAGCAACCTCAACCTGAGGGTAGCGCTGACTAAAGTCTGGTTCATTCACGTTTTCGAATTGAATCCGCCCTTCTTTATCCAACCGTTTTAGATGCCGCATTTCTTTAACGCATAAAGGGCAACCACCATCGTAAAAAATAATAAGTTGAGCGTTCTGCATGAATACCACCACCGAGGTTATGAATTGCTTACTTATTAATACGAGTATTTCCTGTTTTTGACTTCTCATTTCATGAAAAAAGTTGACTTGGAGCTAGTGAACAGCTTCCTCCATTTTTACTTTTGAATTAGTATTTACTGACTTTCAGTATATCTACCTTAGGGGTCGAAGTGCTTCAAAAACTAAAAGTTATAATCTGCACATTAATAATTTTTACTTCTGCTTCAGTAGCAGGGCAAAAATTGAGCTGGGAAGAGAACACACAAAGTTACAACGCTGGTGTTCAGTCAATCTCAATTCCGTTTGGTATTAAAAATAATCATATTTATATCTCTGATGAGAGCTATTCAAATCCTATTGGTCTTAAAATCGAGTTTGATAAGCCGGTTTCCTCTAATGGTGACGGCATAACGAGCGTTAGTAACATAACGATCAGTAGCTTGGGAAAAGACAGTGATAGTTTACTAGAGTTGCTTTTCGATAGATTCGGCTTTAGATATGAAGGGGAAACGTTTGTCGATGAATTGAGACTATCCGTTACACCTTTCATTATGCACGACACCGCAGGCCATAAACTACACAAGCTATTATTAGAGTCAAAAACCGGTGTTCCATACGCAAGTATGCTGTTCGATTTCTACGAGTCAAAGTTTATTCTCGTAGAAAACTCTCCATCTTCTATCGGCAAACTCCTACTTCAGTTTTCTTTCGGGTTACCGCATTCCATGCCAAACGAAGAAGAAACAAACCGAATGAACTGCATATTTGATACTCTAGCTGAACGTTTTATTTGTAAACAGCCAAGCAGATCTAAATTGTAATTGACTCACTTATTAGGCTGAGACCAAACAAAGCGGCACATAAATCATTTCATCGTAATTCGTCTACCCGTGTAAATACTGGTTAGCCTTAACAACGCAAACCGCCGTAAAAATTTCGAAAATACCAATCTATTTATCTAAAATTTACCTAGTCTATAAATAGGTTTTTGACCTAACTCACTCAATGAGGAGGCAATATTATGAAATATTGGGCACTTGCTTTACTTTCATCAATAGCATTGGTTGCATGCTCAAGTTCGCCTGAGTACCGTCAGGCAGAAGATAACGGTTTCGGCTATAAGGAAAGCCAGCTAAGCGACACCCAATATCGGGTTCACTTTAAGGCGAAAGGTTCCGATACTGAAAAAGCAATGGACTTTGCTATGCTTCGCGCAGCTGAATTGACCTTACAAAATGACTACGACTGGTTTACGGTTTCCAGCCGTGAAACCCTGGTCGACAGAGAGCAGACGCAAAGCACTTCTCAAGCAGGTTTTACTCGTCGTTATGAGCAAGTTCGCGAATGTGGCATATTGTCGTGCCGCACCACTACCAGGCCATCGACGTCCTATGAAACGGGTGTCTTTGTAGGGGGGAACCGCGACAGCGAAGTCGAAGCCATAATGAGCATTAAGTTCGGTAAAGGTGAGCAACCGGACTCAGAGTCAAGCTTCGATGCTAGCGAAGTGCATGAAAACCTTAAACCGAAAGCAGAAGGCTCCTAGTAAACAGACTTATTAGGCAAAGTCTTTCAACTTGAGGTGCCTGGCGATTGAGTCCAAAAACGGTTAGGCACCTCATTTTCTGTCGCTAACTCCCTCTACTGGTTTCCCTCCACCATAAAGCCAAAGTTTACAGACGCAGAACACGCTAACCCGCCACCTGTCGGCAGTATCATTACCTACTAATACCATGACTACACTAATAATGGCATGCCACGCTTTGCCAGCTTTTTACGAGTTAGGGAAACCGTAGAAGGTGAATAGACATTCGGATTGATGGTAGGTTACGAAAACTCTGATACGCTTACGGAAGGCAAAATCGTTTTTCAAAAAGCCCTAAGTGAGGCATACAATGAGCTCAACTAAAATTAATTACATTGAACTTCCGGCGCGGAGCCTTGAAGCAACCAAACGCTTTTTTCAGCAAGCCTTTGGCTGGGAGTTTGTCGACTATGGCCCAGAATACGCGGCTATCCAGAATGCGGGGCTCGATTGCGGGTTTTACCAATCTGATTTAGTTGCTCAAACATCGACCGGCAGCGCGTTGGTAGTTCTGTATAGCAAAAACCTTGAGCAAAGCCTGACAAGTGTCGAGGATGCCGGCGGTAAAATCCTCAAGCCTATATTTGATTTTCCCGGTGGTCGGCGTTTTCAATTTACCTGCCCTAGCGGGAATGAGTATGCGGTATGGTCGGAATAACAGTTGATGAACTTATTGAATACGAAAATCTGATTGTAGATTCTGCCAATGAGTTCTCACTATCTTTTTATGAGCCTCAGCCATAGGCAACTCTGACAACATATTCGGCCAACGCAGTCTCGCTAGTTCTATCGCCTCTTCCAGGTGGACTTTTATTGCCCGCCAGGGAACGCCTATGCGGGTTGCCCATGCTTCAAAAGAGGCCATATCTACCTGATACCAGTTTTTGTTCTTTGCCATATTCAGCCCAAACTCTTGCTCATTATCGACATAGGGTAACGTCGATACAATGTCATAGGCTGGCGACAAACGCGGCCTTACGCCGCCTGAATAAATTAGAGACCAGTTTTTCAGGTGTGCGTCGCCATTGGCCAATAAAATGTTAACTAACAACCGCCGTGCCATTTCCTGAGCATCTTTTAACCCTTGCGAGCCATACTGATACAGAGAGTTAGCAATTTGCTCGTAATTAAACTTTCTATATTTATCATGAGAGTACACCTGAAAAACTTGCGCAAAATCTTCGGTATGTATGCGGCGACCGTCATCTCGATCAAATCGCTTTATTACATAAGCATGAGTTTCATTCGGTAATTGGATATCAGGCAAATTATCCAACTGTGAGAGTTCAACCAATTTTACTTCCGGAGTATCAACGCCTGCCGCTTGCGCCAGTAACATAGCGGTATATTCGTTATAGGGTACGTGCTTGTGTATCGTTGACGGGGTTTTGATTATCCAACTATCACTATTAGCATCTTCGCCAATATTAAACCGCCCGTCTTGCCCTCTTACTGACGAAAACTTCATTTGTACGCCAGCCAGAGAGAACTTATTCTGGCTCTGTGCGACATCAATTTGTACAGCTTCAACTTGCTGACGGTGATCCAGCGCCCAATTGGGCACCTGACCGGCTTTTATTGCCTCGGCACGCAATGCTCCGGGTAAGTTTCCTCCCATATGAGCCAATAAAGGAAATTCGTTCTCTGCATGAACTTTTAGTGAACGAGCCATCCATTCTCTTAACGCACCTTCCGGCAATAAGTTCGACAAAAGAGGTGTTAATCGCTGGGTGCTAATTAATGGCTGCTGCAGAAACTGTTTATTGGCTAATTGTGTCAGGGTTGTGGTCTGGCGCTCAGATTCAGGAAGCGCAATGTAATTAGGCGAAAATACGAAAATATTCTTGCCGCCAGAATAATGCGTCAATACCCCAACTTCCTGGTCGTTAACCGAGATTCGTAATCCTTCAACATTTTCTATTCTTTTAGAGTCAGCCATAATTTTTAGTCCTCTAAATGCTTATGCTTACTTGACCAAAAATCATCAGCCGGGCGGGACGGTTCAGCTATTTGGCTGCTCTCTGCTTTTTCTGGATCAGTAATCGATAATTCAAGCCCTAAGCCAGCAAGGATACGCAGTAAAGTCGAGACTTTAAGATCCTGACCAGACTCAACTCGTTGGTATTGTTGCTGCGACATACCAATAAGCATCCGCATATCTTTTTGAGATAAGCTCTGCTTTTTTCGCTCTGCAATCAATCGTTCTGCAATGTCTTCTATCGTTTTCATAAAACAACTTATAAATTGTACCTAAAGCAAATATACAACATTTAAATTGTGAAACAACATAAAAACTACTTTTATGTTGTTTTTTGCCTTAGCGGGAACGAGTATGCGGTATGGTCAGAGTAGTCAGTCCACACCTTTTTACAAAGCTCTCATCAAGCAATAATAGCGGCTGTTGCGACTGGTTACTCGCAATCAGCATCGCTAGCTTCATTTTTCGCTCTTCCCGAGGCTGAAGAAGAAGCACGGTTACTCATGGCATCCATTCCAGTTTCTAGGGACTTTAAGAAGCTGAGCACTAATTTCTTTGATTTAGCTTTGTACACATCTTCCATCGTGAATATGGCTCCACAGTTAACCTAAGCTTGTAACACTTAACTCACGAGCCACTTTTTAGCGAAGAACGATTGGAAAGATGCTCACCATGCAGGTTGTCATTCTGACTACAAGTGAGCATATGAAAAAGACCAAAGCCGCCAGTACCAATGAATGATCTGACGGTTTTTAGGTGGGTGGTAAATCCACCTAGTATGTGGCAATTTTAACGTTACTTTTTATTCTTGGTAATTTCCACTAGTTCCTTGTGAGCAACCGCTAGACTCTTAAGTGATTTCATGATTTTGTATAGACAATATAAAACAAAACCAGAAATAATAATTGGAACTCCTGATGAAATGAAATAGGCAATAATATTGATGTAGTTATATTCTGTTTCTAAAGTCACTTTTTCCTCCTGATATTTAATAGATGCAACTATCGAGTATAAGCACTATCGATCCATCTGCGGTTGTCGCTATCCGTGTTGAATATGCTCCGCAAGATATTCCTCTATCAACTTCAATATTGTAATAATTAAGATACTCAGCGAAGTCATCCAGATTATCGCTCGAGACCTCATAATTTCCTATCATACCCGACCGGCTAGTGGGAATAGTGTTTCCATCTTGGTCTCTCGCAGTACCCTCAACTGCCTCTAGTGTATTTGAAGCGAGATCAGGATAAGCTTCTACTAACGACCCGTCCGCAAACTTGACGGTATAAGAAATCCCTAAATTCCCCAAACTTAGGTATTTTATATCCAGTGTTTTCACCGCCGAATTCAATAGAGCATAAGCTTGATTCGCCCCAGATGCCATGTGCCGACTATACATTTCATTTCGCATCTTGGAAGCGTTGTAACGACCCTGACACCTACGCGGTACTGAACTGGTTTATTATGGCCGGTTTACATCATTTTTATTTAGGCAAAACGCAGCGTGGTGTAATCAACCTTTGTGTCATGCTGGTTGGTCTGGTTTTCTTACCTTTCTTACCCATAGTCGGGGTTATTATTCTTGTCGGTATTGTCATTGTAGAGCTGCCGCAATTGTTTAAGTCACAACAAATTGTCCATGCTTACAACAATAACGTTATGCGCGAGCTCATTCATAAAGTTAAATCAGATAACGCCTAAACGCCGCTCAGGCAAAGTCTTTCAGCCTGAGATGACCCTCTATTGAGTCGGCAAGCGCTTTAGGCACCTCATGTTCAGTGGCTAACTCCCGCCACTGAGACACCGCGTTTATCACATCATCAATAATGGCATCAATTTCTTTGCGCTCTACTCGCGGAAGTTGAACGTCCGCCAGCGCGTAAAAATCGGCGCGGGTATGGCCGCTGCGCTTACCATTTAAAGACATCCAGTGCTGCTCTACCCAGGGGTTTCCAGGCTTAAAGCTAAAGGCAACATCGTAAGCCGGGCTCAACCGCCATTGCTTGTCCTCCAGCATAAAACCAAAGTTCTTGGAGTGGTCATCGTGGTTCGTTGCTACATGGTTAAAGACCGTACGACGGAACAAGTCTATGGCGTCCGCCCGCGGCAACCGCAGCTGGCGGGCAACCTGAAACAGCTCTTCATAAGAAAACGCGCCAATGTCGTGATAGTTCACGTGTTTAATAGCGGTCAGCGTTTGAATATGCTTTTTCTCATTGCCTATTCTGTCAAAGCGCTTGGTCACAAAATGGCGGCGGTTGCCTTCATCCAGCAAATGGCATGGCATCATATCAATGCCGGCTTTTGTGGCCATTAAGTAATACACATACTCCATGGCACCGTAACCGAGCGGGTCACCAAAGGTTTGCTGAGAAGGGTCACGCTCTTTTACACCGTCAAACTTCAGCAGATAATGCTCAAAGCCCTCGGGCACAGTTCCCTGCCCTGAACGAACCTGGCTAAAGTCCTTATTAAACGCCAGTACCGCTTTTGGCCTTGCGCCACCGGCGCTGGTGCCAACCGCCAATAAGGCCTTCATCATTTCTTTATCTGCTTCATCGTCAAAGTGTGTGCGCTGACGAAAGCCCTTTCGTGCATCCAGCACTTCCTGCGCTAACCTCATTAAGCTCTCAAGCTCAATGTCTTTGTTTTTGGCGTTGGTTTGATTCTTACGCGCAGGATGATACTCAAGAGCGCCCATGCCCCGCTCACCGGTATACTGAAGCCGCTCAAGCGGGCTCAAAGGCTCGGTGCGGTCAGGCTGTTGTGCAACCCACTGGTTCAGTACCGCATTACCAAAGTCATCGGGCAAAGAGTCCGCCAGCATGCCTGGCAGGCCTCTGAACGTATCCCAATTTAATCCCGGAAAAGAGTAAATTCGTCCCTTCTCGGCAGGCATGGTTAAAGGCGCAAGCGGAATGTTTTTTTCGACAAATTCAGATAAGTATTCGAACCGCGCAGCCGTGTCGCCTTTGTTATAACTTAAGGCACCGACAGGCTCACCTTTGTAGCGAACTTCAATGGTATTAATCACCAGTCCAGCTCCTCATTGTCAGCAGGTTTCACACGCGTTTTACCGCTCGCCCGTTTCTTCTGTTTGGTGCTACTTTTGAGTAGTTGCACAGGGGAAACGCCCTCGTCCGGGAATGCGGCCAGTAAATTGTCGATATGACCCAGAGCCTGAAGAATTGCGACATACGTCGGCAAGGTACTTTTACCACCCTCCGCAGATTTAACGGCATTCAGTGAGACATTAGCTAAGGTAGCTAAGTCCTCCTGAGTTAAATCCTGATTCAACCGATACTGCCTGACTCGCTGACCAATGATTGCTGAAACATGCTCGGAATCCATATAAAGAACCTTAAATAGGCTTTAAACTGTTAAATAGAGTGTAGCAGACTATTTAAGGAACGTAATTATATTTATGTAAAAGGCTTTATATGAGCTATTAAATGGCAAATTTATCCTAAAAGCCCTTTAAGCAACTATAAAATCTCACTTGGGATCGAACTTGGTTTGCGTATATAGCGATAGTCCTCTATGTGTCAAGAACGGACTAAACACTGTCCTCTACTGTAACTTCGAAGCGAAGTGGAAAAATTGTCCAGCAGCAGTGCCTTATTAGCTATCTTACCCATAACATATGCTTAGTTTCTACTCCAACACTTCGAAAACCAAAGTCCATTGTTTCAAGGGCTCTATTATCATCTCGATAGGCCACTCTTAGCCACTCAACTTTATCTGAAGTGTCATACAAGGAGTAATCATGTCCCATTCTGAAGAAGCCCAAATCTGCTCCTAAAGCTGCATTTACACCAACTTCAACGGTAATTCTTTCCTCTGGACTCCTCTCTACCGAACCGTGGTCACCTGGAAGCCAAACTATTACTTTTTCAGTGGCATCAGGCGTAGTATAGGATTTGAAGAATGACTTCTTTAGCTCTGTTTTGTCATTAAGCACTGAATCTAAATCTGGAGTACATTCCGCGGACTCAGATAGAAACTCTGAAGGATGCTTATCTCTTACATCTTTAAACCTAGATTTAAGAACTGGACTTTCATTGATTACAGATAACCATTCTCTACGAACTGTGGAGGAAAAGTTTCTTATTTGCCAATCTCTAACTGTTTGATCCGTGTTGAAACGATAATCTTGCTGATCAAGTTCAAAAGCGATGCTAACTGCGAAGTCTTTTGCTGTAGGCACATTCCTATCTGGCTTAAACGTACTTAACATAAGGCGTAAAACCGATGGGGTCGATGACAGCTGAACAGCCAATCCGACTGGAATAGTATTTGTAGTTTCAGCGGATTTATTAAAGACACGTCCCCATATTTTAGGGCTGTCCGATTTTGAAACAAACCCGAGCCATTTCGGCCACAAAATATCAGTAAAAACTTTATTTAAAATTTTCCCAATCATTATTACGGCTATTCCCTTAGATAGCTAACGGCCGCATTTGCGGATGGTTTGGCGCGCCACCGACAACATGAGCTTGTTAGTTTTTTGACGGTTCTAAGACATTTCTTATGCTTTCGATGACTTTCTCTTTTGCAGCAGGAACCTCGTTGTTTATTGCCTCTACTGCTTTTTTTCTTTCATCCATTGCTTGACTAAAATCCTGAGTATTCTGTGGATTTACGTCACAATTGAAGGCGGTACAATGAATTATTTTATCTAACCTAAGCGCTACAGCTTCAATTTCATTAAAAAGGTCTTTTTCGACCCAAAACTTATTAAGCTTCGAATAGGAAATGAAGTCATTAATAGCACTACTAGCGATTTCAAATTGATCTTGAGCCGCGCTCGTGGGACTAGACCTGTAAATAAAATTCTTCCCTTTAGATTCCATTTCTGTCAGTCGATAGTATAAACCCTCAATAATTTCAATTCTCTTTTCATGAAGTTTGGAGAACTTAATTTGATGCTCTAATGTGCCGAGGCTGATTGATGATTTGATCTCTTCAGAAAGTTGCGTTGTTTCCCTTAAGCGCTCTTTCACATCATCGAAACTGTCTTGCAGTGCTTTCTCGGCCCCACGTTTTTTCAGATATGAGCCAAAGTAAGCCCCTAATGCGGCCGATACCATGGCCACTAATGTAATATACACATAGTTGATTGCGGAAATGGAGACGCCATTATCGACAACTTCTCTAGCTAGATCTTGTAGATTCTCTAAAGCCACTGTTCAATTCCTCGTAAAACTAACGCCCCAATCACCGGGCCAGTGGAGTGGAGCCTCTATTGTGGTAAAAGAGCGAAGCGACACCACAAAAACGGCGCAACGTAGCTGGCTCCGCGTGCATTGGGTTGTTAGGCTATCGTGGTTTCCACCTACCTTTCTTTATCTTATTTGATTGGTTACGTTGTCGGCTTAGCTTAGGCTTAGGTGAATTTGTCCTTATTACCAATCCCCTATCAGAACGTCTTGCAGCGTTCACTACTTTATCTGAAATATCTCCTTCCAAACATTCCAAAACAATATCACAGATATAGTCTGACAGATTCAGTCTATTATTTTCATCCCAAAATGGAGGGTAACCCATGCTTCTGCATATTATGGGGAGTGATCCATTATAAGGACAGTCCATAGCAATATAGCTAGAAGTTAGTTTAGACATTTTCTGACATTGAGACTGCAGGTTGAATTTTTCATTATTTGATAAATTGAAAAGATGGTTTTTTGCTTGGGCCAATATAGCTTTTTCGAAAACGATCTCTCCATCAGGATCAACCCATTTGAAAATCATCCCAAAGTCTATGCCTGTTATACTCTCTGCTGTTCCGGGCCCTCTATCATTTGATAGGCTAGAAGTTAATTTCAGAAATTGGCCAGATGAAGATGTTAAAGTTTCATTATGTAACTTTCCGAAAAAACCAGCCACATAATTAGGTTCATTCTCAAATGAAACTCTATCAATTTTATTCGCTGTAGAAAGCAGTAAGCTTTTTAATAAGTCTTTTAATTCTTTGTCCATTCTCATCTACTTGGTGATTTTTATATTTGCCTAACGCCCGGCTCACGCGCCGGTTTGTAGCCGCGAAGCGACGGAGAATCAGTCGCTGTGCAGCCGATTGTAACGTTTCAGCACCATACCAGCCCCTTCTCCAACTCCGCGAGGCGAGTTGCTAGGATGTCGTAGTGAAGCTCAAAACGATGGCCGTTTGGATCAAGCAAATATAGTAAGTCGCTCTCACTGGTATTTTGTTTCCATTCCTCGACGCCAAGCTCACTCCGTTTGGAGCGCAGTTCAGCAAGAGCATTTTCGCTCATGCTGAAGACGACATGCGTATAGTCTTTGGCGGGCTCAGGTTCGCCCAAGCTCAAGCAGACCCAAGTATCCTCGACTGTCAGATAAGCGCCAATGTCCCAGAAAGCATACAGCTTCATTCCAAGGGAATCGCTATAAAACTGGATCGATGAACTCAGGTCCCTGACAGCAAAAGTGATGTGATTGATCCCGGTAATCATAGTTTCGGCCTTCGGAAAACGTAACATTTATATATTGTGCGTGCGCACTTAGGAACTCGTTTAACTGATAGCCTTAGATTCTTAAGTTACTGATTAAGCGACTATTCCTACCTTGAGAGGTTCGGAGTTAGCAAAACAATTTGAACATGCTCAGTTACACTCTATCGAGTGCATAATATCCAACGCTTATTTTTTGTTATGTACTTGACATTAAACGAGTTAAATACTCAATACAACAACAAAACGCTCAATATTGTCGAAGTGAACGTGCCGCGCATAGTTGGCATCACCCACACTGGCAAGTAACGGGACGGCTAGCCACTAGTTGAAGTCCGGTTCTCGCTCGTAGCAGACTGCTGATTTGCGTCAAGAGTTGACATTAATGCTAGTTCACGGGTATCAAGAAATGCAGATTTTTGTGTGTTGACTACTTATTAATAAAGTACCTATTTAGTGCATTCGAAGAACTCGTAGGCAACTTTTTGCTTCCATGACTGTGCAATTTATAAGATCAGCATCTTCTCGACTAAATAGGATAAAGTTATGGCCTTCTCCCATGCCACTTTTGAAGCATATACTATCAGAGCCCTGCTCCTTGATAAGTTCAGCTGGAATTTGAGTTGGGACATACTACGCTTCAGAATCGTTATTTGTAACGGGCTTGGTGAGCGCGTTATTAAGCATTGACCAATTGGTCATTTTTTATGTCTTCTTGAAAAACTGGCGGATTAAAAATACAGCATGCATAGTTGGAATGATCAGAAACTGAATAGCAGTCTATAACACACAGGTAGCGATAATATGACTAAGAAGTTTAGCCAAATTCAGCTTTATAAACCTAATTAGTTTAAGTCTGCTATTGTACGGAGAGAAACAATATTGACCGCTGACTTGAAAGACTCTATGTCGTATGAGCCCAACATCTTATCGAATGTTGCGACACCAAGTTTTTCCAGCTTTTCAACGGCAATCTCACGCCCACCTGTTAGATTTTTATCCAACTTTACGGCTATTGCATGCAATAGTGCTTGTATCTCTTGTTCAAGTGGGGTCGCCATGCTGACTCGCGGCTTATTAATCATAAAGTATTCCGAAAATTCTTCAGAGTCCCCCCTACCTTCAACTATGTCATAAGCTAGTTCGGGATTAAAGGTAGATACAAGTAATCCGACGAATTCGAAAAGTTGCTCGCCCTCGAAGTTACTGGATGCTCTGTTTTTTTCATTACTTAACAAGATAAAAATTGACAAGTTCCTTACAAAAGTTTCGATTTCTCTGAGTGAAAATCCGTAATGTTTGGCTGTATAACTAAAAAGTTTAAAGCGCATGTCATTTTCCTTGTGGCAGCCATAGCCAGCTAATTTGCCATCAGCCTGCACCAAACTTCTAAAGTGCTTCACATTGATAGACTCGTGCTCCCAAGCCTGTTTTGGAATAACTGCTGGTATCTGTACTTTTACTTTCAAAAATTTATCTAAATAACGCTGAGCATCGACTTGTGAACCGTAACGATGATTAATTGCGGCTTTGAGCTGCTTAGTATTGGTTACTAAAATAAAGTGAACATTTTCGACATCGAAAACATGTTTAATTAATTCGATAATATCTATAGCAAAATCTGGTCTACAACGATCAAGCTCGTCGACAATTAGAACAAGAGCCCTCTCTTTCGAGATCTCATGAAGAGACGACTGAAGCATTTCAAGATTCTTCTCAGCTTCTACATGCTCCTTGAGCATCGACTCAATGGTTGCATCGACAGAATGATTTAACGCTTCTCCTATCGCCTTTTGGTACTCGCTTGAAACGTCGTCAAAACTCTCACGAGTCATATGAGCTACTGCCGCTTTAGCTGTTGTTTTCAAACCAAACTTTATAGTAGGTAGAGCTTTCGCGATAAATCTATTTTGCTCTCCATCCTTTGTAGGTAACAACTTTGCGATTGCTGCGATAAGAGTAATCAAAGGCTCATCGGAATGGTCTGCTTTAAAGGCGTCAATGTAAGCGACTCGCCAATCTTCTTGGGTGTCGTTAATTAAACTGATTAACTTTTGACTAAATTCGGTTTTACCGCTTCCCCAAGGACCGTTCAATAACATCGGCGTAAACTCGCCAGCATCGATAAGCTTGATGATATTTTCGGCAATTGAGCGCCGATTAAATTCGTCACGGCTGTCAAATGTTTTATAGTTAGCCATTTTCGTATCCTTACGTATTATTTTGCTCTTCACTTTAGTACATTAATAAACTGAAAACACTTTCCCATCGTAATGGGCGATTCACCTTACAATATTGCTAATATTCAAATAGATCTATTGATGGAAATAGTTGATGACTTGAATTTTTTATCAACATGATCAACTATCGTGACGTTATTTACGTCGAGAATGAACTTATACCCCTGAAACTCGAAATGCGCACGTTCTCCACGAGACAACGCACTTAACATTTTTTCTTGACCGTCCGGATACATGAGTTCAAAAGTAGTTTGTTCTTTATTTGAGTCTACAGAGACAAGTCGGATTAACATTTGGCGCTCAAAAAGGTAACGTTGCTGTCCTTCGGAGAAAGTTTCATAACTCAATACAGTTCTTTCAGGGATATTCAGTGCATTGATTTCATTAAACTTTTTGTCAGCTACGTCGTTTAGCTGTGTCTCAAGAGCTTTTGAATGCTCAGACAAAGTTTTCTTTATAGCAACTATATCCTTATTAAGCTTTTGTCGAGCCTCTTCAACTGATCTACCAAGTTCAATCTTTGTAGTAGATACAAGAGCATCTAACCCGTTAGAACGATCATGCAAACTATCCACTTTTTCTGATATGTTTTGCACTTGCTTTTGTAGCGCACCTATTTCAGCTGATGTTTTTCCTTGAAAATTTCCGTCAGATTTACTTAATTGGTTAAGTGTTATAATGACAGCTATTATACTCCCAACTAAACCACTGGCTAAACCTATAACAACGTCTCGCATCCATTACCTCTTTGATTAATTTGCATAGTTAATTTTGCCACTCTGCGTGCTAACTCCAAACGAAGAGGCACCCCATGAGGCGTCCGGCCTACGCGGTTTGTTGGGCTCTCAATCATCCAGCTCTTCAAGTTGCGCACGCTCAAACTCAACATAGTCTTTCCACGCCTTTCGGTTTTGCTCATCAATGTCAATTTCAATATACTCGTTTCTGATGTGCGCCAAGAGTTGGTCGAGTGATTTCCGCAGAATAGCCCTAGACTCATTGATAGCATCCCAAGCCTTTTTTTGTTCCTTATTTAGAGGTGCATCACCTGGATTTGAGAAAATATAGAGATTTGGGTTTGGCGCCATCCGGTATTGTTCGCTGTGCCCAATACACCCCGACCATCCATCAGTTATGCTTTGCACAAGCTCCGCAGCATGTTCGTCATACAGATGAAAAAGTGAGTTTCCTACAATTCCTCTAAAAGTCTCCCAAAACTGGAAAATCCTATCGTTCAAATATCGAGGAAGATCTAAAATCATTTGATCCACGGTAGGTATGTGTATAGCGGAAAGTGCCCATTCGAGATTCTCAATATCTCGAATGCGCCTAGTTTCTTCAGGCGATCTCTTTCGTATCTCTGACGGCCGCTTCGGGTCATTAATAACTACTGTTTCGATAGCAGCCTTAAGTAGGGATTGCAGATCTGAACTGTTTGACTTGTTCTTTGGATCCTCTTCCGACAATAAGTAAGGGGAGGCTCGGTGACGATCAATATCAAACGGCAAGTCATCGGGAAACGTCCCGAAATGCCTATTGAAAAGCATTACTATTCGGCCCCACCCCAAAACCGAAACCGCATACCCTAATTCAAAAATAACATTCGGATTAGGGGTTCTGCGTGCGGTTTCATCGGATTCTGCGTTGATAGTGGTGAGGTCACATATAAATAAATCACATGCGGCAATCTTTTGAAGAATCGTGATCGGAATATTCGGGCTGCCGCTTTCACCTCGAGTTGCCTCATCTAAAACTATTCTAATTTCAGAGCCCTCTTCTATAACCGACGAAGCAGCTCGGACTGCGCTACGGATAGCCCTAAGATTGGTCTTGGCTGGCAAGTCACTCTGCCATGAATAGAAAATTAAAAAGTCTTTCTCTGTGTTCATTCGAGAATCCCTGAAGGCTTAGGATTTGTATATTCTGCGTGAGCACTTCGGAACTCTTTCAACTAATAGTTTTCGGTTCTTAAGTTACGATAAAAATAGCATTCCTGACTTAAAAACTTCCGAGTCAGCAAAAGCAATTTGAGCATGCTCAGTTACACTCTACCGAGCGCACAATATCCAACCTTTATTTTTGTTATGTAATTGACATTAAACGACTTAAATACATAACATAACAACAAAACGCGTAATATTACAGGAGTGTATTTGCCGTACATCGTTAGCTTTACCCACCCTTACTAATAACGGACGGCTAGTCACTAGTTGAAGCAGGCCGAAAGTTATAAACTCCGCTGCTCGCTCCAAGCGGACTGTACGTTTGATTAGCAAAAGTGTTTTCGCTATTTAATTAACCTTATCAACTCTGAATAGTTCAACCTTCAGTTCTTATACCCATTAATTGGGCTTTCAACTCATTGATTTGATTTTCCCAAACGTCGATCGCCGCTGAACTAAAGTCAGACTGTGAGTTAAGGTCTTCAAGACATGCCTCCAGCTGAAACAAGGCTTGATCTTGATAGCCATTATCAATTATGTAAAGTTCGCTTAAGGAGCGGATGTAATCCTGTACATCTGAAAGGCTTTCACTTGCGAAATCTTTGTCGAGTTCATGTAGCCGGTAAGTAACAACCGAGACAAAGTTATCGGTAGCTAACTTGACTCGTCGAATGGCATAAGCGGCAGCACCATTATTGGGCGGGTTCTGCCTATTCTCAGCTCTTAGCCTCTTCTTAATAAAATCTAATGCATTGAAGTAATAACGAATGTCGCGATCGCCAAAAGGCTCACATAATGCGGACTCTAGCCGTTCTTTAGCTCTCTCCACCGCTTCTTTACTAGCGCGTTGCCGCTCCTGACGAAGAAAATGTGAATATTCTTCGGCTTGTATCCGGTTGGAATACAGCAGCGCCATAATAGTCAGCAATGCTAGAAAAGGTCCTACTGTTCCCGCCATATATGTACCAAAGTTGGCAAAGTCGCCTGTACTTCCCCAATTATTGCCATCCGAAAACGACGCTACATAAAAAGCAAGCGGAATTAATATAGCTAATAACGATAACCAAAGGATCTTGTTCATTGAGCTGTTAATTCTATTTACAATCATATTGTTACGCGGTGTCCCCATTACGAATTCCTTTTCAAACTTCAAGTCTAACGAAGCTAACTGCATGCGATTCAAATGCTACAGGTAGCATACAAAGCTATTTCAAATTTTGCCTAGTTTTCAGAAGTAATTATATTGAAAGCTCTTTGTTCTAATCCTTCACCTCTACTCCGTAGGCTTTTAACAGTTCGGGAGCGACTCTAGTTTTAAATTCCATTTCGTCGTCAGATAAAAATGAGTGATATTTAACGGTTAGTCGACAGTGCCGGAGTAAGTCCTTAACTACTGCGTCCGCTATTTCTCTTTGTCCCATATCTAGGTTACCTTCACCAACGAACGCTAATTCAAGAATTACAAATGTATCGTCCTTGGCGAGGGCGAAATCATCTTGAAAATGTCCTCCGTAGACTTTAAATCCTTCACCTAACCTTTCAAAAAGCTGATTGCGAAGGGTATCCATCAAGATAGGTCGGCGCTCCCACTCGAGATTGAAAACTTTGATTAGTGCCGGGCCAAGCCCCTTATTGTGAAGCCTGTAGCTGACGTTAAAGGGTTCTCCGTATGTTTGAAACATGCCTGTAATAAAAGGGCGAACGCTTGCTAAATGATTTCTCTTATTCCAGATATGCTGCCTCCATGCTACAACTCCCGAGATAACAGCAGCAATAGCCGCCAAGCTCGTGACTACTAGCATAAGAATCTGGTTCATAGCCATAAATAAAAGTTCCCGTGCAATTTTGGGTGTGGAAAAAAGCATAGCCGAACGAGGCTCGGCTTACGAGTTCTTAGAGCTTTGTTGACATCCGCTTTTAAAGCTTTTGCCACCTGTTTTCTTTATGATTTAGTTAAATAGTGTACGTGTCCGCTATGAGCGAAAAGCCGCCGTTATACCTAAGTGAAGGAAAATACCACGTAACACTACAATAAGCGGGCGTTAAAGCTAAACTAACGGGAAGTAACGTGCACAAAATCGCGAAGAGCCGCCACGTTACTATCCCAGTGCGCCACACAGTGACACACATATTTAGCGTATTGTTAGGTTCCTAGCATCGTACTAAAAAGCACCAAGCATTGTAACCATACTCATGGGCGTCTAGCAGCTCTTGACTATTTCTCTTGCGTCTGAATCTGCAGAACACCCAACGAAACCCCGGCGGAGCCGGTTTGTGCGAAATATTACGCATACAAATTTCCTCGCCCGAAGTGGGAGGCGAACAACGAAACTTGATCCAAAATTAGGAATCCACTATTCTAGAAGTGCGAAGACTAGAGGTGTGGGCCTCCCATTCCTTATTAAAAAGGCGGAATATTCCGCCTTTTTAATTCTTTCCTACTCCTAACGCTTTTATTACACGAGCGATTTTTTCAGCCTCAACTTCAGTCAGGTCAAATGGCACACCTATAATTTCAACAATCAAATCTTCACGTAATGGGATTGGAATTGGGTATGTTGACTTTGATGTAAACGTTGTTTTAGCATTTTCAATGTTAGGAGTCGGGTCATTTTGCGCTTTTTCAACTTTATCCTTAACATTTGATATTAGAGGCTCTTTATCACTTTTCTTCCTTGACGAACGCTGACTGATGCCTGGTCGATATGACATCGGATTATCAGTATACTTAATAAAGTCACTAACAGCCGATTTCAACCTGCTTCTATATGTTTGTAGACTCGATGGTGTTACATCTCTACCATTCAAGTTAGCATACCTTTGACAAACTGAATCAACATCAATCTTTCTAACGTCACCCTGTTCACTTTCTTCTAAAATGCCGAAAATTCGTGACACGGCATTTCTCCAGTTTCTCGCAGTAGCATGCTTAACAAGGCCTTTATCGCTAACATAATCTATAAACTCATGTAGCGACGATAAAGAGTAGTTTCGACTGTCCATAAAAATCTCCACGTTTGACGTTAGATTAATCATAATCGATCAATCTAACTCAATCAATATTTAATTTGATTATTTTGACAGCTTTCCTCATGTTTGACGACGAGTAAAGTGAGATAACTGGGAATAGTTAAAATAGCGTGACCTGAGTCGCAATTTGCTCCGAGCTGGCAGCCCACCGAAGCCGATTCACGCGCATTTATGATTTATTTTGCTATATTAACGAAATGAGAACAGAACCGAAGAAAGATTCATCATAGGTGATAACCATATGGAATTATCTACTTTAGATATTATAAAATTAACATTCCCTTTCTTAATCGCCATGCTTGTGCTGTGGCTTAAAAATCGTTTAGAAAGATACTGGGACATGCGTTCCAAGCAAAAAACCCTATCAAAATTACTATTAAATGAGGCTGGTGATGTATTAGCTTTCGTAGGTGCTTTGAAACGAAGTGCTGACTCAGTTGCAGATGGAAACTTTACTCTTGTCTCTATAAAGATGCCAATAATGGTCGAATATCTAAGTAAGGACTTGGCCAGTTTAGACAATGAAAATGCTCATATCTACGGAGACCTAATTTCTCATTTTCAAGTCTGTGAGGAAGGCCTCTCCAGACTGTTTCGATTCTTAGAGACAAGAGCTGCAAGTAAAGATAAAAATAATATAGATATAAATGCTGCACTTATTGCTCAATCTCGGGCTACAGCCAGAGATTATATAAATTTTTCTGCTTCAGCCTTAAGTGTTCTGGAAATTATACCTCAATCAATTAGCCAGCTATCTGATCAAGCAACTAGAAAAATTAAAAAGGATAACAAAGGCGCTGAACAGATTCTCGTTACTTGGCCTGAAAACTATAATCGAAGCTAAGCAACCCTTTACATAAAAAAGCCCGCTAAAAAGCGGGCTCCATATTCATATCAGTGAGTACCTCACCTGAAGTAAACGTCAGGCTACATCTCAATACTTACCGATACTCTTCAATGCTCGGGCATGAGCACATCAGGTTACGGTCGCCGAATACGTCATCAATGCGGTTAACGGTTGGCCAGAACTTATCGTAACCAACGGCTTCAACCGGGTAGGTTGCCGTTTTGCGATCGTATGGGCGGTCCCATTCTGCATCGGTAATGTCGGCCAGTGTATGCGGTGCATTTACCAGCGGGTTGTTGTCTTTTGGCCATTCACCGGCTGCTACTTTCTCGGCTTCGGCTTTAATGCTGACCAAAGCTTCAATAAAGCGGTCCAGCTCAGCTTTAGACTCAGACTCTGTTGGTTCCACCATAATGGTACCCGCAACCGGGAAGCTCATGGTTGGTGAGTGGAAACCGTAATCCTGCAAACGCTTAGCCACATCAATTTCCGCAATGCCCGCTGCGTCTTTCATTGGGCGCAAGTCAATAATGCATTCGTGCGCAACACGGTTGTTGCGGCCACGATACAGAATCTTGAAGTGCTTGCTCAGCTTCTCAGCTAAGTAGTTGGCGTTCAAAATAGCGGTTTCTGAGGCTTCACGTAAGCCGCGTCCGCCCATCATGGCAATGTACATCCATGAAATGGTCAGAATGCTGGCACTACCAAACTGCGCAGCAGATACCGCGCCGTTGCCTGCTTTAGGCCCGTCTATGTTCACAATGGAGTGGTTTGGCAGGAATTCAGCCAAATGCTGCTTCACGCCAATAGGACCCATGCCAGGACCACCGCCACCGTGCGGAATACAGAAGGTTTTGTGCAAGTTCAGGTGCGATACGTCAGAGCCAATGTAACCCGGTGAGGTTACGCCAACCTGCGCGTTCATGTTGGCGCCGTCCATGTAAACCTGACCGCCGTAGCTGTGAACCAGGTCACAAATGTCTTTAATGCCTTCTTCGTAAACGCCGTGCGTTGAAGGGTAAGTCACCATAATGCACGACAGGTTCTCGCCGGCTTCTTCGGCTTTGGCTTTTAAGTCGTCCATATCCACGTTGCCGTGCTTGTCACAGTCAACCACCACCACTTTCATGTTCATCATCTGAGCTGAAGCCGGGTTGGTACCGTGAGCAGAGCTTGGAATAAGGCAAATGTTGCGATGCCCGTCGCCGCGGCTTTCATGGTACTTCTGAATAGCCAGCAGACCAGCGTACTCGCCCTGCGCACCTGAGTTCGGCTGCATAGACATAGCGTCATAACCGGTCAGATCAATTAACCACTCCGACAAGGTTTCAACCAGCTCGTAATAACCCTGCGCCTGCTCTGCCGGGCAGAACGGATGCAACTGACCAAACTCAGGCCAGGTGACCGGAATCATCTCGGCGGTGGCGTTCAGCTTCATAGTGCACGAGCCCAGAGAAATCATTGAGTGGTTCAGGGCTAAGTCTTTGTTTTCCAGCTTTTTAATGTAACGCAGCATTTCGGTTTCTGAGTGGTACTCGTTAAATACCGGATGCTGTAAATACTGAGAAGTACGCACTAAATCAGCAGGAATAGATTCGACGTCACCACCCGCAACGCGGCTGTCCAGTACGTCGATATCTAAACCGTGGTTGTCGCCAAACAGCGCGGCAAATAAGTTTTCAACGTCGTCACGCGTTTTGGCTTCGTCCAGGCTGATACCGAACACGCCTTCGCCGTCAACGCGTAGGTTAAGACCCTGCGCTTTACTGCGCGCCAATACGTCTGCGGCATTTTCTTTCATTTCAAAGGTAAGGGTGTCAAACCAGTGGCTGTTCACCAGCTTCACGCCTTTGTCCTGCATACCTAACGCAACAATGTCGGTTAAGCGGTGAATGCGGTTGGCAATGCGGCGTAAGCCTTCAGGGCCGTGATACACAGCGTAAAACGACGCCATGTTCGCCAGCAGAACCTGCGCGGTACAAATATTTGAGTTCGCTTTTTCGCGGCGTATGTGCTGCTCACGAGTCTGCATAGCCATACGCAATGCAGGTCGTCCGCGCGAGTCTTTAGAAACTCCAATGATACGGCCAGGCAATGAACGTTTAAACTTGTCACGGGTAGCAAAGAACGCGGCGTGAGGACCACCATAGCCCATTGGCACACCAAAACGCTGAGCGTTACCGAACACCATGTCGGCGCCCATTTCGCCCGGTGACTTCACCATTAGCAGGCTCATTAAGTCAGAAGCAACGGCGACAATGGCCTTTTTCTCCTGCAACTCACCAATTAACTGTTCAATGTTGTGCAGCTGACCTTGCTTGTCCGGGTACTGCAACAACGCGCCAAACACGTCGTGATCAGAAGCTTCACGCGCCGGTCCGACAATAATGTCGAAACCAAAGTATTCGGCACGGGTTTTCACCACGTCAATCGTTTGCGTGTAAACGTTGTCGGCAATGAAAAACGCGTTAGATTTTTTGTTTTTAGAAACACGCTTTGCCATAGCCATTGCTTCGGCGGCGGCAGTGGCTTCGTCCAGCAATGAGGCGCTGGCTAAATCCAGACCGGTTAAATCCATGGTCATTTGCTGGAAGTTAAGCAGCGCTTCTAAACGGCCCTGAGCAATTTCCGGCTGATACGGCGTATACGCTGTGTACCAACCCGGATTTTCCAGCACGTTACGCAAAATAACGTTCGGTACTACGGTGTCGTAGTAGCCCATACCAATGTACGAGGTACAAATTTGGTTCTTTTTCGCGATGTTTTTAAGACGAGCCAGAGCTTCGCGTTCAGTTTGCGGCTCCCCTGTCTGCAGGAACGGTTCACGCAGAATCGCACCAGGCACAGTGTCTTTGGTTAATGCTTCTAAAGAATCTACACCCAGCTCAGCCAGCATGGCTTTTTGCTCATCAGCGCTTGGGCCAATATGGCGGCTAATGAATTCATCGTGGTGCTCTAATTGCGTCAGGGTAGTACTGCTCATTTAACTCAGCCTCGTACATTTATCGGAAATTTATCGAAAACTTATCGGATACAAAAAACAATGAACCCCGGCTAATTTCCGGGGCTCAGGACGCTCTGTGTCATTGGTGCTATGCGCCAATGGCCTCAGTCTTCGTCGATTGAAGCCTCGTAAGTGTTCGCGTCTAATAAGTTGTCCAGCTCGCCGCTGTCATCTGCTTTTATACGGAATAACCAGCCATCGCCGTAAGGGTCGTTGTTGACCGTTTCAGGGGCATCTTCCAGATCTTCGTTAACCGCAACAACTTCACCGGTCATTGGTGCGTAGATATCTGAAGCGGCTTTTACAGATTCAGCGACAGCAATGTCGTCGCCTGTGGCAACTTTGTCACCTACGTCCGGTAACTCAACAAACACCATGTCGCCAAGAAGTTCCTGCGCGTGCTCGGAGATACCGACAGTAAAAGTACCGTCGCCTTCATCACGAACCCATTCGTGGGTTGATGCGTATTTCAGATCTGCTGGAATATTGCTCATATTGCTTTCCTTCTACCCGGGTTACCCGGAATGTATTGAATCTTGTTCGATTATAAAACAGATTGACCGTTTCTGACGAAACCTGGCTTAACTACCTTCACCGGCATTTGTTTTTTACGCATTTCCACTTCCGCTGTATCACCAACACTGGATGGAACGCGAGCCATTGCAACTGAGAAACCAAGTGTAGGCGAGAATGTACCAGAAGTGATGATACCTTCGCCACCCTCAACGGTTACTTTTTGACCGTGGCGCAGCACACCTTTCTCTTCCATCACAAGGCCGACTAATTTGTCATGACCTTTCGCTTTTTTCTGCTCTAAGGCTTTACGACCAATGAAGTCGCGATCAGCCGGTTCAAACGCCACGCTCCAGCCCATATTGGCTTCCAGCGGCGTGATGTTCTCGTCCATGTCCTGACCATACAGGTTCATGCCAGCTTCTAAGCGCAGTGTATCACGAGCACCCAGCCCACATGGAGCAACATCGGCTTTTAGTAAGTCATTCCATAGGGCTTCAAGCTGCTCAGCCGGAACCACAATTTCGTAGCCTTTTTCGCCGGTATAACCTGTGGTCGCAATAAAGTAATCGCCAACGTCTTTACCCACAAAAGGCTTCATGCCGTCAATTTCGGCATACTGCTCTGCGGTTAATACACCCTGGATTTTTTCAGCGGCTTTAGGGCCCTGCAAAGCCAGCATGCCCATGTCGTCACGCTCTTTGGTTGTGACATCAAAATCGGCAGCGACTTTTTTAATCCAGGCTAAATCGCGGTCACGGGTTGCTGAGTTAACAACCATGCGGTAGGCAGTTTCTGAGAAGAAATACACAATAAGGTCGTCAATAACACCGCCGTTTTCATTCAGCATACTGGTGTATTGTGCTTTGCCTTCGGTTTTTAGCTTGGCAACGTCGTTAGCCAGCAGGTAACGCAAAAACGCCTGAGCCTGTGGGCCTTCTACGTCAACAATGGTCATGTGCGACACATCGAAAACACCGCAGTCACGGCGTACAGCATGGTGCTCTTCAATTTGTGAGCCGTAGTTCAGCGGCATGTCCCAGCCGTGAAAATCAACCATCTTCGCACCCGCTTTTACGTGTGCATCGTACAGTGGCGTTCTGCTACCCATACCGTGTTCCTTCTCTGTTCACTTTATGTGCGTGTGTATGGGCGCAAATTATAGGCGTGATTCGGTTAAACTTAAAATCAATAATGCTTATAATGGTATTAATTTTTCAAATACCTAGTAACGACTTTATAAAGCGAACCAATGAAACATTTATCCTTAGAGGCCTTACGCAGTTTTAGTGCGGTGATTGAGCTGGGCAGTATGACACTTGCCGGCGAGCGCATGGGCCGTTCTCAGCCTGCTATCAGTTTGCAGCTTAAAAAGCTGGAGCAGCAACTGGGCGTTGAACTGCTAACCCGCCAGGGCAGCGGCTTTGCTCTTACCGCCGACGGTGACGTGTTGTTTGATTACGCGCAGCGAATGTTGGCGCTAAATGACCAGGCCTGGGCGCAGTTCGAACCGCAACAGGTTAGCGGTAAAGTTCGGTTAGGCATTACCAGTGAATTCGCGTCCAGTTTACTGCCCAAAGTGCTGGGTCAGTTTGCTCAGGTTTATCCGCAGGTTACGCTGCAGGTGACTTCAGCCTTGAGTAAAGACTTACTGTCCGGACTAGGACAGCAGTTCGATATTATTCTGGCACTGCGCGAACAGACCAATAAAAGCGATGTGTTGATTCAGCGCGAAGAGCTGGTTTGGGTGGGATTACCTGGCTTATTAGAGCAACCCGGCTGGCCTATGGTGGTTGCTCCTGAAGGCTGTATTTATCGGCGCAGGGCAGAACAAAGTTTACAAAGAGCACATCAGCCTTATCGTATCACTTATACCAATACCGACTTCTCGGGACTCACTGCGGCATTGAACAGTGGACTTGGCATTACCGTTCTGGCTAAAAGTACGGTACCGAAGGATATTCCCATATTGGAAAGTTTTTCTGATAACAAACCCTTACCCAACCCGGGTTCAGTCAACGTGATTATGCGCCTGGCCGGCGGCGCTTCAAGTGCGGCCTCACAATTAGCCGACTACCTGAAAGCGCGAATTTGAACATCTCACCTGACGTGAACGTCAGGCTACATCTGGTGGGTGCTGAGCCGCTGAGATAGGTGGCGCTTATGGTTGGTACCTATTGATCAGGGAGTGTGCAGCGCCATGGATGGCGCTGCCCAAGCCCTACAGGGACGTATTTACGGGCGTCTCCCTGAGCAATAGGTACCAACCACAGCCGCCTAGCTCTGGGGGTCAGTGCCCAGAGCCACTTCGGCTAGCTTGCGTTTTAAAAAGGTGAGTTTGTTGGGCAGTGCGAAAGCCAAGGCGCGTAGGCCTTTTACTATTGGGTTTGCTGTGCCGAAACCGCGTTTGAACGTTTCCATTGCGGCTATCATTAACTGAGTGTCGGCTTTGCGCTCGCGTTGATACGCACCCAAAGAGCGGTGCAATTGCGCCAGTGAGGACAAGTCCACACCCTCAATTTTTTCGGTTAGGGCTTTCACGTCACCAAAACCTAAGTTCGCGCCCTGCCCGGCCAGCGGATGAATGGTGTGAGCGGCATCACCAGCCAGGACAATACGGTGCTGATACCATTGGCGGGCGTACTGCATTTTAAGCGGAAAGGCTTTTATATCAGAAACACACTCGCAACCGCCTAATACCCGCCCTGACTCTGTTTCAACCTGTTTTGCAAAGCGCTCAGCGGGCTCATTAAGCAAGTTTTTGGCGAGATCTTCATCGGCAGACCAGACAATGGAAACGGTATGAGAATCAGGTGTTGGCAGAAGCGCCAGCGGCCCGGTGGGTAAAAATACCTGACGAGCCACACCATTATGCGGTTGCTCCGTGCGAATATTGGCCACAATGCCTTGCTGCCCGTAGTCCCAGAAAGTTAGTGGTAACTCAGCATACTGACGCACTTTCGAACGACCACCGTCGGCTCCTACTATAAGATCGGCTGACAGTAACCACTCACCAACGTCTATTTCCGCGCGGTGAGACTCACCGCCGGCATGAACCATTGTCCACTGCTGCGTCTGTAATATCTCAACACCTACCTGTTCGGCGCGCTGCCACAAAAAATGCTCCACAACGTTGTTTTCAACTATAGCGCCTAAATCTGCGGCGTTAGTTTCCCGGGCTGAAAACTCAATGTGCGCGGGGCTGTCTTTGTCCCACACCTGCATGCTTTGGTAAGGGCCAATTCGGTGTGCCTGCACTAAAGGCCAGGCACCACAGTCTTTTAATACGCTGCGACTGCGATCATTCAGGGCGCTTACCCGCAATGCCAGCTCTTCAGAAAGTTCAGGCTGAGAATGTCTTTCCAGAACCATCACTCGTCGGTTTTGCTGAGCCAGACGTATCGCCAGGCTCAGGCCAATCATGCCGCCGCCAACAATCACAACGTCTAGCTTTTTGCGTTTCATGGTCATGGTTGCATCCCCATGGTTAAGCGTGCGAAGGCGGATTTCAGCGGCGAACAATGCTGCAGTAACATCAGCGCACTGTTGCGACCCAACACCGTGGGCCAGTAGTGATTCGAAAAGCCGCGCACTAAACCGTCCGTCAGTTTAATAATGGCTTGGTAATCACGTTCACGGTTCTGCTCATAACCTTGTAATGCCTGAAAGTTACCGGCGTCATCGACATTGGCCAGCGACTCGCATAGCACCTCGGTATCCCGCAGCCCCAGGTTAAAACCCTGCCCGGCTATGGGGTGCAACGCGTGCGACGCATTACCAATGATCACACTGCGGTGGTGAGTCGAGCGTTTTGCCCGGCGTAACGTCAGCGGATAGAAAACTCGTTTCGACACGCCGCTAAATAAGCCCGCGCGGTAGCCAAACGCCTGCTGACACCGCTGCATAAACTCGGTATCGGACCATTGCTGGGCAACGTCACGCTGCGCTTCGGTAAAGCTCCACACCAGTGAAGCCTGACTTCCCTGCATTGGCAGTAAGGCAATAGGCCCATTTTCGGTAAAGCGTTCGTAAGCCCAGCCATCTAATGGCTGCTCTAAATCAAGCGTTGCAATGCAACCAAACTGGCCATAGTCATAAACGTCAGATTTTAGCCCCAGTTGCTCGCGCACCAGTGAGTTCTGGCCATCGGCACCAATGAGTAACTTAGCCAACAGCTGCTGTCCGTTATCCAGGTTTAATTCCACCTGCTTTTGCTGCTGTTGCAATGAATCTAAACGAACACCCGATAACCACTCAAGGTTGGTCTGCTTCTGACAGCTAAGGTACAAGTTGTTAACCAGCTCGGAGGCGGCAACTACCCGACCTAAGGCCTCTACCCGCTCGTTTTCGGCGTGCAGTTCAGTAGCGCCGGCAAAGCCCCGGTCGGAAATGTGAATATGTTTTATTGGAGTACTGTCAATGCCATTGAGTACACCGAGACTTTGCAGCCGCTGCGCTGATGCAGCAGCCAGAGCAATAATGCGTTTGTCGGCGGGCGGACCCTCAGCGCGGGGTTCACAGACAACAATGTGCCAGTCGGGCCGTTGTTGCGCCAGCATTAAGCCAGTTAAGGCGCCCACCAGGCCACCTCCGGCTATTACAACATCGGCGTGCGTTATTGGCCTTTCATCCATGTCTCAATCTCTTCAATGGTTTTGGGTACATCGGCGGTCATGTTGTCAAAACCGTCCGCTGTTACAACCAGGTCATCTTCAATGCGAATGCCTATACCTCGCCATTTATCTTCAACGTCAGCATCTTCCGGAATATAAATACCGGGTTCTACTGTCAGCACCATGCCGGGTTTGAAAGGTACGGGCTCGCCTTCGCTGTCGCGATAACGCCCGACATCGTGAACATCCAGACCCAGCCAATGGCCCAGGCCGTGAATAAAGTACGTTTTCCAGCGTTGCTCTTTAAAGTTTTCTTCGGCGCTGCCGGTTAAAATACCGAGTTCGGTGAGACCATCGCTAATAACTCTGGCAGCTGCTTCGCTCGCCTGAACCAGGTTGCTGCCGGGTTTAATTTCAGCAAAGGCCGCCTGCTGGGCTTCCAGCACTAAGTTATAAAGTATGCTCTGTGGTTCACTAAACTTGCCATTTACCGGGAAAGTGCGGGTAATGTCGGCCGCGTAACCCTGATACTCCGCGCCGGCGTCTACCAGCAGCAAGTCGCCATTCTGTAGCTCGTCCCGGTTGTCGGTGTAATGCAGAATGCAGGCATTAGCACCACCACCGCTGATAATACCGTAAGCCGGATGCAAGGCTCCGTTCATGGCAAATTCATGATGCAGCTCTGCCGCTACCTGATACTCGTGCTTGCCCGCTTCGACAAAGCGCATAATGCGACGGAATGCCCCCAAGCTGATTCGGCCCGCTTCTTTCATCACTGCCACTTCATTGGCTGACTTAATAAGGCGCATGGCGTCCAGTTGAGGTCTTAAGTCAGACAAGCTTTGAGGCGCTAATTTACCGCTTCGCCTTGCTTTTACACTGACTTCATCGCGGGCTTCGCTCACCAGTTCTGCCAGCACCGAGTCTTCGCCCATGGGGTAGAAAACCGATTCAATACCCTCCAGCAACTCCGGTAAACGTTCCGGCAAAGTGTCGAGATCTTCCGCGCTGTCAATGGCTAAGGCTTCAACAGCATTGGTATAGCCTAAACGCAGCCCATGCCAGACTTCGTGCTTTAGGTCTTTATCCTGACAGAATAAAACACTGCGTGGGTTGCCGTCGTTAATCAGCAGCAACACCGCGTCCGGTTCATTAAAACCGGTTAAATAGAAAAAGTCGCTGTTTTGGCGAAAAGGGTACTCGGTATCATTGCTGCGCGTAACTTCACTGTTAGCAGCCACCAGTGCCACCGAGTGTGGCGGCAAAGACTCCAGCAACTGGCGTCTTCGCTGCTTAAATTCATCCTGAGGAATAACGTTTCTCATCAACGACCTCTACTCCGTCAGTAATTAATGCAGAATTTTGGGTGGCTGATTTGCCGGTAGCTCATTACGACCTAATTCGGCGTAGCACATCATGGCTGAAACACGCAGATACTCGACAATTTCGGTGTAGGCTCGTTCTTCTTCCTCATCACCATCGTCGGTAAACTCTATTTTCGCCAGCTCGACCATGTCTTCAATGGCTTCTTTTAAGTCACCACTTAAGTTGGTCATATTTTCCTGGTTAACACCATAGCCCACTAAAAATGCATTAACCCAGCCAGCCAGTGCGCTTAAGCGGTCAGACAACGGCGTCGTGTCTTCAGGTAACAACAAACGGTAGCCTAAGTCTTCGTCGCCCAGCGAGTGTTCGATTTCTTCGGCCTGCTGTTGCAGCAAGTTCTCCAGCTCGACGGGTAAGCCCTGGCCGTCGTATGCCAGGTCTGACATTAAGATCATTAATTCATTGCTTTTGGCGTCGCTGCCGGTGGCTATTAGCCCGGTTAACATACCCTGCACTTCTGACGCAGTTGGCGTCATGTCGTATTGTGCGTAAAGTTCCACTAAGCGGTCATAATTAAAACGTGTCGACATTAAATTCTGCCCTTTATTTATCATGCATTAATCCTAACACTGGCTTTACATAATCGCTAGCTGACAAACACCGGTAGCTCATGCCATAATGCAGTTATCAAAGCTGTTGAGTCAGTTGCAAGGAGTCTTTTGAATGGCCGCAAAAACCATGGATATAAAATTGCTGGAACGTAATTATAAGGTGGCTTGCCCTGTTGGGCAGGAAAGCGCGTTGCAGCAAGCGGCAGATACGCTCAACGAAAGACTGATGGAAACCAAAGAACGAACGCAACTGACCAATGTCGAACAAATAGCTGTTATGACAGCCCTGAATTTATGCCATGAGTGGATTCAGGATCAAAATGAACAATCTGCAAAAACAGCTAAGCTTGAAGAAAAAATTCAGTTACTTCAGGCAACGATAGAACAGGCAATGAGTGAGCAACGCTCACAACGTAACCGTTAGCGGTTAACCTAAAGCAACATTGTAACCCTTTTGCGGTTTCCTGGGGTGTTTGCCAGCAGGCTTATGTCCCTGAGCCGATGCTTGTATTAAAAGGGGATCACTGGCCTGCCATGTGCAAGCCCGGCATGAACCGGGAAGCCTACGGCAGATACCATTTGCTCCCCGCCTTGAACCAATGGGTTCAAGGGCTACAGCCAGCAGCGGCACCTTGGGAAACCACCCTTACTATTGGCGCTCCGCCTTTTCATCAGCAACAATGGCTTTAACGTCCTCTAGCAATTGTTGTGCGTCAAAAATGACACCGTCTTTAATGGTGTACTGAATGCCTTCGGTACGCATCGGCTGGTTGTTATCATCAAGCTTGAAATGCCCGGTGCCGTACAACACTTTAAAGTTATCCATGGGGTTTTCATTCACAATCACCATGTCGGCTTTTTTACCAATAGCAACAGAGCCAATGTCGTCTTCCATATTCAGTGCTTCAGCACCAGCCAGGCTGGCAGCGTGAATCACCTCTAACGCATTCAAACCAGCTTCACGTAATAACTCCAGCTCGCGAATGTAACCAAAGCCATAAATCTTATAAATGTAGCCCGCATCAGAACCAACCGTAATTCTGCCGCCGTTGGAGTGGAAGTCCTTTAAGAACGCCATCCATTTCTGGTAATTCTTTTTCCAGGCAATTTCGTTATCGGTCGTCCAGTCGAACCAATACGAACCATGGGCGTAGCGGCTTGGCTCGAAAAATTCCCACAGGCGCGGCAAGGTGTATTCATCGTGCCAAATGGCCTGACGTTCACGCATTAAGTCACGCGACGCTTCGTATATGGTTAAGGTGGGGTTAATGGTGAAGTCCAGTTCAATCAGTTCATTGCGCACTGAATTCCATTTCTCTGAACCGGGCTCCGCGGCCTGCTTCCATAAGCGGCCAGCCTCTTCAAAGCGGTTTTGCTCATTATTGTAGTTATAACCTGCCGGGTAGTCCTGCACGCGGCGTTCTTCAAACAGAGCTTCCGGCAAGCCGTACCAATGCTCCATAGAGGTTAAACCCAGGCGAGCGGAGTCCAGCGCATTCATCGACATCACATTCAGCTGAGCGTGGTGCATCATAGTGCCTAAGCCCTGCTCGTTGGCTTCGTCCAGCGCCGCTTCCATAACTTTGCGTGAAGCACCGAAGAATTTAATGCCTTTCGCTCCCTCATCTTTAATGTAGCGAACCCACTCACGTGCCTGCTCGCCGTTATAAATTGGCTTATCCCAGCCTTGCCCAAAACCAACATAAGGAATGATTCGCGGCGACGTAATGCGATTATCGACAGCGCGTTCTTCATGCCACTGAACCCAGTCCAGGCCGTTAAAACTGCCGGGTTCGCGAATGGTTGTAATACCGTGAGCCAACCACAACTTCAATACATACTCCGCCGGAATACCTTTTGCGGAGCCGCCAATATGCGCATGCATATCAACAAAGCCGGGCAAGATGTACTGGCCGCTGACATCCAGCTCTTTATCACCTGCTTCAGCTTCAGGCCGCCCCCCGGGCTTAACGGGCACTCCCGGATTACCAACACTGACAATATTCACGATACGATCGTCTTCAATGACGATGTCTACCGGACCAATTGGAGGTGCGCCTTCGCCATTAATTAGTGTTCCGCCCCGTAATATCAGGCGCTCGTACGGACCTTCACCGCGATCACGCTCCGGCGCTTTCGGGGGAGCCTGTACAGCATGGGCTGCAACCGTAAAAGCCATCGCTACCATGGCTAAAGCTATCGTTTTTATTGTTTTCATCGGTTATCCTCTGGCAATTACTCAGCGGTTATCATTAAGCAGACTCTAGCATGACTCGACAGGACCTCCGACGCAAGTTACAGCAAATTCGCCGCAATTTAACCGCCGAACAGCAAAGCGAAGCGGCACGCCTGGTTGCTGACAAACTGGAGCAACGTCTGAGCAACCTGGTCCCTCAGCAGACCACCGTTGCCGTGTATAAAAGCTTTGCCGGCGAGCTGCCAACCTCAGCCATTATTCAAAAACTGTGGCAGTTAGGCTTTAATACCGTTTTACCCGTGCTTCACCCTTTTGCTAAAGGTCATTTACTGTTTTTACACTATGCCCCGGATACGCCAATGACAACCAACAAGTACGGTATTGCTGAACCTGAACTGAATGTCCAAAACGTGGTGCCATTGTCCAATATTCAGGTACTGCTGATGCCATTAGTCGGCTTCGACAGTCAGGGTAATCGGTTAGGTATGGGTGGCGGTTATTACGACCGGACATTAGCTCAATGGCATAATGGGAATAGACCCAACTTATCGCCCATTGGGTTAAGCTATAACGAACAACAGGTTGAAAAAATACCGGTTGAGAGTTGGGATATTCCGCTGCCGGAAATCATTACACCAGCGCAACACTGGCGCTTTTGAAGTAAAAGAAAGATCGATAAAAAACAACAAATTCCCTATACTGAGCCCAAAGAACAAACACGGAGAAACGCTCATGTCAGGCAACGCTGATGCACTAAAAAAAGCGGCAGCAGAAGCTGCTATGCAATACATTGAAGACGGCACTGTCGTCGGAGTCGGTACCGGCTCCACCGTAAACTTTTTTATCGATGCATTAGCCGAGCGAAAACATGACATTGAAGGTGCGGTTTCAAGTTCTGAGGCCTCTACCGAGCGTTTGAAGTCTCATGGTATTGAAGTGTTTGAATTGAACTCCGTTGCCGATGTTCCCGTTTATGTAGACGGTGCTGACGAAATTAATGAGCATGGGCAGATGATTAAAGGCGGAGGCGGCGCGCTGACCCGTGAAAAAATTATAGCCGCAGTCGCTAAAAAGTTTGTTTGTGTCGCTGATGAAACCAAAATGGTTGGCCGTTTAGGTCAATTCCCACTGCCGGTTGAAGTCATTCCTATGGCGCGTTCATACGTTGCCCGCGAAATTGTAAAGCTCGGCGGCGACCCGGTCTGGCGCCAGGGTTTTACCACCGACAACGGCAACTGGATCCTCGATGTGCACAACTTTGACATCATGGAGCCCATGAAGCTTGAAGCTCAACTGAACAATATTGTCGGCGTAGTCACCAACGGGCTCTTTGCTCAGCGTGGTGCGGATGTGGCGCTTATTGCCCGTGAAGACGGAGTTCAGACTCTGAAGGTAAGTGGCTGATGCAAACCTCATTAGCAAAAGACAAAATCAAAGTTTTATTGCTCGAAGGGGTTCATGACAGTGCCATCCAGCTATTTCGTCACCACGGCTATCATAACCTGGAAATACTACAAACCTCTCTGAACGACGATGAACTCTGCGAGAAAGTTAAAGACGCTCACATTCTTGGTATTCGCTCACGCAGCCAGTTGAATGAACGCGTATTTGCCGCAGCCGACAAACTCATTGCGGTTGGCTGCTTTTGCATAGGCACCAATCAAATTGACTTAGATGCGGCCAAGCGACACGGTGTCGTTGTCTTCAACGCGCCCTTTTCCAACACCCGCAGTGTTGCCGAGCTGGTTTTAGCCGAGGCTATTATGCTGCTACGGGGCATTCCTGAAAAGAATGCCGTGGCCCACGAAGGAGGCTGGCTAAAATCAGCTAAACAGTCTTTTGAGGCACGCGGAAAAATACTGGGCATTGTCGGCTACGGTCATATTGGCAGCCAGTTGAGTGTTTTAGCCGAACAACTGGGCATGCACATCCGCTACTACGACGTTGAAGATAAGCTGCCTATGGGTAACGCTCAGTCGGTTCCCACTTTGGATGACTTACTCACGCAAGCCGATATTGTCACCCTGCACGTACCGGAAACCGAACAAACTCAGTGGATGATGGGGCGTCGTCAAATTGAACGTATGAAGCCGGGCAGCCTGCTCATTAACGCGTCGCGCGGAACGGTAGTGGACATTGACGCCCTGGCCGAAGCTCTGTCGTCAAGACACCTGGCTGGTGCGGCAATTGATGTATTCCCGGTTGAACCTAAAGGTAATAACGACGAGTTTATGTCGCCGCTGCGTGGCTTAAAGAACTGTCTGCTAACACCGCATATTGGCGGTTCAACTTTAGAAGCTCAGGAAAACATTGGCGTTGAAGTGGCCGGAAAATTGGTCCGCTATTCGGATAACGGCTCTACCCTGTCTGCCGTGAACTTCCCTGAAGTGAGCTTGCCAACACACGCCACCGCACAGCGTTTGCTGCATATTCATAAAAACCAGCCGGGTATGCTAAACGCCATTAACCGCATTATTAGCGACAATGAAATTAACGTGGCGGGTCAGTACTTACAGACCGATGAAAGTGTGGGCTACGTGGTAATGGATATCGACGGTGACAACGGCGCCAATATACTGCAACAACTGAAAGACATTCCGGGCACTATTCGTGCCCGGCGTTTATTCTAGTCTTTTTTGCCCATAACCGTGCGTTCCATGCTCTCTGGTGAGACATGGCGCACGTCTTTGCCTTTCACAAAGAAAATAATGTATTCGGCAATATTCTGACAACGGTCACCAATACGCTCTAACGAACGTGCGGACCAAAGCACATTCATAATTTTTGGAATAGAGCGCGAGTCTTCCATCATGTATGTCATTAACTGACGTGTCAGCGCTTCGTACTGACGGTCAGCCTGCTCGTCCTGCTGGTGCACATTATAAGCCGACTCCAGGTCCATACGGGCGAAAGCATCAAGTACATTACGCAGCATGCTTAATACGTGTTGTCCCAGGTTTTCAAGACTGACTAACAGTTGCTGTTGGTCGTTACTGAAACTTTCCTTAGCGACTTTTGCAATACGCTCTGCTTCGTCACCAATACGCTCTAAGTCAGCAATGGTTTTGATAATCGCAATGACTAAACGCAGATCACTGGCGGTTGGTTGGCGTTTAGCAATAATGTGCACGCATTCTTCATCAATCTGCACTTCGAGCTTGTTCACTTTATGGTCACTGGTCAGGACTTTCTCTGCCAAGTCGATGTCGCCCTTCTGAATTGCCAGAAGTGAGTCCTGCAATTGCTTTTCAACCAATCCGCCCATGCTTAACACACGGTTACGCACAGCTTCCAGTTCGTCATTAAACTTACCGGAAATGTGCTTACCCATATTCATCTTATCCATGACTCGCTCCTTAACCGTAACGACCAGTAATATAATCTTCTGTCTGTTTTTCAGACGGGGTAGTAAATAAAGTATCCGTATCAGCATACTCAATCAATTTACCCATATACAAAAACGCGGTCTGGTCTGATACGCGCGCCGCCTGTTGCATGTTATGCGTAACAATAACAACGGTATACTTTTCCTTCAGCTCAGTAATCAGCTCTTCAATGGTCAGGGTTGAAATAGGATCCAACGCAGAGGTTGGCTCATCCAGCAACAAAATTTCAGGTTCAATGGCAATAGAACGCGCGATAACCACACGTTGTTGCTGACCACCGGACAAACTGAACGCACTGGCGTTTAAACGGTCTTTAACCTCATCCCATAACGCCGCACCACGAAGCGAGGTTTCTACCGCCTCATCCAATACCCGCTTATCTTTCACGCCCTGTAAACGCAAACCATAAACCACGTTTTCATAAATGGATTTAGGAAAGGGGTTCGGACGCTGAAACACCATGCCCACACGGCGACGCAAAGCCGCAACATCGACGTTCTTGTCGTAAATATTGTGACCGTGCATATCAATCTGGCCGTCAATATGGCAAATCTCTACTAAATCGTTCATGCGATTAATACAACGTAACAGTGTTGATTTACCGCAGCCCGACGGACCGATAAACGCGGTTACGCGGTTATTGGGAATGCGCATAGAAATATCGTGTAACGCCTGATCTTGACCGTAGTAAAGATTCAAGTTTTTAATATCTAAAGCAGTCTGTTCTGCTGGCAAGTTGTGTAAGTCCAGCTTTTCTAAGTTGCTTGTACTCGGGTTTACCGAAATCATAAGTTCAGACCTTTTCGCTAATTCATCAAAACTTTCGTGTTCAACTGTCGTGTTCAACATTAGTGCTCAAGTGAGCGGTATTTTTCACGTAAATGGTTACGCACACCAATCGCTGTTAAATTCAAGCCAACAATAATGGTGATCAGCAAGAATGACGTGGCGTAAACCAGCGGCCTGGCCGCTTCAACGTTGGGACTCTGGAAACCAACATCGTAAATGTGGAAGCCCAGGTGCATGAATTTTCTGTCCAGATGGAAGTAAGGGAAGTTCCCGTCCACCGGCAGCATAGGTGCCGATTTAACCACACCAACCAGCATCAGTGGCGCAACTTCACCTGCCGCCCTTGCAACCGCGAGAATCAGACCCGTCATAATAGCCGGTGATGCCATAGGCAGAACAATGCGCCAAATGGTTTCCCACTTCGTTGCGCCCAACGACAAGCTGCCTTCACGTAACGCCGGTGGAATGCGCGAAAGTCCTTCCTCGGTCGCAACAATCACCACGGGCAATGTCAATATAGCCAGAGTAACGGCAGACCATAAAACACCCGGCGTACCAAAAGTCGGATTCGGCAAGGCTTCGGGGTAGAAAATCTGGTCGAGGCTCCCACCCACCATATAAACAAAGAAACCTAAACCAAATACGCCATAAACAATCGACGGTACCCCGGCAAGGTTAATGACAGCAATACGGATTAATTTAGTGACCGCATTTTTGCCCGCGTATTCATGTAAATAGACGGCCGCAATAACACCAAACGGAGCGACAATAACGGACATTAACAGCACCATAAATACCGTGCCGAAAATGGCCGGGAACACCCCACCTTCGGTATTAGCTTCCCTGGGCGGTTCAGAAACAAACTTGCCAATTTGCTGGAAAAAATGCCCAAGCTTTGAGAAAAAGCCCATATCGTTAGGGAAGTTTACATCCAGTACGCGGTACATCGGTACTTTGACTTCTTCGCCGCGCATATCACGCATAATTAAAGAGTCACGACCGGCTTCGTCACGCAGTGCAAAAAGTTCTTTCTCGTATTCCAGGTACTCGGCCTGAAGCTCTTCTCGACGCTGCTCAATGTCGTTTATCGCTTCTTCAGTCAGGGTACCGCTAAGCTCAAGGCCACGGCGCTGTAGGTTCAATTGCGTTAACTCATAGTTAATAGCACCAATTTCACCTTCCTGCAGTGCCATAGCCTGTTCATTCAGCTCAACGGCGCGCTCAACCCGCTTAAACAATTCATCTCGCAAGTCGCCATGTGTCGCAACACGTTCGCCTGCCTGCTCGATAGCAACTGGATAACCGTAGAAATTACCATCTTTGGTACGTTCAATAACCGCCAGACCAGCCGGTGTTTCATCGGAGCGGATGGCAGGACCAAGCACCCAGGCAAAATCCAGAGGTACGTACTCACGGTTACCAATTTTCATCAGGTAACGAGTCACTTCCTCTTCTTCGTAGCCATCCATGATGGTGCCCGAGTTACTGATTCGTGATGTTGGCACCGACTCGCTCTCATAGATTTCACCAATGAGCGTGCGTGTTGAACCGTCAGCCTGTTCAATAGACATTTCATGAATGGCGGCGGGCCAGAAAAATGACAATCCACGCCAGCCAATCATTAATACCAGCCCGATAACCGCTATTAAGCTGATGCTAACTGAGCCGGCGGTTAACCAGATCCAGGGCTTTCCGGACTTAAACCATGTATTCATTGAATTAAACCTCTGTTCCGGAATTACATCGAGCTGTATTTGTCGCGCAGACGTTGGCGAACAAATTCAGCAATGGTGTTAAAGAAAAAGGTAAATACGAACAGCACAAAGGCTGCCAGGAACAAGATTCGGTAGTGTGAACTGCCAACCTCCGACTCCGGCATCTCGACCGCAATGTTTGCCGACAAGGTGCGCATACCTTCAAAAATGTTCCAGTCCATAATGGGTGTGTTACCGGTTGCCATCAGTACAATCATCGTCTCGCCTACGGCGCGTCCCAGCCCCATCATAACCGCTGAGAATATGCCCGGACTGGCGGTTAGCAGAACCACTTTAGTCAGGGTTTGCCATGGTGTAGCACCCAGCGCCAGCGAACCGTTAGATAAATGCTTCGGCACACTGAATACCGCATCTTCTGCAATTGAGAAAATGGTTGGGATAACCGCAAAGCCCATCGCAATACCAACAACCAGGGAATTACGCTGATCGAAGGTAATACCCAGCTCATTGGTTAAATAGCCACGCACATTGCCATCGAACAACACTTGCTCAACCCAGGGACTAAGGCCAAACGATAACCAACCGACCAGAATAACAATAGGTATGAGCAGCAAAGCGGCTCGTCCATCGGTAACGGTGTTACGAATATGGGAAGGTAACCTCGACCATAAGAATGCCGTCAGTATTATCGCTGCCGGCACCAGCAGCAACACGGCTATCAGGCCCGGAAGATACCTCTCGATTATCGGTGCCAGCCAAAGACCGGCCAAAAAGCCGAGAATAACCGTCGGTAAGGCTTCCATAATTTCAACGGTCGGTTTGACGTATTTACGCACCGACGGAGACATAAAGTACGCCGTGTAAACAGCAGCAGCCAAACCAATAGGCACAGCAAACAGCATTGCATACGCGGCTGCCTTGATGGTGCCAAAAGCAATAGGAACCAAACTGTATTTAGACTCAAAGTCATCGGAACCAGAGGTCGACTGCCAGGTGTAGTCGGGCTCAGGGTATCCCTCATACCACACTTCCTGCCACATAGCGCTCCAGGTGACTTCAGGGTGTTCGTTCTTAATATCAAACACACTGAAGCGGTCACCACTTTGCATAATGAGGTAGTTGGCTCGAGGGTCGACCATGACGTGCTCTAAACTGGATTCAAGAGGGTTGCCCCGGTACAGGTCCGCCTCTGACGTGGTATAGAATATGCCTAGCTGTCCGTTTTCTGAAACGGTGTAGAAAGTACGTCGATAATATTCAACTTCAACATCTTTAACCGGTGAGCCAGCATCAAATGAGCGAATGTATTGATATTGACGACCTTCATCTGTCGATACCTGGAACCACTGTGTTACCAACCCGGTATCGTGAGTCACTAATATCGAACTTGCTCCGGCCAGTAAATAAAGACCCGTGGCATTACCCTGCTCACGCGCATTAACCAGCATTAATTCACGCTCACTTACCTGACCTGAAATTCCGACATCGAATACATGAATTCGGTTACCGCGACGCGCCATAACCTGACGTAAATCCGGAGTGACAATTAAGTCATCGATAGTACCGTTTAGTGTCACCTTATGAAAAACCGGCTTTAATGTCGTTTCGCCAGTCATAAAGTTTTCTTCTGCTGCGTACTTGGTAATAAGCAGATTATTGCCGCCCTGCACAGCAGCAAACATCATAGTGTCACCATCGCTCTCGTAAGCCAGTTTTTCTAAAGCCTGACCACTTTCATCGACAACTAATGGTTCGCCATTATTCAATACCTCCACACGCGGCGTTATCGTACGCTCAAGTGCTCCTGTCTGAGGGTCTTCAGCAAAAGACACTTTAAACTTAGGCTGAACCACCATCGCCGTACCATCGTTCAGACCGTATGCGTACTGCTTGTTGACCGGCAGTGTGCTGGCAAAGCTCGTTATTTTGTCATCAGAGACCACTTCTTTTGAGTCGATGATATCGCCGGCCTTACGCTTAACGATAGATTTATCGGCCAGCGCGAAGAACTCAAATTTCCCCGATTTCATTAGACGGTAACCAATTTCGGCCTGCTCCTCCATGCCAAGTGCTTCTACATCATCACTGTTTGGCAATGAAAAGCTCTGTTCCTCTTTTAAGGAAACCGACTCGAAAATAGGCTGAACAACATAAAGCAGATAGAAAAAGATAAGCAACAGCGCTACCAACACCATAATGCCACCTAAAGTGACACCATAGCGAGCGGCACGATCTTTAAAGAGTCGTCCCCGGTTAGCGGCTAATTGTTGAGCTGACAGTGATGCCATCAGAAACCTCAGGTTTGAATACGCGTTACTAAAATTCTGCAAATAGTTTAGTTGAAAAATATGACAGTATTGTTACACCACTGTCATATTTTCTTAATAATGCAGTAATAGTTATAAAAAAGCCGGTAGCAAGCTACCGGCAAAGCAGTCTCAGGGACAAATTAATCTAAGCCAAGCTTTTTCAATTCAGCTTCAACAACCGCTTTAGGCAGTCCAATGTAACCGTCTTTATTAACAATATCCTGACCTGTTTTTGACAAGATCATGCGTAGAAACTCACCTTCCGCTTTACCCAGTGGTTTCGTCGGATGCTTGTTCACATAAATATATAGGAAACGAGCTAATGGATATTGACCTGCCAAGGCATTCTCAGCAGTTGCGCCGATAAACTCCTGACCTTCGGCTTTTGCGATAGGCACCGCTTTAACACCTGAAGTCACATAGCCGATGCCGGAATAACCAATGGCATTAATTGAGGTTGAAACTGACTGCACAACCGACGCTGAACCGGGCTGTTCATTCACGTTCGAGCGGAAGTCGCCGTCACACAGGCCAATTTCTTTAAAGTAACCATAGGTACCTGATACCGAGTTACGGCCGTAAAGCTGCAAGTCACGGTTGGTCCACTCACCTTCCATGCCCAGGTCACCCCAACGATTAACCTGCTCGTTCAGGCCACACTTGCGGGTTGAAGAAAATATTGCGTCAACTTCCGGAATCGTCAGACCTTCAATTGGGTTGTCTTTATGCACAAAAACGGCCAAAGCATCGATAGCAACACGAACTGGCGTAGGTTTGTAACCATGGCGCTTTTCAAAAGACTCGATTTCTTTTGACTTCATTGCGCGGCTCATAGGACCGAAGTTTGACGTGCCTTCAGTTAAAGCCGGTGGAGCCGTTGAAGAACCTGCCGCCTGCACCTGAATGTTTACGCTTGGGTAGTTACGCTTAAACTCTTCACTCCAGAAGGTCACCATATTGGCCAGGGTGTCAGAACCCACTGAAGATAAGTTGCCGGATAAGCCACTTACTTTTTTGTATTCTGGTAAATCGTCAGTTGCCGCTGCCAATGTACTGAATGCCAGTGAGCCTGCAACAACTAAGCCTGTTAATGTCTTGTTCAAAGTAGATTGAAACATAGTGTATTCACCTCTAAGGGTTATTGAACTGTTTTCGAATTATGGCCAGTTTAAGACGCTTATGTGACAGCTTTATGACAATGTGAAAAATTTATGACTAATTCACTAAAAGTCCGCTCGGAATGCGAAATGAAAAGCGACTGCCTTTTTCTAGTGAACTATTAATATCCAACTGTGAGTTATGATGCTCTATTGCATGCTTAACAATAGAAAGGCCCAGCCCGGTTCCGCCACTGGCACTGTTACGATCATCCTCAACCCGGTAAAAACGTTCGGTTAGGCGAGGAAGGTGTTCAGCGGGTATGCCTTTACCATTGTCCGTGACGCTAAACTCCGCACCGCCGGCCACTCGTTTCCACGACACGGTAATGTTTCCGCCCTCTTGCGTATAATAAATAGCATTGGTTATCAGGTTCTGCATGGCACTGCGCAGAAGGTTTTCTTTACCGTAAATTCTGACAGGAGCCACCTGGAACTCAATAGTATGCTGCTTCGCTTCATTTAAACGTTTGGCTTCAGCCTGCAATTGTTCAAGCATAGCTGGCATATCCACTTCATGGTCGAATACGTCGTCACTGGGCGTTTCCATGCGTGACAACGTCAGCAACTGATCAACCAGGTTCGACATACGAGTACTTTGTGCATTCATGTTTTCAACGGCTTTTTTCAACATGGCAGGCGGCGTCTGCTGTGGGTCGTCCATCATTTCCAGGTAGCCCTGCAGTACTGTCAATGGCGTCTTTAATTCATGCGATACATTGGCCACGAACTCCCGACGCAAATTTTCCAACCGTTTCACCTGCGTCACATCACGCGCAACCAACAAGAACTGATCTTCGCTGTAAGGCATGATACGAATTTCAATATCCAGGCTTTCGCGTATTGGCGACGGTATTGTCAGCTCTTCTTCGAAGTTACCTTCGTTCAGGTAGGCATAAAACTCCGGGTGACGAATAAGGTTCGATAAACGTTGACCGGCATCGTCAGGCCAGCGCAGGCCGAAATAAAACTGGGCTAACTTATTGCTCCAAAGCAAAGCACCGTCAGCACGGAATACAATAGCGGCGTCGGGCAAGGCTTCAGCCGCTTCACGAAAACGCCGTAATAAACGCGCTAGAGCCTTACGTCTTTTTTGACTGCGTCGTTGCGACCGATAGATACCGTCGTAAATATAAGACCAGCTTCCCGGTGCAGAGGGCGGCATTAGAGTACGACTTTGCCAAAGCCACTTTATGAGCTTTTGCTGATAATAATAATGCCAGCAAACCAGCCCCAATAAGGCTAAAGTCGTTATTGGCCAGAACAGGTCAAATAACCAGCCAACAAATAAGAAGGGCAGCAAAAATAAAAGCAGATTGCTGAAAGACTGCCAATTAGAGTAGTTCCTGTCCATGCTAAATCAGCCTAAGCTTAACGACTTGAGAAACGATAACCGACTCCCCTAACCGTTTGAATCAAACGGTCATAACCATGTTCAGTCAACGCTTTACGCAGGCGGCGAATATGCACGTCAACAGTTCTGTCTTCAACATAAACGTTGGTACCCCATACGTGATCAAGTAACTGCTCTCGACTGTAAACCCGCTCCGGGTGCGTCATAAAAAAGTGCAGTAATTTGAACTCCGTTGGCCCCATATCAATACCTTTATCATCGACTGAAATACGATGTGATACCGGATCAAGTTTCAGCCCTTCAACTTCCAGAGGCTCGTCCAGAACCGTTGGAGCAACGCGACGGAAAACAGCGCGCATACGAGCCATCAGTTCCTTCGGTGAAAACGGCTTGGTAATGTAGTCGTCAGCGCCAACTTCCAGCCCTTTGATTTTATCCTCTTCCTCACCTCGTGCTGTCAGCATAATGATGGGAATATTACGGGTGAAATCATCGCTCTTTATTTTCTTAGCCAACTGCAGACCAGAACCTCCGGGAAGCATCCAGTCCAGCAACACCATGTCGGGGTATGGTTCAGCGATTTTACTAACAGCAGCATCGAAGTCATTGGCCTCTACAGCCTGATAACCGTGTTGTTCCATAACAAAGCTCAACATCTCACGAATGGGCGCTTCGTCTTCAACAATTAGAATTCTACGTGACATGCATTGGTTCCCTAATATGAACTGATGCTGCAATTATTACTAAAGAATATGACACTTTTATGAACCTGGACACATCTCTGTAAAATTTCTTATGTCATTGAGCAGAGAGCCACTGCAATAACTCGTAAACAATTGGGAGAGAAACAAAAGCAAACAGAATACCGTAACCCACCATGGCGGCCGATAACCTTGGCGCCAGCCCTGCCATAATGGCCACTGCACCTGCCGTGATCATAGGTGGCATAGCACTTTCAAATACGGTTACCTGAACCAGCGTGCTTTCAAAACCAAAGCCGAACAATAAAGCAATTGTTAATGCCGGCATTAAGACTAATTTAGTTAACAAGCCAATGGTTAACGGTGTTTTACTGCCCTTGGGCAAGCGAAACTTAAGCTGAAAACCAACGGCAATCATAATAACCGGCACTAAAGTTACCGCTAATGAGTCAATCAGCCGCTGAAAAACTTCAGGGTAAGTGAAAGACTTAGTTAATAACGCAATAACCAGAGCAATAAATGGCGGGAAAGTCAAAATTTGCCGCGAAACACTGCCAACTGTGGGCTTTTCGTCCTGCTCACGATACAGGGCAATAATAATTGTCGAATAAATTGCTAAACCGAAAAAAGAGCCGAACTGATCGTACAATAACCCGTAAACAATAGCGTCACTGCCGTAAAAGGCTTCTATCATAGGGAAGCCAAAAAAGGACGTATTACCCAGCGGCACACAAATGAGTAATGCACCGACTACCTCTCTTGGCCACTTAAACGCGCGACCCAGCAGCCATATAAAAACCGCACTTGCTATCAGTAGAACCCAGGGAATAACAACCGGGATCAGTAGCTCAGAGGAAAACTCCAGGGCCGGAACTTTGCTGAAAATAACACCGGGGAGTGCGGCATAAATAACGTAAAGGTTAAGAACTTGCGCGGTGTTATCCGGACACTTGCCGGTACGCTTAAGGATAAAACCAATAAGTAGGTAGAGCCCCAATACTGCGAGGTTGATCATAGCGTACAGAAAGGTTGAGAGTGACCGCTATAGTGTAGCCTGACAGCCACTGTCAGGCTACTTTTGTGTTTACTTTAGGAGAAAGCGCTTACCAGGAAAAGTCGTGGCGAATGCCGACAGCAATAAAGTCCTGCTCTACGCCGGGGGTTGCACCACAACCACGGGTTGAGTAAAGCGCGATGTCACATTCACGACCGGTGTACCAGGCGTAAACGCGGGTATCACCGCTAAAGAAGTAATCGGCTCCCACTGACAAAGAAGCGTCGTTATCATTGCCGTCATCAATAGCTTGATACTGCGCTTTAAACACCCAGTTTTGATACGGGTGTGCAGCACTTACCAGGTAGCCGTCGGAGTCGTTCGCACCGTTAATGGTTTCAAACTGCTGCAGAGCCACACCAACGCGTGTTTTACCAAACTTTGTTGCGCCGGTTAACTGAGTAATGTCATAACCATTAACGTCACGGTCAAAAGCCAATGCCGCATAGTAGTTGGTTTTCTTCAGCTTGCTGTCACCGTAAAGCAGGCCAAATGAGAAGCCATCGTCTTCGTTGTCATTCTCTGACGCAATGTAGGTCACACCAAACTTAAAGTTATTGAATGAAGGCGAGTAGTAGGTCAGCGTGTTATCCGGGCGGTTTTCACCACGGAATAGACTCTTAAGGTCGGCTTCATAGTGCTTAAACTCATCCACTGAACCTTGAGAATCTTTCAGGAAAGTGTCGTAACGACCTATCATGACTTCACCAAAGTTACCGCGTAAGCCAACCACCTGATTACGGTTCGTGACAGCGTCTTTATCATCGTCTGAGTCAGCAAGGTCGACACCAAACTCAATTTGGTAAAAAACCTCTAAGTCAGATTCCAGCTCAGCGGCGCCTTTAAAGCCAAAGCGCGACGAGTTACTGACAACTTCAGTATCAGCCCCATTACCATAGTCATTGCTTTGCAAAGACACATTCGCGCGACCGTAAACCGTTAAGCTGTCGTCGTCATTAGCAAAAGTGGAAAAACTGGCTGCAGTAGCAGCAATTAATAGCGGAACCGAGTACCTTTTCATAGTCATCCTCACGAGGTCTAAACTGGAACTGTCTAAATTTTACGCACATTATAGTGCCCGCAAAATTTATTGCAGTTATTTTTCTGTCGTGAGTCAATTCTATGTCCTTTTTATGACATAAATATGACAGATGAAGGTTTTATTTAAGATTTATTTCAGTTTTGCTAATTGCTGCTATTGCTTAAGCTGACTTTTGGCGTATTTGAGCCACTGCTTCGCCGACTGTTCCGTTGCCTGATAACCTGCAGCCTGTTCAAAATGCGACGTTGCCTGTTCGTAGCGCTTTAAATTCAGAGACGCCATACCTTTTATCAAGTAAAGGTTGCCTTCGTTGTCCAGGTTTCCTTTACTGAGAGCGCTTTCCGCACTTTCCAGAGCTTTCTCGTTATTGTTCAGAGTTAAGTGTAACTGGGCAACCTGCAGCGCAAAGTTCCCGTGCTCAACCTTACCGGAAAGCTCGTTGTAGGCTTCAATTGCGAGTTCATATTCTTTCGCCTGAGTATAAGCCTGAGCCATAAATTTCAGATTATCTACTGACTTTTCAACCTGACCGTCAGACATTGCCTGGTGGATAGTTTCAGCGGCCTTATACGGCAACTCGTTAAAATAGTAAGCCTGCGCCAGTTGCTTCCACTCACTGCCTTTTTCAATAAAGCCTTGCTGCCGCGCTGCTTCTAAAACGGCTAACTGCTTGTCATCCTGCTCTAACTGAGCATAAACACCGGCAAGCTGTAACCAATATTCCGGCTTGCTGTAGTCCGCAACCAAACGCTCCATCACTTTAGCAACCTGTTTGGGCTGTTCTAGTTCGTAATGCAGCGCACGCTTTAAAATCAGCCAGTTCTCATCGGGTGTTTTATTTTTCGAGTCTGCGGCGGCTATGGCTTTATCAATGAGTGGCAAGGCTTCCTGATGTTTATCGGCCTGGTAATAGGCTTGCGCTTTTAACACCCAGGCTTTACTCATCTCGTTCTCTTTCGCTAAACCTTCCCACTGCCCCAAAAAGCCAATTGCGCGTTGGAACTGACCGTCACTTAAAGCCAACTGAGCCAGGCTGTAGAGTGTGCTTTTCTGTAAAGACTCGGGAATAGGCGTCTCATTCACTACCTTTTCAAAGTGGTTAATGGCTTGTTTGGTATTGCCCTGCTCGTAATACATAAAGCCATAAAAGTTCCACATCATGGCGCGCTCATAGCTGTTCATGCTGTCCGCTTTTTCCGCTACCTCGCCCAGTATCGATAGCCCCTGCTCCAGGTTACCGTTGTCCGCCTGCTCCTGCGCCCGGGCTAGCTGTCCGTAAACTTTTTCGCGCAACGCCGGAACACGCTCTGTCTGTTGAGCCTGAGCCGGATGCACAAATAACAACCAAACACTGCAAACCGCTAACGCCAGAAATTGTAATTTCATAAGTCACCCATTCAGTTCATTTCAAAGGTCATGCGGTTACGAACGCCGGCCACTTCAACGGCTTCGCCATCAATAACCCGGGGTTTGTATTTGAACTTCAGCACGGCATCCATGGCAGCCTGATCAAAAATACCTTCCGGTTCCGCCTCTACAACAACCGGGTCTCGTACTGACCCCTGCTTTGTCACTGTAAACTCAACCACCACATAGCCCTCGATGCCACGTTGCAAGGCTCTGCGAGGATAAGCAGCCTGTACCTTAACGATAGGTAAATACTCACCGTCACTTGCCTGCAGCGACATACCATTTCCAATATCTCCGCCAGCATCCATGTTGGCAGAAAAGTCATAACCTGAACCGCTGTCAGAATCGGCAATGTCGTTATTCATTTGCGGCTGCGGTAAGTCTTCAGGCGGCTGTTCAGGCTCTGGCGGGCGCTCAGGCTTGCGCTCTTTTTCCTGCACCTCTTCGGGTTCCGGCGTACGCACAAAGTCCAGTACGCTACCGCGCGGAGGCTCGCTCATGGCACCTTCACCACCACTGATTAACGATTGCATCAGGTAGAACAAGCCTATGGTGACAAATGCCGCAACCAATAGTGCTGCCAGGAATCTCATCATTTAGTCTTCATCCGTTGCTACAGAAACATCGTAAACACCTGCTGATCGGGCCGCGTCCATCACCTTAATCAGCACTCGGGTGTTTGACTCTTCATCGGCCTGGATAACAACAGAACCTTGTGGGTTTTCCGCATACAAACGTTCAATGTTGGCTTGTACCGCTCTTACGTCCACCTGTCGTTTGTCTATCCAAATTTCATTGTTTTCACTTATTGCAATGAGAATGTTGGCGCGATCTTTCTGTACCGCAGTCGCGGCATCCGGACGGTTAACATCAATTCCGGCTTCCTTCACAAAAGACGCGGTGACAATGAAGAAAATCAACATAATGAACACCACGTCGAGCATCGGCGTCATATCAATAGCGCTTTCTTCTTCTTCAATTAAATTGGCAAAATGCTGCTTCATAATCTTGTCCTCAACGTCACCTTAGTGACGCTCCAATAAAATTTTATCTTCAAGCTTCATGCGCTCGCGACGTGTGGTTCGTTGCAACCAGGTTGCTGCGAAAACACCGGACAAAGCCCCGACCATGCCAGCCATGGTCGGAATTGTGGCCTTAGAAACACCTGATGCCATTGAACGTGCGCTACCGGTTCCGGTGACAGCCATAACATCGAACACTTCTATCATGCCGGTTACCGTACCCATCAGCCCCAGCAAGGGACAAAGAGCAACCAGCGCTTTAATAACCGGTAAGTTGCCGCCAAGCGCTAAACTGGCTCGCGAGATCATTGCCTGGCGAATTTGTTCGGCATTCCAGGACGACTTGTCTTCACGCTGCTGCCAGCGTTTTAGCGTGTCTTTAACGCGAGCACGGTGTCCTTTCAGATAGTAAAAAATGCGCTCAAGAATCATCAGCCACATGGTGAAGATGAGAATACCGATGACCAGCAGCACTTGTCCGCCGGCCTCGATGAAGTCTCTAATCGCATTACTGAATTCAATGAGGAATAACACGGTTACTCTCCTCGCTCAGACCGCTCCGCAATAATGCCGGATGCTTGTTCCTGCAATATATGAATCAGGTTCTTACTACGGGTGTGTAAGGTGGCAAATAATAAGGTCATAGGAATCGCAACCACCAGACCCAGCACCGTTGTTACCAGGGCCTGCGATATACCGCCTGCCATCAGTTTCGGGTCACCAGTGCCAAACAGTGTTATCGCCTGGAAGGTGTTGATCATGCCGGTTACCGTTCCTAACAGACCCATCAGCGGTGCAACCACAGAGATGATCTTTATAAACGTCAGGTTACGAGTGATTTTCGGCACTTCCCGCAAAATGCCTTCACTGAGCTTCAGTTCAAGCGTTTCTGTATCCGCCTGTGGGTACTTGTCTTTAATCAGCATGACGCGACCGAGCGGGTTATCATTGCTTGGCTTGTCTTTCTTAAGCTGACGTTTAACTTTGTTACCCAGCAGCATCAGTGATACAAAGCGTTCTAAGGCAAACAGCAGACCAATAGCGCCCAAAGCCAGAATGATGTAACCAACCGTACCGCCCTGGTCGATGCGCTCACCTAAACTCGGTGCCTGAACCAGTAAACCAAGAATAGAGCCGCCTGTAGGGTCCAGACCAAAGGTTACAATGCCACTATCGGTTTGCTGAATATCTTCCGCAGTGTTCAGATAACGACCCGAAGGTTGACGCACCAGCTCAGCAACAGAGCCCGTTGAGCTCATGCGCTCCAGATACTTACCGTCTGAAACCAGGTTAAAAGCGCCAACACGAACCACGTCCTGCTCGGCTTTATCACCATTAGCAGCCGTTACTTCGGTGGTGAATTCTGCCACCTTGCCCGACTCTGTCATTTCCTGTTGCAGAGCAAACCAGACACTCTCAATGTCCTCAATTGACGCCAGCTTAGAAGACGACCCCATACGTTCAGCAAGCTCGTCTAACTGCTCAGCCCGGCCCGGATACTGCGCCGAAATAACCGAATTATTAAAGTTACTGGATGCGTCATTAGCGACCTGCTGCAGCACACCAAACAGCTCCTTTAATGAGCCCATGCGCTGCGTTAAGGTGTCGCTCAAGTTACCCAAGTCGACTTCATTCTGCTCGAACTCAGTTTCCAGATTTTCAGCTCGCTGCTCTAAACGGTTACGCTCAGCAATAGCGTCAGCCAGCATGGCTTTTTGCTCTTGTTCTTTTTCACGGAAACGCTGTTCGCGCTCTTTATTACTTTCCGACTGAGAAAACTTACCCTGCTGTAACTGCTGTAACAGTTCATCTAAGTTAATCGGGTCCTGAGGGACAGGAGCTGCCAACGCCGTAACAGAAGCACAGGCCAATACCGTTACTGAAAACCATTTTGCGATACGCTGTATTAAATTCATGGTTATTACTCCTTATTGACCGGCGCTGTTTTGGGTAGAACTGTTTGATTTATTTGCAAACAGCGGCATCATCAGTAAGTCAGGCGCTAACTGCTTTCTGGCTATGCGAATCGCTTCGTCTACGGCAGGTAGGTGTTTACTGTCCAGCTCTTGCCAGCTGCGCTGCTCCTGGTTCCAAATACCCAGGTGCTGACCGTCACGCGTTTTATAAATTAATGCCACGCGACCAATTCGGAGGTAGGTAACGTCTTGCTGTTGACCATTAATTTCATGTTCTGCGGTATAGGCTTCAATATTGCGGCCATAATCCGCTTCTATCTGATAAGCCTCCATGACCCGGCGGAACTTCTCCGAAACATCGACATTCGCGCGTTCCATAAGGTCATTCAATTGCTGTAACCGCTCACTTCGCTCGGTTTGCAAAAATGGCACATCTAATTCAACAAAAGACTCAAGGGAGTCAATCATTCGCAACATCAGAGGAGTAATCTGACGCTCGACGTAGCTGACCTGATCAATAGAATTATTGATGTCCTGCTTTTCACTTTCCTGACTGCTAATTTGCTGCTCAACTTGGGTGGTATAAACTTTCAAGCCATCAATTTCTTTCATGATGCGTTTATACTGTTGCAGCCGCTCCTGCATATCATCGGATATTTGATCGATGGTAAGCTGAGACTTACGGGCTGACTCGTTGATGGATGAAGCGCCCTCAACCACAGGTTCGAGTTTGTCTTGCTGCGAGTAAGCCGGGGCAACCGTTAAGGCAATGGCAACTAAAACGCCAGCAGAAGTAATTAACTTCATAAATTATGACCTTTGTGAATTAATTTGTGGCGACTTTAGTGACTTTTCGTGACAGCTTAATGACCGAAAAATGTCATTTTTGTGTCAGTGGCTTTATTAAGGGTGAGCGGATTGCTTTATTGCGTTATTCTGGCCAATGAATTAGTTTATCCCTATCTGTTCAATTCGTTGACATCTGTCTATGGCAATCAAAAGCATTTCTTCCTCGCTGCTTACCCGGGTATTATCCGTTTACTTCGTGCTGACACTGATAGTAACTGCGGTGCAGATAGGGGCGGAGTATTTCGATACCAAGCGTGTATTGATTGCTGAGCTTCAGAACCAACAAAGTACCTTCAACGGCTCACTCACGCGCTCGTTGTGGGAGTTCAATAGCAACCAAATTGATACCATCGCCGATGGGCTTATCAGCATTCCCGCCATAGCCGGGGTGCTTATCCGCGACGACGCCGGAAATATCCTGGTACAACTGGGCGAAACTACGGAAATGAGTGATTTACCGGACGATAATAGCGAAGGTATGTTACTGCCGGAACGCGAAGGCATTTTCGGTTACTACGATTCATTAATCTTCGAGTTTTCCGGTCACTCCACCAAAGTCGGCGACGTCAGTCTGTTCTCGACGCGCGATATTGCCATTGACCGCATAAAAGTCAGCCTTGGCTTTATTATCGGTAATGCCATTATTAAAAGTACCTTCCTTATTGTGCTTTTTACCATTGCCTTTAACCGCATGTTAAGCCGCCCGTTAAGTGACTTAACCCAGCAGATTAAAGGTTTCCGGCTGGATAATCTGGAACGTTCGAGAATTCGCCTGAACGACCAGCACAACAACGAGTTGGTGTTAGTTGAGCAGGCCTACAACCAGTTACTCGACAATATCGAGGAATACCAGGCAGACCTGGATCGGACCCAAAAGAAGCTCAAAGCAGCTAACCGCCAGCTGGATGAACAAAACGCCATACTCGAGCAGGAAGTCGCACGCAAAACGTCGCGTTTAAGTCAGGTTATGCTGGACCTGGAGCAACGGAAAAACGAACTGGAAATGCGCCAGGACAAACTGGAGCGCGAAGTGGGTCAGCGCCGTGCCATTGAAAATACCTTACGTCAGTCGAACCAACGCTTAGAGTCTTCACTGAACCATTTACGGGAAACACAGCAGCAATTAATTGAGTCAGAAAAAATGGCTTCATTGGGCGGCCTGGTTGCCGGTATTACTCACGACGTAAACACGCCCATTGGCATTAGTGTCACAGCCTCATCTTACTTAAGGGAGAAGCTGGATACCCTGGACCAGTCACTGCTTAATAAAGAGCTGACTCAGGCACAGTTAAAGAAGTTTATTGAAGAAGGCCGTGAAAGCCTTAACTTACTGGACAATAACCTACACCGCGCGTCTGATCTTATCAGCAGCTTTAAGCAGGTGGCCGTCGATCAGGCATCTGACGCCATCCGCGATATTAACCTGAAAAGTTATATCGAAGATCTGGTCCAGTCATTACAGCCTCATTTGAAGAAAACCAACCATCAGGTGCAACTTGAATGCGCTGATGACATTTTTATACGTTGCCCTGCAGGGGCTTTATCACAGATATTCACCAACTTGATTCTTAACTCATTACGTCATGCTTTCGACGGCATCGATAACGGCGTTATGACCATTTCTATTAAGCTCGACGGTGAAACACTTCAGGTGCGCTACTCAGATACCGGCAATGGTTTATCTCAGGAACAGCTCAGCCGTCTGTTTGACCCCTTCTTTACCACCAAACGGGACCAGGGTGGCAGCGGACTGGGTACGCATATTGTCAGAAACCTGGTAACCCAGACTCTGTCCGGCGAAATTAGAGCCGAGAGCGAACCCGGTGACGGTTTAAGCTATTTCTTTTCGTTTCCTGTACAGGTTTTAAACTGACAGACCTCCCTTAACGGGATACAATCCGCTGTTATCTTTCTTTACTATGTTGCGACAGGAACAGCTTATCTATGTGGTTTAAAAATCTTCGGTTTTACCAATTCAGCGAAACCTTTTCATTACCCGATGACTTCTCTGAACAGCTAGCGGAACACAACTTTCACCCCTGTTCGCGCTCCGATCAGAGCTCATTCGGTTGGACTTCCCCTTTTGGTGCGGACAACGAAGTATTGACCCACAGCCTGGGTAACTGCTGGCTGCTGTGTGCAAAACGTGAAGAAAAAGTGCTGCCAAGCACAGTGGTCAACGCACAGCTGGATGAAAAAGTTCGCCAGATTAGTGAAGTTGAAGGCCGTTCGGTACCACGTAAAGAAAAACAGAATTTAAAAGAAGATTTAATTCACCAGCTTCTACCACAAGCGTTTAGCCGTTTTCGTCAAAGCTGGGGTTACATTGACCTCGACCGCCAAATTATTGCGATTGATGAATCTGCAGCCAATAAAGCTGAAGACTTTTTAGGGCTACTTCGCTCTTCCGTAGGCTCTTTACCGGTACGTCCGGTAAGCCCCGGCGAAGCTGTTGAAACCTACCTGACTCACTGGCTGCAAACTACTGATTTGCCAGAACCTTTTGAATTTGGTGACGAAGCCGAGCTGCGTTCACCTCAGGCCGATGGCGGCATCATTCGTTGTAAACAGGAAGACTTAACCCGCGAAGACATTCAGGCGCATTTAGCCGGCGGTAAGCAGGTGACTCGCTTAGGTTTGGTTTGGCAGGAAAACTTAGAGTTTATTATCGAGTCAGACATGGCTCTTAAACGAGTTAAGCCCACTGACCGTCTGCTTGACGCTAAAGATGATTTAGTGGACCCAAGCCCGGAAGAGAAAATTGATGCCGACTTTGCCTTAGTAAGCGCAGAAGCCGGACTTCTATTTGATGATTTAAAACGAGCCTTTGGTTAAGACAGTAGCTCCAGCATTTGGCGGTAGGATTCCTGAACCGATTCCTGCTGCCAAAAATCATCCGTTTTAATAACCCCTCGCATTTGATACTCAACAACGGTCACACTGTTTTTATTGGGTTTGGCATTACCGGTCAATAAGCTCGCTAAATGGACAATATCGCAGTAGTTCACCGTTATCGCATCGTCTAATTCCATCCGGCCTTTGTAAAAATGCAACGGCACCTGCACCAAGTTGGGCGTGAACTGCCAATAACGCAGAATATTACTGCCTAATGCAGAACTGAATTGAGTAATACATTCGTTAATAAACGACGGATTCGCGAAACTGTCTTCAAACTCGTTGGCCATACGCAAAATTGGGGCAACACCAATGCGTGAAATCATCCCGGCTAACAAAGACACATCCTGATGTAACCGATGACCGATTCCCCGCCGTTGAAGATCCTGAGTAATAACGACAGAGGCTGCAGCTATTTCACGGCTTTCGTTAATAAACTGCTCAGAAAACATTTTTACGATGTCATTATCGGGTTTGAATACCTGTTCCATCGCCATTGCCAGTGCCAGAGTACGAATACGCCGCATGCCGATACGGGTCAACGCCTGCATCAAACTCTCAGCCTTATTTCTTCCGCCCAGATAAGCACTGTTTGCCAGACGAATCAGGCGGGCACTCAATACGGTATCTTGCTGGATAATATGACTAAGATCGTGCAGGTTACAATCTGGGTCCATGGTTGCGTTACGCACTTGCTCTGCTGTTTCAGGTAAGCCCGGAAGCTTGAGCTCATCGCGCTTAAGTCGCTCGTCAATTAGCAGATATAACGCATTTTGCGATGACATTTTAAGTCCTTATTATTATGGTTTTCTTGCTTCTCAAAAAGCTTGGAAGTAGATTAACAGAACTTGCCAACAACACAATTTATACAAAAGTCATATTATGAAAAAAACACTGTTTAGTTTAGCCCCACTGGCGCTGATTTTAATGGGCTGCAGCGAGCCTGAGCCAACCGATAAAAAATCAATTGAGAATTACGAATTAGTTGCTGAAGCTGAACAACGGCTTGATATTTATACACCTTATCAGCTCAAGACCGACTTATCGCACTTGTCAGACGACCAGAAAAAGATGGTCAGTTTACTCATAGATGCGTCGGAAATTATGGACAACCTGTTCTGGCGACAAGCTTTTCCCGGAAATAAAGAAAGCCTTTTAAGCAGTGTTGAAGGTGACGTACGAGATTTTACCGCCATTAACTACGGCCCCTGGGATCGCCTCAATAACAACAAACCTTTCTTGACCGGTTTTGAGGAAAAACCAGAAGGTGCGAATTTTTACCCGGCTGATATGAGCAAAACTGAATTTGAAAATGCAGACCTTGCTGACAAAGACAGTCTATACACGTTGTTGCGCCGTGATGAGCAAGATGAATTGATTACCGTACCCTATTCAGAAGCCTTTAAAGATTCATTAACCAGAGCTTCGGACATACTCCTTGAAGCCGCAGATTTGGCAGAGAGTCAGGCGTTCGCTAAATATTTGCGTCTGCGCGCCGAGGCTTTTTTAAGTAATGAATACCAGCCGTCAGATATGGCCTGGATGGAAATGACCGATAACGATATTGATGTGGTTATTGGCCCTATCGAAAACTACGAAGACCATCTGTACGGTTACAAAACCGCGTTTGAGTCTTATGTTTTGATAAAAGATAAAGCATGGAGCGAGCGCTTAGCGAAATACGCTGAGTATTTACCGCAATTACAGGAAGGTTTACCTGTTGAGCCGGCTTATAAAGCAGAAATGCCGGGCGCCAATGCCCAACTGAATGCCTACGACGCGGTTTACTATGCCGGTCACTCCAACGCAGGCAGTAAGACCATTGCCATAAACCTGCCTAACGACGAAGAAGTTCAGCTGGAAAAAGGCACTCGCCGCTTACAGTTGAAAAACTCCATGCAGGCTAAGTTCGATAAAATTCTGGTGCCTATTGCTGAGCAGTTAATTGTACCGGAGCAGCGTGAGAACATTACGTTTAATGCCTTTTTCGCGAACACCATGTTCCACGAAGTTGCCCACGGTTTGGGTATTAAAAACACCCTGAATAACAAAGGCACCGTGCGTTCGGCATTGAAAGAGCACGCTTCTGCGCTGGAAGAAGGTAAAGCCGATATTCTGGGGCTTTACATGGTCACCCAGTTGTTTGAACAAGGCGTTTTAGCTGAAGGTGAGCTGGAAGACTATTACACCACCTTTATGGCCAGTATTTTCCGTTCAGTGCGCTTTGGTGCATCCAGTGCCCACGGCAAAGCCAACATGATTCGTTTCAACTACTTTGCCGATGAAGGCGCCTTCAAGCGCAATGAAAAAGGCCAATACGCCATTGATATGGACAAAATGCGTGCCGCCATGAACAGCCTTTCAGAAAAAATTCTGACCCTGCAAGGCGACGGTGACTACAACGGAGTGGCTGAACTGGTTGCAACCTTAGGCGTTGTCAGCCCACAGCTCAAAGCCGACCTCGACAAACTCGCCGACGCCGGCATCCCCGTTGACGTCACCTTCAAACAAGGCAAAGAAGTGCTGGGCCTATAGAGCGGGTGGAGGGATTGAACCACGAGCGCTGAGGTTTCAGGAGCTACTGCGGAGGACGCCCGTGAATACATCCCTGTAGGGCTTGGGCAGCGCCATCCATGGCGCTGCACACCTCCTCAGTAGCTCCCGAAACCATTGGGCGCACTCATGGTCCATTCCCCCCACACGACCAATGGTAGATAGGGCCGGTTGCTCACTTGTTTCGCTTGAACATTGCGCCCCCTGTGACGGAGACGCTACAAGTTCATCCATGAACGCTTGACGAAGGCCATCCCTGGCCTTCGACACTCCGCCACAGGGGGCTCAACATTCATAACGCTTACAAGTGAGCAACCTACCCTATCTAAGCTTACCTCAGTCTGCTCTTGGTTCAGTCCTTCTCCTGACACGCTATTGACTTATCTGTTGCATCCTTTATATATTCGACCTACCATATATATGGACTATCGAATATGTGATGTTAATCATGACGACAAACGTTTTATTTCTTTGTACTGCTAACTCAGCTCGATCTTTAATGGCGGAGGCTATTTTTCGGCAGTTTGCTGGTGATGACTTTGAGGTTGCCAGTGCGGGGACTGAGCCGACACAACCTGAACCGGGAGCTTTAGCGGCATTAGAGCACTTGGGTGTTGAAACTGATGGGCTGCACTCAAAAGCGCTTGATGACATTAATCTCAATAGCTTTGATTACGTGATAAGCCTGTGTGATCGGGCTCGCACTGAATGCCAGACTTTATGCGGCGATCAGCATTTCATTGCCTGGGACTTCCCCGACCCGGTGACCAGCAAAAAAGCGGATGCTTTTAAGAAAACAGCGCATGAATTAAGTGAGCGTATAAAGATGCTGTTGCTTATTTTACGCAAGAAAAGTGACCGTCCGCAGCTGTTTGATGCACCTCATGAGTTCTTCAAAATTATGGCTGACCCCCTGCGCCTGAAAATGATTTTAATGCTGCAACACCATGGCGAGCTATGTGTTTGCCAGTTTGTGGACGCGACTGGTATGTCACAGCCAAAAGTGTCGCGGCATTTAGCGCAACTGCGCGAATACGGCTTATTAGCCGACCGTAAAGATCAGCGCTGGGTGTACTATCGAATTAATCCCGCCCTACAGGACTGGATGGCGACTATGATTAAAACCACGGCGGCTTATCACGCGTCGTTAATTCCTCAACAGGTCAAGGATGTCGATAATGGGTGTGTTTGAGCGTTTTTTATCGGTTTGGGTCGCTCTGGCGATTATTGCAGGAACCTTACTGGGCAATGTATTCCCGGCAATTTTTGAAGTCTTGTCAGGTATTGAATTTGCCCAGGTTAACCTGATTATCGCCGTACTGATATGGCTGATGATTTATCCGGTCATGGTGCAGGTAAACTTCGAGTCTATTACACAAATTACTAAAGAGCCTAAGGGGCTTATTCTAACCATCGTTATTAACTGGCTGGTAAAACCCTTCACCATGGCGCTGGTTGGCTGGCTGTTTTTCAAAGGTGTATTTGCTGACTTTATTCAGCCGGAGACCGCTAACGAATACCTGGCCGGGGTCATTCTACTTGGTGTTGCGCCGTGTACGGCTATGGTATTTATCTGGAGCCAGCTGACCAAAGGCGATGCCAGCTATACTCTGGTACAGGTGTCGGTCAACGACGTCATTATGATTTTTGCCTTTGCCCCCATTGCCGCTCTGCTGCTGGGTATTACCGATATTATTGTGCCCTGGCAAACCCTATTGCTCAGCGTTGGCTTATACGTCGTGGCACCGCTTATTGCAGGCTTATTAACGCGCCAACGGCTAAAGAGCAAAGCAACATCGCAGCAGCATAGTGTCGACTCTGCACTGCAGGCCTTTGATGCACGCATGAAGCCCTGGTCCATTGTCGGCTTACTGCTAACCGTGGTGCTGCTGTTTGGCTTTCAGGCAGAGGTGTTACTCACACGTCCACTGGACATTGCCATGATAGCAACCCCGTTGCTGATTCAAACCTACGGCATTTTTGCTATCACTTTTATTATCGCGTTACTGATTAAGTTGCCTTATAGAATTGCGGCTCCGGCCTGCTTAATTGGCACATCCAACTTTTTTGAGTTAGCAGTAGCTGTGGCTATTTCATTATTTGGTTTGCAGTCCGGCGCCGCATTGGCCACTGTTGTGGGTGTGCTGGTAGAAGTACCGGTGATGCTCTCTTTAGTCTGGTTCGCGAATAAGACGAAACACTGGTTTACATCAAGTTAAAGGGGAATGATGAGCGCAAAAACCCTTTAGATACTGGAGGGGGAGTTTGTTGTCTTGTAAGCGTTATGAGTGTTGCGCCCCCTATGGTGGAGTGTCGAAGGCCAAGGATGGCCTTCGTCAAGCCCTCATGGATGAGCTTGTAGCGTCTCCGCCATAGGGGGCGCAATGCTCAAGCGAAACAAGACAGCAAACTCCCCCCCGAGCCCAAAAGCAGGCAGGTAAGAGATACACAAAAGGAGTCTTTTATGACGATTAAAGTTGGAATTAACGGTTTGGGTCGTATTGGCCGTTTAGCGCTACGCGCGGCGTGGGAAAACACTGAGCTGGAGATTGTTCAGGTGAATGACCCGGGCGCCGATGCGGCTACTTTTGCGCACTTACTCAATTTTGACTCGGTGCATGGTCGCTGGGGTTATGAAGCCGAAGGCGCGGACAATGCTATTCAAATTGGTGGGGAACGCATTGCTTTTACTCAACACAAAACCATTGCTGATAACGACTGGAGTGGTTGTGATGTGGTTCTTGAAGCCTCCGGCAAGATGAAAACCGTGAAGGTGCTCAACGATTACCTGTCACAGGGCGTTAAACGCGTGGTGGTATCAGCTCCAGTCAAAGAGCCCGGCGCTTTGAACATTGTTATAGGCGTTAATGACCACCTCTATGACCCTGACAAGCATCAGATAATCACTGCCGCGTCCTGCACCACTAACTGTCTGGCGCCGGTAGTCAAAGTGCTGCAGGACAAAATTGGTATTAAGCACGCGTCCATTACCACTATTCACGATTTAACCAACACGCAGACCATTCTGGACGCGCCGCACAAAGACTTGCGCCGAGCCCGTGCCTGCGGCATGAGCTTGATTCCGACGTCTACCGGCTCGGCAACGGCCATTGTGGAGATTTTCCCTGAACTGAAAGACAAAATTGACGGTCACGCTGTCCGCGTACCCCTTGCCAATGCGTCCCTAACCGACTGTGTGTTTGAAGTCGAAAAAGCTACTTCGGTGGAAGAAATTAATGGCTGGATGAAAGAAGCTGCTGCAGGTGACCTTAAGGGCATTCTGGGTTACGAAGAACGCCCGTTAGTGTCAATAGATTACAAAACTGATCCTCGCTCAAGCATTGTGGATGCGCTATCCACTAAGGTCATTAACGGCACTCACGTAAAAATTTATGCCTGGTATGACAACGAGTGGGGTTATGCCAACCGCGCGGTTGAACTGGTCGAAAAGGTCGGGTAATGCTGAATCAGCTGTCGCCGGCAATACGCCAATATTTAATTGTTACCGGTAATTACTGGGCCTTTACCCTGACTGACGGCGCGCTGCGCATGCTGGTGGTGCTGCACTTCCACCAGTTAGGTTACAGTGCACTGGAAGTGGCTATGTTGTTCCTGTTCTACGAGTTTTTCGGCATAGTCACTAACCTGTTTGGGGGCTGGCTGGGGGCTCGATGGGGACTCAACCGGACCATGAATATTGGGCTTGGTATACAGATTGTTGCACTGGCGATGCTGCTGGTGCCCAGTTCTATGCTTACTGTTATTTGGGTGATGGCGGCTCAGGCGCTGTCCGGTATTGCCAAAGATCTCAATAAAATGAGTGCCAAAAGCACCATTAAGCTATTGGTGCCGGATGACAAACAGGCTCAACTATACAAGTGGGTTGCCATACTCACTGGTTCAAAAAACACCTTAAAGGGCGTTGGCTTTTTCCTGGGTGGCTTGTTGCTGACGTTAATTGGCTTCCAGGGTGCGGTGCTCGCCATGGCGGTTATGCTCAGCCTGGTCTGGATAGCCAGTTTAATCTTCCTGAAAAAAGAATCGGGCAAGGCTAAGTTCAAACCAAAATTCAAAGACATTTTATCCAAAAGCCGTCCTATTAATATTTTGTCGGGCGCGCGCTTTTTACTTTTTGGTGCGCGTGATGTTTGGTTTGTGGTGGCCTTGCCGGTGTTCTTAGCCAGCCAGCTGGACTGGAACCACTGGCAGGTGGGCAGCTTTTTGGCCTTGTGGGTTATTGGCTACGGGTTTGTGCAAAGTATTGCGCCTAAATTCACAAAAAGTAGCAAGGACGTGCCCAAAACTCAGGCGGTGGTATGGAATGCGCTACTGACGCTGAGCCCGCTTGCGTTAACCCTGGCGCTTTGGCAACACTTGCCGGTTACCCAAAGCATTATTATTGGCTTAGGGCTGTTCGGTATTCTGTTTGCTATTAATTCATCGTTGCACAGTTACCTGATTGTTTCATACTCACGCGCCGATGGTGTGTCTTTGGACGTTGGCTTTTACTACATGGCCAATGCCGCAGGGCGTCTATTAGGCACCATTTTATCGGGTTGGGTATATCAGCAATGGGGACTCATTGCTTGCCTAATGATATCAACGCTGCTATTGCTATTATCCACTGCTGCAATTAGCTTTTTGCCCGAGCGGGAGCAGCATCGCGTCTGATATGTCATTCTGCGCCGATGTGGAAATCACTTGTAGTTGGCACATTTTATGCTAAAATTCGCGCTCTTTTTTTGACCAGCCTCAAACCAGAAGGAGCCACCTACGTGCTGACGCGTATTACGCCACCCTAGCCGTCACTTCCCTGTCACAGGTGCGCAGTAGGCTGTTCACTGCTTTTCTGGCCATTCCGGCCGCTTTATGTTTGCTATTAAAATTTGGTGTCATTTAACTATGTTGAAGTCTATCCAGCAGAACTGGTTTTCTAATATACGTGGTGATTTGCTCTCAGGTATTGTCGTTGCTCTAGCGCTAATTCCTGAAGCTATCGCATTCTCTATTATCGCCGGTGTTGATCCGAAAATAGGCTTGTACGCTTCTTTCTGTATTGCCGTTGTTATCGCTTTTACGGGTGGCCGCCCGGGTATGATATCTGCCGCAACCGGCGCTATGGCCCTGCTAATGGTCACTCTGGTCAAAGATCACGGACTTCAGTACCTGCTAGCCGCCACTCTATTGACCGGCGTACTGCAAATCATTGCCGGCTACCTCAAACTGGGGGAGCTGATGCGCTTTGTTTCACGCTCGGTAGTCACAGGTTTCGTTAACGCGCTGGCCATTCTGATTTTTATGGCACAATTGCCAGAGCTGACCAATGTCACCTGGCACGTTTATGCAATGACCGCAGCAGGCCTCGCCATTATTTACGGCTTCCCTTATGTTCCGGTTATTGGGAAAATACTACCCTCTCCGCTGGTTTGTATCGTGTCCTTAACCATAGTTGCGGTATTTTTAGGGCTGGATATTCGTACCGTGGGTGATATGGGCGAACTCCCGGACACTCTGCCTATTTTCCTGTGGCCTGATGTTCCGTTAAACTTTGAAACCTTAGCGATAATTTTCCCTTACTCTGCAGCACTTGCGGTTGTTGGTATTCTTGAGTCACTAATGACAGCAACCATTGTTGACGACTTAACCGATACCTCCAGCGACAAAAACCGCGAATGTAAAGGTCAGGGTATTGCGAACATTGGCTCTGGTTTACTCGGCGGTATGGCGGGTTGTGCCATGATTGGTCAGTCGATTATTAACGTAAAGTCTGGCGGTCGTACTCGACTCTCCACACTTGTCGCCGGTATATTCTTATTGGTCATGGTTTTAGTTCTGGATAAATTACTGGTGCAGATTCCAATGGCCGCATTAGTTGCCGTAATGATAATGGTCTCTATAGGTACCTTTAGCTGGAGCTCCATTAAGAACTTGAAGAAGCATCCACTGTCCACCAATATTGTCATGGTAACCACGGTTGCTGTCGTTGTCGCAACACATAACCTGGCTTATGGCGTTCTGGTTGGCGTGCTTCTGGCTGCTATGTTCTTTGCGAACAAAATTGGTCATTATCTTTACGTTAAATCAGACATCGATGCGGACGGCAATAAGCGTACCTACCGTGTCATTGGGCAGGTATTTTTCAGTTCATCTGAAAAGTTTCTTGCGGCATTTGATTTTAAGGAAGGGGTTGAGCAGATTGTCATTGACCTGAGTCATGCTCACTTCTGGGATATTACCGCCGTTGATGCGCTTGATCGGGCTGTAGTCAAATTTCGCCGTGAAGGTGCCGAAGTTGAAGTCATTGGGCTGAACGAAGCCAGTGCAACTATCGTTGACCGTTTTGGCGTACACGACAAGCCTGATGCCGTTGACAAGCTAATGGGCGGTCACTAATGGAAAAGGATTCAGTAATGAAACATGTTGTTGCTTGTATTGATGGTTCCGCGTCAACGCAGTCTGTCTGTGATTACGCCAGTTGGGCGGCGTTGCGTTTAAGTACGCCTCTGACACTCTTTCATGTTCTGGACGAAGCCCGCTACCCTACCGAACCGGATATGACCGGCAACATAGGTTTAGGCAGCAGGGAAGCCTTGCTTGAGCAATTAGCAGAACTGGACCAGCAACGCAGCAAGCTTGCTTTAGAGCAAGGTCACCACATGCTTGAAAGCGCAAAAGAAAGAGCGCTTCATGACGGTGTCGAACAGGTCAATCTGCGACAACGTCATGGTGATTTAGCCGAGTCTCTGTTAGAAATTGAAGACTCTATGCGACTACTGGTTATGGGTCTTCATGGCGAAGACACCTCTCGCACCAACCGCGTGGGTAGTCAGCTTGAAACTGTTGTACGAACCATGCATCGACCAATACTGGTTGCGCCTGAAGAGTTCACTGAACCGAAAAGTGTCATGCTGGCATTTGATGGCAGCGACTCTTCCCGAAAAGGCATTCGTCTTTTGGCTGAAAGCCCAATATTTCGTGGACTACCACTGCATTTGGTGATGGTGGGCGCTGACACTAATGACAGCCATGCCGCCATTGAAGCGGCCGCCAACCACTTGCGAGAGTTAGGTCATGACGTGCATTTTGAAATACGCTCCGGAGAAGTTGAACCGACTCTGCACGCCTATCAAAAAGAGCATAATATTGATCTAATGGTAATGGGTGCCTATGGTCATTCGCGTATTCGTCAGTTTTTAGTTGGCAGTACCACAACCAGTTTGTTACAAACGACCAACTCTGCTTTATTGCTGCTGCGTTAATCGCAGACAAAATGATCTCAAGGAAAATGATATGACCCCAGACTGGGAAGAGTTTGATCTTGATGACCGCTTAATTGCGGTCCTTCGGGACGCACAACTGAACAAACCGGCAAAAGTACAGCAACAGAGCATTCCTGCAGCCCTCGATGGCAGAGACTTGCTTGTTAGTGCCCCGACAGGAACCGGCAAAACCTTAGCCTTCCTGTTACCGGCCCTGCAACATTTGCTGGACTTCCCACGTCAACAGCCAGGTCCTGCCCGCATTCTGGTTCTTGCTCCAACTCGCGAGCTTGCCGAGCAGATTCATCAGCAGGCTCAACAGTTTGAAAGCAAGACGGGGCTGTCGTCCGTTGTGGTAACCGGCGGTATTAATTACGGCTCGCAACTGTCTCTGCTGGAGAAAACGCACGATATTCTGGTCGCTACACCCGGTCGCCTGATGGATTTGCTCGAAGCCGAACAGTACAACCTGGAAGGCATAGAGTGGCTGATCATTGATGAAGCCGATCGCATGCTGGACATGGGTTTTGCTGCCACAGTAAAAGAAATGGCACTGCAGGCACGCCACCGCCAACAGTCATTGCTGCTGTCTGCAACACTGAATAGCTCTGGTGTTATCAAGTTTTCGCGCGAGCTGCTGACGGAACCTGAATACATTGACGTTCAGCCACCAAAGCGTGAACGCGGTAAAATTGTTCAGTGGGTACACTTAGCGGATACCGATGAGCATAAACGCCAGCTTTTAATGAGCACACTGAAAGAACACCCGGGGCGGCAGTTTGTTTTCGTCAGAACACGTGAGCGGGTAGAGCTCATCGCCAACTTTTTACGCAGTCAGTTTGGTACCGGGCGCAAAATTGTCACCTTGCGGGGCGACATGCCGCAAAGTGATCGCCAGCGCATCATGAACGAGTTAAAACAGACCACAGATATCACGCTAGTAGCTACCGATATAGCCGCAAGGGGCCTGGACGTTGATGATATTACCGTGGTTGTTAACTACGACTTACCAAAGCAAGCGGACGTTTATCTGCACAGAATTGGCCGCACCGCTCGCGGTGGGCAAAAAGGCATAGCCATTTCATTAGTGGAAGCGCACGATGCTTTATTACTGGGGCGTATTGAACGTTACTTAGACGCTAAGCTCGACAGAAGAACCATTCAGGGCTTGAAGCCTCAGTATAAGTTCCCGTCGACAGAAAAGGCTCGTTCTAAGAAGAAAGATAAAAAGAAAAAGGATGCAAAGAAAAAAGATACAAAGAAAAAGTCGCGTTAACGCGACTTTTTTCTTAGGTATTTTTCTCTCAAGTGATGCCAGGCAAAGTAAGCGATAACCCCGCTGGCATCCGCTAACCAGTCATAAACATCTGCGCCACGCCCCGGCGCATAAGCCTGAGCCAATTCAATCATTAAACCGTAGCAGGCTAAAAACAAAAGCGATAACCTGGCAGACAACGCAAAGGCCCGGTGGAACGTCAAAGCCAGAACGAAGAAGATCACAAAATGAACCAGCTTATCCATATAAGGGATACTCTGAGCTCCGGTACTAGGGAACTGCCACAGAAATAAAAAGGTGGTTATCGACAGCAGAACAAAAAACAGAACTCTTGCCAGCATAATTTACTTCTCTATTAAATTAAGGCTTATAAACCGATACGTTGCTATAGCCATTTTCGTGCAATAACAAAGCCTGCATCCGGCTCATAATGCCCTGATCACAATACAACAGGTATTCACGACTTTGATCCAATTCAGCAAATTGAGTGGCTAATTTAAAAAATGGTATCTCAATAACCTCTACATCTACCGACAAAGGCGCAGCTTCAATTTCTTCATCATTTCGAATATCTATGATGGTGGTATGACTTTTGAGTTCCGTGGTTGTATCCGGCAGCTCCAGTTCTTTATCAGTTTGAGTTGCTATATCCTGCATGCTGAGTACGTTTGACGCCTGCACCACTTGATCGATTAAATCTTTATTAAGCTTTGCTTCTTCGGCTTCGATAACCGCAGGAATAGCTTTAACCGTTGGCTTATTTGAAATAACCCCACAGTATTCGGGAATCGATTTTGCCAAAGGCTCGGTGCCAATACGCTTGGCTTCATCAACAATTTCTTGTTTGTCCTTGGTAATAAGAGGCCGTAAAACTAACGCACCCGTTGCCTGGTCAATAACCCGCAAATTAGCCAGAGTTTGACTGGAAACTTGCCCCATCGCCTCGCCGGTGACCAAAGCCTGAGCTTTGACATAGCGCGCAACTTTATCGGCAGCACGTAGCATTTGACGCTTCAATACCACGCCCATTTGTCCGTTTTCCACATTGGTAAGAATGTCATCAACAATGGGCGCAAAATCGACGCTGATGAACTTAATGGGATGCGAAGCGCTGTAACGCTTCCAGAGGTAATAGGCTATTTGACGCACGGCCACTTCATGAGCATCGCCGCCTAAATTAAAGAAGCAGAAGTGCGTTCGCGCACCGCGCCGGATAAACTCATAGGTTGCAACGCCTGAATCAAAACCGCCGCTAAGCAAGGACAATACAGTTTCCTGAGTAGGAATTGGAAAGCCACCTAAACCGTTAATACGCTCTCCAACCAGGTGCACGACCTTATTCGTAATTTGCAGTGCAATTTCAAGGTCGGGTTTAGAAAGGTTAACGGATGCGTCCGGAACGCGTTGCAGCAAATAGCCACCAATGTAACGCTCCAGCTGCTGCGAGTTAAATTCGTGATGCCCCTTACGTTTAACACGCATAGCAAAGGTTTTACCCGGCAGGCGCTGTAACCAGTGTTCGCCAACTAATTCCGCAATGGCATCAAAGTCGGTTAATGGCTGCTCGATAACCTCTGCAAACCAGGAAATGCCCGGCGTATTCTGTAAGACTTCTTTGATTTGATTACGTACTTCAGAATCATCGCCATCGGCTGAAACCTCAATTCGGTCCCACAGCCACTTTGCGTAAACCGAGTCATCTATTGGCGCCAGAATTTTACGCAGGTTATTGGTAAGTACTTTACCGTAACGCTTGCGTACAGAGCGGCTTTTAATGGTAATTTCGGCGTGCAGGCGAACAACAAACTTCATAGCAAAATCGTCAAGTCTTTAGGAAAGTGGGCAATTATACGTGTCCTGCCCGACAGAAACCAGCACTCAGTCAATAACATCAACCGGGTCAGACTCTGCCGCCTTACCCTGCATAACCGAAATTTCAACCCGGCGATTGCGCTTACGATTTTCTTCAGAATTGTTTGGTACTAATGGTTTAGTATCTGAGAAGCCCATGACAACCAAGCGGTCCTCACTAAAATCTTCAACTTTCAGCATTTCTTCAGCAACGGCCACCGCGCGTTTGCTGGAGAGATCCCAACGCGACGAGTAGATTTCTGAAACCAGACGTTCATTATCACTGTGCCCGGAAATGGTCACTTCGCCGGGAATATCTTTTAACGCCCCGGCAACCTGCTGAATTATAGGTCGGAACTGCGGCTGTAAGAATGCAGAGCCTTCAGGGAATGAGCCCTGCTCGCGAATACGAATAATGATTTGCTGACCATGCTGTTCCAGCTCTATGGTTCCGGCTTTAATTTCATTCTCTAGCTGCTGTTCAATGCGGCGCATAAGCTCTTTAGACACCTGAGTCATGGCCTCGGTGTTTTCAGATTCCGCTTCTTTTTGATCTTCTGCGCTGTCGGCTTCCTGACCACCACGTTCGGTTTGCTGACCGCCGGCAAAATCAGACTCGCCTTCCTGGAACTCCAGCATTTGCTGGGTCATTTCAACGGTTTGTTGCTGAATGGTTTCAATGGGGGTCGGCTCCGGACGGCCAGGCCGGAATTCCTGTGCAATGACACTGGTACCTTTAGGAATGTCTTTAACTTCAATTTTATTCTGTACACCTAAGGCGTACTTCATAGAACCGGCTATTTGCTTAAACTTTAATACGTCCATTTCGGAGAAAGCCAGCAAGAGCACGAAGAAGCACATGAGCAAAGTCATGAGATCGGCAAAGGTTGCCATCCACATAGGTAAGCCCGCCGGCGGGCAGTTGCAATCTTCTTCTTCTTCGTCTCTGACTTTCTCTGAGGCCATGACTACTCGTCCTCATCCTCATTACCAATACGCTTAGATTCAGCCAGGTAATTACGCAAAATACCTTCAATGACACGAGGGTTTTGACCGTCCTGAATACCTAAAATGGCATCCAGTATTAATTGTTGGTTCAGCTTTTCCTGTTCTGCGCGCAGCAGCAGTTTATTGGCAATAGGAATAGCAATAACGTTAGCCAGAAAAGCACCATAAAGCGTGGTTAACAAGGCAACGGCCATAGCCGGGCCTATGGCTTTAGGGTCGTCCATATTGGAAAGCATAGCGACCAAACCAATCAAGGTACCTATCATACCCATTGCCGGGGCGACATCACTGAGTATTTTAAATACGCGGGCACCTTCCTCGTGACGAGAAAAACTCATTTTTATGTCTTTTGACAAGGTTTGGCGAACCACTTCGGCGTCATGGCCATCAACGAGCATGTCGACGCCTTTACGAAAGAACTTATTCGGAATTTCCGCCTCTTCCAATGCCAGGAAACCGCCTTTTCTCGCAGAGTCAGCCATTTCAACGGCAGTATCGATAAGCTCTTGTGGGTGTTCAATTTTAAAGAAAAAGGCCTTAACGACAACTTTCCCCGTTCCCAAAAACTGGCTTAACGAGAAGTTAGCTAAGGTTATAAATAATGAACCACCAAATACGATAAAGAACGAGCGAGTATCTAAAAACAGCCCTATGTCCCCACCCAGAATCATGGCGACCACAACAAAGCCGATGGCGCCGATAATTCCTATGAGCGTTGCTATATCCACTCAGCTTTCCTCCCCGATTTGCGTTTTCGCTTATGCTGCTGTGCTCATTCTTAAACAATAGCGCCGCTCTGACAAGCGACATCTGATCATCTTACACAGGAATAATGAGATCATCGGCTGACATTCGGGATTCTTTATCGGATAATTAACTTTCATTCTTGTAGCAATGCGGCTCAAAACAGATTTTAAGGCAGACTCAGCTATGGCAGAAGAACAGAAACAGCAATCCTTTGAACAGGCTCTGGAACAGTTAGAGCAACTGGTTAATGAACTGGAGCAAGGCGATTTACCCTTAGAGCAGTCGCTGAAAAAGTTTGAGCAGGCCATTGCGCTGTCACGCTCCAGCCAGCAACAATTGCAGCAGGCTGAACAAAAAGTCACAACCCTGTTAGCCGAGCAACAACAATCAGGCAATGATGAAAGTGATGGAGAACTGATGTGACGATTAATTCGTTAACAGCAGATACAAGAAAGCAAGTCGACACATTTTTACAACAGAAGCTCGAGCCCCTGACGTTAAATAAGCGTTTGAGTCAGGCAATGCAGCATGGTGTTTTACTGGGTGGAAAGCGTATTCGCCCCTATCTGGTAATGACTGTTGCCGATATCTGCGGCGCTAACCAGGACGATGCCTTGCGTGCAGCAGCTGCTATTGAATTAATTCACGCTTATTCATTAATTCATGACGACTTACCGGCCATGGACGATGACGATTTACGTCGCGGACAACCGACTTGCCATATTGCGTACGATGAAGCTACGGCTATTCTCGCAGGTGACGCACTGCAAACTCTGGCCTTTGAAATACTGACCGAAAGCAACATGCAGGACATACCGGCAGAGCGCCAACTGCAACTCGTTCATGTATTGGCGAAAGCCAGCGGTGCCCGGGGCATGTGTGCCGGTCAGGCAATTGATTTACAGGCAACGGCAAAGAACCTTACCGAAAGTGCACTGGAGCAAATGCATTTAAGTAAAACCGGCGCATTAATAACAGCAGCAGCCAGCATGGGCGTTTTATGTGGTAGCAGCGCAGCCCAAAAGTGGCAAGAAAAATTCGAACAATTTGCGCGTTATTTGGGGCTGGCATTTCAAGTACAGGATGATATTCTCGATGTTGTAGGTAACACTGAAGCACTGGGGAAACCTCAGGGTTCAGATGCCGCGTCTGAAAAATCCACATACGTGCGTTTGTTAGGTATTGAAGGCGCTCAACGACGCTTACAAAACTTACATAACAAAGCGCTACAGTCATTAAGCGATATCCCTTACAATACCGACAAACTCGAACAATTTTCCGACTTGCTGTTAAAGCGGGACCACTAACTGAATGACTCAACAATATCCGTTACTCGATAAAATTAATTTACCCGCCGACTTGCGTCGCCTGTCACGCTCGCAATTACCTGACTTGTGCGCTGAAATTCGTCAGTTTTTGCTGACATCGGTCAGTCAGAGCAGTGGCCACCTTGCCTCCGGTTTAGGTACGGTTGAGTTAACAGTCGCCCTGCACTACATCTACCACACTCCTGAAGACAAGCTGGTGTGGGATGTTGGCCATCAGGCTTATCCGCATAAAATACTGACCGGGCGTAAACAGCAGTTGCACAGCATTCGCCAGAAAGACGGTTTACACCCTTTTCCATGGCGGGAAGAAAGCGAATACGATGTCTTATCGGTAGGCCACTCAAGCACGTCGATATCTGCTGCTTTAGGCCTGGCCGTGGCAGCGCAACGCCAAAGTTTACGCCAGAAAGTGGTGTCTATTATTGGTGACGGAGCCATGACCGCAGGCATGGCGTTCGAGGCAATGAACCATGCTGGTGACATAAAACCCGACATGCTGGTGGTGTTAAACGACAACGATATGTCCATTTCTGAAAACGTCGGTGCTTTGAACCATCACTTCGCCCGTCTGTTATCCGGTCGTTTTTATACTTCATTACGCGAAGGCAGTAAAAAGTTACTCAGTCCTCTGCCGCATATTCGTCATTTTGCCAGCCGCGCTGAAGAGCACATGAAAGGCATGATGGCACCGGGTACTATTTTTGAAGAGCTGGGCTTCAACTACATAGGTCCTATCGACGGCCATGATGTCGACACCCTGGTGGAAACCTTGTCCAACATGCGCGATTTAAAAGGTCCGCAATTACTGCACATAGTGACGCAAAAAGGAAAAGGTTATAAACCAGCCGAGAAAGACCCCATTGGTTATCACGGCGTTCCTAAGTTTGACCCCGCGGAATCCAGCTTGCCGAAAAAAGCGGCAGGCGTTCCCAGCTACTCTGAAATTTTTGGACAATGGCTGTGTGATACCGCAAGTGGCGACCCGTCGCTAATGGCAGTAACTCCGGCAATGCGTGAAGGCTCAGGTATGGTTGAGTTTTCGCAGCGCTTCCCAAAACAGTATTTTGACGTGGCGATTGCTGAGCAACACAGCGTGACCTACGCAGCAGGTTTAGCCATTGCCGGAATGAAGCCTGTTGTTGCCATTTACTCTACCTTTTTGCAACGCGGTTACGACCAATTAATTCATGACGTGGCTTTGCAGAACTTAGACGTGTTGTTCGCCATAGATCGTGCCGGCATTGTCGGTGCCGACGGACCGACCCACCAGGGCGCTTTCGATTTAAGCTACCTGCGCTGTATTCCAAACATGTTGGTTATGGCGCCCAGTAATGAACAAGAATGTCTGGATATGCTAACCACCGGCTACCAGCATAAAGGTCCGGCTGCCGTACGATACCCTCGTGGTGCAGGCGTTGGTCTGGAGTTACGTCAGGGTAAGGCTATAGAAATTGGTAAAGCGGTAACCGTTAAAAAGGGACAGGACGTGGCATTCTTAAACTTTGGCACCCTGTTGCCCGAAGTAGAAGAAGCCGCTTCAGCATTTAATGCTACCGTCATTGACATGCGTTTCGTAAAACCGCTGGACACCAACTGTGTGGACGAATTAATGAAAGACCACTCAGTACTGGTTACGGTGGAAGAAAACGTTGTAGCGGGCGGTGCAGGCAGCGCAGTCAGTGAATACGTCGCGCAGCACAAAGCCCGTCCTCAGGTTCTCAATATTGGTTTGCCCGATGAGTTCATTAAACATGGCTCTCAAAGCGAGGTTCGCGAGGAAATTGGACTAGACGCGAAAGGCATCCAAAGCCAGGTGAGTAACTTCCTGAAAAAAGGTTAGAACAGACGGTTAGAGTGTCGGGTTTATTTAGCTGAGTAAACCCGATACCCACCATCCTAAGTGCAGTAACGCAGCAGAGAAAATACCGGCGAGGACATCATCCATCATGATGCCGTTACCACCGTGCAGCTTTCTGTCAGCCCAGCCTATTGGACCGGGTTTCCAGATATCAAAAATACGAAATAGGACAAAAGCAGCAATCAGCCAGAAAGGTTCCACCGGCAGCGCGAACATGGCTATGGCGTAGCCAACTATTTCATCCCAGACAATAGCAGGGTGATCGTGCTCTCCCATAGCCTTAGCCGTATACTGGCAGATCCAGATACCCGCAAGCGTCATAATCACTAGCACGAGCAGATACTCCCACCAGTTAAGCTGAGCCATTAAGAAAACAACAGGGATACCAACAAGAGTACCAAAAGTACCGGGAGCTTTGGGCGCCAGACCCGAACCAAACCCCAGAGCCAGCCAATGTATTGGGTTAAACCATGAAAGCGATGTCTTTGACATTAGTACATAACCCTCTAGCCCTTTTCCCCGGAAAGATCATTTTCCGCAAAATGATTAAAACTGTGGTAACCATCGGCCAGAGACCATTCTTCGCCCTGATAACGCAATTGAATGCCCCCTTGTCCGCCATTAGCGACCCTGCCAATACAAACTGGCCGTGTTTTAAGGTGGGCTGTCAGGGTTTCCATACGTCCGCGATGCTCTTCTGGCAAGGTAAAGCAAAGCTCGTAATCGTCGCCTGCTGTTAGTGCCAAAGCTAATGCTTCATCTACTTTTAATGTTTCCGTTAGGGCTAAAGACAAGGGTAGTTTATCTAATTCGAGTTGACCGACAGTTCCGGCTTCTGTCATTAGATGCCCCAAATCTGCAAGTAAGCCGTCGGAAACATCAATACAGGAGCTGGCTATGCCACGTAACGTTTGCCCCAAAGCCACTCTGGGCGTAGGAAAGTGCAATCGCTCAATCACTTGCTGTAAGTGCCGTCCTGTCGTGCTGACTTTGTCCTGAGTTACCTTAAGGCCTAAGCCTGCATCGCCCAGAGAACCGCTAACGTAAATCCAGTCTCCTGCTTTAGCTCCGGAGCGCGGTATTGCGCTTCCTGAAGGCAGCTGACCATGCGCGGTTACGGTAATAGTGAGTGGCCCTTTGGTTGTATCGCCACCAATCAACTGACAGTCGTAGTAACTGCAAATTTCATCCAACCCGCCACTAAACTCCTGCAGCCAGTCTTCATCAACGTTTGGCAGGGTTAAAGCCAGGCTCACCCAACAAGGTTGGGCACCCATTGCCGCTAAGTCACTTAGGTTAACAGCCACACTTTTATGACCAATTGCTCTTGGCGGCGTGGTTTTATCAAAATGCACGCCTTCTACCAGAGTGTCAGTAACAATGACCAGGTCATGCTCGGGCAGTGGACGGACAACAGCGCCGTCATCTCCAATCCCCATAGCAACATCGCCCCGTTTTGCGGAGCGATGAGTAAAGTATTCATTGATTAGCGAAAATTCATCGCGGGGCATAAGTTACTGCCTGGTTGGGCGGAAAGTATCTACTGCTTTATCGAGAACGCCGTTTACAAAACGATGGCTTTCGTCGGCACCGAAAGATTTAGCCAACTCTATCGCTTCATTAATAGCGACTTTATAAGGTACATCCACTCGCTCGCGCAACTCGTAGGCAGCCAGTCTCAGAACGGCCATTTCAATTGGGTCGAGTTCTTTAATGGGTCTGTCTAAAAACGGTTCCAGCGCATCGTCCAGTGTCCGGTAATGCCCGCCAACACCACGAACCAACTCTAAAAAGTAGTCGACATCAACTTTGCTGGTATCGTTTTCTGTTAAAAATTGAGCCTCAATATCGCTAAAGCTATTTTGCGATAACTGCCATGAGTAAATTGCTTGCACGGCCAGCTTACGGGCCTTTCTTCTTGCTGCGGGTTTCATCTAATGTGTCTCAGAGTTGTTTCAGTACATTAACCATTTCAAGCGCGCTTAGTGCGGCTTCCGAGCCTTTATTGCCGGCTTTAGAACCACTGCGTTCAATGGCTTGTTCCAGCGTATCGGTGGTGATAACACCAAACGCCACTGGCAAATCAAATTCCGTTGCAACCCGGCCTAACCCGCTATTACATTCACCTGCAACAAACTCAAAATGAGGTGTTCCGCCACGAATAACAGCACCAACGGCAATAATCGCATCGTATTTACCTGAGCTGGCCAGGCGCTTAGCCGTTACCGGCATTTCATAAGCACCGGGAACACGCACAACCGTGATGTCTTCATCGGCTACTTCACCGTAGTGTTTCAGCGTCTGCACAGCACCGTCTAACAGGCTTTCCACCATAAAATGGTTAAACCGGGAGACAATAATGGCAAACTTTTTACCAGCTGCGTTAATTCCGCCTTCAATTACCTGCATGAGTTTTCCTTATTAACCGTTCGTTAATTGCGCGCGATGATAGCACAATGCGGGATTATTTGCGTGATATTGCGTAGGAGAAATACTTTTCTTCTGCATCTAAGTCACGCCCGAGCGAACGCGCGTTACTACTTTCTAATAGCTGTAAGGCTGTATCGTTGCTTTGCGATACCGGGAACAACACTTGCCGCCAGGGCCAGCTTGCTTCCAGCCAATTTGTTAACAAAACAAAAAAGTCATTGTGCAAATTGTCATTCACCGCTGACTCTAATAACCACCAGCTAATTTCAGCGTTATAAGCATTGCGGGGAATACCGCTTTTCTCTTCTCTGCTGGCGGCAACGGGTACCATGTAAACGGCGCCAATTATGGACTTGTCTTCTTTATCAAGTACTAAGTAGGTAAAGCTTGTTCTTTCTTTGGCTTGCTCCAGGTGGTAGCTCACCATAGTTTCATTTTGTTCCAGACTGCTTTTTTCCGAAGGCCAGGCCCACCCAAGACGGTTATACAGCCACTTTTGCGATGTCATGTAACTGTGGAAGAAGCGATCAGCATCCGATGCTTCTATTGGGCGAATTATTAGTTTTTTGCCTTCAGCAGATTCAGGCACCATCCACTCACTGCGCCAGAAGTCCGCCGCTACCGCCGAATGAAAAACCGGCAGTATTAACAGCAGTAGACAAAGCCGCAAAGGAAGCTTCAACACGCCTCTCCCCGCTTACCTTGAGCATGTTCGAAATAGGACTTCACTCGCTGTAGTTCTTTCTCAATTTCGTCACTAACCATTAGTGCCGGGCCAATATCAATCGCTTTTCGCGCATAGTCAAACGCTATGGGGACAACAGGCACTTTTGCTTGCTGTGCCATGTGTAAGAACCCTTTTTTCCATTCATGCACACGTTTTCGGGTTCCTTCCGGCGTTATCACCAGAATCAGTTCATCTTTTTCTCTGAACTGCTTTACCATGTTGCCGACCACACCATTGGCGCTACTTCTGTCTATAGGAATGCCACCCAGTTTTGTCAGCAGTCCTTTGAGCGGAAAACGGAACAAGCTATGCTTGGCAAGGTAATTCAGTTTCAAACCCATAGCTAACATAACGCATGCACCGACTGGAAAGTCCCAGTTTGAAGTGTGTGGTGCCACAGGAAGAATGGCCTTTTTCACGCTTGGCATTTCACCATTAATTTTCCATCCGCCCAGAACTCGCAGACCAAGTCGGCCAACCCAGCGCAGGAATCGATTATGGGTAACAGGGAACTCGCCTTTAACGAATTCCGGAATGGTATTTTTATCCGTCATAAACTTACTGCAACGCTCTTCTTATTTCGCGTAATTTATCTTTTACACGCTGAATGTTATCTGGCCCCATACGTAATAACTGCTTTTGCGCCGCAGGTAATGACTCATAGCTATCGTCCGCAAAGGTATACATTACGCTATCGTCTTCTACTTGAACCAGTCCATCCGGTACCGGTGTATCAAGAGCAACTTCGATAGCGTCCAGCAAAGTATTGTCAAAGTCAGATTCCGGATACCCGATTTCTGCGTAAGCTTCCTGCACTAAGGGCTTAAATAACTCGTAGTTTTCAACTAAGACATCTGCTTCCAGGCTAACAAACCAGTCAACTAAGGCATCGTAGCGGTGATAACTGCTTTCATCGATATAAAGCTCGCCATCAACTTCCAATACCTTAAAGCGCCCATCGGGACGTTGTACAATAGTACGCTCGCGAACAATACTGCCGTTACTGATGTTATCCATTAGCACAACAGCATCGCGAATAAGCTGCGAGCTTTTTAATGGACGAATATTGATTTCCGCTGAATCAAGGTTTTGCAACACAGTTGGTGTGCTTTCATCAAGTTCAGGCAAAGCTATGGGTTCAGGCTCCGGTTCCTGAGGTTCAGGAGCCGCTTCCGGCTCAGCTGGAATTGGCTTTAACTCCAGCTCTGGTTCCGGCTCTGCAGTTTCTTCGTCATAGCTTTCAACTTCGACTTCACTAGACTGCTGCTGATCCACCTCGACCGTCTCAGTTTGTGGTTTTTTGTCCTCAGAAGCGGGTAACCACCACCATACAATAGCGGCGATAACTGCCAACACAATTAAGCTAACGACAACCCAAGTCGTTTTACGACTGGCTTCTTCAGTTGCCGGTGATGTTTCAACCTGATCGTCACTCATTGTGCGCTCCTTTATTTTTGCTCAGCACGACAAAAAACCAATTGCTTATCGCTCGACATTGCTTCATTAAAGCGATAACCACTTGCATCAAACTCTTTAAGATCAGACACAGATTTTGGCTTTTGGTTCACGATGAATCGCGCCATAAGCCCCCGCGCCTTCTTCGCATAAAAGCTGATAACTTTATACTGGCCGTTTTTCTCGTCTTTAAATACCGGCGTGATAATATCCGCATTAAGCGCTTTTGGCTTAACGGCAGAAAAGTACTCATTTGACGCCAGGTTCACCAACGTCGAGCTCCCCAGCCTGGCCAAGTCGTCATTCAGCAGCTCAGTAATGGTATCGCCCCAGTATTCATATAGGTTTTTACCCTTTGGATTGTCCAATTTAGTTCCCATCTCCAGCCGATAAGGCTGCATAAGGTCCAACGGACGCAAGACACCATAAAGGCCAGAAAGAATTCGCAGCTGTTGCTGTGCCGTATTAATGGCTTCCGAATTCAAACTGGCAGCATCTAATCCAGTATAGACATCACCGTTAAACGCGAACATTGCCGGACGTGCATTTTCTTCATTAAAAGGCCGTTGCCATTGCTCAAACCGCGCGGCATTAAGCCCGGCCAGCTTGTCGCTAATTTTCATTAACGAACCCAATTGCTGAGGGCTCAACTGCCGGCACACCTTCACCAACTCTTCGGCGTTATCCAGCAATCGTGGCTGAGTTACATCGAGGCTCGGCAAGTTGCTTTCATAATCCAGGTTTTTTGCAGGTGAAACTACAGCCAACATGTCAAATGCACTCCGTTCAAGTTAAACAGTTATACCTATATTAAGGCAAAGGATCCTGATCCGCGCCTTCTTTTTCCACTTCCGTCGGCATTAAGTCTTCACGGCTTACGCCAAAGGCCAGAGCCACTGTACTGGCGATATAAATGGATGAATAAGTACCAATAACCACACCAAATAATAAAGCCGTAGCAAACCCGTGAATTAACGGTCCCCCAAGGAAGAACAAGGTTAATAACACCAATATGGTTGTTAACGAGGTAACCAATGTCCGGCTCAGTGTATCCGTTAGTGCGCGGTTGACCGTCTGTATAGGAGTCAGTTTAGCGTATTTACGGAAAGTCTCCCGAATTCGGTCACAGACAACAACGGTATCGTTAATGGAGTAACCGATAACCGCAAGTAATGCCGCCAATACCGTCAGGTCAAACTCAAGTCCCAGTATTGAAAACAAGCCCAGCGTCAGAATAACGTCATGCGCCAATGCTGCGACAGCACCTACTGCCAGACGCCACTCAAACCGCATCGCAATGTAGAGCAAAATACAAATAAGAGCGGTTAACATGGCCAGCCCACCCTGTTCGATGAACTCATCACCAACATTGGGGCCCACAAACTCTATACGGCGCATCTCAACGGTTTGCTCAAATTCACCGCGCAAAGAGTCAAGAATATCGGTGCCGAGCTGCTCGGCTTTCACGCCTTCACGCGGCTCCAGACGAATAAGGATATCTTCCTGGGTGCCGTAGTTCTGCACCACGGCATCACCGAAGCCTTTATTGTCTAACGCACTTCTCACCCGGCTTAAATCTGCTGGTTTTTCAAACCCCACCTCAAGTAATGTTCCGCCGGTAAAATCAAGCCCAAAATTGAGCTTATTAACCGATAAAGAAGCTATGGAAGCCACCACCAGTATAATACTGATAATGCCCATAATTCCGCGGAACCGCATGAAGGGAAGTCGTTCATTTGTCTTTATAATCTCTTGCATGGCTCCCCCTAGATAGGCAGTTTAGACAGCTTTTTGCCGCCCCAAACTGAGTTAACAATGGCTCGGGTTCCGACTATCGCAGTAAACATGGATGTGATAATCCCGATAGCAAGAGTGATGGCAAAGCCTTTAATAGGACCGTTACCAATAGCGAACAATATAAGCGCTGCAATTAACGTTGTGACGTTAGCATCGGCAATGGTCGACAAAGCGCTGTCGTAACCATGATGAATGGCCTGTTGCGGACTCCGCTTAGCTTTAATTTCTTCGCGTATACGCTCAAAAATAAGCACATTGGCGTCAACGGCCATACCGACGGTCAATACAATACCGGCCATACCTGGCAAGGTCAGTGTTGCGCCGGGTATCATCGACATAACACCGATGATAAGAATCAGGTTAGCTGCCAAAGCTGTGTTTGCCACCAAACCAAACTTCTTGTAGTACACAACCATAAAGGCCAGTACTAAAACAAAGCCCCAGAAAATAGCCTGTGTACCTGAATCAATGTTTTGCTGTCCCAGGCTTGGTCCTACGGTGCGTTCTTCAACAATCTGTATGGGGGCTATCAGCGCACCGGCGCGTAATAGCAGCGCCAGATTCTGTGCTTCGTTAGCGCCAACACCCGTAATACGGAAGCTACTGCCTAAACGAGACTGAATAGTGGCTACGTTAATAACTTCTGCGTTTTTGGTGAATTGCAGGTTACCTTCTTCATCACGCTCATCGGTGGCTTTATATTCGATAAAAACCGTTGCCATAGGCTGACCAACATGGTCTTTGGTTGCCATAGACATTTTATTGCCGCCGGCACCATCCAGCGTAATATTAACCTGAGGACGGTTGTACTCATCGTAACCAACGCCTGCGTTAACAATATGGTCGCCAGTCAGAATAACGTCTTCTTTCAGTAGCTGCTGTGGACCATCACGCATTGGCAACAACTCGCTTCCAAAAGGCACTCGGCCATTGACGGCGTCGCGTACGTCGTTTTCGGAGTCAACCATACGGAACTCCAGCGTTGCTGTAGCCCCTAAAATTTCTTTCGCCCGGGCGGTATCCTGCACCCCGGGAAGTTCAACAACAATGCGGTTAGAGCCCTGACGTTGAATAACCGGCTCTGCAACACCCAGCTCATTCACCCGGTTACGCATAATGGTGATGTTTTGCGACACCGCGTAATCTCGAGTTTCCGCAAGCTTCTGATCACTCATCTGCAACTGCAGCAGCCGGTTTTCTTCGTCTTCTACCAGGTTATAGCCCTGATACCTGCCGTCTAAGTAGCTTGCGGCCTCGGCATAGGCTTCGTCAGTACGCAGCTCAACTTCTACCGTAGTGTCGTCAACTCTAACGGCACTGTAACGAATACGCTCTTCACGCAACTCTGTGCGGATTGTGTCTTTCATACCATCGACAATTTTGCGGACAGCTTCGTCCATGTCGATTTCCATTAAGAAGTGCACACCGCCGCGCAAATCAAGCCCAAGCTTCATCGGCTGAGCACCAACACTTTTCAGCCACTCTGGTGTTGCGGGCGCTAAGTTCAAAGCAACAATGTAATTATCACCTAAGCTGTCCAGGATAGTTTCCCGGGCTTTTAGCTGCTCATCGTCGGAGTTTAAGCGGACCAGTAGCTGCTCTTCTTCCAGTGCGATACTTTTTGCTTGTATGCCAACGTTTTCCAGACTGCTTTTTACGCGATCCATAGTGCTGGTATCAATGGTCGCATTTCGGTTTGCGGAAACTTGAACTGCCGGGTCTTCACCGTAAATATTTGGCAGCGCATAAAGCGCTGCCACTAAAACGATAAAAATAACCAGCAGGTTTTTCCACAACGGGTATTTATTTAACACGTCGTGCCCCTGTTTCTAATGTCAGAGATTAGAGAGACTTCATTGTTCCTTTAGGAAGAACGGAAGTCACAGAACCTTTCTGGATGGTTACTTCTAGCTCGTCAGTCAAAGCAATAACAAGAAAGTCTTTATCGTCGCTTACTTTGGTAATTTTACCGACTAAACCGCCTTGAGTAAGTACTTCATCACCCTTGCTCAATGCACCCATCAATTCTTTATGCTGCTTAACACGCTTAGCTTGCGGACGGTAAATCATGAAGTAGAAAATCAAAGCAAACATTACCAGCATGAAAATTAATTCCATGCCACCGCCACTTTGGCCACCTGCGTCTTGCGCGTAAGCTGAGCTAATAAAAAAGTCCATAAAGTTCCCTCAGTTAATTTAAATTTATTATTAATTTTTGAACAACCATCTCACGATATGGGGACAGCTATTGCAAAATACAATTCAATTTATCTAAACCCGTTATACTATCAGAAAGTTTAACGCCGCTCAGTATTATCAAATATCATATCCCAAACTTTTCAGCCTGCGCCTCAAACCAATTTGTGATACTTGTAAATCCCACATCATTTTTTCAGTGTCAGAACGGTTTTTCTCGTAGCTTTGCTTAATCTCTTCTTCGGATAAGTCCTGTGCGGTTCGCACACCTTCAAAACGTTGAATTAACTGATAAACAGACGCTCGGGAAATACCGAGTTTTTTCGCTGTAGCCTGCAGCTCAAAGCGACAACTTTCCAGCGTTTCTAATAACTCATTGCGGCTCACACTGTTTGGTCGCCGTTGAACATGTGTTTCTTCTTCCCAATGACCATTTACCGAAGTGGGCCTAAGCATAGAGAGTAGTTGCGGATCCAAATGCAATTGCTCCTGATCGCGGCTATCAATAACCACCTGTCGAGCAACATTTCGCAACTGCCGCACATTGCCAGGCCAATGAAATGTCATTAGCTGGCTCATTAGTTCACCGGAAATTTTCGCATCGTACGCGCGGTTACCATAAAGCTTTTGCCATTGTTCCCGAACAAAATAATCGAACAACAAGCCAATGTCTTCACGCCTTTCCGTTAAAGGCGGAATAAACAACTGATAAGCGGATAGCTTTTCAATGAGCATCGATAACGTCGAGTTTTCTTCAATGTCGCCAGGGTCTTTATGGCTGGTAAGCATAATACGACAGTTGATAGGCTGCGTATCCTCGGTGCCGACAGGGACAACTGAGCCACTTTGCAGAACAGTGTGCAATAAGCGATGCACATTCACCGAAGCGTCTTCGATATCTTCAAGTACAATAGTTCCACCGTTTGCTTGCTCAAAATAGCCAAGCTGACGGTTTCCGTCGCGTTCGCTCCCAAACAGTTCAGCTTCGGCGACTGCGTCATGAATTGCAGCGAGGTTCACGCTGATGAACGGCTTGTCGCGCCTTTCACTGGCCTGATGAATGGCATAAGCCGCCTGCTGTTTTCCTACTCCGGCCGCACCTCTAATCATAACCGGCAGACTCATACTGGCCAGTTGCTCTACACGTTGTCTGATAGCCCGAATATCGGAACTGATACCAAAAAGTACATCGTTATCATCAACCGCAGAGTCATGCAGCGGCAGAAGCTTCAACAATAAAACGATTCTATGGTTTAAACCAATAACCACGCCATTATCCAGCTCTCTTTCGTGCAGCACATACTCGTCCTGAACGCCCCGGCCAACAACGGTTACCGTCGTTTTGGTGCTATGTGCCCGAAGCTTTATGCGCCCATCGGGTTCACTTTGAAAAATAATGGGTGAACGACTAATAAATTCATCAAGCAAGGCTCTACCGGCATTGCCATTTTTAGCGAATTCGGGTTTTACCCGGCTTAAATAATCATTGCCCTCATTGTGCAAATCAATTAATGCGGCACGTTCGCCTATCCGTGATCTATCCGGGTGCGTTGCAATAACTAACATGGGAACTCGTTGATAACTGTCAACGAGTTCGTCAACCGCGTGTTTTGTCGTGTACTGAGTTGCACTCATTCTCGCTAATCCTTAGCCCAACAGCCTTTCTGACGTTGGTGCCATGATAAAATTATGAATAGCAAATAGCCACTAAATTTGTGCTGGGAATCAATAAAGGTTAATGACAAACTAAGTTATACCATTGCTACTTTCTGATTACTCATGGAATTGATATTTTACTGGACAGATCATGCTGGTGTCGCGGTTTTTGCGATAGCTGGTACGTTATTAGCGTTTCGTAAGAAAATGGATGGTTTTGGCGTACTGGTTTTAGCATCAGCAACGGCTATTGGCGGCGGAACGACTCGCGATCTTATACTGGGTTTACCGGTTTTCTGGACTTACGATCCCAACTACCTTTACACCATTATTATTGCGGCGTTACTCACTATAGTCTGGCTGCGCTTTAAAGCCTATATTCCCATGACAACATTAATGGTTGCCGATGCCATTGGACTTGCCTTTTTTGCAACAATGGGCGCGGAGAAAACCTTATCAGCGGGCTTTTCACCTTTTATCGCTATTATTATGGGAACCATATCGGCCTGTTTTGGTGGCATGCTCCGTGACGTTCTTGCCCGTGACATTCCCATGGTTTTAAAAAGTGAGTTGTACGCAACGACTTGCATCGCAGGGGCTACGGTTTATGTTCTGCTGGTTCCTTACCAACCTTTGATTGCATTAGCTGCTGGTATGACATCAACGCTGCTGATTCGCTTAGGGGCAATTAAGTTTAACTGGTCGCTGACTGTTTTCCGTGATCAACAGGATCACCATTAGCCATGCTAAGCATCGAAGTCACCGTTTTTGCAGCAATTGCTTACTTAACCATTCTATTCAGCATTGCTTATCGCGGTGACCGGGCAGCGTCCAACCGGGTAAAGCCTTATCGCTACTCCCTGGCTCAGGGTGTGCACTGCACGTCATGGGCGTTTTTCGGCACCATTACTCAGTCTGCCTACTATGGCTGGGCCTTCGCGCCAACTTACGCCGGTGCAATTGTTGTTTTTATCGTGCTTCATGGCTTACAACTTAAGCTACTCAATTATTGTAAACACCAGAACATTACGTCCATTGCTGATCTCATCGGCACACGCTACGGCAAGTCGCCCTTATTAGCCGGAATTGTCGCCATTACCGCTTTTATCGCCGTCGTGCCATACATATCACTGCAATTACGTGCGGTCACATCAAGTTTTGCGGCTGTCACCGGGTTTGATAATAACCCGTCGTGGCTATTCGACCTTTCCTTCCTGGTAGCTTTAACCATGATTGGGTTCGGTTTCCTTTTTGGTACACGCCGCCTTAGTTTGGCCGAACAGCATTCCGGTTTAATGGATGCCATTGCTTTCGAGTCTTTAGTAAAGCTTGGTGCTTTTATCATTGTGGGGCTATTTGCCAGTTATACCGTGTTCGACGGTTTAGCCGACCTTTTCCAAACCAGTTTTCAGTCAGCGCACACTCAGGAAGTTCTGGCCGGGCGTGAGCATGGCGGCTATGTGTTTGCGGTACATATGCTGTTAGGCGGGCTATCCATGTTTTGTCTGCCTCGCCAGTTTCATGTGGGCTATGTGGAAAATACCCATCCCGATGAATTGAAAACGGCACGCTGGGCTTTTCCGCTATACCTGTTCGCTATTAATTTTTTCATACTGCCGCTGGCATTAAGCGCATTACACCTTGCACCGGAACAAGCGGGGCAGGATACCTTTCTGCTTGCCATTCCGCTTATGATGGACAGGCCGGATATTACCCTTATTGCCTTTATTGGCGGTTTGTCAGCAGCTACCAGCATGGTCATTATTGCGTTACTGGCGTTGAGCATCATGGTCTCAAACGACGTGGTTATGCCCGTCTGGTTGCGCATGACCCGGCAAAAACTCAGGCAGTTTAGCTTTACGCCCAAGCGAATTTTGTCCATTCGGCGCATGACAATGGTCGTGGTCATGTTTATGGCCTATCTGTACTATCAAGCCACCATTGAGTCGATGCCATTGGTAAACTCCGGGTTACTCTCACTGGCCTTACTGGCTCAGTTGGCTCCCGCTATTTTAGCGACGGTTGTGTGGCGAAATGCGACTCAAACCGGGGTGCTGGCCGGACTCGCTGTCGGTACGATTCTCTGGCTGGTACTTTTACTCATTCCTTCCATCGGCCGTCAACCTCTGGTTACCGATATTGATATCGCCAATGGCGTACTCATTAGCCTGGGAGCCAACCTGGCCTGCTTTTGGTTATTCTCGGTAATTAGCAGAAACGTTCAGACGGAACTGCCCCATATTGATAACAGTGACAGTTATACACAACAGCCAAGTCTCACCTGGGCCCGGCTGCGTTCACTTTTATCGCGGTTTTACGATGACCAGCAATTAGCGGCTATTCAACAGCGGCTGAGGATGGATCTGTTAACCCCGGAAGGCCAGGCAATGGTTCCGGCTCCTATGCTGGTTCGTATCGAGCGCGAGTTGTCAGCGGTAATAGGCACTTCAGCCAGCCGGCTTCTGCTGGATACCGTTTCGGAGCAGCAGGAATTCCCGGTTTCCCGGGTAGTTGACTGGGCGACCGAAGCGTCACGCCTTTATCAGTTTAACCGGGAGCTTTTACAGGCTTCCGTCGAAAATATTCCGCAGGGCATTAGTGTGGTCGACCAAAAACTGAGACTGGTAGCCTGGAACCGTCGTTATCTGGAGATATTTGCTTACCCGGACGGATTAGTCCGCTCAGGAATGCCTGTTGAAGAACTGCTGCGTTACAACGCCAGTCGCGGTCTGTTAAGTACCTCCGAAAACGGAGACGTCGAAAGTGAAATTCAAAAACGTCTGAGTTACTTACGTGCTGGTAGTGCCTATCGTTACCAGCGCCAGCAGGGCTCATTAACAATAGAGCTTCAGGGAAACCCAATGCCGGGCGGAGGCTTTGTTACAACCTACAGTGATATTACTGAGCGTATCGAAGCCCAAAAACAGCTACAAAAAGTTAATCAGGAGCTGGAGCAACGCGTTGACGAGCGAACACAGCAGTTATTATCCGCCAAACAGGCGGAAGAAAGAGCTCATGAAAGTAAGTCCCGATTTTTTGCAGCGGTAAGCCACGACTTAATGCAGCCTTTTAATGCCGCCAGCTTGTTTTGTGAAATGCTGCAGTCTCGACTACCACAGGACTACCTGCCACTAGCCTCAAATATTCAACGGTCTTTAGAACACGCCGAAGAGTTGCTTACCATGCTGCTCGATATGACTAAACTGGATGCAGGAAACCTGCAACCCGACTACCAGTGCTTTTCTATTGATCAGGCGCTACAACCTCTCGTTGAACGTTATCAAATGATGGCGAAAGAAAAGCAATTGCAACTGAACTACCACAAAAGCTCTGGCTTGGTAAAAACGGATAGAAAACTACTGACCCGCATTGTGCAGAACCTGCTGTCTAACGCCTTACGTTATACCGAGCAAGGCCGTATTGTGTTGGGCTTTCGCCGTCGCAAAGATAAACTCACCATCTGCATTGTTGATACAGGCGCGGGCATTCCTGAGCATAAACAACAAGAGATATTCCGCGAGTTTCATCAGCTGCAATCCAGTGGCGACAACCCGGGACTTGGGCTTGGTCTTTCTATCGTTGAACGTATGTGCCGACTGCTGAAAATTGAGTTAAGTCTGTCTTCAACGCCCGGACAAGGCACAGCTTTTAGCCTAACCCTGCCTGTTGTAGGATGGGAGAAAGAAGCTCAACCTATGGTTATTCAAAACTATTCCGTTGATGAGAAGTTATTACAGGGTATGAAGGTACTGGTTATTGATAATGACCCACAGGTTCTGGTTGCTACTGCGGGTCTTCTAACTGACTGGGGCGCACAAACCTTCACGGCGGCCGATATCAAACAAGCTAAAATGCAACCACCCTGTGAACTGATTCTGGCCGATTATCATCTCGACGACGGTCATACCGGAATTGAACTTGTTTGGGCTATGCGAAAAGCCTGGAGTGCTGATACCCCGGCGATTATCAATTCAGCTGACCCCGATGAACAACTCAGAGAGCAAGCGTTAGAAGCCAACGCTTACTTTATTCCAAAACCTCTAAAAAGTGGGGCTTTAAAGCGTTTACTCAAGCGTATCCGACGTGTCTAGCATTTCTCGGAACATAATGCCGGCCTGGGTGCGGTTTACACAGTTTAATTTGCGCAAAATTGCGGAAGCGTGTTGTTTAATCGTGGTTTCCTGCACGCCCAGTTCATAGGCTATTTGCTTGTTCAGCAAACCGTCGGCAATGCACTGTAAAACCTTAAATTGCTGCGGTGTTAGCTGCTCAAGCTTATTAGCAAATTCACTCATCTCTTCGTCAGGCTCTGCTAAATTCATGCTTAACATCGACTCCGGTAGCCAGTTATCGCCCGACAACACTGTTGTTACAGCCGTCTGCCATTCGGGTAAAGGAACAGATTTTGGAATATAGCCACTGGCACCCAGCGCCATTGCCTGGCGTATAACACGAGTGTCTTCATTTGCAGAAACAATAACGACCAGAATATCCGGAAATTGGCTGCGTAAAACAGACAGTCCGGTTAAGCCCCGATTACCCGGCATTGAGAGATCAAGAAACACCAGTTCAATTTGAGGAAACTGCTTTAACTGCTGTTCTAACTGAGAAAAACTTGAAGCTTCAATAATGTCGCTATCTAAACTATCACTTAATGCCTGCTTCATTGCCGCCCGAAAAAGCGGATGATCATCAGCAATAATTGCTCTGGCCATAGTTCCTGCTGAATTCAACTGTGAGTTAATGACCATGCTAGCGACTTAAAAGAAAAAAGCCAGCGTTACCGCTTTATGCAGCAACGCCGGCCGGGGGGGTTAAAAACGATAACCGACAGACAAAGATACGGTCCGCGGATCACCGTAGTAGCCAGTCACAATATTTTCGCCAAAGGTTGAGCCAAAGTTGTAGCCCGATACGCGATATTCCTCATCAAATACGTTCTTGGCATGCAAACCGACCGTCCACTGACTTGAGTTTGAGTACCAAACAACACTGGTATTAGTCAGACTATAAGCCTCTTCATCTAATGGTGATGGGACTTCAAAAATCTGTGTGTCATCGCGATAAGAGACATTCGTTGACCAAACCAAAGAGCCACTTTCAAGTGCAAACTCTTTTGTGAAACCAAGGTTGGCAGTCACTTTCGGTGTATTCTGGAAAGACCACAAATCAGACACGTCTTCAACTTGTTGCGTTTCCGGATTAAAGAACGCTACTGAATCGAATTCCGCATCGATATACCCGAGTGAGCCGTTGAAGTTTAATGTTGGAGTAGCCGCAAAAGTGGACTCAATCTCAAACCCTTGAACGGTTGAATCGGCTGCGTTCAGAACTTGAGAGGCAACACCTCCGCCTTCGATAGCCCGTTGCACAGTGACCTGCATATCCTGGTAATCAGAGAAGAAAGCGGCAGCATTTAAACGCATACGTCCGTCAAGCATTTCGCTCTTCACACCAAATTCAACGGTATCAACCGTTTCTGGGTCATAAGGGTTTGAAGCGTCAGGGTTCAACGACACGTCCGCTCGCATATCGACACCGCCCGACTTGAAACCATTGCTATAGCTTGCATAAAGCATAACCGCGGGGTCGACTTGATAACTGACACTTGCGTGAGGACTGAACTTGCTCCAGTCAGCCTGAGTCGTAAAGTCTGAATTAATTACAATAGGGTCCGCCGAGTAATCGCCGCGGTCCAGGAATTTGATGCCAGCATAAGTGTATCGAAATACATCGGCACTCTTATCATCACGTGTATAACGCCCGCCTAAAGTCACTGACCACTGATCATCCAACTGATAAGTTGCCTGACCAAACAACGCCTCACTTGACGTATCAACACAACCGCCGGTATCGATAGAAAGTCCCAGTAAACCTAAGACAGTCCCGAACTCACCACAGGCTTCACCTTCATAAAAGTACAAACCACCCACGAAATCTAAACGGTCATCACGATACATGAACTGAAATTCTTGTGTCGTCTGTTCATCTTCATAGACCGCAGGCACCAGTAATACAGGGTTTACTGTGGAATCAAAGTCGATATTCGTGTTTGTGGAACCTTCCCGGTATGCGGTAATCGACTTAAACATCCAGTCGTTATTAATTGCCCAGTCAACCGTCATTGAGTAACCTTCGTTCTCAACTTCGTTCCAGGTAGGCATGGCTGTATAAGCGTCGTAAACATCGGTTAAACGAGGTTCATCACTCAACAGAGACTCTTGTTCCCGGTGACCACCACGTGCGTTTGAGTCGTCTTTTGTCCAGTCAGCCGCAAATTTAACGTTGAGGTCTTTATTGACGAGCCATTTGGCGTTGAAGCGCCCCGTCATTAATTCTTTGTTGTAGTTTTCATCGCCCGTGTTAACGAACTCACCGAAGCCATCCCGGTTTAATGTCGCAAAGGCTCCCCCAACATAGAAGTTGTCGGCTAAAGCGGTCTGTCCCGATACTTTTAAGTCTCGCTGGTTATAAGTTCCAACAGTGCCTTTAACTTCAAATTCGTCATAACCTGTTAGTTCGCGAGTCACATATTTCATCGCGCCGCCAATGGTGTTCTTACCATATAACGTTCCCTGAGGACCACGAAGGACTTCGACACGCTGAACATCTAATACTTCTAAAACCGCCCCTTGAGGTCTTGCAACGTAAACGTCGTCAATATAGATACCAACGCCTGGCTCAAAGCCCCATAGCGGATCCTGCTGACCAACGCCCCGAATGTAGGCCGTTAATGTTGAATTAGTACCGCGGCTGACCTGGAAGGTTGTATTCGGCATTTTGTACTGCAACTCGGTGATGTCCTCGATACCATCTCGTTCCAGTTCACCTTCACCGAAAGCCGAAACTGCAACGGGTACTTCTTGTAAACTCTCGTTTGTCCGGCGCGCGGTCACTTCAATTCGTTCAAGCTTGCCGTCTTCAGCCTCGGTATTCTCATTTTGCTGAGCCAAAGCCATAGGACTGCTAAGCAGAGTGGTTACCGCTGCTGCAATCAGTGATTTCTGAAATTTGGGTTGTTTCATTGTTGTTCCCCTGACAGATAATGTCGTTTGTAATTGTTATTTCCGTTTACAGCTATTTAACGGTTCAGAGTCATGGTTGCTTACTAAACTAGCGCAAATTGTTAAGATTGTGATCTGTACCATAGTACTATAGGGGCAAATCCCTTTATCACGCACAATACATCCATGCAGCGATTCAGAGCATGGTCCGTTTTCTTTTTCGTTGCGAGGTAACTCATGTTAAGTATGATTGGTCTGATCGGCGGCCTTGTGTTGCTCATCATACTCACTTTAAGAGGGATGAACCTGTTTATCAGTGCCCCTCTTTGCGCCGTGGTCGTGGCTTTATGTAGCGGCGTGCCATTACTCACGGGTGACGTGAACTTTGTCAGTGCCTATATGGACGGCTTTGCCAGCTTTGTGGCGGCCTGGTTTTTTATGTTCTTACTGGGCTCTATGTTCGGTAAGTTTATGGAAGACACCGGTGCTGCTGACAGTGTTGCGCGCTGGATAATCAACAAGTTAGGCCGAAAACAGGCAGTTCTCGCTGTTGTCCTGGCCTGCGCAATTCTGACCTACGGCGGCGTCAGCGTCTTCGTTGTGGCGTTCTCAGTTTACCCAATGGCGCTCAGTTTGTTTAAAGACGCGAACTTACCTCGTCGCTTTATTCCTGCTGCGTTAGCCTTTGGCTCTGTGACTTTTACCATGACCTCGGCAGGTTCACCGGAAATTCAAAACTGGATACCGGTTAAATACTTAGGCACTTCGCCCTATGCCGCCTGGGAAGTGAGCCTGGTCGTTGCAGTGTTAATGGCATCCTTCGGTTACTGGTGGCTCAAAAAAATCATTAATCGTGCCGTCGCAAACGGCGAGCAATTTGAAGCACGTGAAGGAGACCCAATACTTTTAGAACGAGAACTACCGTCTCCTATAAGTGGATTGATTCCACTACTGGTTGTGCTTGGACTGTCCTTTACCTTTCACGATACCTTGCAGCAAAACGCTTTAATTGTTGCTTTGCTGGGCGGTGTTATTGCCATTGCGGTCATTAACTTCAAACATTTTCATAATCCACAAACCGCCATTCATGAAGCCACAACCGGTGCTTTGGTGGCTATAGGCAACACCGCGGCAGTGGTTGGATTTGGCAGTATCGCCAAGATTACTCCAGCCTTTGATACAGCGGTAAATGCTATGACCAGTTTGCCGGGTAATGAATTAGTCGGCGCGGCCGTTGCTGTAAGCGTTATCGCGGGTTTAACCGGTTCGGCTTCTGGTGGTCAGGCAATCGCCTTACCTGAAGTAGGACCGCACTATATGGCTGCCGGCGTTAACCCGGAGCAATTGCACCGTATTGTCTCAATCTCCTCCGGTGCACTGGATTCCCTGCCGCACAATGGCTATGTGGTTACCACTATTCGCGCTATTTGTAACGAGAAGCACAGTGCCGCTTACTGGGCTGTTGCTGCCGTGACCGTTGCTGTGCCGTTAATGGGCTTAGCCGTGGCCATTGGCTTATTCATGTTGTAACCCAGCAGTAAGGGAAGGTAACCATGTTAGGAAATATGATGAAACGGCCACTGCAAATTATCGATTTACTGAAATTTGCAGCGAGTCGCCACCCTCGACAGGAGATTGTCACCCGACGGCTGGAGGGTGACATTCACCGGTATTGCTATGCCGAATGCTGGCAACGAAGCGGACAATTAGCCCACGCATTGAAAAAGCTGGGGGTACAACCCGGCGAGCGCGTAGCCAGTCTGGCCTGGAACACGTATCGTCACATGGAGCTGTACTATGCGGTAAGCGGCAGCGGCGCTGTTATGCATACGGTAAACCCCCGCCTGTTTGGCGAACAGATAGCCTGGATCCTAAACCATGCTGAAAGCGGTTGGGTCTTTGTCGACCTTAGTTTTGTCGAGCTATTGGAGTCCATTGAAGACGAACTGCCCGGGGTAAAAGGCTTTGTAGTGATGACCGACCAAAACCACATGCCGAATACCAAGCTTAAGAATGTGCTTTGTTATGAAGAACTTCTGGAATCAGAACCTAAAGACTATGACTGGCCAGACGTTGATGAAAACAGCGCGGCGCTGCTTTGTTATACCTCGGGCACGACAGGCAACCCCAAAGGCGTACTGGCCTCACACCGCGCTATGGTGCTACACGCCCAGGCAACCGTCAGTGCCGACATGCTCGACCTACGCAGCGATACCGTACTCATGCCCATGGTCACTATGTATCACGTAGCGGCCTGGGGCGCGCCTTACGCCGGCCCTTTATCCGGTTGTAAGTTGGTGTTCACTGGTGACGGTACATCGGGCGAGGCAATGGCGGACATGATTCGCAACGAACACGTCACTGTTGGCTTAGGCGTACCGACCATTTGGCTCACTTTGCACAATTATTTGAATGAAAATAAGCTGGACATCCCATCGCTGCAACGCGTTTGCGTAGGAGGGGCTGCTTCCCCTATGGGGCTGGTTAAAACTTACGACCAAGAGTACGACGTTTACTGGCAGCCTATTTGGGGTATGACAGAAACAGGGCCGCTGGTGCATTCGGTGCCGCCACAGGCAGACATTATTAGCCGGCCTAAAGACGAGCAATACCAACTGCAGACAACGGCTGGCCGCCCGGTTTTTGGCATAGAACACCGCATTGTTGACGCTGACGATAATCCTCTGCCTAACGATGGCGAAACCCGGGGCGAATTGCAGGTTCGCGGACACTGGATTGCTTCGCAGTATTTTCGTAATGACGACTTAAGTAGCTTCCCTGATGGATGGCTGGCTACGGGTGACATTGCCGTTATTGACCCTGAAGGCTTCATGAAAGTCGTTGACCGCAAAAAAGATGTGATTAAAAGCGGTGGCGAATGGATAAGCTCTCTGGATATCGAAAACATTGTCAGCCAGCACGAGGCGGTTAACGAGTCCTGTGTCATTGGTGTTAAACATCCGAAATGGGACGAGCGCCCGCTATTGCTGGTGGTACTGAATAAAGGTCACCAGCTGTCAAAACAAGACATTAAAGACTTTTTAACCGGCAAAATTGCCCGTTGGTGGATGCCTGACGACGTGGTTTTTGTCGATGAATTGCCCCATACCGGCACCGGTAAGCTGGTTAAAAATAAATTGCGCGAGCAGTACCAAAATTACTTACAGGAGAATGTGTCATGACACGATTATGGACAACGGTTATTAGCATTGCGGTATTGCTGATCAGCTTACCGTTAGCAGCCGAGCAATGGGTCGAGAAAAAGACCTTTAGTATGGACAGTTATACCACCCACGGCGGTGAAACCATTAAAGACGTAAAAGTGGGCTGGGAGTCCTACGGGACACTTAATGAAGCAAAAGATAATGTCGTGCTTATTACCCACTTTTTCTCCGGCAACAGTCACGCCGCTGGCAAGTACAGTGAAGATGACCAACAGGCTGGCTACTGGGATTCTATTATCGGCCCAGGCAAAGCCATTGATACCGACAAGTACTATGTTATTAGCGTTGATTCGTTAGTCAACGCTTACCCTAACCTCCCTACTGTCATTACTACCGGTCCTGCCAGCATTAATCCGGATACCGGAAAGCCCTACGGTTTAGACTTTCCGGTGGTGACCATACGCGACTTTGTGAATGTGCAAAAAGCCCTACTGGAAGAATTAGGCGTTAAAAAACTGCACGCAGTGGTTGGCGCTTCTATGGGTTCATTGCAGGCCATTGAATGGGCAGCGGCTTACCCGGACTGGGTTGAGCGTATGGTCTCTGTTATTGGTGCCGGCTCGTTAGACGCCTGGACCATAATGGGTCTGGAGCAGTGGGCACAAGCCATTAAGCTGGACCCTAACTGGAACGGTGGTGACTACTACGACGGCGACGCGCCTTTAGATGGTGTCACTATGGCACAAGCCATGATCACCCATGGTGCGATGCATCCGGAATACATTAATCAGGCCGTACCGAAACAGGAAACCCTGCCTGAAAAGGGCCTTGAGTCCGTGACTAATGAACTGCCGGCCGTAGAATGGTTATACGGTGCCAGCCGTGCGCGTGCACCACTGGCAGATGCGAACCATATTCTTTACCTGGTGCGTGCAAACCAGCTGTTTGTTGCCGGTCATCAGGATACTTTAAAAGATGGATTAAAAAACATTTCCGCAAAAACCTTGTTTTTGCCATCCAGTAACGACCTGCTGTTAATGCCGTACATGGCAGAAAACACGGCTGATCAACTTAGAGATATGGGTAAAAAGGTTCAGTACGAAGAAATTAATGGTCCCTGGGGACACTTAAACGGACTGTTTTCTATTCAACAAAAAGCAGAGTTACTCAGCGAATTTTTAACCACTGAGTAACTCTGCTTAGGCTTAAGAGTCGCCGAAAATGCGGCCCTTAAGCTTATCTTTCAGGCTGTCTTCAATTTTTGCCTTAAGTAACTCTTCGAGCTGCTCACTCTTATCGCCTGATTCGTTATCCCACTGAGTCAGGTTTTCCAGCAAACCTTGCTGACCGCCCAATTGGTCAGAGACTTTTGCGGTCAAATCGGCCTTAATTTCCGCCAGTTTCTCATCGGCCTCACCCATTACACTTTGTGTCAGTAAGTCACCTAACTGGTTATCCAGGTCCGACTCAAAACTCAGCGAAGGGCTTTGAATGTCACCTCCAATATTGGTGGTGATATCCAGCCGTTGCAGCTGTTTCAAAGCACCGGCAATAGCTGATGTCAGTTTGCTACTGCCCTCGGCTTCCAGGTCAAGGTTCAACATCCGGACCATGGCTTTGCCATCAAGCTTATTCTCACGAACCAGTACCGTACCGTCGCTGTCCAGCAACGAAGACAAAACACGAGCACTCAGCTCACTGCTGTCACTAAGACCCAGGTTTTGTAATTGAGCGCCTTTCAACTGCCATTGCTGCCTTGCGTCTATGCCCAAGTCGGTCAACGACATCTCACCATTAAGGTTAAATGCGCTCCACAAATCGCTGTTGTCTGCTCTGGCCTGGTAGGTTGTGGGTTGTCCCAGTAAATTGTGCTGATGCGTTATGTTCTGCCAGTCGACATCAATAACGGTACCGCCCACCATAAATTCTGTACGAGCTTTTTTAATTAAAAACTCAGGCGGAGCGTTGTCATCAGCGAAGGAGATTCTCTGGCCTTCACCGCGAACCGGTTCTACTGTCGCTGAGTTATCGGAGCGCGCCAGCATAGGGCCCAGCTGCTCATACGCCAGAAGTACATACTTACTCCACTCGCGGGCCTTATCTCCCAAAAGCAAACCAGTCACGTTCTGTAAGCCACTGCCGTCCATACTGAAAAAGGATTTAATGCGGTCAATATCATTACCAGGCGCATTTTTTAACTCACTAATTTGCTGTTGCACCACGTCTTTCGCTTGTTTGACTTCATCACGAAAGTTACTCACCGCTTCTTTATCGGCTCTTATCGACTCTTTCAACTCGTCTAAAGCCTTTTTCCTGGCGGCAATATCACCCAGACCTTCTACTTTACCTTCGGTTATTTGCTTAATTTTTTGCTCATATTCCTTTATTTTTTCCTCACTGGGCAGTGCTTCCTGCGCAGCTTTTACTTCCTGTTCTTGTTGTTCATAAGCCGTTTTGGCTTCTTCAATGACTTTTTCGGTACGCAAATCAACCTGACTGACAATCTCATCCACAGAAGGCAGCGACATGGTCAGCTTATCCCAGGATTGGTTCGCCCACCCCTGCATATCTTCTTTGTCCGGTAATACGTAAACCTCACCTTCGCTCTCTCTGGGTTGATTGACACGTATACCTGTCATAGTAAGCTGTTCAATTAAGGTTCTGCCAAGTACCAGCTCGGTTGGACTGATGTCAGCAGAGGCTTCACCAATTTGTACCCGGTTATTCTGAGGGGCGTTAGGGTCAGTCACCTGAACTCCGGCTACCGTTAAAGACAATGGAACCCAGCGATGCTCTACTCGCTCAATATTCACTTCAGCACCGTTTAACCGACCCATAGTATGTTCCAGGGTCACTTTTATAATGGTGTTCAGAAAGAGCCAGGAAATAGAGACTAATAACAGCACAAATCCGGCAAATACGGCCAGTCCCGGCCAGCGAATGATGCTACGTTTCATGCTCACCCCCTTAAGTCCGTATAAATTTGCCAGAAACGGCTGCCACGAATGACCTGTACAACACGAAGTTTCATTATTTTCGCCTGAATGCGTTTGCGGTAATTGGCAATAACCCAGTAGCTTATGGCTGCCACTATTGGCGCAGCGATAAGAGCGATAACAAAGCTACCCATGGTAATAGTGTGGTTAAACATGGAGAGACGACCTAACGCAGTAGCGTACATAGCTTCGTAAATTCCCTGCCAACTTGAAGCTTCTAACAAGCTCAGCCCTAAGCTGTGAAACCAGGGATCAAGCAGATAGGCGATACCCGAGAACACACCAAAAGATACGATAAATAAACTGAGGTTAACGCGGAAGATCAAGGCCGCCAGAATTATAATTAAGTTATGGATCCGCCATAGCGGCGTTATCCCGATGAACATTCCTAGTACGACAGCTAAGGCCAGGGCCCACGCGCTAGTTTCAGAATTCAAAGCCTTTAACAACTTTGCCAGAATTGTCAGCATTCACCTGACTCCTTTGAAAAAGATAAAACAGCAAATCTGCTTGTTATCCGTTGTCTTTCTAATATAGTGTGAGTTGCATTTATTACGCAAATAATAAGCAAATAACTTACACCTCTTTTAGCGACTTTCGAGTACTTTACGACATGCAGCAACACGTTCACCTTATCATAGATAATGCCGCCGACTGGCAGCCTTATTACCCAAGTCAAAGCTTACTCACCGCAAGTGAATACTTACAATCAGCGCATTTGCAAAGTCGTTATCACGTCTTAAATTTGTGCAATGACCTATCTTACTTATCCACCGGCTATTACGTCAGCCTGCTCGCAGAAGCCCGAGGGCAAAGAGTCATGCCTTCTGTCGCTACCATTAACGACCTGACTAACTTCTCTCATTATCAGTTACTGATTAATACCGCTGACCGATCACTCACAAAGTATTTGCAGAACTATGATCAGAAGTCGCTATCCTTATTAATTTGCTTTGGCTTGTGCGAACAGCCAGAACTGGCGTCTTTTGCCCGGCAAATTTTTGAGCGCTATCCGTGTCCTATCTTAAAAGTTGAGCTGGAATTTAGTGGCCGCTGGCACATCAACAAGCTCACCTCCGGCGCGCTTAATGAGCTGAGTGACGAGCAACAAAGTTTTTTTGGTAACTCACTGGACCATTTCAGTAAACGAGTGTGGCGAAAGGCACGTACACGTAAAGAGTACCGTTTTGATTTAGCCATTCTTTATAACCCGGACGAGGCCATTCCGACCAGCGACAAAAAGGCACTGGCACAGTTTATTAAGGCCGCAAAAGAAGCGGATATTGAAGCTGAGCTGATTACGGCGAACGACTTTAACCGTTTACTGGAGTTTGATGCGCTTTTCATACGGGAAACGACCCGTATTAACCACTACACCTACCACTTTGCTAAAAAAGCGGAGGCTAATGGCATGGTGGTTATTGACCACCCCGACTCTATTGTTAAGTGTGCCAATAAGGTGTTCTTAACTGAACTGTTGGATAAGCATAAAGTTGCAACGCCGAAAACAGAACTGCTGCTGAGCCAGTCAGAAATTGATTACCAAGCCATAGGCGAGCGCCTGGGTTATCCGGTTGTGCTGAAAATCCCTGACGGTTCATTTTCTATCGGTGTGGAAAAAGCAGAAAGCCTTGAGCAATTTAAACAAGTGGCAGCGGAGCTTTTCAAACAATCCACTATTTTGCTGGCACAAGAGTTTATGAAAACCGAATACGACTGGCGTATCGGTGTGCTGAATAACCGCCCCATATACGCCTGTCAGTATTTTATGGCCCGTAACCATTGGCAAATTTATAATCATAGCGAGTCGTCTTCGCGGGGTAAGAGTGGGTCTTTTGCAACTTTAGGCGTACATCAGGCCCCGAAAGACGTGGTCAGACTGGCACTACAGGCAACTCGCTTAATTGGCGACGGCCTGTACGGTGTTGATATTAAGCAAACACCTAAAGGCCCGGTGGTTATTGAAATTAACGATAACCCGTCAATTGAGTCAGGTGTTGAAGATAAACATTTAGGATATGAACTCTATCGGCTGATAATGGCTGACTTTGGACGACGTCTGGATGAATACTGAGTTTAGGGTTGAGCCTGCAAAGCTCACCGATCTTGATCAATTAGTTACACTGGAGCGGGCGACATTTAATTACAGTTGTATTAGTCGCCGCAGCTTCCGGCAGGTTATTCAGTCTGATCATAATTATTGCTGGGTGGCGCGTTCAGAAAACCAGCTAGCCGGGTATGCCATTGCGTTCACCCGGCGCAACAGTAAAGTATGGCGCCTGTACTCTATTGCTGTATCACTAAACTTTCGTGGTTTTGGTGTCGGCAATTTACTCATTAATCACGTACTGGACACCGCCAAAAGGCAGGGCGCTGAAGCTATGTCTCTGGAAGTAAAAAGTGATAATAAAACCGCCATTCATTGGTATCAAAACTGTGGCTTCGAAACTATCGATATTCTGCCAAACTATTATGATGACGGCAGTGACGGCTTTAAAATGCGGTTTACTTTTTATCCGGAAAGTCTGTGAATACACCCTCAACACCGGCCTGCTTCAACCACTGTCGTAGCTGACCATGAGACTTAACGCCGTCGGGCAGGTCGTCAGCTCGCAAGGTATAAACATGAACATTCAGTCCCTTTTCTTCCGCAGAGTCTAAAACATCGCTCCATTGCGGCTCGCCGTTTTCAGAGACACCTTCTAATACATGATTTAACCACAGCCCGACCCCTTCTGCGTAGCTCTTAACCGACTCTAAACCAGCACTGGATCGCATAGCGCTGTAGTCAATATCTGTCGCGCCCCACTCGTTATCGCCAACCAGCTGAATGAGGGGCGCGTCCCAGTTAAACTCTCGTTTTAAGCGCCGCAAGACTTCCGGATCAAAAGACTGCAAATAAATAGGGGTAGGCCGTTTGTCAGAATAGCCATTTCGTGCAAGTACCGACATAACAGCTGAAGTAATGTCGTACCCTTGTTGCTGATACCAACGTGAAGATTTCAGCTCCACATAAATACCGGTGGACATCTCACGCACCCGGTTCAGTTCATGAATCAACTTAATGTGTTCATCCAGGGTTTGAATAGGGAAGCGCACATCCGGTTGAGCGAAGCGTTTAGGATAGACCAGCTCATAGTCTTTATGGCGGGCAACAACCGTTAAGCGCTTTAATTCATCCAGGGAAAAGTCGACCACATAATATTTACCATCGGGCCGGTGCTTCTCCGGGAATACTTCAGACACGTTGGTAACATGGTCCAGTTTTTCGTCGTGCAAAACCACCGGCACACCGTCACGAGTTAGCTGTATGTCCTGTTCAATGAAGTCCGCACCTAATGCATGTGCCATAACCGTACTGGCCTGAGTATGTTCCGGTAAATAACCTGACGCACCACGATGCGCAATATCCAGAAACTCAGGTACTTTTAAATCATGAAACGGCGCGTCCGGCAGAGTCTCCTGTGCTTTTGGTGCAGCAACTGCCAAACCTGATAACAAAGTGCAAATGATGAATCTATTCATTATTCCAGTTAACCTCTAGCACTTTATCGCCGAGCTCGCGGTAACGTTTTATCAGCACCTCAATGGGCTCGGGCTCAGGGTTTAATTCGCGCCCTCGTAAATACTCCGGGTTATACAATTTACTGACCGAACGCTCACCTAAATCACAGGAAAACGTCACGATACGTTGCCCCGGCCCCTTTCGCAAAGCAGCAGCCAAAGCGCCGGCAACATTAAGCGCGGAGCTGCTACCCAGCACAATACCGTCCTTGTCTCTGACATAACGCGACAGCGTGACTAAATCCTGATCGGGCAAATTAACGGCATGATCAATACGTGCCTGACGAAAGTTATCCACTAACCGCATAATACCAATGCCTTCTGTCATGGAACCGCCCGTCGAAACATACTCGCCACTGCGAAGAAACTCATAAATACCCGAGCCATCCGGGTCTACAACCCAAACATCAATATCCGGATTCTTCTCTTTCAAAAAACGCGAGTTACCGCCAATGGTGCCACCAGTACCTGCCACGGAAACCAGAACATCAACTTTACCACCGGTTTGTTCCCAAATTTCCGGGCCCGTATGAAGGTAATGCGCGCGGGCGTTGCTGGTATTTTCAAACTGATTGGCCCACCAACAGTCGTCACGCTCTTCAGCTAAGCGACGCGCTGTGTGATAAAAGTGGTTTTCGTTTTTAAAAGGAACCGGGTCAACGGCCATTAGCTCACCGCCATGCAGGCGTATCATCCGTTCTTTTTCTGGTGTCTGATCATTAGGCATAACCGCCAGCATGTTCAGCCCATAGGACTTAGCAACAACCGCGAGGCCAATGCCAGTGTTGCCGGCAGTACCTTCCACTACGGTCATACCCGGCTTTAGTTCGCCGCGCTGCATAGCGTCGTCAATGAGCTGTTTAGCAGCACGATCTTTTATTGAGCCCCCCGGGTTCTGAAACTCGCACTTAATAAAGATATCGCACCCGGTTAAATCAGACAGCGACGGTATCCGTAACAGATCTGTCTCACCAATAAGGTCGCTCTGCCGTGCCCCAAGTTTCATACTACTGCACCTTTAATCCTGCATTACTGTAGGTAAATAGTATCTCCCCTGTAAGGTCTGGGTTCAATAGCACTTTTGGTGCAGTGCACAGAGGTTACGCACATTTTTTGTGCAGAGCTTTCATCGAAATTCTATTTATCCATAAATATCAAAGAATTAATCTTTGGCACATTTCCTGAATTAGAAGGTTGCTTAACAATCTTTTAATAAGGAAAGCTCATGAAAATGCTCGTTGCGTTAATCAAACCTTTCAAGCTGGAGGATGTAAAGCAGGCTTTGTTTGAAATTGGCTGCTCCGGCTTAACTGTAACCGAAGTTCGTGGGGTTGGCCGGCAAAAAGGCCATACCGAGCTGTATCGAGGAGCCGAGTACCAAGTCGACTTTCTTCCCAAAATGAAAATAGAACTCGCTCTTCCCGATGAAACCCTTGAACGGGCGCTGGAAGTTGTTAGCGCAGCGGCTCATACCGGCAATATCGGAGACGGAAAAATATTTGTTCTGCCACTTGAGCACTGCGTTCGCATACGTACCGGTGAAACTGACAAAGACGCTCTTTAAGGAGTCCATCATGGAAGCACAAGATTTACAGCAACTCACTTTTGCTCTAGACACTTTTTACCTGCTGATTTGCGGCGCGCTGGTCATGTGGATGGCAGCCGGGTTTTCAATGCTAGAAGCAGGCCTTGTAAGAGCCAAAAACACCACTGAAATTCTGACCAAAAACATTGCTCTCTACTCCATTGCCTGTATTACTTATTTAGCCATTGGTTATAAAGTCATGTACCCGGATCCTTCCCCTGCTTACGCCGCCGATGCAAACTTCTTCTTTCAGGTTGTGTTTGTTGCAACCGCTATGTCCATTGTTTCCGGCGCCGTAGCAGAGCGAATGAAGCTCATGAGCTTTTTAGTTTTTTGTGTGGTACTCAGCGCATTTATTTACCCGGTTCAGGGCTTGTGGACCTGGGGTGGCGGCATGATAGCAAACTGGGGGTTTGTCGATTTTGCCGGCTCCAGTATTGTTCACTTAACCGGGGCATCAGCAGCACTGGCGGCGGTCATATTGCTGGGTCCCCGCTCTGGCAAATACCTGAGTGACGGCAGTATTAATGCCTTACCGGGTTCAAACATGCCTCTCGCCGCACTGGGTACTTTTATTCTCTGGTTCGGATGGTTCGGTTTTAACGGCGGCTCGCAGCTGGCCCTGGGCTCAGTTGATGACGCCAACGCCATTGCACGCGCTATGGTCAATACCAACACCTCGGCAGCAGCAGGAACAATAGCGGCACTGCTGTTTACCAAGTTACTCTGGAAAAAAGCCGACCTGACTATGATACTAAACGGTGCTTTAGCCGGTTTAGTCGCCATAACTGCACAACCCGTTACTCCCGAACCCTGGCAGGCAAGTGTTTTTGGCTTTGTCGCCGGACTCATTGTTGTGTTGTCAATTATTGCTCTGGATAAGCTGCACATTGACGACCCGGTTGGGGCCATTTCGGTACATGGTGTCGTGGGTATATTCGGTACCCTGCTAGTGCCCATAACTGACTCCAGCGCCAGCTTTATGATTCAGTTGGCGGGCGTTGCCACAATTTTTGGCTGGGTGTTCGCCTGTAGCTTTATTATCTGGACTATACTCAAGCTGACCGTAGGTATTCGCGTGACGAAAGAACAGGAATACGTAGGCTTAGATCAGGTTGACTGTGGCGTTGAGGCTTATCCGGAGTTTACTTCGCAGAAGTAGCAATACCGACGTCATATTGCCAGGCCCGCCCGTTCTTGATACGGTTTTATGCCATCAATTTCATGAATGGGCGGACAATTATGTCGACATCACGAGAGTATGTTGAAGAACTTTTAGCTCAGGCAGATATTCGCATTAACGGCAATCGGGCCTGGGACATGCAAATACACGATGAAACCGTTTTTGATCAGGCTTTGTCGCGTGGCAACCTGGGTCTTGGCGAATCCTATATGGCACGCTTATGGGATGCCGAGTCTCTTGATCAGTTTTTTTTCAAGCTTTTGCGGTCGGGCATTCAAGACAAAGTAAACCCCGCACGCCTTATCTTTCACTCTCTGAAAAGCCGCATTTTCAATCTACAAAGTCAGTCGAAAGCCTGGGAAGTTGGACAGCACCATTACGATATGGGCAACGACTTGTACTCAGCTATGCTTGACGAACGCATGGTTTATACCTGTGCTTATTGGGAAAAAGCGAAAGATGTCGATGAAGCGCAACGGCACAAACTTGAGCTTTGCTGTAAAAAGTTAGGCCTGAAACCCGGTATGCGAGTGCTTGATATAGGCTGCGGTTGGGGCAGTTTTATGCAATACGCTGCTGAAAATTACGGCGTTGAATGCGTTGGCGTTACTATATCTAAAGAACAAGTTGCATTGGGTGAAGAGCGCTGTAAAGGCCTGCCTGTCGAGTTTCGATTACAAGACTACCGTGAGCTTGATGAGCAGTTTGATCGGGTTATCAGCCTGGGCATGTTCGAGCACGTAGGCCAGAAAAACTATGACGACTATATGGATGTAGCCCTGCGCTGCACTAAAGAAGACGGTCTGTTTTTACTTCACACGATAGGCAAAAATGTCAGCGACACAGCAGCTGACCCATGGATCAGTAAATACATTTTCCCTAATGGCGAAGTGCCTTCTATTTCACAAATTGGCACCGCGCTGGAAGAAAAGTTTGTCTGCGAAGACTTTCACAACTTTGGGGCTGATTACGATAAAACCCTAATGGCCTGGTTTGAGAATTTTGATAAGGCCTGGCCGGAGCTTAAATCGCAATTTGATGATGAGTTTTACCGTATGTGGAAATACTACTTACTATCTTGCGCCGGAGCCTTCCGCGCCCGTGATATCCAACTCTGGCAGTGGGTATTATCACCTAAAGGGCGCGTTGGCGGGTATTCACGGCCTCAGCTTTAAGAGTCCGCGTTAAATTCCGTCATAAAGATATCCCAGAAGACCAGGAACAGGGCTGCAACAAGCGGCCCTAATACAAAACCGGTAATTCCGAATAGAGACAAACCACCCAGAGTGGAAAACAACACTAAGTAGTCCGGCAGTTTTGTATCGCGGCCAACCAAAATTGGGCGTAATACGTTATCGGCCAGACCAATAACAATTGCACCGTAAGCAACGAGTATGGTCGCGGCTATCCAGCTTCCTGTCGCGTATAGATAAATAGACACAGGTAGCCAGACCAGGCTGGCACCCACTGCAGGAATGAGTGACAAGAACGCCATCACAACACCCCAAAGTAAAGCGCCCGGAATGCCAAGCAACGCAAAGATAATACCGCCTAACGCCCCCTGAACTATCGCAACCACCAAGTTCCCTTTGACCGTTGCGCGTGTTACTTCCGCAAACTTAGTAAATAGCTTACGCTCCCGTTCATCTCCCAGAGGTAATGCCTTAACCATCAAGTTAATTAAACGGTGTCCGTCCCTTAGCAGGAAAAAAGTCAGGTAAATCATTAAAGCCAGGCTAATCAGAAAAGAAAACGTGTTTTGACCAATGCTGAGTGCTTCTTCCGCTAAGAACTTGCTACCGCTGACGGCTGTCGAGGATATTTTATCTCGCACATCGCTGGCTTTAATATCAAACTGAGCAAGTAGGTCATTAATGACCGGAAAGGCGGTCTGAATTTCATCAAAAAGTTTTCCTGGATTAATTTTGCCTTCATCCAGTCGCTGGTAAAAACTAACGCCCTCTTGTACGAATGAATACGAAATTCCCAGTACCGGTATAACAACAATAACAAGTGCAATTAGCAGCGTAACAAGCGCTGCCCGGTTAGGCTTGTCTCCAAACTTGTTCTTCAACCGTTGCTGCAACGGCGAGAAAATTACCGTAACGACACAGGCCCAAAAAATAGCAGCCCAAAAAGGTATAAGTACCCAGGCAAAAGCAACGCTGACAAGTGCCAGTGTCAGTAAAAATGAACGTCTTTCTAATGATTCCCGCATACTTGCTTCCTTGGCATTAGTAATTCTTTGCGTAAAGACTTGACAGACTTCCCGTTAGATAACAATCTCAACATAGCTAACTGCTTAATTTATCACAACTGATAAGAATAAATGCCGAAATCGGAAGATCCATACAGCTTTGCCACTTGGTGCAAAGAAAGTTTGATTAACTTTACAAAGATGAACGCCGAAAAACAGGTGTTTATTGGCTTTGTATTGGCGATATTTATTGCAGCTTTTATCCGGGTTATTGAAATGACCGGTGGGCTTCCAAGCCTGTACGAGCATTTACTTTACTTTCCTTTAGTATTAACCGGACTACTACTTGGCCCCCGTATTGGCGCACTGGCCGGATTCATGTGCGGAGTTTTACTGAGCCCATTTTCTTTTTCTGATTCATTAATAAGCAGTAACGAAATTGCCGGCGGCTGGATCCTTCGCTTACTGGCTTTCACTTTCATTGCCACTATCGCCGGCATTATTGCAAGAGTCGTAAAAGAGCTTAATGGCGCGGAAAAAAGTGCGAAGTTCAAATATCAGGGCACAGACTTGCCTAACATTAATGCCTTACTGGAGCAGCTAAAAACTATTGGTCACAGTAAGGACGGAGCTCCGGACGATCTTATCGATATTTTCAACTTTCGCTTGCAGAATATGGAGAAAATTCAGCAGCAAGTAGGCACTGAAAAAGCCAATGAACTCGTCAAACAAATGGCAATACAATTGAAAAAGCTACTTGGCGACCAGGTTCACGTTGGGCAGACATCTAAAAATGAACTCGTTGGCGTTAGCGCAGAGGCAGAAGAGAATACCAAAGAGCTGCAGAGTAAAATTGAAAACTTTTTAGAAAAACCGATAGTGGTTGACGGCGTTTCGTACCAAATGGATAGTGCAGCAGGTGTACTCCGGGTCAAAAAAGACCAGCTTAAAGAAGACCATCAAAAAGTGTTCGATGAAGCTCAGGCACATGCATTTAATGCCTTTCAGAAAAAACAGCAGTTTTCATTTTTGGAACAAAATGATAACGCGATAGACCAAATTGAAGAGGTGACGTTCTCTCGTCAGTTTAGCGAGGCCATGAAGAATAATGACATTCAGCTTTACTTCCAGCCCCGCCTTAACACCAATACGGGTTACTTTTCCGTTCTGGAAATATCGGCAAAATGGGTGCACCCAAAACGTGGCGACATGAATTTAGAAGAGTTCAAGCCCATGATAGAGGAAGCTTCGTTAACCCAGCAGTTCACATCCTGGATGATTCAACGCACCTTTAAAGACTTGAGAACTTGGCTAAAACAAAAAGTCATAGTGCGAGTTTCTATTAATATCACTATTAATGATATTGTCGACCCTATTGTGCTAAACGTTCTGGCACACGAGCTACAGGACTCCAAGTTTCCTGCGCGGCAAGTTTATATTGAAGTGAGCGAACGTGCTCTAATGTCACTGTCTGATAAGTCGAAACGGTATCTGGAGCGTTTAAGAAGCGTTGGTTGTAACGTCATAGCTTCACATTTTGGAGAGGGTCGTTCGACCATTCAGTCACTTTTTGTACTACCCGTAGATGCCGTAAAACTCTCTGAAGAGTTGGTACAAAAAGCAACGTCGCACAGTGACAAAAAACGAGAGTTAGCGTCTATGGTCAAAATGGCGAGAGCTCGCGGTTTAACCACCATAGCCACAGGCATTAATGATCGCGCTAAACTCCTTCTGTTAAAACAAATAGGATGTGAGGAACTACAAGGATCGATTCTAAGTAAGTCGCTGAAAAAGGCTGATATACCCTGGGCCCGGATAAGATAATGAAAGACAAAATGACGTTAACAACTCAGCATAAATGGCGCCGACCGTTTTATAAGCGCCCGGAAGTTATTCTGGTAATAGCCTACATAGTTGCAGCTATAGTTTGGGAGCTTGGATCCAGCGCCCTAATTCAGAATTTAACGTTAGAAACCGATACCAAAAACCTAATGAACCAGGGCAAACCCTGGGGCTTTGTCGTTCTATCTGTGGTTTTTCTGTTTTTCTTCACTCGTATCTGGATTTTAAGACTGAATAAGTCCCGCGAACTTCTTTATAACTATCTTGGGAACAGCCCCACCATTCATTACGAACTGCGTTCACTGGACTCAGGCATTCGCATTGACTGGGTCAGCCCAAATTGTGAACGCATTATGGGCTACTCACCCGAGGAGGTGAAAGCGCCAGGCTGGTGGTTACGCAATATCCACCCGAACGATACGCAGTTAGCCAAGAAAACCATTTTGCGAAGCCTTGAAGAAGACCAATTCGTTTACGAGTATCGCTTCCGTCATAAACAAGGCCACTACGTGTGGGTGCGGGACGAATTACGCCGCACCAACAGACGCCCTTTAAGCTTTCAGGGTTCATGGACCAATATCTCAGCCGATTATGTTGATAACTCAAACGGCAAAGCAGGCGAGCTCTCAGAACATGGGGTCTTATCTGGTATTGCCTTGCTCAATAAGCACCGCAAAGTCATTAGCGTGGATGCTCCATTTACCGAAATTTCCGGATTAACCGAAGCTCAGTGTGTTAACTCAAAGTTAGAAGAGCTTTTCACCGCTACAGATATCGACGATCTTGACAGTAACTTCCCTTGTAACCAAAGCATTTTAATTGTTGGCCGTAACGCAGAGAAAAAACGTTACTCCGCTGTTCTGACAATTAGAGAGGCCGTTTCAGGCTTTTCTGAAGAAGCGACTTATACCGCTACATTAAGCGATGTAACCCGAATGAAACAGCAACAGCGGCAGTTACAGAAGTTAGCATTTTTTGACGACTTAACCGGGCTACCTAACGGCAATTCATTGGCATTAGATTTGTCCAGACTGCTGGATGAGTTGCCCAGCGATCGCCTCGCTGCAGTGTTAGTCATGAACGTCGATCATTTTCATCAGGTAAACGACAAATACGGTCATCACATTGGCGACAAAATTTTACAGCGCCTGACCCAAAGGCTAAAAGAAGTCACTCCTTTTGGCACTAAACTATACAATCTGGGTGGTGACGAGTTCGCTATTGTGCTGAATCACATTGTCGAATACATCGATATTCAGAATATTATCTTACAAATTCAAAAAGCCTACGAGCGCCCTTTTGGGCTGACCAGTGATGATCAGCAAGTTCAACTAACAGCCAGTATTGGTGCCAGCGTTTACCCCTTAGACGGGCACGATAGCGGAAAGCTCTTAGCTCAGGCTAATTTGGCAATGAACTCAGCTAAAGACCAGCAGAATGAAAACCAGGCTTACTTCAAACAAGAACTTGAGAACCGCTCTTACGATGAAATTCAGCTAGAGGAAGATGTACATAGCGTTCTTCAGAGTGAGCAAATGCAACTGGTCTATCAGCCAGTGCTCAATATGGATAAGCAGGTCGTCGGTGTTGAGGCTTTGCTGCGTTGGGAACACCCAGAACTTGGTACCTTACACCCTGAAAAATTCCTTCCCCAGTTTGACGCTAACGGCATGTTAGACACTTTGGGTATTTGGGTCATCGAAAACGTTGTAGCCCAGGTTGAAAGGTGGCAACAGCAGAATATTACGCCAGGTAAAATAGCCATTAATTTGGCCACTGAGCAAATATCACAGCGGCTCTACCAGGCCATGAACAGGTTAAATAAAGAAAACCCTAAGCTTTTAGCTAAAATTGAATTCGATTTAAGCGAGAGTAGCTTAAGCGAACCTCTGCCGAACACGCTCGATATTATTGAACAACTGCACGAATTAGGTATTACTCTGGTTATCGACCGTTTTGGTAAGGGCATAGGCAGTATGCTGCATTTGAAAACTATGGCGGTCAGCAAAATTAAAATTGAACGTGAGTTTATCCGCGACCTTGATACCAACGAACGCTCACGAAACCTGGTCAAAGCAGTTATACGCATGACCACCGAGTTAGGCTTAGAAGTACAGGCAGTTGGCGTAGAGAATCAGGCCCAACTGGATAAACTCAAAGAGTTTGGCTGCCATTACTGGCAAGGGCAGCTTTATAAGCTACCTCAGGCCGCTGATGATGTTTTTAGCAGTGACTGATTTAGTCTTCTACTAAGGCCTCATAAATCTGAGTAATATGTGGGTCATTCACACCCAGTTGCTGTAGCGCCAGTTGCAGCTTTACCAGGTACTCGGCATTGGGGCCACTGGGTCCCGATGCACGGGCAATATGCTGGGCTATTTCAGATTCAGGGGCAGCACCAAGAAACGCTTCATTTTCTTCTGTTGCAATGTAAACCAGACCTTCGTTCTGAGAGCCATCGCGAAACGTCATTGCCGTGGTGAAACGCAGGTAACCGTTTTTCTCCCGGTGATCCAAATGCTCAAACACATCCGGCGATACTTTATAGGCCATACCAGTACAAACTTCGCCTGGCGTTTCAATTAAGGTGAGCACTCTACCCGGAGCTTCCGGCGTACCTCGATGGTCGTGAGAGCCTTGCCAGAAGCGGCGCGACCAGCCTTCAATAAAGGCAGGTGCCCTTTCCAGATAAGGAAAGTCAACTTTGTAAATGAGTGACCCATAACCAAATAGCCAGACAGCTTCCAGCCCACTTAAATCCTGACGTTCTCTATTTATCGCAATGGTATCGTGTGACATACAACTCTCTTGCCTATTTTTCAGTTACAAAGGTTTGTAGCCGATACGGAAACCTCCCCAATGCTTTCCATTCACATAGACAGGTACCGATAAATCGTGCATAACCTCGCCCGTGTCGCGCTTGTACGTCTGTAACAATAACGCTTGTGTATGGGCTCCGCAACGCGCACCGGTTTTATCATTAAACAATCGACGAGAACGGTTACCGACCAAGTCTTTGTTTGGATCCCCGGTTAATGGTTTATTAAAGGCGTCATTATGTCGGGCGACATACCCATTCGGATCAGTCGCGATAGCGTAGACAATATGTTCGTGACGCTTCAGAACCGGTTCTTGAATAGCGGGCAATACACTGTCGAAAAACTCTGTGTAAGCGGTTCTGTATTTTACCGGATCTGTCCCCGGCACGGGTTCATAGTTTTTTGAGAACAACTCAGAGGATGTCAGTTCACCCTGCTCGAGCGCCTGCTCTAAACGCTGTTCAATTTGCTGTGCCGCATCCGTCGCGGCTTTGTAAATAACTCTATGCTCTGCGTCGGCGTCGTTCTCAACCAAGTGCGCAAATAACTGTTCCGACTGCATTTCCAGTTGCTCTGCCTGACCACTGACATCATCAAGTTGCTGATACTGTTCCGACAGGTCCGAATTAACCGAATGCAGCAGCTCGCCGTTTCGGGAAAGATCCTGAGCGTTTTCTCCCATTAATGCCGTTATTTTCTGCAGTTGTTGCTCGACGGTTTCTGCTTGCTCAACAATGCTAGCCAGCTGCTCAACAATGCCCGCGGTGGTCTCAGACTGCTGCTCAATGTGCTTTGATAAATGCTCGATATTTTTGACAGCAGCAGTCGTTTCGGTATGAATCGCCTCTACCAGATTACTGACTTCTACGGTAGCATCCGAGGTTCTTCCCGCCAGCGTTCGCACTTCATCAGCAACGACCGCAAAGCCTCTGCCATGCTCGCCTGCACGAGCCGACTCTATTGACGCATTAAGCGCCAGCAAGTTGGTTTGTTCGGCAATGCTGTCAATAACCTGAGTCACTTTGCGAATGTCACTGGCCTTCTCCTGCAGGCCCTTAACTGCTTCGGCACTTCCCCGGCTGTCTGATACAACGAGATCAATTTCGTGGGTCAGCTGCTTTATTCGTTCTCTGCCTTCATGACTTATCTGCTTAGTTTGCTCAGCAGCAACCGCAACTTCCGACGAGAAAGTCTCTATTCCCTGAGCCCTCTCACTCACCCGGGACGAGTTATCGACGCTCTCTTCCAGGCGCTCTACAATATCGGCCAGTACAGTCTTAAAACGGCTAATTGCAAAGCTGAGTTCGGCCGTTGCAATAGCATTCTTTCCGGAGTTTTCAGCAAGGTGGTCGGTGCTGTCGTCGGTATCTTCAGGCTCATCAAAAGGAGCCTGGGCTCGCCGCAAGTAGCTAATATAAAAAACGCTTAAACCAATGAACAATAAAGACTGCAGGCAGAGTTGAAGCCAAAGCCAGGGGACAAACGAGGTAACGATTAAACTGGCAACTATCGCTAAAACCGTTATTAGTAAAGGTGGTTTCACATCAACTGTGGACATTTTTTCGCTTCCATAAGGCGTAAACAACGCAACAAACCATGTATATTTATCGAACAGTTTCTATGAAACTTTATGGCGGTGCACTACGACCTTGGTAGCAAAGCCAGGCGAGCGCTAACTCGCCTGACCATTTAATTGATTAGAATCAACGCTCCTTTTCAGTTTCGTCGTTTGAGTCAAGTTCTTCTTGCTGTCGCAAATAACCCGCCGCTTCTTCGTCCGAAGCCTGCGGTTTGTTTTGCTGCAACTTTTCCTGACTTGCAGGAATTGCGCGTGTCTGCTCATTTAGCTGATGTATCTGGGAGGCATTACCTAAGTCTCTGTTGCTGGTAATAGAAGCAATAGACTCACGATCTTTAAGGAAGTCGATGACATCGTTGCGAATCGAGGCCATTTCATCGTCCGATTTATGCATTTCCAGAATGTGTCGAGGGTGTTCGAGGTTTTTCATTCCTGTGGCCGCAAAAGTTGTCGACACAATACGAGAGACAATAACCCAGGGAGTGATACTGCTGCGTACTAAGGTGTTTTCTGAACGGGTACTGTCGTGAATACCCGCACCAGTTGATATTTTAGACTCGGTGAAAGTACCTTCGCACTTAAAGTAGATAAGCATTGATTCAAACTGAATTTCAGCATAGAACAGATGCGCAATATTTGCCGCTAACCGCGCAAAGGCACGTAACACATAACCGATAAGCAAGAAATGAATAGCCGTCATGGCAACACCAGCCAGAGCCATTAAGTCAGCGTAAGGCGTGTTCTCTGATAACCGGTAGTTCATGCTATCCAGCAGTTTCACCACATCCACCGTGGCATAAGCTAAAAAGAAAGTGAAAAGCACACCAACAATAAACAGGCTGTTACCCAACAACAAACTCACCAAGCGGGATTTTTCAAATAAAGCGCCCAACCCCATAGGTTTAACTCGTGGCTGCACTTCCTGAATCATCTCACCGCTGAACGCGCCTTTACCGTCTACTTGTTCCTGCAAGTTAGGATCAAGCTCACGGTAGACTCGGTTAGGTACTTCGCGGTAACGGCGGTTCGCCATTACCAAATTATCCAAATTAATAAAGATTTCTTTAGGGTGTACTGACTCCTGCCAGTTTTCGCGTAGCTCTGAAACTTCGGAAACCGGGTTCGCATCGGCTAAACGTTTTTTCAACAGCACCACGGTTACTAACGTACAAACAATAGCACCGACAAAAATGCTCAATAGATACCAACCGGCATGAAAGTTTGGTAACGCCGCAAACTGTTGCTCAATTGCAGCCGCGGTTAAATTTGCGGCGTTCATCCACCACCCAACAACCAGACCTACAACAACCGGTAGAAGCAGCGCAAAGGCTATAGTTTTAACCAAGTCGCCACTGCCCATTGAATCAATAGACTGCTCTGCTCCGCGCGATATAGCCTGGCCTGCAGCCTTCCATACATGCATGATATACAGCGTTAACAATACAGTATAAACCGGGAACGCAAGTACACCAGCGTCACCGGCAAACCCAGCCAGAGAAACAAAGGCAGCAAAACCAAAGGCAACCATTGCAGTCAGAGTACGCACCCACGCACCTAACAAACGCTGCGCCATGTTTCGAATGGGGTAAGGCATAAACAGCAACTTGGGAAATACCGTGTGAGCAATGCGCGCCAACAAGCCTTTTGGCTCTATAAAGGTACTGTTCTTACGACCCATCAGCATTTCTTCCAATGCCTGATCGTTATAAGCAACGTAACGCGACTCTTCCTGCGCTGTGCTGCGTTCAGACTTACTAAAATTGCGTGCCAGTGATGTTGGATGGTTACGACCAACAAAGTAGCGCAGCATAGCCATAATACCGCCACTCAGCACTTTAATACCGCCAGCCAGCAATAACAGCCCGAAGATAGCTAATACCCAGCCTGTAATTGCATCGGGCTTAACGGCCCCGGCACCTGCTACCAGTAAATAAATGCCAAACAACGATTGCACCACACCGCGAACACTCGTCACCAATCCTTCGGTTTTAAACGGGTTCTTTAACCCCAGATCAATCGAACCGTAATCAAACGCCACCGAACTTCCCCTATTTAATACCTAATAAAAATAAAGGCTTTAGGTTAGCGGTAAGTTAACGGCTGAGCAATAGAAAGTTAGGTATGGCAAAGGCGCTTACTTCATTGACATCAAGCCCCACGCGTAGCAATCTAACCTTCTATTTAGGCACCAACTGGCAAAACCTATGAAAAACATCGTTGATCACTTAGCGCAGTATGCGGCTTATCATCGTAATCGTAAGAATGTGGCGACCCACATTGTCGGCATTCCTATGATTGTCGTTGGTATCATTAGTCTCTTGTCTCGACCTGCACTACCTTTGGATTATCTGTTGATCACCCCGGCCAGTCTGGTTGTTTTAGCCGCTGTTATTTTTTATATTCGGCTTGATATTAAGCTTGGGCTACTCATGACCGTGCTGCTATGGCTGTCTTTAGCCATTGGCCGGGACATTGCAGCTTTACCAACAATGTTTTGGCTTAGTTGGGGCATTGGCCTATTCGTAGTCGGCTGGATCTTCCAATTCATTGGCCATTATTTTGAGGGCAGAAAGCCCGCTTTTGTTGATGACATTATGGGTTTAGCAATTGGTCCCTTATTTGTGGTGGCAGAAGTTGTATTCATTTTAGGCTTTAGAAAGGACTTAAAAGCAGCGGTGGAACAAAAACTATGATGGAACTGGATTACCCTCAGTGGTTTCATGACTGGGCGGCCTCCCAACCCTGGGCTTATACCATTAGCGCCTGTGTTATTCTGGCAGTTGCCGTTTGGATATCCCAACTCATCACTCAGCAAGTTTTATTACGTGGTGTTTCGCGACTACTGTCACAAACAGAGTTAGGCAGCGACCCAGGCGTTGGCATTCGGGTTATTGTGCACCGTCTGGCTCAGGTTGTTCCTGCTTTGGTATTGTCCGCCGGTATTTATCTGGTACCCGACCTACCTGAAACCGTTACCACAGTCATACGTAACATCAGTATTGCTTACTTAATACTGACTCTGGCGCGTTCATTCAGCGCTGCCATGACCAGCGTTAATGAAATATACAACCGTCAGCCCGACGCGCATGAAAAGCCCATTAAAGGTTATCTGCAAATAGCGAAAATTGTGGTTTACGTTGTTGCCGCCATTCTCATCATAGCGTCATTACTCGACCGCTCGCCGGTTATACTCCTTTCCGGAATTGGTGCTATGGGTGCTGTTGCTATGTTGGTCTTTCAGGACACGATACTGTCACTGGTTGCCAGCATTCAGCTTTCCTCTAACGACATGATTCGGGTTGGCGACTGGATAGAAATGCCACAGCTAAATGCCGATGGCGATGTCATTGATATCGCACTTCATACCGTACGGGTTCAGAACTGGGATAAAACCATCACTAACATCCCGACCAAACGCCTTATCTCTGAGTCTTTTAAAAACTGGCGCGGTATGCAGGAAAGTGGCGGACGCCGTATAAAGCGCGCCTTGTATATTGACCAGAACAGCATTCATTTTTTGTCCGACGAGCAGAAGAAAAAGCTTAAGCGTTTCTCCTTGCTTAACGACTATCTGGAGCAAAAAGAGAAAGATATTTCAGAGTGGAACTCTAGCCTTGAGCAAACCGGAGCAGATCCAATTAATGGCCGACAGGTGACAAATATTGGTACCTTTCGCGCCTACGTGAAACAGTACCTTAGTAACAGACCTGACGTGCATAAAGGGCTGACATTAATGGTAAGGCAGCTGAGCCCTGGCCCTCAGGGCTTACCTATTGAAATCTATTGCTTTAGCAATGACACAGCATGGGAAACCTACGAAGGCATACAGTCTGATATTTTTGATCACTTGTTTGCCATACTGCCGCAATTTGATTTGCAGGTATTTCAGGAAACATCCGGCCAGGATGTGCGCACAGCGGTGCAGCAACTAGGGTTAACTCAAAATAAGCCGGAATGATATCTGTAGCAATTAATCAAGTATTTATTGAGTCAGCTCAAAAATGCTTGTATGGTCTTTCACCTCATTTGTAACCCGAGAATACAGTGGTGGTATCGTTGTGAAAGTGCTCTTCATGTTACCCAAGACCTTGTTGTTGCTGCTCTTCATTTTCAGCGCTTCTAATGCCAGTGCGAACAACGAAGAGCCGCTTAAACAAGTTACCTTTAACAAGGTACTTGAACTTGCCGGCGAGGAGCCTGAAAAGACATACTCCTACGGGGCTCACCCTTCACAGTTTATCCAATACTGGAATACGCACGAACGCACTGATTCCGCCGCCAATGTTATTTTTATTCACGGCGGCTGCTGGCTAAAAGACTACGACATTACTCACACCAACCCAGCCAGCAATGCATTAAGAAACGCAGGCTTTAATGTGTGGTCAATTGAGTATCGCCGTTTAGGCGAAGAAGGCGGTGACTGGCCAGCGAGCTTAAACGACGTAGAAGCCGCTATCGACTTTATTGGCGACAAGCTTAATGGCCGACCCAGCGCTGTTATGGGGCACTCTGCAGGCGGGCACCTTGCATTGCTGGCCACTGCAAATGACACTCCTGCATCGCCTAACATTAACGTTGTGATTGGCCTTGCTGCCATTACCGACATGGTCAGTTACACGCAAACCGATGGTAGTTGTAACCGCGCGGCTTTAAACTTAATGAAAACCGCCTACGAAAATACCAGTGATTACCAGAAGGCCAGTCCAAGAACCCAAAAACTGCACGATAATACCTGGTTAATTCAGGGAGATGCCGACCGTATTGTGCCACTGAGCCAAACTCACAATATTGACGTAGAAACAGAGATACTGGAAGGTGTCGGCCATTTTGACCTGATACACCCACACTCAAGCGCATGGAAAGCCATTATTAAACGCCTGAACAACGAGCTTCATCCATGAACCTTACCGACATACAAGAACTTGACATCATTGACCCTTTCGCAAAGCACCGCGAACAATTTCAGTTACCTGAGAATAAAGTCTATTTGGACGGCAATTCTTTAGGAGTAATGACCAAAGCAACAGAAACTCGCTTGCAGAACGTTATACAACAACAATGGTCACAAGATCTTATCAATAGCTGGAACGACCATAACTGGGTGAACTTGCCGCAAACCGTCGGTGAAAAAATTGCGCATTTAATAGGGGCCGAACCAGAGCAAACCATTTGCTGCGACTCAATATCGGTCAATTTATTCAAAGCACTAACCGCTGCGCTGACCATCGTTCAGGCGCAGGACCCGGAGCGCACTGTTGTTCTGTCGACAAAAGACAACTTCCCTACCGACTTATATATGGTTCAGGGTGTTGCTCAGTTTTTAGGGCAGCATCGCTGCCAATTGAAGCTCGTTGACGAAAGCGAGCTTGAACAGCACGTAAATAGCAAAACCGCTCTGGTGCTGGCAACCGAAGTGAACTTTCGGACCGGCCGACGCATTAACGCAAAGCAGTTGGTCGCCAATGCGCACGAAAACGGCGCTCTGGTAATTCTCGATTTAGCACACAGTGCCGGTGCTATGCCCGTTCATTTGGATGACTGGCAAGTGGATTTTGCGGTCGGCTGCACCTACAAATACCTGAACGGAGGGCCCGGTGCTCCCGCATTTATCTACGCAGCAAAACGGCACCACAAAAACATGAGCCAACCCTTAAGTGGCTGGTTTGGTCACGCCAGGCCCTTCGACTTTTCACCGGAATACGAACCGGCTGCGGGTATACAGCAGATGCTTACCGGAACACCTTCGGTTCTGGCTATGTCAGCCGTGGACGCCGCGCTGGATGTTTTTAAAGGCGTTAGCTTAGAAAAGCTAAGAGAAAAGTCGCTACAACTGTCCGATGTGTTTCATCAGTTATTAAAGACTCATGACCTTGATGACGTACTGCAGCCTATTTTTCCAGAGCAACGAAGCGAACGAGGCAGCCAACTGTCTTATCACTACGAGCATGCTTACGGTCTCTGTCAGGCTTTAATTCAACGAGGCGTTGTTGCTGACTTCCGTGCACCTAACTACATTCGTTTTGGGTTCACCCCACTGTATAACAGCTTCGAGGACATTTGGCAGGCCGCCGAACAGTTGCGGCAAGTGTTAGCAGAAAATGAACATCTGGATCCGCGCTGGCAACAACGTAATACCGTCACCTAAAACCAAAAAGCCTCAACGAAACTCACTGCGTTGAGGCTTTTTCAGAACGGCTTTGGTTTACATCGTATTTCCTAACGGAACTTTTTGACCATTGAGCATAGCCCCACCACCTTCCATTTGGAACTCACTGCGGTAATCGTCTTCAGTTTCCGTAAGTAAGCCCTGCTGTAAATACATGTTGATCATCATTGGCGCCTGTTGCTCAGCCATTTTCTGCATCTCGGCCTCATCAGCACCCGGATACTGCATACGCATAGTTGATAACAGTTGTTGTTCAGCAAGCCACTTTAATAGAGGTTTATCAACAGTCAGCGACGCATCGGCAATCACACTAGAAAGCCAGAACCGAATATCATCCAAATTATCAGGTACCTGAGCCACACCAACCAATTTAGCTGATAAGTCGCCTTCAAAATTTCCCGGTTCCATTTGACCGCTAAACTCACTAACAACAAACTCAGGCTCTGCCTTCAGTAGTTGCGGTAAACTGTCTTTTACCAACTTCTCAGTTGCCGCCTCCATTTCGTCCGGCCCCTGGTCATAAATAGTTTGCATAGTCTGGTTGTAGGCCCGCAAAAACTCGGCATCGAGATTATTAAATGCCATGTTTACAACAAGATTATCAAGGTGAGTGTCGCCAAACATAAATGATTTCATCGAATAGTTCATATCCACATTCATGTGTTTTTCATTATCGCTAAATGCACTGATAGCCTCGACATCAAGCTCTTCTAAATTGAAAAAATCGACATCATCAGGCGAGCGCGCAGTAACCTTTTCAAGCTGCATCGACATTTCGCTTTCATAAAGTCCACCCTGCATAATACTGAGCAAGTCGCCTTTAGCTTCCGTACGGACTTTCATCTCACCAACGCTGACAGCCTGAACTTCCATAAGCACTTCAGCACCCTCTAATACGCCCTCATAGCTGAAGCTGTCTGACGAAACCTCGCCACTGCCTTCATAGCGGGACACTGAAATCTGCTGGCGGGCGTCATTTGGCACTAAGGTAAACGAAGAAATGGAGTCGCTGTAGCTAAAGGTGCCGGAAAAACCGACAGAGCCAACCATATGATAAAAAGGCGTTTCATCTTCCCAGTCCAGAAACTCACGTAAGCCTTCGTCTTTAGAGCTGGCCTCAAGTGACGCCAGACCAAGCCCCGGAGAAAACTGAGTAAGCACAGGGCCATGTTGAACATCAATAACCACCTCAAAAGAAAGCTCTTCAGATTGTTCTGCTTCGGGGAACGCACCGCTGAAATCAACGCCCAGCTCGACGGTTGCGGTTGAGCCAAACCAGCCTCTGTCAAATGACACAACTTGCGCTGTATAGGCAGGCACATTATTTAATGCCTCGACGTGCTGCTTCAATGTGTCTTCAACTTGAGATCCGGCAAAGCGGGGGCCAATTAAAGCAGCAGCGACAACGACAATACCGACGCCGCCAAGGAGTCCTTTCTTATTCATAGTAGTCCTTTCATTTATAGAGGTGATTTGTAATTATTATGTTGAAATTATACATAAATTAAAAACCGACAGCAAAAGTTATGCCCGCAATAGGCGAGTGTGAACCTTTGTGTTAGTTTTCCAGTAGAAGTAACAGGTCTTTTTTAAGCAGGTATAGCAATATGGTCAGGATAGTAACGGCAGCATTGACTGCCCTCTTTCTTTTTGGATGTTCCTCAGGCGACTGGCGAGATGCGTCCAGAGAGCCCGCGGGTATCGCACCTGACCCTGAAGTTGAAAAACAAGCCGTCATAGAAGCCTATGCCGCCGATGCGTTTGGCTGGCGTGGCTGGTTTGCCGTTCATACCTGGCTGGCAGTGAAACCAGAAAATGCCAGTGAGTATACCGTATACGAAGTGGTGGGCTGGGGTGTGGAGCATGGACGTCCGGCACTGCGTGTTTATCAAACAGCAACCCCTGACCGCTACTGGTATGGCGCCGAACCCGAAAAAATACTCTCGGTATCGGGAACCCAGGCCGCCGGAATGATCTCGCGCATTGAAGAAGCAGCTTCCCGTTACCCCTGGGCGGACCAATACGAAGTGCTACCGGGGCCTAACAGCAATACCTTTCCGGCCTGGATAGCCATACAAGTTCCTGAGCTTGGCCTGAAATTACCTTTCAGTGCTATTGGCAGCGGCTACGCGGATAATGATCAATAGGTAAAAAAATGGGATAATGCACCCATTGCTCGCTGACAGCAGTCAACTTATTCAACCGCGGTGCCCCCTAAATGGAAATCAATGTAAACTTTCTCGACAATATGCGCCTTGAGGCAAAATTCGATGACTTCACGGTTATTTCGGATCAGCCCATTCGATACAAAGGCGACGGTTCCGCCCCCGGCCCTTTTGACTACTTTCTGGCGTCTTCCGTTATGTGCGCGGCGCACTTCATTCGTCTGTATTGCGACGCCCGCGATATTCCAACCGAGAATATCCGCATTTCACAAAACAACGTTGTCGACCCGGAAGACCGCTACAAGCAGTTGTTCAAAATTCAGGTTGAATTACCGGCCGATGTTTCCGAGAAAGACCGCAAAGCCATTATTCGGGCAGCTGAGCGTTGTGCCGTTAAGCGCGTTATAGAAAATGATCTGGAATTTGACGTTGAAGCGGTTGAAAGCATTACTCAAGACGCTCAGGCGTTACTGACCATACGCCCTGACAGCGACAGCAGAACCTTTATTGAAGGCAAAGACTTACCGCTTGAGCAAACCATTGCCAATATGACCGCCATACTGGCGGACTTAGGCATGAAGATAGAAATATCTTCCTGGCGTAATATTGTTCCGCATGTCTGGTCGCTGCATATTCGCGATGCCGCCTCTCCTATGTGCTTTACCAACGGAAAAGGCGCTACCAAAGAAAGCGCTTTATGCTCCGCACTGGGCGAGTTTATTGAGCGCTTAAGCTGTAACTTCTTTTATAACGACCAATACTTTGGCGAAGAAATAGCAAACGCCGAATTCGTACACTACCCCAACGAAAAATGGTTTAAACCCGGCGCGAACGACGAGCTTCCCACCGAAATTCTGGACGAATACTGTCGTGAATTTTATGACCCGGAAGGCGAGCTGCGTGGTTCACACTTAATTGATACTAACTCGGGTCGGGCTGACCGCGGTATTGTGTCGTTGCCGTTTGTGCGTCATTCCGACGGCGAGACGGTCTATTTTCCGTCGAACTTAATTGAAAACCTGTATTTAAGTAACGGTATGAGTGCGGGTAACACTCTGCCCGAAGCACAGGTTCAGTGCTTATCAGAAATTTTTGAGCGCGCCGTTAAAAAGCAAATTATTGAAGAAGAAATTGCCCTGCCGGACGTACCGCTAGAGGTACTTAACAAGTACCCGAATATTCAGGAAGGGATAAAAGCCTTAGAAGAACAAGGCTACCCGGTGTTGGTTAAAGACGCATCGTTGGGCGGTCAGTTCCCGGTTGCCTGTGTTACCTTAATGAACCCACGCACCGGCGGTGTTTTTGCTTCTTTTGGTGCGCACCCAAGCTTTGAAGTGGCGCTGGAGCGCAGCCTGACCGAGTTATTGCAAGGCCGAAGCTTTGAAGGTTTAAACGACCTGCCGGCACCAACCTTTAACTCCATGGCTGTGACCGAACCAAACAACTTTGTTGAGCACTTTATTGATTCGTCGGGCGTTGTGTCCTGGCGTTTCTTTAGCGCTAAGTCTGACATTGAATTCGTTGAATGGGACTTTAGCGGCTCTAACCAGGAAGAAGCCGATACACTGTTTGGTATTTTGCAGGACATGGGCAAAGAAGCTTACGTAGCCGTGCATGAAGATTTAGGCGCGCCGGTATGCCGTATTCTGGTACCTGGCTATTCGGAAGTCTACCCCGTAGAAGACCTGATTTGGGACAACACCAATATAGCTTTGCAATACCGTGAAGACATTCTCAACCTGCACCGCTTAACCGATGACCAGCTAGAAGACTTAGTTGAGCGCTTAGAAGACAGTCAGCTTGATAACTATATGGATATTATCACCCTGATTGGTATTGAGTTTGACGAAAACACGGTTTGGGGGCAGCTCACTATTCTTGAATTGAAGCTGCTGATTTACCTTGCACTGCAACGCCATGACGACGCCTTCGAATATGTGGAAATGTTCCTGCAGTTCAACGACAACACGGTTGAGCGTACGTTGTTTTATCGCGCTGTTGAAGCGGTGCTTGAAATTACTCTGGACGAAGAACTGGAGCTGGATGACTACCGCTACAACTTAGGCCGCATGTACGGCGAAAAAACCATTGAAGCGGTTATAGGCTCTGTTAAAGGCACTGCGCGTTTCCACGGTTTGGAACCGACCAATATGCAACTGGAAGGTCTGGACAGACACTTGCGCCTTATTGAGAGCTACAAGAAACTGCATACAGCCAGAGCAAAGTAGACTACTCCTTCTGGCATAGTGTACAAAGGTAACAGCAAGGGATAAGATCGTTGTTTGTAAATTGTACAATTTTCAGAACGATCTTAAGTAGCAGAGTAAGCATTTGATTCAAAACAGTCTTATTGCCGGAACTGACCCGCTCGATGCCATTGATGAGTTTCAGGCTATTGTTGACGACATCCCGTCCATCGTTTTTAGAACACCCATGTCATCAGACAAAGGGGGCCCTGAAACCGCGTTTATTTCTAACGACGTTGAACGGTCTTTGGGCTATCCCAGGGCGACTATAAACAACCTGGAAGATTGGTGGTACAGCAATGTACACCCCGATGATATAAGCATTGCTAATGACCAGTTCTCCCGTTGGCAACAGGCCGACTTTAAAGGATTACTACGACGTCAATATCGGTTTAAACACAAAACCGAAGACTACCTCTGGGTCGAAGACCTAATCAGAAAGCATTCTTCATCGACGCACCACGCGGACCAGTTTGTCGGCACCATTACGGTTATTGAAGACTTGGTAAAAACCCGGGAGCAACTCCGTCAACTGAGCTACATTCTTCCCGGCGTCTTGTATCAATTACGGTTCGTTAGTCGCTCTGACATTTCGTTTCCGCTAATTAGTGCTCACTCCAAAAAGCTGTTTGATATATCACCCAGCGAATTAGCCGACTCTGCCGAGGCCTTTTTTGACAAAGTACACCCAGACGATCTGGAGCCTCTTATTGAAAGCCTGGAAGATGCCAGCAACAAGCTCACTCCGTGGCAGTTTGAGTTTCGCGTTATGGTTGAGCGGAAAGTAATTTGGATATCGGGCAGGGCCGTGCCGGACAAACAAGTAGAAGAGAACCTTATCTGGAACGGCCTTTTTATTGATAATACTGATAAAAAGTCTCTGGAACTTGAGCTAAAGCGGACAAATGACGAGCTGAAACGTGCTCAGCAAGTCGGTCGTGTTGGTCATTGGCAGGCGAATTTGAAATCCCGCGAATTAATTCGCTCTACAATGGTTAGGGAATTGCTTGGGTTAAATAAAACGGATTCCAACACCTCGATAGAGCGCTTTAACAGTTTAGTTCACCCGGACGACCTGGAAGATGTTAAATCGCTAGAAAGACTCACCCCTGACAACAATAAACTTCAAATTCAGCACCGTATGCAACATGCCGACGGGCATTATATTTGGGTTGAGGAATTCGCTGAGCTGCAAGACGATGGCTACACGCTAATTGGTACCTTCAGAGACATTACAGAGCAAAAAACATTAGAACTGGAGCTTTTGAAAAAGTCATCCACCGACAGAATGACCGGAATATACAACCGGGGCTATTTTACAGAGCAAGTGGACAAAGAGCTGTCACGCGCAAAGCGAAACGGTCGCTCTTTAAGCCTTATCATTCTTGATATCGACCACTTTAAAAACTGCAACGACTCATACGGACACCCTTTTGGTGACGAAGTGATCATAAAAATTGCATCGCTCCTTGAAAATGCTATTCGCTCTCACGACACCGCTGCCCGAATTGGCGGCGAAGAATTTGCAGCCTTGCTTCCGGAAACTGACCAGGCTGACGCCGCTGCAGTAGCAGAGAAGCTACGCACGACAATTTCAGCACATAAATTCTCGAAAAATGGCGACGATATTTTTGTGACAGTGACATTAGGCGTGGCAGAAGTGCAGCCCGGAGATAACTGGACCAAGCTCTTTAACCGCGCCGATAAAGCGTTGTACCGAGGTAAGCAGTCGGGCCGTGATCAGGTTTTTCTGGCGAGTGACCTTTAATTTAAACCTTAAAAGTTCAGCCCGACGAAAGCACCACGGTTACGTTTAGCCACAGCCTGCATAAAGGCAGCAAAAGTTTCTGCGTTACCACTTGCGCGGCTAAAGCCGATACCATGAATGCGCATTACAGGCTTGCCGTCCGCACCCTGATTTTGACTGGTGATCTGCCGAACTATCGCATCCAGATTATTTACCCGATAATCATCACCAAAAACATAAATGCTGGTTGTGCCCCTGGTTTTTTTATAAAGGTTAATGGCTTTCAGAATACCCAGCTCAGGCGCACTTTTACCGCCGGTGAAGTTTGGCATTTGCTGCATAGCCGTTTGCCTGAAGCTTTTGGTATCTGGCAACCAGTCACCAGCTTTACTGCTGAACATAAAATCGCCATCAGCGGCCATAATTTGGAACCCTTTCATTTTAGGGTGGCTTTCAATAATGTCATTGACCACACTAATGACGCGGTTCCAGCCGTTGCCTCCGGACATCGAGCCTGAGTTATCAATCACAAACACCACGTACTCCGCATCGGTAGGAATACCACCGACGTCATCGTCCGGCGTATCCGTGCTGTTAGGAGTGTTTAGCATTGCAGTGGCTTGCCGTATTTCGGCTCGTAACGAGGACGCTTTATTCTGCAGTTGCTGTAAGGTTTTCTGCGCCCGCGGAATAGAGCTTTCTAAATTTCTTTCCTGCTCGGTCACTGAAGCCGTTTTCTGTTCGGCGGCAGACAGTTCGTCTTGTTTGTCCGACAAAGCACCTTTTAATTTTTCAACCGACTGCTGGGCCTGAAGCACTTCAGAAACTAAGGTACTGAGGTTAGCCGGTCCGCGTTCTGTGTCTTCTGTACCATTTTTCGCCAGCAGTACCAGCATAATAACTGCACCAAAAGCGCAAGAAATAATATCCAAGAATGAGAGGTTAAAAACCTCAATTGGCGCACGCTGAATTTTTCTCATTATGGCCACTCCGGAGCTGGTGATAAGAAGGTGCCACCACTTACCCGCGACCAGTTCCAGTAAAGCGGTGAAGCGTAGGGGTCGCCTTCTATTGGCAAAAGGATAATATTGTAGCGAATACCTTTAGGCGCACGTTTTATGGTCTCAACCATCAATGCCTGACGGCAGTCTGAGGAAATAGATTTTTTCGTCGAAATAAAATTACGACAGGAAAGCGGCAGGCCGTCTCCCAATGTTGGCAGCCCATCCGTTACAATGTATACGTCAGTAATATCCGGGTTCGTCTCAAATAACGTGCGAATACCCAGCTGAAGGTTGGTTCCGCCCTCTGGCACAACCGCGCCTAAGTCCTTCACAATAGAGTTCATAGAGCCGCTGACTGAGGCAGTGCTAACGTTCCGTTGCCCTAAACGGTTCGCCGTATTGGAAAACGTCACCACACTCACTTTTGAGGTTTGCGGTAGACGTGCCAGCAACCACTGAGCAACTCGGCGGGTTCTTATCCACTTAGCGGTAGACACTTTGTCGCCATCGCTTAAAGCCAGCTTGCTCAGCACGTCGATTAAGTTGTCGCCCATCATGGAGGCGCTCTTATCCACCAGAATGCCTATTTGTTCGCCTTCCACCTTCATGCCGGTAATAAAGTTCTGCTCACCCGTACCCGAAAGCTCAACGTTGGCTGACTTCTCAACTTCTTTGGACAAAGCCGTTAACTGGTTTTCCAGGTCGGCAACAACAGCCAACTGAGTCGACAAGTCCTGCAAAGCTTTGGTTTGATCTTGTGTGGTGTCGTTTTTCGCTTCTTTAGAGTCTTTCTGCTTAGCCGACTCCAGCGCAATTTTGTCATTGATTTCGTCAATGGATTTTTTCAGGCGCTGCTGCTCGTCCATTGACGCAGCCAATTCCTGTTCGAGCTTTTCCTTTTCTTCCGAGGGCTCGGGCGTAAAGGCTTTAAAGTCTACCAGAATAAAAATAAGGATAACGGCGCCCAGCCCGCATGCCATGACATCCAGAAAAGATAGGTTAAAGCCGTCGCCAGCCTGGCGTGTTCGTCGCATCTGAGTCGCTCAATTAACTGTGTAAATGAGACAGCAAATGCTTCTCGCAGGACTCTTGCGTGCGGATCACCATCTTGTCCTGACGGCTGTTCAGCAAGTGCATAAACAACATCAGAATCAAAGAAATAAACAGCGCCACCAAAGTCGAGTTAAAAGCTACCCCCAGCGATGCAGTCATACCGGCAATGTCACCATCCAGTGCTTTGTCGGCCTGCGCCAGCGCCGAGCCAATACCGCGAACCGTACCCACAAAGCCAATAGACGGAATAGCCCAGATAATGTAGCGGATCATGTTGTTGCCGCTTTCTAACTGAATGGCAATATTGTCTACCGACGACTCAATAGTGTCAGCGGCGTGCTGAACGTTTTTGGTGTTTTTAAAACGACGAATACAGTTAATCCAGGTGCTGTATGCGGGAGTTTCTTTATAAGCCGAGCTTTCTAAGTCATTTAAGGCTGCATCAACGTCCAGCGCTTCAGACTTGTCGTAGCTTTCCAGTAAGTCGCGCGAATATATTTCTTCTTCGTCAATTAACCGCCACAGCTTATACAGCATAAGGAATAAGCAGAACAACATGAGTGAAATACACACCTGCTGTTCAACATCTTTGAAGATAACCGAAAATGCAGTTAGAGCTTCGGTTCCTTGCTCTGCCATTGCCACTTCGGCCGCCGGGCGAATAAGTCCTGCATACAGCAAATGTATCAGGGTAAAAATGGCCAGTAGCACACCACCACTGACGAAAAAGTTCGGGCTCATTGAAAGCGTATTATTTTTAGACATTATGCATTCCGGGCGTTAAATGTTGGTGGGGAAATCTTGTGGTGCATCCAAAGACACAAAATAAGCCGTCGCGCTGCCGGCCAGAGCCAGCAGTATGACGCCCAAAATCACGCGTTTTTTCATGATGTTTCTCCTCATCACTCATGATACCGGGCTATTCTAAAACCGATATCCTCGGCCGAAGCACTTTCACCGTCGCGAACGCTGGCACGAATATTTTTCAACCGTCCGACTTTGTATGACGCGCCTTTTACCACATGGCCATTACCACGCAACGCGCCCAGGTAGTCGGTATACACCCGGTCAAGGTCTGGAGGGTTTAAAGTGTAGCTATCGTGCACCCACTCTTTGACGTTACCGTCTAAATCAAAAAAGCCGCCACGTTCTGCTTTAAAGCTGCCAACAGGTGCTTTACCGGCAAAACCGTCATTGTAACCACGTAAAATGAAAGTTTGCTGACCTTTTGCAGACTCATCGGCAAAGTTGCCCTGCTTGTCACGCAGGTGTTCCTGGCTGCCCCACACGTAAGTAGTAGAGTCAGCTCTGCGATTAATTTTGGCAATGTATTCCCATTCGGCTTCGGTCGGCAAGCGGTAACCTCGCGAGCTCGCATCGGTTCCCACCACTTTACCATTGTTGACTTTATAAAAAGGCTGCAGGCCTTCCTGTTCACTCAGCCAGTTGGTAAATAACGCAGCCTCGTCCCAGGACACATTCGTAACCGGCATTTTGGTTTTACCACCAGAGCCTTTAAACGCGGCGAACTGCGCCTCGGTAATTTCATGGCGCGATATCCATACGTCCCGTGAGAAATCCACTTTCACCTGATGCTCATTACGCCCACGGCTAGGTTCATTAACCGGTGACCCCATAGTAAACTTTTTCGGTGACAGGCGGCTCATTTCAATACCCAGAGTACTGACAAACAAAGGCTTGCCTTCTTTTCTTCTGGCATCAAACTCGCGCAGCATTTCTGCTTTTACGTTCAAAGTTCGCTCGCTGCTTGGCTGAAATTCCTGTTTTACGGTACGGTACCCGTTCTTTCGGAATTCAACTTGTGAAGGCAACGTCTGTAGCCCGGCACGAAAAGGCGTTACGCCCTGCTTCTGCCCATTAATGTATACTTCACTTGGCTCGTTTGCAGCAAAGGCCACATCGCCCATTTCTGGCGCCAACCTGAAGCTCAGCTGCTGATTTTCCGCTGGCCCTAATTTAACGGTCTGGCTTTGCTTAATATAACCAGCTTTTTCGTAACGAATAACGTGCTCTTTATTGGCATCAACACTAATTGGATTTTTTGCCGGCGCTCCGTTGACCAGCAACGCACCGCCTTTCGGACTCACTGAGACATTGACCGTTGCCTGAACGGGCTGAAGACGGTAGTTACGCTTCGGTTCTTTGTTGCGAACGGTTAAAGACACGGTGTCCGTGACCGGCTCATACCCCGGATAATTCACCACTACAGGGTAGTCGCCACCCACTTTAGCAACGGTTACCGGCGTTGACCCAACCTCTTTGCCGTCAAGGGTAACCGCAGCGCCAGCCGGGCTGGAATTAATAGAGATAGTGCCACTAATAGGAGTTAACCGAATTTGTTCTTCAACTTTACCGTCTATTAGCGCTTCAATAGCCACTGAAGCCGGCTCGTAAGCAGGATGCGAGGCCGACACCGTATAAGCTCCCGGAGCAAATTCACCCTCAAAGGTAGAAGCCGTTTCTCGCTGCTCACCGTTAACTGACCAGACAATATTATCTGCGCTCGGCTCTGTTGTTATCGTCACTTTTGCGGGTTTAGGCTCCAGCTCAACTTCAATGGTTGAAGGGCTGTTGTCGTTTACCTGCACTTCTTTGGTTTGGTACTTGTCGGCCGATACGGCTACAAGGCCACCAGAGCCTACCGCGTAATATTTGTTGTCGATGAAAAAGCCAACACCAGAATGAACAGCAAAGCGCTGAGTTTGCACGGCTTCTGCCGGTTTTACCGTAAAACTGTAACCTTTGGTTAAAAACAGCCAGCCAAAATAAATAACCAGCAGTGCAAGAATACCGACCGAGAAGCCAATAGCCATTAACCGCCGTTTACGTCGTCCTTTTTCAATGGCTTCGTCAAGTGAGTTCACGAAGTCTCTCCTGTTCTTTTATTATTTTTCGCTAAATTATGCTAAACGCGTTCGTTACATTGAACGTTAATAACAATAGGTGTGCCTGATTTCTCCACCACAACATCGACAATGGTTGAGCGGTATCCTTCGCGACTGCCTTCAAATTGATACTTACCCGGTTTTAACTGAATGGTTTTTTCTCTGACTTCACCCACAACCCCAACACCTAATACTTTTATATAGGTTCGGTTGTCGGAGCGAACCGTTACGTCTATGGGTTGATTTTCCTGCTCAATTAGCTGCTCAACCTGGCTTATTTTTTCACCCAGTTTAGCGCTCAGTTGCGTAAGCCCGCTGTAGCGCGAAACGGCATTCACAGCATTTTGACGAATGTTGTTATCGGCAAGACGATCCGGCCTATCAATATAAACATCCAGCGCGCTACTGGCTGCTAATATCTCACCTGCGCTTTGTTTAGCCTGCTGCACAACCTGGCTGTCCGGGTAATCAGCCATCCCCTTTTCCGCCAGTATCAGCACGGTTTGCCATTCGTCAGCCCCTGCAAATACCTGAATTCGCTTTTCCAGCGACTCCATACCCTGGCTTTTTAACTCAGCGTCAATTTGCGCCTGTAGGGTTGCCAGTTCCGGTCGGTTGTTGTCTATCGCCGAAGCTTTGGCTAATGCTTCCTGGGCGCCATCAAAGTCCTTGCGATCAATCGCGTTCACCGCCGTTGCCAAAGCACGAGCAAAACGTTGTTGTTTAATTTGCTGTTCCACTTTCGCTAAGGCTGCCTTTGCATCCTGCTGTTGCGGATCAAGCTTTATAATTTGTTGATAAGCAGCACGCTGCTTCTCTATGTTACCTTCTACACCGCCCACTCTGGCCTGTTCATACAGGTCAGCTACTTCATGATAGGTGTCTATGCGTTTCTGCAACGCCAGCGCGTCGCTGAAGTCACCTTTTACTTTCAGTGCCTGAGCATTGAGCTGAGCCGCCTCATCAATATTATCGTTTGCATAAGCCTTTGCTGCGTCTTCATAAGGCTGCTTATAAGCCTGCTTAAACGCGCTTTGGTGCTCTGTAATATTCGTGTTGAGTTGCTCAATAGTGGTTTGTGCCTGGCTGTAATTACTGGCGCCATAGTCATTAAAAGCCTGATCTATGTCGGCCTGAAAACCCTCAACTTTGGCGGACTGCCACTTTGATAAATACGGAGTAGCAACGAGCTCAGAAACGCGCTGATTAGTCTCATTTAAGGCCGTTTGCAACGCTTTCCTGTCTACTGCATGGTTAGCTAAACTAGCCTGCGACTCACCTTTCTCCTCGGCTACCGGCGTGTCGCCGCCAGAGACCGGGAAATAGGCGAGTAAGGTAACGACAACGCCAATCAGCAAACAGGCAAAAACGGAGGTAATTACGCCAGTTACAATAACTCTCTTCTTTTTAGCCCGACTTTGCGCTATTTGCTCATCGACAGACGACATTGTTACCCTTCCCTGAGTGAATTAAAGCTGAGTTAATGGTGTTGATTCAAGGTCATAAATTTCTTTCAGCTTTTCGCGTAACTGAGCGTACTGCTCACCGGCGGTACCAGTTAACTCAATGTTTTGCTCATTCAGCTCAACAACTTGTGGGGTTACTTTAATGTCCAGGTTTTGACCCATTTCATCAAGCAACGCACGCTGTGTGCCTAACTCGCGGTTAGTCTTTATTGCTTCACTTAAGCTGTATACCGCACCTAAACCTGCTGCCGCACTTGCTACCTGGCCAGCTGTAGAGCCGGAGTTTTTGCCCAGCAAAATTGCCGCTGTTGCTAAAATCCCGGCGCCAACCTGAGCACGCGTTCGCTCTTCTTTTTTCCGGCGTATATCAATAGCAACCGGAAGAGTTTCCTGCTGATACGTGCGATATGCATCGTGTGTGCTTGCGTAGAACGTGTCGTAACTGTCCTGTAGCGAGTCAACAAACTGCTCGTCTTTCGCCTTAATAACGTTAACCCGCTGGTACATAGGGTCAGACTCAGCCGGAGCGCCGGTCAAAGTTATAGTAGAACGGTTCGAGAAAAAGTTACTGGACTCACCCAAATAACCTCCAAAGGCCTCAGGGCTGTACATAGTGGCGTAGCGCATATCTGAAACCGCCTGAATGGTTTTCTTTTCCTCATCGGACTTTTTCATTAGCAAGTCATAAACATAACCCGCAATGCTTTTAAAAATAGGTCCGTACGGGTTCTCACCCTTTCTTAATGCATCGCGGTAGAAACCCTCACCCACGCGAAACTCAAACTCTTCCTCGCCCCAAATTTGGTTACTGGCATCCATAACGCGAACGCCAATTTCAACCGTTTCAGTGTCTGAATAATTGATTTTTCCCAACACATAAACATCCGCGCTTACATTGGCATCGGGCGTAACATTAACAGCGCCAAAAGCTTTAGTGTCAGAAAGCGCTTCGCGAGTATTAACGGCAAAACGATTGGCTTCTAAACGACGTACCTGTGGCCAAATGTCTTCCTCAACCAACTCTTCATCGTCGATATTTCCGTACTCATCTTTTGGCAAACCCGGGTCAAAAACCGGAATAGCGACATTAAGATAAACATTGGAATTATAGCTGTAGCTGCGCTCTTCTTTTCCTAGCGCCTTAGAACTGCCCGGGCCACTCATACTTGGGCCTACACTGGTGACATTGGTTTGGGTTGACTGGCATCCGGCTAATGTAAATAGTGCGGAGAGTGTCATAACGACTGAAAATCGTTTTATTTTTTTTAATTGAGCTAGTGTATTCATTGTTCTGTCTTCCATTAATTATTGACATCCATATTCGGCCATCAGGCCTTTGAAATGCTCTTTTTCGGCTTCTGTTGTGGCAGAAGCCATACCTTCTTTCACCGCGTCGCATACCGCCGAACTGCCACTACCGCTGTTGCCACGCTTATGATCTTTTGTATCCACTGAGGAGCTTTCCGATACAGCTGAGCTCGACTGCTGTTGTGTTTCACTGCCCGTTGCACCACCTGCGCTCGAGCCGGTTGAACCCGATGTGCCTCCCCCTCCGGAACTGCCAGCCGCAGCTTCTGCAAGGTTGTCGGCGGCAGATGCAGTTGCCGCTTCCATACACTCGGCAGACTCATCCAAAGACGCAAAGAGCGCAGCTTCTTCAAGAGCAATGCGCTCTTGCAGTGTGAGAGTGCTGGGGTCTACGTCATCAAACTCAATATACGAACAGTCGGAATAGCCAATCTCTTGTGCCTCAGACATTCCGCTTGTTAAACCAAAAGCAACGAACAAAGAGACTGAAGCGTATTTAAAACTAATAATCGATGAGCTGATTTTATCCACGGTGGGCCTATAACCTTGCCTTACGGGTAACGCTAACAAAACATTAAGCTAAGATTATTATATAAAGAAGTGTAAATAAACTGTAAACAGAAAGTTTTATTCTTTTAACTGCACTCTGAGCTTTCTATTCCGCGCACCCTGTATCCTTTAACTCAAAAGGAATCGCCTCTTTAACTCGTTAAACGAAGACTGAGTATATTGTTAAAATAGACTGGCTAGCGTAAGCTCACAGCCGTGATTAACTGCAAAGTATGATGTTATGAAAAAGTATGTAAGTGAGGTAATAACGTATTTATTTGTTTTCACTATTATTGCCGCTGTCAGCCCAACGGCGAACGCTAACCCAATGCAGCGACATAAAGAGTTCTCGCGGGTTGCTCAAAATATGGCGGCAAGACAGTCCTCTGTATATCAAGTAACACAGGATACAACCGGATTATTGTGGTTAGCGACAGATACCGATGGAATTCTGCGTTATGACGGCAATCAGTTCTCTCGCTGGACAGAAGCGGTTCTACCCTCAGTAAAAACGGCTGATTTTTCTAAGTTACTCATTGACGACGATATTATTTGGGCTGCTACCTGGGGTCATGGTTTAGCTGCCTGGAATTCAAAAACACAAAAAACTCATCAGTTCAAACAAACCAAAAACAGCAGCGACCTCAAAAACAATCGTGTACAAACCCTGTTTAAAGACAGCCAAAACCGTCTTTGGGTTGGCTCACTGGGTGGCCTGCAATACATTAAGCCCGGCCAGACGATTCAAGAGGACCTAACCTTTAAGTTTTTAGCAGAGCAGCACCCTCTTAATAACCTTCGAATATGGTGGATTACGGAATCAAGTTCTGCCTTGTGGGTTGCCAGTTCTCAGGGCGTTTTTAAAGTCTCACTCGACTTAAAAACTTGGGAGCAGTACTTTGTCGATCCTGACAATATTGGCGAAAACAGGGCAAATCAGGTACGGACCATTGAGTTGGTAGGTGATACGCTCTGGGTAGGCACGGCTCAGGGGCTATTTTATCTTGATAATGAAACCAACACGTTCAAGCCGACACACTTTGATGGTGTGAAAACACCGGCCAGTTTACGCGTTAACGATATGATTGTTGAAAGCAACAACGGCAAGCAGTCTTCGCTATGGGTTGGCGCCAGCGAAGGGCTCTACCAAGTCAATACCGAAAGCCGGACCTTTATAAAACAAAAAAACGACTGGGCAGCCCTTAAAAATGTTGACATTCGCTCCTTGCACTTCGATAAAACAGATACATTATGGATTGGCACTCGATCGCAAGGTTTATTTAAAGGTATAACCACAGTTAACAACTTTACCGACCCGTTAGCCGGCGTAAAGGCCCTCTCTAATGTGCCTGCCACTGACAACCCCGTACAAGCTATACATTACGCCAATAACAACGACCTTTGGCTAGCGAACACCGCGGGGCTTTATAAACGCGATTCCGTAACCGAGTTATGGCAGTTTTTTCCTTTTAACAACGAGTACCCCGTAAGAGAAGTTAATGTACTTATTACCGACAGCCATGGCGACCTATGGGTGGGCACCAACCAAGAGCTTTTTAGAACACCGGGCGATAATCCCAAACTCGACCCGGTAGATGCCATAGAGATTCAGCTTGGGCTTGAAGAAAATACAGTCACAGCGATACATGAATCAGACGATGGCACAATTTTACTGGGCTTATGGGGCCAAGGAATCGTAAAGTTCGATCGAGACTCGGGAATGTTCTCCTGGCACAACCAAAAATTTGGCGAGCTTCGGAACGATCAGGCTTACTCCATCGTCACCGTTGAAAGCTCGGGAATTTATAGTGCGACCGGCTACTCAGGTCTGCTTAACCTAACAAACCAGTCACTAGTAGAAGGCCCCTTCAACAGCGAAACTCTACTCTGCGCATACTCATTTAAGCCAACCATCATTTGGTTATGCAGCGACAACGGCTTATGGGAGTACAACACTCAAAGCAAAACAACCCAACATTTCACTGAATCTGACGGATTACCGTCTAACCGAATATTGGGCATAACGGCAGATAAGACCGGTAACCTCTGGGTAATCACGTCACTGGGCTTGGCTCGATTAAATTTAACCTCTCATAAAATTATTACACTAAACGAAGCCGATGGCTTGCCATCAAGTAATTTTATAGAGCACGCAATTGACAGTTCCTCTACCGGAGAGGTAACCATTGGTAGCACAGCGGGAGCAAGTTCATTTTCGCCCGAGCAGGTTAAAATTAAAGAAGTGGTTGCCAATACTGCATTGACCTCTATTGAGGTGAATGATGAAAATATTACCGATCGATACGCTTTAACATCAAAACGTTTCATTTTGCCAGAAGATTACCAAAGGTTTCGTTTATCATTCGCTATTACTGATTTTCGGGCCCCCGAAAAGAACTCAATTCGCTATCAATTATCAGGAGTAAATGATCAATGGAGCGAATGGACAACTGATCTTTCACTCAACTTTAACGCGCTACCGCCGGGCAAGTACCAGCTCACTGTTCAAGGCAGAAACAGTCAAGGCATAGAGAGTAAAAAGCCACTGACCTTGTCACTCGTAGTCCGTGCGCCGTGGTGGTACAACTTTTGGACATTTTTTGTTGGCACCTCAGTGTTCATAGTATGTATTTATGTTGCCATTCGACTACGTACTAAAACGTTGGAGCGTGCGAACCTTAAACTTGAAGCTGAAATAGCGCTGCGTACGAATGAACTCAAATTTGCAAACGAAAAGCTCCAAAAATTATCGGAAACAGATCCGCTGACAGGACTGTTGAATCGCAGGGGGTTCGAAAACAGTTTTCAGCGTTTGATACTACTACATCAAAAGAGCAAGGAGCCATTAAGCATCCTACTTATTGATATCGACCATTTTAAAAAGTTTAACGATAAATACGGTCACAACGCTGGTGATAGCACATTACAAACCGTTAGTCAGACACTCACTAGCTGTGTCAGAGAGCAAGACATTGTTGCTCGTTGGGGCGGTGAAGAATTCGTCCTCGCTTTACCGAACCTCAACATTAAAAAAGCTGAAGAGACTGCGAACAGGCTTCGCCTGGCAATTGCTAACCAAGAGCTCGACTGCGAAGGTATTCCGGTAGCTATTACCGCTACGATAGGCATTAGCAGCTTCAATGCCGAAGAAGACAATTTAGCGGTCTGGATTAAAGCCGCAGATGATGCGCTGTACGAAGGCAAAGAAAAGGGAAGAAACAGGTTTGTTGCCAATACGAACCCCTTTAAATAGCCTTCTATAAATAAACACCAGCCATACAGCTGCTTCCATGAGCATAACATCTCATAGGTGGAACTCCGGCATTTCACCATGCAGACACTCAAACGCAACGGTCATCTGTTCGACATCATCACTGATGTACAGCTGACCATCACTGATCATCACGCCCCAATGTGTCGAGCGTTGTAGTTTGGAAGCAATCTCAGCTAATTCATTTTGCGGTAAAACAAACACATTCACGTTGGTTAAGTGAGCAAACTGAGGTAGCACTTTTTCTCGCCACAACCGCGCATTACCATAAACAACTACCGACATCCGCGGTGCACGCCGACTGGCTTTGATAACCCGAGCCGCATCAGGAAGGCCAACATCAATCCAATGCTGAATTTCACCAGTGAGATCCATTTCCCAGAGTGCCGCTTCATCGCTGTCAGATAACCCTCGGCCAAAGGCTAATTGAGGATGATAGAACATCGCATAAGCCAATACTCGCGTGGCTAAACGAAGCTCCGTCTCGGACGGATGTCGGGCAACGGTAAATTTCACACTCTCGTAAACGCCGCGATCAGTATCCGAAATATCCAGAGAGATTTTATAAGGGGTTGCTTGCAATGCCATTTCGGTACCTAAATGAACGAGTGTGGTAGCGCGAAAGTCACATGAGCCTCGCGCTATTGATATAGTTAATCAGTGGTTTCAGTCTGCGTCTGAATAAACTGTCGGGTATCTTCCAGTAACGCCTTTCGCGCCGGTTCATGCACATACATCATGTGGCCGCCGTGGTAGTAGCGGTAAATAATGTCATCGCTCGCAATACCGTGGCGATTCAGTGTGTACTCAGCATCAAAAAACGGGGTAATCAGATCATAGTAACCCGAGCCCACCATGACTTTTAACGCGGGGTTACTGCGCAAAACCGCGGCTAAATCAGGAGCCGTATTCACGTAATGAGGTTCCCATGTTTGGCCTTCAGGCTTAGGGTTCCAACGCCATTTGCCGGAAAGCTCCGGGTCAGCCGGATTTAAGTAAGTGCGACCCCAATCAATTCCTAATTCATTGCGCATGTAGTGCATCAGCGATGCCTTATAGGCCGGTGAAATAGCGCGGGCAGCATCTTCACGCGGGCTTGCGGCAACATCGTCCCGTTCATCTTTGGTGTAACGGCTATCGAGCAAGCCTACGGCTACACCTTCGTCGCGCCGCAACTCTTTAGCAAAACGAAACGCATTAATGCGCAAGTCAACACGCTCAATATACTCTTTGCTCAAACCGGTAAAACGTTGCAGTTCGCTGACTAACTCTGCTCTTTTCTTCTCGTTGAGCAAATTCCCTTCAAACAACGCAGGTAGTAGCTCTTGTGTTGCAAACTCACGGCTTTGCTGGATAAAAGCCTCAAAATCACCCGAGTTATCGACCTTGCCGTGATACCACGCTGTAGCTGCCATGGTCGGAATATAAGTAATGTAGGAAATGATATTGTCATCGACATACGGGGTAGAGCCCTGATAATCAAGTGCCTGGGACACAAACACAATACCGTTAACGTTTATTACGTAGTCGTCGAGCAGTACCTTAGCAACGGCAGCGGCTCGGGTGGTACCAAAGCTCTCACCTAACAAGAACACCGGCGAGTTCCAGCGGTTGTTCTCGGTTAGCCACTGAGCAATGAAAGCAGCCATAGAGTCTGCGTCTTCCGTCAGCCCCCAAAAACCTTCTTTTTCACCCTTGCCAATAGCGCGTGAGAACCCCGTACCAACCGGATCCACAAACACCATGTCGGTAACGTCAAGAATGGTTTCAGGTGCATCTTTAATGGTATAAGGCGCAGCGCCTGGATGCTCTGCGTCGCTGGGCACGACAATACGTTTAGGGCCATAACCGCCCATATGCAACCAGTTTGAAGACGAACCCGGGCCGCCGTTCCAGACAAACGTCACCGGACGATTTTCTTCATCCTCGGCAACATAATCAAAAGAGAAAATACTAGCCGTCGGCTCGCCCTCAGCGTTTTGCAGGTAGGTCTCGCCGGCAGTCACCCGATAATCAATGCGTTCTCCGTTAAAGGAGCCGGTATGCTCAGAAACAAACTCGATTGGATCAGGAACAGGTTTTTCTTCACTTTCTGATTCAGTGGTTTGTGCCAGCGTGCTGGTGGGTAATGACACCAACAGAAGAAAAGATAAAAGAGTTAGATAGTTGGTCAACAATTTCACAGTTTTACTTCCTAATCAGGGTAATTTCATCAGATTACCACAAATTACTGTTCTGCTAACCCATCAAAATGATCTGATACATACCGGCTATGACAAGCAATACAGCTACCCGTCATTTCGTTATAAAGTTCATATTGTTTTTGAGTATCTCTGTCTTTCGCCGCCTCAGCCAGCCCTGCTGCTAGCCGGTGAAAGTCTTTATCCAGCTTTACGAAGCCTTCTGGAACCGCCGACATTAAGTCTTTTTTGTCCTGTTCAGTCAAAGCCTGCTTCATTATAAAACTGTCGTGTATTTGCTGCGCCTTGGTTTCTACCCGTTCATGCTCACCCGTAACCATGGAAACATGAATTGAGGCCATTGCCGATTGAATTGAACGCATTTCTTGTTGCAGTAACTGACTTAGCCTTTCCGTAAGTTTAGGGGTGACAGGATCCGCCGCTAAAGTATTTAAAGACAAACCAACGGCGGCTAACGTTAAACCTACATAGCCTACTTTCTGACGAAGTTTCATGATGCCTCCTTAATAAAACTACCGTAGCTTTGTGTTCTTTATTTTCTAGGTTTACTCGCTAGCATGGTTGCAAACTGCAGTTGCGCGCCATTGTGCATAGTACCGACATCTTCGTTGTACTTAACTAACTCCCATCCCTCATAGGCATCACGCAGCTGACCAGCTTTAAACGTAAAAGGGAAAGGAACCGGGCACGGGTGCTCATTAGTATCCATAGCACAAACAATTAAGTTATAACCACCGGGTAGGGTATGCGATTGCATATCCTCAATAACTGCATCAACACGCATGAAGTTAAGAAACATTAAAGTTACCGTGCAGGCAATCAACCCATAGTCGTCGCTTAGTTCTGCATCATTAATGTCGTAAACTCGCGCTTCAATGTTGTTGATACCCTCTTCACTGATAATTTGCCGCAGCATATTGATAGCATCAGGGTTATTGTCTAACGCGGTCACGTTGAAACCAAGCTGGCTCAAATACAAAGCGTTACGGCCATTAGAACAGCCCATATCCAGGGCGTTACACGGCGCTATAATCTCGCCTGCCTCTATGACTTCACTGTGCGCAGGGTTTAGCCCATAACGGCTATTTATATCAGCTGACATTGTACTCACCTAGTTTTCAATAGTGAGCTGGCATGGTACTACTTTTAGTTCGTTATTAAATAAGCGTAGCTGACGTCATCAGAGATATAGATCAACATCTGCTTTGTTAGGCACACTAACTGGATAGGCAACAAAACTAACTTGCACTTAGGGTTGAAGTGAAGTGCTAAAAACTCTGCTACCCTAATTTATTAAACAAAGCGCATTTGTAGAAGATTACTTAACTGCATGACGGGAAATAACGGGTAAAAGGAGACTCATACGATGAAACTGCAACGTATTGAAACACCTGGTATAGCTCATTACGCATGGCTTCTGGCAGAAGGCAGCGAAGCCATGATAGTTGACCCCAGCCGGCACGTACAAAAGTACCTCAATGCGGCAAGGGACATGGGGACACGGATCACCCATATTGTAGAGACACACCGGCAGGAAGATTTCGTCATGGGCTCGGCATGGTTAGCCAAACGTACCGGCGCGAAAATTTTAAACGGCAACTTCGACACCTTTGGTCACGGTGACGTGCGACTGGAGGACGGCGACACGTTTTGTGTAGGACAACTGCTTATTCGAGCCTTCCACACTCCGGGGCATACCCCCGAAAGCATGTGTTACGCTGTCTACGAGGACGAAAATGCCGAATCTGCCTGGGCTATCTTTACCGGTGACACATTATTTTTCGGCGATACCGGACGCTCCGATTTACCAGCCAAAGACAAGTCAGTGGAAAATGCTGCCCTTATCTATGATTCAGTACACAGCAAACTGGCGGCTCTTGATGACACAGCATTAATTTTGCCTGCGCATGGACCGGGTTCGGTATGTGGTAGCGGAATGGCTGAACGCTCATGGTCAACATTGGGTGACGAAAAAACCTATAACGACGTGTTTACCCTTTCGCGAGAAGAGTTTGCCCAGAAGAAAGGCGGCGAACGAATTCCTCGACCGCCCTATTTCCGTCATATGGAAGAAGTCAATTTAAATGGGGGATTACCTCCAGCCCGGAGAACCGGCGACACCGTTTTGCTTCCTGCCGATGATTTTGCAGAATTTGCAAAAGATGAGCGAATTTACGATACCCGCTTACCCGAAGCCTTTGCAGGCGCACATATCCCCGATAGCTACAGCATCTGGCAAGGAGGCTTACCGGTATTCGGCGGATGGTTAGCCGATACTGATAGCCCCATCTATTTAGTCACCAGTAGTAATGAGGATGTGGACCCTGCGGTGCGTCATTTAAGTAACATAGGGCTGGACAACGTACGCGGCGCTCTAGCTGGTGGCTTTGAAGCCTGGCGAGATGCAGGAAAAAATTTACGCCAGAGTACCGCAACTACACCCCGGGCATTGAAGGAAATGGAACAAACACCCCAATTACTTGATGTCCGGGAAACTGATGAATTTGAAAGCGAGCACATACCCAACGCAATAAATTGCTACGTAGGATATTTGGAAGATGAAATTAATGATCTTCCCTTAGACAAGGACCGGCCACTGGTAGTTACCTGCGGAGTAGGCCATCGCGCAGGGGTGGCCGTTAGTATTTTACTGAAAGCCGGTTTCCGGGACGTGCGCAACCTGTTAGGCGGCATGAAAGCATGGACTGCGTTGGGGTTTCCTATTGAATAAACTTTAATAAACTTAAAAAAGTGCTTGAAGGTGGTGGCCCCTCCCAGATTTGAACTGGGGACCAACCGATTATGAGTCGGGTGCTCTAACCACTGAGCTAAGGGGCCATTTTTGATTGGAAGCTGTAAAGCGGCGCAGATTATACGAAGTTTTTACGCTTTTGTCATGGGTATCAGCACGTTAAATCGCGAAGTTTTATCGACTTTTTCGTAGCTGATGTCGCCATTCTGGTTCCGCAGTGTATCACGCACTACCTTAAGCCCTATACCGTATTGGGTCGGCGCAAGCTCATCGGCATGAAACAGCAAATGTTTGTTTTTATTCTCTATACCGGCACTTTCATCGCTAATAGCAATTTTCACAAAGTTTTCTTCAGCCGTTGCCTGCAGCATAATTTCTGAATTGGCTGGCACAAAGGTTATGATATGCCGTATCAGATAATCCAGTGCAAAACGCAGTAATAAGGGCTCTGCTTCAAATTTAAGGCCTTTTTCAGCTATTGCGGTAAGCGTTATGTCTTTAACATTTCCGGTGCTTTCATGGTAGTCGGATAGCTCCTGGAGAAAGTCTTCGGCATCAATGGACGTTGGCTTGCTATGCCCGGCACCTTCGGTAACTCTCTCAAAAGAACTGAACAACTCAGTCAGCTGCAACACCTTTTCTTTAATGTCGTCGGCGTTTGCTTTGGGTAACTTACGCTTTATTTCTTCAAGTTCAGTCATTGCAAGCGCTGTCATAGAACGAGCAATACGACCAATCAACGTTTTTTGATTAGCCATAATAACTTTGTTCATTTGCTGGCTTAATTCGCGCTCTTTAGACTGAATTTGCTGTCGAGCTTGATACAACAGCATTAACAATGGCTGAATTTCCGGAATTTCGGTGGTGACCGAAACCGCCTGAGAGCTGTCTTCGGCCTGTGCAACAATGCGATCTCGCTCTGAATGCCAGTTACGGTTAAAGACAGACTCGCGCACAATTAAAACGCCGCCAATAACGGCAAGCACTACAAACAGGGCACTAACAATAAGAGTAAAGTTAGGAGGTACAAACTGGACACGTTTTTTCAGCCAAATACCCAGGTTGTAGTGATTCTTTTCAGGGCAGGCCGCCACTACAGTTGCAACCTGCTCATTAGACTGAACAGACACAATGTCTCTTTGCTGCTCTAAAGAACGTTGCACAGCAGAACGAACAATTGGAACATCGTCGTTACTGACGCCAACGCCTGTGGTGTCACCACCGTTGGTCGGTAGAGAGAAGCCGATAAACCCCTGAGCTGTATGCCAAAAACCGCCTTTAATGCCATCGGCATTAGTTAGCGCTTCAGCCAGTGCCTGATGCATTAAATCGGGGTTATTTACTTGCTGCTGCGGCGACTCCGATTCAGGGTAAAGACTGTCGACAGCAAGCTGCGCATTTTTACAGGCTTTGCCCATTAGCGTTTGATTGCGTTGCAATGTCTCGCCTGCGGAAAACCAGAACGCAACAAGTAAACCGCCAACGGCTACTGCAATCATTGCAATAGCCAGCCAGCGGTTATGTTTTGTGTGGGAAGAGAGAGACTGCACTTACCTCACTCTCTTTTACTAAGGTAGTTTGTAGAAATTTCGGGCATTCTGATAAAACACCTTATCAACCGCTTCATCGTCGTCCAGTGCATTCACAATCGTGGTAATGTCAGAGGGTTCAAATGAGCGAGTACTGCGCGTACCCGGTAAATCGGTACCAAACATTAAAGCATCCGGGTTGGTCTTATTCAGTGTTTTAATGGCGTCTTCTACGTTAACTTCGGTACGACCAAAGCCACTGGCTTTAATTTTTACGCCACCTTCAGCTAAACGACGCACCTGAGACAACCCTGATTTTGCCATACCTAAGTGATCTACACTCAGTTTAGGCAACTTAAGTAAGGTAGGTACCATGTCGTCGAGCTCACGGCTATCGACGTAAATTTCTAAATGCCAACCGGCTAAGTCCCAAATACGCTTACCAAACTCGACAATACCTTCAATGTCACGATGAACGCCGCGTTTTAAGTTAACGCGTACGCCGCGAATACCATGCTCATTCAGTTGCTGAATTTTTTCATCGCTAACTGAGCCTGGTAACTGTGTAACACCAACAAAATTGCCGCCCAGGTTTTCCAGCGCCGCTTTTAAATAGCGTTGCTCGAAGCCCTGGAAAGAGCCAGACACAATGACACCGCCTTCTATCGGCATGCCACGGACTAAGTTCCGATAATCATCAATATAAAAAGGCTCAGGGATATGACCTTGGTTTTCAATTAGCGGAAACTCGTCATCATAAATGTGCAAATGAGAGTCAATAATACGTTTCGGCCAATTGTCACGGTTGTTACCCATGCTGCCTCCTGTGTCAGAGAATATCTTACTCATCCAAGAACGATTTAAGCTGCTCAGAGCGACTTGGATGGCGAAGCTTTCTTAATGCTTTGGCTTCAATTTGACGAATTCGTTCACGAGTTACATCAAACTGCTTACCAACTTCTTCTAAAGTATGGTCTGTATTCATATCAATACCAAAGCGCATACGCAATACTTTTGCTTCACGAGCTGTTAAGCCGCCAAGCACGTCACGAACCGAGTTACGCAGGCTTTCTGACGTTGCTGAATCAATAGGAAGGTCCAGCGTATTGTCTTCGATAAAGTCACCCAGGTGCGAATCTTCGTCGTCACCAATTGGGGTTTCCATCGAAATTGGCTCTTTCGCAATTTTTAATACCTTACGGATTTTGTCTTCCGGCATCATCATGCGCTCGGCCAATTCTTCCGGTAGAGGCTCACGCCCCATTTCCTGCAACATTTGGCGTGAAATGCGGTTAAGCTTATTAATGGTCTCTATCATGTGGACCGGAATACGAATAGTACGAGCCTGGTCCGCAATGGAGCGAGTAATAGCCTGACGGATCCACCAGGTAGCATAAGTTGAGAACTTATAACCACGGCGATATTCGAATTTATCCACGGCTTTCATCAGGCCAATGTTACCTTCCTGAATTAAATCCAGGAACTGCAACCCGCGGTTGGTGTACTTCTTAGCAATAGAGATAACCAAACGTAGGTTCGCTTCAACCATCTCTTTCTTCGCACGGCGAGCTTTTGCTTCGCCAATGGACATACGACGGTTAATTTCTTTGACCTTACCAATGGTTAAGCCTGTTTCCTTTTCTACATCAACTAACTTGTTGACGCAGCGTTCTATTTCACCGCGAACTTCTTTCAATGTATCGGCGTAGGCTGCACCGGAATCTATTTCTTTATCAACCCAGGCCAGGTTATTCTCGTGGCTGGCAAAGGCTTTCATGAAGCTGCGTTTCGGCATCTGCCCCTGTTCAACGCTTATCTTCATAATAATGCGTTCCTGAACACGCACGCGCTGCATCATGGCACGCATGTCTTTAACCAAGCGGTCAAACTGTTTAGGAACTAAGCGGAACTGTTTGAATAAGTCGCTGAGCTTGTCAATTTCAACGCGGGCATCGGCACCATCACGACCATGTTTTGCAATAGCCTGACGAGTTGCTTCGTATTGTTCGCGAAGTGCATTGAACTTGCTGCGAGCAAATTCCGGATCAATACCGGTATCCGTTTCTTCTTCGTCATCGTCATCATCATCGTCTTCATCTTCCAGCTCTTCGGTTGGAAGTTCAGACCCAACGTGAGTAGCAGCCACAGGAGCTTCGTCTACTTCGTCGGGGTCAATGAATCCGGAAATAATGTCGGTTAAGCGCAGTTCTTCGGCTTCGTAGGAGTCCCATTGCTCAAGCAGGAAGTTAATGGCTTCAGGATACTCAGCAACAGAGCACTGAACCTGGTTAATGCCTTCTTCGATGCGCTTGGCAATGTCAATTTCGCCTTCGCGGGTCAGTAGCTCAACCGTACCCATTTCACGCATGTACATACGCACAGGGTCGGTCGTACGACCAATTTCACCGTCAACAGAAGCTAACGCCTGAGCGGCCTCTTCAGCAGCGTCTTCATCAGCAGCACTTTCTGCCATCATCAGATCATCGGCATCGGGCGCGCTTTCAAAAACGCGGATCCCCATGTCGTTGATCATGCGAATAATGTCTTCAACCTGATCGGAATCAACAATTTCTTGCGGTAAATGGTCGTTGACTTCAGCAAATGTCAAAAACCCTTGCTCTTTGCCTTTCGCAATAAGGACCTTAAGTTGCGATTGCCGATTCTGCTGCATACAGACGTTCCACCTGTGACTGTGAATGTAGAGTATCCAAAATGACCAAACAGTATAACAGAATACTGACTTTTAAGCTAGCGTAAGACGCACCGGGATGTACTATCTTGCCTTACTTAAGTACTGAATGAGCGTCTGATATTCTTGACGTTCACCCCGGGTTAAAGCCCCTTTCTGCTCTTTCTTTAAAAGTGCGTTTGCACGCTGTTCCACATATTGGTCAATAAGATAAATAAATATATCGTTAAATTCTTGCTCAACGTTGTCTTCGTCGAGCTGATGCTGCCATAAAGCCAGCTTCTGTAAAGGCTGGTAATACTCGGTATCGCGCCACCCTTCTAAAACCTGCGCTGTCGTCATAGTTCGTTCTGCGCATTGTTTATGCAACGCTACGAGTAAATCGATACCATTGACTTGCAACTCCCGCAGTTCCTCTCTAACCGGAATTGACTGCGCTAGCTGAGGGTATTGAACCAGCAAAGCTATCGCTTTACGCAACGGAGTCATTTTAACGCTGTCTTTTGGTCGGGACTGGCGCTGAGGCTTATCAAAATGACGTTCCAGTTGTGAGGTTTCACGACGAAGCTTCTCTGCCAACCGTTGCATTAGGGTATCGCGGTAGTAGTCACTCGCGACTTTCTCTATTAATGGTTTTGCAATACTCAGCAATTGTGAGCGTCCGGCGTCAGAAGTAACATCAATATCCGCCTGTAAATGCTCAAAGAAGTACTCAGTGAAAGGTGTCGCTCGTTTTAATTGCTGTTCAAAAGCTTCTGCGCCATGTTCCCGCACGACAGAGTCCGGGTCTTCACCTTCCGGTAAAAACAAGAACGCCATATCCAGTCCGTCACGCAATAAAGGTAGTGCATTTTCTAATGCACGCCAGGCTGCGTCCCGACCTGCTCGGTCACCGTCATAACAGCAAACCACTCTTGGACTCGTACGGAATAAACGCTGTAATTGTTCACTTGTCGTTGCCGTTCCAAGTGACGCCACCGCATAATCAATACCGGCCTGCGACAAGGCAACAACATCCATGTAGCCCTCGACAATGCAGACCTGCTCAGGCTTACGCACGGCTTGTTGCATATGCCAGTAACCGTAGAGTTCACTGCCTTTATGAAATAAGCGGGTTTCTGGCGAGTTCAGGTATTTAGGTCCGTCGCCGTCAATAATTCGTCCGCCAAAACCAACAACCCGGCCGCGTCTGTCATGAATAGGAAACATGACCCGGTCACGGAAAAAGTCGTAATGCCGCCCTTTTTCATTACGATTAATGAGCTTTAACTCTAATAACTGTTGCCTTTGCGGCGCTGAACTACCGAACGTACTCAGCAAGCTGTCCCAGGCGTCCGGCGCATAACCAATTTGAAAACGCTTTACCGTTTCACCGCTTAAACCGCGACCTTTTAGATAGTTGATAACCCGTTCAGAATTTTCATGGTGTTTCAGCTGATGCTGAAAAAAGCGGGCTGTTTTGCTCATCAGCTCGGCATCGTCCCGCACTTGCTGTTGTTTCTTTTGAGCAAGCTCTGGGTTTTCCGCCTGTTCGCGCGGCACTTCAACCCCCATGATTCCCGCCAGCTCTTCCACTGCATCAGGAAAGTTTAAGCCGTCGAACTCCATCAGAAAATCAATGGCGTTGCCATGCTGGCCACAACCAAAGCAATGGTAAAACTGCTTGTCCTGGCTAACCGTAAATGAGGGGGTCTTCTCGTTATGAAAAGGGCAGCAGGCCTGATGGTTTTTGCCGGCTTTTTTCAGCGGCACACGGCTATCTACTATCTCGACAATGTCTGCTCGTTCAAGCAAATCATGAATAAAGCTTTTAGGGATCAAGCCTGCCATATTGTCTCAATATTAAAATTTTAAAAGCGTGAATTGGAAAACAATAAAGTAGCAGAAACACGAAAGCCGCGACAATACAGTCACGGCTTTCAGCACTTTACGAAAAAGTGAACACTCAAATTGTCGTAAGTAATGTCTTAGTAAAGACGAGTACGACGAGCGTTTTCACGAGACAGTTTTTTCGCGTGACGCTTTACCGCAGCAGCTTTCTTGCGCTTACGCTCTGAAGTCGGCTTTTCATAGTGCTCGCGACGACGGACTTCAGACAGAACACCTGCTTTTTCACAAGAGCGCTTAAAGCGACGCAAAGCTACGTCAAACGGCTCGTTTTCTTTCACTTTAACGACTGGCATTAAAAAATCACCTCGGATAAATTATCTGTTTCGGTTAAAAATTAACCACTACGGGTTCAATTGGTGCTGAATTGTACCGACTCAGAATCGCCTTGTAAAGTGTTATCCGATGCATCCCAACCAGAGTCATTATCGCTAAGCAGCTCGCGGACTGGCGTGGACTCGAGTAAGAGTGTACTGACTAAATCCTGTAAATTATTTGGTTTTTCTTTATACGCCAGCCCTAATTGCCAAAGTTGCGGGCCGACAGACTTAACGCTTCTCACCAAAAGCTCCGAAAAGAAGACTGCCTGCGGGGTAGTTTTAACTTTCACCTCAGCCTTAAACTGGGTCATTTCAGTTGCATTAACAGGGGAGGTTCCGCGATAGTTAAAAGCTATTCCCTTATCTGAAATATCAACCACCTTACCAGGCAGGCGATCTCCAAACTTATTGTTCTGCTTCAATTGCAGTGTCGCGTCGCAGTTTACCGCTATTCGTGGAGACGAACGTAACACTTGTACGTCAGCCTGTCTTGGATAGCTGACAAACAACAGCTTTTGTGGGTATTGTGTCATATGAAGCACATCGACAACGCCTGTTATCTGTTCGCCGTTTGGAGAGACGGTCTTTAACCCGATGGTTTTATCAGCAACCAAAAGCGGTAAAGTGTCCTGCCAACAGTACTGCCGGGACAGTTCCAGAATAAGGTAGTCTGGATGTTGCTGCCCCACTAGCGTCATATTCAAGCGCGTATAGCTGTCATTGTTCTTAATCTGGACTTCAACAAATTGCCTGAATCCACTGTTTGCTAAAACATCACTGTCTTCCTGCATCAGTGCTAACCCCTGCTTTATTATTTTTTTATGAAGCTCATCATAGCTTATATCTGCTACTTTTTAAGCACTGGCTCGATTATTTTTAATTGATGTCAATTGACGTCAACCCCAAAGTTAATGATGACTAGCCACTCAAAACCTGTTGTTTGATCATAGTCATAGTTAGACTGGATTTGAGCTTAACCAGTAAGGATACGAATTTGGCTGAAGCACATCCGGACAAAACATTTCCTTATCCAATACCGGCACGATACCAGTGCATAAAGTTATTGGGGCATGGTGGCAGTGGTCTGGTCTACAAAGCTTACGACCAGCGCTTAAAACGTGAGGTCGCAATTAAGTTTGCGCGCTCCCCGTCTATTGTCAGTCGCCATAGATTAGTCAATGAAGCGCGCCTTTTATCCAGCGTTAACCACCCTGCATTGTGCCGGGTGTTTGACATTGGTGAGCCTGACGTTTCCTCGTCGTCATTGTTCATGGTCTTAGAGTACATTGATGGTGAGCCCCTTAGTAAAGCTAAGGGCAGTATGTCGACTAACGAGGCTATAAGTGTTACCAGCTCTTTAGTGGATGCGGTTTGCCGTATGCACGAATCTGGTTACGCACACAACGACATTCATCCTCATAATATTATGATTCGCTCATCGGCGGAGGCTACCAAGGAATACCACAATAACGTTGCATTAGTTGACTTAAGCATTGCCGCTCCAAGCTCTCCACTAACCATTCAACGAGATATTTATCAGTTAAGTGCGTTGCTGCTGTTTTTGTTAACGGGAATGAAGCCCGAACCATTTTTTCAAAATTCAGTCGTACAGCGCAACCGGCTTCCATCGGGGCTGGGAGAAATTATAAAACGTGCACTTTCGCTGGAGCCGAATTCCAATTTTCGCAACTGTCGAGATTTTCAAAAGGCTCTGAACACCTGGTTCCATCGTTATAAATTGAAGCAACGTTTCTTGAAACTTGGTGCCGCCAATGCTGCCGCTCTGATTATCGTACTGGTTATGTTCGCGTTTTTGCGCGAACCAACCAATGCCTTTCTTTTTAAAAATTATTCAACCGACAAAAATCAGTATGCGCACGCAGTTGTTTTTGCACATTATTCCATACTCTTAGTTAACGATGGTTATATTCAGCAGGCAACAGAGCAGGCTGAGCTAGCTTTGACGCACTTTGACGACGCTGTCAGTAATAACCCCGACAAGCTTCAATATCATGTTGAGCGCGCAAACTTCATCTTAAACTCGGAGCGTATTTTTAGTCAGGCCCAAATCACCACTATGTTACTTAACGCTGTTAATGAATTGGGTGAACCTGAACATTATGAAGATAAACCGGGAGCTTTTTATTTGAGAGCCAGAATGTATTTAGGCTTAGCCAAGCTTAATAGTGAACAGCCTCACTTGGTAAAACAGTGGGCGGACTCGGCATCGCAATCCGCTAAAGCAGCGATCAACAGTCAACCGAATGTCGATCGCTACCAAAAATTACACCGTCAAATAAGTCAGTATCAGTCCAGTGGTGGTACTGACTGATCTCTTAATCGATAGAACTCTTCTACGAACTCATCAAAGGTTCCCGCATCTAAAGCGTCACGCATGTCACTCATCACTTTTTGATAAAAGCGTAAGTTATGGATGGTGTTCAGGCGTGAGCCCAGCATCTCGTTAGTACGATCCAAATGATGCAGATACGCGCGAGAATAGTTTTTACAAGTGTAGCAGTCACAGTTTTCGTCTAACGGTGAGGTATCTGTGCGGTGCACAGCGTTACGAATTTTTACCACGCCCGAACTAATAAACAAGTGGCCGTTACGTGCATTACGGGTTGGCATAACACAGTCGAACATATCGATACCACGACGCACCGCTTCAACTAAGTCTTCTGGTTTACCCACACCCATTAAGTAGCGAGGTTTTTGCTCAGGCATTTGCGGCGCAGTGTGCTCTAAAATGCGCATCATGTCTTCTTTAGGCTCGCCAACCGACAAGCCACCAATAGCATAGCCATCAAACCCGATATCGGTCAGGCCTTTCAGAGAAATATCACGCAATTCTTCGTACATGCCGCCCTGAATAATGCCGAAAAGCGCGGCGTTATTGTCGCCGTGCTCCTGCTTAGAACGTTCGGCCCAACGCAGCGAAAGCTCCATTGAACTGCGGGCTTCTGCCTGCGTCGCAGGGAACGGGGTGCATTCGTCAAATATCATGACAATATCGGAACCCAGCTCACGCTGAACCTGCATAGATTTTTCAGGCGTTAACAGAATCTTCTCGCCATTAATTGGCGAACGGAAAGTCACGCCCTCTTCGGTAATTTTACGAAGCTCACCCAGACTAAAAACCTGAAAGCCACCTGAGTCGGTCAAAATAGGCTTGTCCCAGTTCATGAAGTCGTGCAGGTCACCGTGCTGCTGGATAATTTGTGTTCCCGGACGCAGCATTAAATGAAAGGTATTGCCCAGGCAAATTTGTGCGCCGGTTTCTTTCACTTCCTCTGGTGTCATGCCTTTTACCGTACCTAAAGTCCCAACAGGCATAAATGCCGGCGTTTCTACGGTTCCGCGTTCAAACACCATACGTCCGCGACGCGCGCGACCACTGGTTTTATCTAGTTCAAATTTCATTGTCATAAGTATTCACTTCAGTGTATTAAATTTAGCGCTGTAACAGCATGGCATCGCCGTAGCTAAAGAATCGATAGCGCTCTTTAATGGCTTCATTATAAGCCTTCATAATCAAATCACGACCCGCAAATGCTGACACCAGCATAATGAGCGTGGACTCAGGTAAATGAAAGTTGGTTATCAAACTGTCGACAACTTTAAATTCATACCCCGGAAAGATAAAAATATCGGTGTCATCAAAAAACGGTTCAATGTCTTCTGACGCTGAAGCCTGAGCAGCTGACTCCAGCGAGCGAACAGAGGTAGTACCAACCGCCACCACCCGGCCGCCCGAAGCTTTAGCTTGCTTAATAGCATGACAGGTTTCGGCACTGACTTTGGCGTATTCGCTGTGCATTACATGGTCGTTAATGTCTTCAACACGCACTGGCTGAAAGGTTCCGGCGCCTACATGCAGGGTGACATAGGCAAAGTTCACGCCTTTATCCCGCAACTGCTGCAAAATTTCGTCGTCAAAGTGCAGGCCTGCGGTAGGTGCTGCAACGGCACCGGGTTCGCGGTTATAAACGGTTTGGTAGCGCTCTTTGTCAGAGCTTTCATCGGGGCGGTCGATATAAGGCGGCAATGGCATGTGCCCGTATTGTTCCAGCAGTTCCAGTACCGTTTCTTCGTGTTCAAATTTCAGTTCAAAAAGCGCATCATGCCGGGCCAGCATAGTGACTTTTACGTGGCCTTCTAACAGCAGCTCAGCACCTGCCTTTGGCGCACGATTAGCGCGAACATGAGCCAGTACACGATGGTCGTCCAGCAAACGTTCAACTAACACCTCTACTTTACCGCCAGAGACTTTTTCACCCAGTAACCGGGCCGGAATAACCCGGGTATCGTTAAACACCAGTAAATCACCCGCGTTTAACTCATCAACGATATTCCTGAACTGTTTGTGAGCAATGCTGTTTTCATTCGCATTCACCGACAATAGCCGGCTTGCACTGCGCTGCTCCTGCGGATAGCGGGCTATAAGCTCATCGGGTAATTCAAATGAAAAGTCACTGACTTTTAAAGAAGAATGATTGGTATCTGACATGTCCGTGCTGCAATTGCGAGATGTAATGAAGCGCGGATTTTACTGGAAAGTGGACAGCCTGTCACTGTTACAGGCTGTCCGTTTATCGCAAGCTTAAGCTACACCGAAAATTGCTTTCAGAATGTAGAAGAAGATGATGGACATAATGGCACCTGCCGGCAAGGTAACAACCCATGAAATAACGATGTTGCGAACAACACCAAGATTCAGGGCCGCGATACCACGCGCCATACCAACACCCAATACTGCACCAACCAGCGTTTGTGTGGTTGATATCGGCAACCCGGTACCTGACGCCAGAACCACGGTTGAAGCAGCGGCAAGTTCCGCCGCAAAACCGCGACTTGGGGTTAAATGCGTAATGCCATTACCAATGGTGGCAATAACGCGTTTACCCAACATAGCAAGACCAGCCACAATACCTACAGCGCCTAAAGGTAATACCCACCAGGCTAATGTCGCTTTACTGCCAATATCACCACCGCTGGTAACCACGCTCACTACAGCGGCCAGTGGGCCGATAGCGTTAGCAACGTCGTTTGAACCGTGAGCAAAAGCCATAGCACAGGCGGTTACCACCATTAATATCGCAAACACTTTTTCCACATTGGTGTAGTGCATGTCTTTGTCGTCTGAAGGGTTAAACTTAAGACGACCAATGGCCATTTTGCCAATAGCAAAGACCAATACAGCAATACCCAGAGCCCATAAATAACCTTCAATGCTACCAAGGTTCAGTCCAACGTGCTTAAGGCCTTTTTTGATGGTGACCAACGACAGTACGAAGCCGGCTAACCCCATATAGTAAGGCACATAGCGCTTAGCCATTGCTAAAGGATTAGAGCGGTCAAAAATGAGCTTTTGTGCACTCATAAATATGAGATAGGCAATAAACCCGGATATGGCGGGGGTGACAACCCAGCTTCCAACGACACCTCCCACTTTCATCCACTGAACCGACTCCATACTAACGCCAACGGCAGAGAAGCCAACAATGGCACCAATAATGGAGTGAGTCGTTGATACCGGCCAGCCAAGGTAAGAAGCTATCAGCAACCAAAAGCCGGCGGCTAATAGCGCTGAGATCATACCAAATACGAGTAGTTCGGGTTGATCAACGAAGTAGCCCGAGTCAATAATGCCTTTGCGGATGGTTGAAGTGACTTCTCCACCTGCCAGGTAAGCACCGGCAAACTCAAAAACCATAGCAATAAGAATTGCCTGTTTTATTGTTAGCGCCTTGGAACCAACCGACGTACCCATGGCATTTGCGACGTCATTTGCGCCAATGCCCCAGGCCATGAAGAAACCAAAAACTGCTGCCATCCCGATAAGCAGGAGGCTGTAGCTAGAAATAATATCCATAAATCAGACTCCGCTTAGACGCGTGCTAGCATCAGTTCGAAACGTGCACCGACTCGCTCAGCCAAGTCAGCCAAGTCGCCCACCCAATCCAGAATACGATATAAGAACATCACATCTACCGGGTTCATTTCGAGCTCAATTCCACGCAAGTCCTGACGTAGTTTAATTTGAAGTTGATCAGTATCGGCTTCAATTGCGTCAAGCTCGGCAATGAAATTGTCGACAAGATCACGTTCGCGGCCTTTAAAGCCCGTCTCCAGCAAGTCGTCAAATTCACCAATGGTTTCACGAGCCTTGTCTGTAGCATCCAGGCAACGACTTAAATACGCATCAAAGTCTTTAACTAATGACTCAGGAATGCTCAATTCACGTCCCGTAACCAGACCGGAGATGTCTTTGGCTTTATTAGCAATTTTGTCCTGCTGTGAAACAAGCTCAAGTAAGTCAGCTCGTTCTACAGGCATAAATAAGCCACTAGGAAGGTTCAGGCGGATTTTACGCTTCATGTCATCCGCGGTGGATTCGTGTTTTACGATGGTTGCGCGAGCGACTTCTGCACTCTGCCAGTCCTTTGAATAAACCGCTTTAAAGAAATCTTTCAACGCATAGGCGCAGCGGTGCACTTCATCCATGTGCTCAATCATCGGTTTGATTGGCGACTTCGCAAATACGCCAAGAAATGAGTTCACTGACATAACATTATCCGATTTTTTTCAGCCGATGTTAGCTGCGGCGAATGTTAGCGAAATCTAAAGATAAAAGGAACCGTAAGATTTGATTAATTACTCAATTTTTATTCGACTTCTTCGCAAAGAAAAAAGCCGCGGCATAGCCACGGCTTTTTATCTGCAGTCACAACAGTTTATTAAAAGGAGTAAACTAAAGTCACAGCTGTTTCTGTATCCAGTTTTTCGATGCTTTCATCAGCAACCTGAGAGTTGTGATTTGCACCAACAGAAAACTTCATAGCCAGAGAGCTATTAATGTTAGCAGATACAGAGAGTTCAGCTTTGCTCTTGGTATTGTCTTCACCAATCTCCGATGACAACAATGCGTTAAAGCGCGAGTTTTCACTGATTTTCCAGTTCAAACCGCCAGCCAGACGCAAAATCATAGAGCCATCAGACTCCACTGGTGGTTCACCTTCAACCTGAACCGGTTTGGTTCGTGAATAACCAGGACCAATTTCATAGTCGGCATAGATGTCTTCGTCGTAGCGATAGCGAGCACCGTAACCGGTTGCTACGGTTGCCTGATATTCAAAGCCACTAAATTCATCTTCTTCATAAGAACCGAAAACAAACAGCGAGTCGCGGCTATCAGGATCAAACTTGTAGTTACTCTGAGCGGATACGAACATCCGGTCTGCAGTTTCTACACTCTCACCAGTTTCCTGATCTTCCTGTTCGGCGGTGTAATAATCAAAGACACCTTTATGGCGCCAATTTTGAATATCGCGCGATGCATTAAATTTACCTTTCAGGCTTTCTGTTTCGGTATTACCAGAAGTGTAAAGCAAGCCAAACTCTGCACTCGCCTCCCACTCTTCAACCGTTTCTGTATCAATGTCATCAGCATCGTCAAACATAAATGTTTGAGCACTCGCTACAACAGGTAAAAACAAACTAGCGAATAATAAAGAAAATCGCACACTAACCTCGTTATTTGTGTCTTTTATAAAGTACTTCGTTACTTAACAATGGCGTCTAATTCGCCATTTTCATAGCGCTGAAACATTGATTCTAAGTTAATTGGCTTAATTTTACTCGCCATACCAGCACAACCAAAGGCTTCATAGCGTGCACGGCAAATATCTTCCATTGCCGTTGTCGCTGCCGCAAAGAATTTACGCGGGTCAAAGTTTGACGGGTTTTCCGCCAAGTGCCGGCGAATAGCACCGGTTGACGCCAAGCGTAAATCGGTATCAATGTTTACTTTGCGAACACCGTGCTTAATACCTTCCTGAATTTGCTCTACCGGCACACCGTAAGTTTCCGGAATTTCGCCACCAAATTCATTAATAATTTTCAGCCACTCTTGCGGTACAGATGATGAACCATGCATAACCAAGTGTGTACCCGGAATGCGACGATGAATCTCTTTAATGCGATCAATGGCCAAAATATCACCAGTTGGTGGACGAGTGAATTTGTAGGCGCCATGTGACGTACCACAAGCAATAGCTAGTGCATCCACATTTGTAGCTTTAACAAATTCAGCCGCTTCTTCAGGGTCTGTCAGCAGTTGTTCATGCGACAGTTTACCCTCGGCGCCAACACCGTCTTCTTCACCCGCTTCACCAGTTTCCAGTGAACCAAGACAACCCAGCTCACCTTCAACAGAAACGCCACAGGCGTGCGCCATTTCAACAGTTTGCTTGGTAACTTTTACGTTGTAGTCGTACTCGGCTGGTGTTTTTCCGTCTTCCAGCAAAGAACCGTCCATCATCACAGAGCTAAAGCCCAGTTGAATAGAACGCTGACATACCGCCGGAGAGGTACCATGGTCCTGATGCACAACCACAGGAATATGTGGCCATTCTTCAACAGCGGCCTGAATTAAGTGGCGCAGGAAAGGAGCACCGGCGTATTTACGAGCGCCAGCAGAAGCCTGCACGATAACCGGGCTGTCGGTTGCATCAGCAGCCTGCATAATTGCACGCATCTGCTCGAGGTTATTGACGTTAAACGCCGGGACACCGTAGTCATGCTCTGCAGCATGGTCAAGTAACTGTCGTAATGACACCAGGGCCATAAAAATACTCCTTATTTAAAACTTATGTTCAGGCGTCTTTAGCCCGTTCTTGTAAAATCGCAACGGCTGGTAATGTTTTACCTTCCAGGAATTCCAGGAACGCTCCGCCACCTGTTGAAATATAGCTTATCTTATCAGCGATAGCGTATTGATCAATTGCCGCTAAGGTGTCGCCACCGCCTGCAATTGAAAACGCATCACTTTGTGCAATGGCTTCGGCGATGGTTTTTGTACCATGCCCAAACTGCTCAAATTCAAAAACACCCACTGGCCCGTTCCAGACTATGGTGCCTGCATTTTTCAGCATAGCGGCTAGCTGCTGTGCTGTTTCCGGGCCAATATCAAAAATCATGTCGTCATCTGCAACGGCGTTAACGGCTTTCGTTTCAGCTGTTGCTTCTGCGCTGAATTCCTTACCTGTCACCACATCAACGGGTAATGGAATGTCACCGCCTTTGGCTTTCGCCTGCGCCATTAAACGGGTAGCTTCGTCGGTTAAATCGGCTTCGTATAATGACTTACCAACCTTATGGCCTGCAGCCGCAACAAAAGTGTTCGCAATACCGCCGCCCACAATTAACTGGTCAACAACGCCGGACAATGACTCCAGTACCGTGAGTTTGGTCGAAACCTTTGAACCACCAACAATGGCCACTAATGGGCGCTTAGGGTTTTCCAGTGCTTTGCCTAAAGCTTCTAGTTCACCAGCCAGCAGAGGCCCGGCACAGGCAACTGGCGCATATTTAGCGACACCATGAGTAGATGCCTGAGCCCGGTGCGCGGTGCCAAAAGCATCCATCACATAAACATCACACAAGCCGGCTAATTTTTTGGCAAGCTCGTCGTCGTTTTTCTTTTCGCCCACATTAAAGCGAACGTTTTCAAAAACTACCAGCTCCCCGGCACTAACTTCAACACCATCCAGGTAGTCTTTACACAGGCGGACAGGGCAATCCAGTGCCTCTTTTAGGTAATCAACAACTGGCTGCATAGAGAACTGCTCGTCATACTCACCTTCGGTCGGGCGACCAAGGTGAGACATCACCATAACTTTAGCGCCAGCTTTTAACGCTTGTTGAATACTTGGCATTGCTGCTTTTAAACGCGCATCGGAGGTAACTTTGCCATTTTTTACCGGAACGTTTAAATCTTCCCGGATAAGTACGCGTTTATTACTTAAATCCAAATCAGTCATAGCAATGACAGACATGCGGTATCCTCTCTAAACTTAGTGTTCTATTTGTTCAGCCATCGTCTTTGCTGTATCCAGCAAACGATTAGCGAAGCCCCACTCGTTATCACACCAGCACAACAACTTAACCAGCCGCTTGTGGCTGACCCGGGTTTGCGTGCCATCGACAATCGAAGAATGTGGATCATGGTTAAAATCTATTGAAACTAAAGGTTCTTCAGTATAGTCCAGTATACCCGCCAGTTGATGCTCACTTTGCTCACGCAGCACATGGTTTATCTGCTCGATTGTGGCATCACTGTTTAACGTAACACTTAAGTCCATGGCGGTGACGTTTGTGGTAGGCACTCGCACCGCAATAGCCTCAAAACGCCCTTCTAAATGCGGCAGTATACGTTCAATGCCTCGCGCCAGCCGCGTATCCACCGGAATAATAGAACGCCCGGCGGCACGGGTACGCCTTAAATCAGGGTGGTAGGCATCAATAACCTGTTGGTCGTGCATCGCGGAATGAATGGTGGTAATGGCGCCTGAATCAATACCAAAAGTGTCATCCAGCACTTTTATCACCGGCACAATACAATTCGTTGTGCAGGAACCATTGGATACGACTTTATGCTCGGCCGTTAACTCTTTTTCATTCACGCCATAAATTGCAGTGAAATCAACATCCGGTTTGCCGGGATGGGAGTACAGTACACGCTTCACTCCTTGCTGCAGGTAAAGCTGGCCGTCAGCCTGGCTGCCAAATACCCCGGTACAGTCAACCACAAAGTCAACGTCATTAGCGCGCCAGTCAACAGCTTCAATCTCGGTTTGATGCGTTAAAGCAATGGCGTCACCAGCGACTGTTAAAGTGTCACCAGAGTGCGTCACTTTTTCTCCAAACCGGCCGTGGCTTGAGTCGTATTTCAGTAAATGAGCTATTGCTTCCGACGCTGCAGGTTCATTAATCAGAACCACCTGCACGCTGTCGCGATAGCCATTTTCATACAAAGCACGCAAAAAGCTGCGGCCAATTCGGCCAAAACCATTAATTGCAATACGAGCCGGTTTGCTCATTTACGCTCCCAGCAAACGTTTAGCGGCAGCCACAGTATTTTCTGCGGTAATACCAAAGTGTTTGTATAAGTCGCCGGCCGGAGCAGATTCACCAAAGGTGGTCATGCCGACGATTTCGCCGTTAAGGCCAATGTACTTGTACCAGAAGTCCGCAATACCGGCTTCAATTGCAACGCGACGAGTAACCTTTGATGGCAGCACAGACTCTTTGTACTCAGAATCCTGAATATCAAACACGTTGGTCGATGGCATAGAAACAACACGTACCTTATGACCTTGTTCTGAAAGTTGCTCATAAGCTTCAACCGCTAAATCAACTTCAGAGCCAGTAGCTATTAAGATGACTTCGGGCTCACCATCGCAGTCTTTCAGCACATAACCACCACGGGCAATATTAGTGAGCTGATCTTCATTGCGCTCCTGCTGTTGCATGCCCTGACGGCTGAAAACCAGCGCAGTAGGCGTTTTGCTGCTTTGTATTGCCGCACCCCAGGCAACGGCGGTTTCAACCGGGTCACACGGGCGCCAGCACTGTAAATTAGGGGTTTGTCGTAAATTAGCCAGTTGCTCTACCGCCTGATGAGTCGGCCCGTCTTCACCCAAACCAATAGAGTCGTGGGTATAAACAAAGATGCTGGGCTGTTTCATAAGCGCTGACATACGCACAGCATTGCGGGCGTACTCCATAAACATCAGGAAGGTTGCGCCATAGGCTTTAAACCCGCCATGCAGGGTTACGCCGTTCATAATGGCAGACATACCAAACTCACGAACGCCATAAAACACGTAGTTGCCACTGGCGTCATCCGCCGTAATGCCTTTTGCGTCCTTCCATAAGGTTAGATTGGAGCCGGCCAGGTCAGCCGAGCCACCTAACAGTTCAGGTAATTTAGGACCAAACTCATTCAGTACATTCAAAGACGCCTTGCGCGTAGCTATAGCTTCTGGGCTACTTTGCAGTTGCTTAGCATAGTTGTGTACTGTGTTTTCGAAGTTTTCCGGAAGCTCTCCATTCAAACGGCGCTTCAATTCTTTTGCCAGTTGCGGGTGTTCCTGTTCATAAGCCACCCAGCGTTTGTTCCACGAAGACTCAACCGCTGCGCCTTTATCGACCGCAGACCATTTTTGGTAAACATCAGCCGGCACTTCAAAGGCTTCGTGTGGCCAGTTCAACTGTTTGCGCGCTGCTGCAATCTCGTCATCGCCCAAAGGTGCACCGTGGCAGCTTTCAGAGCCTTGTTTGTTCGGTGCGCCATAGCCAATCACCGTTTTGCAAATGATCAGAGTCGGTTTATCTTCGTTAGCACGGGCTTCATCAATAGCCCGGGTGATGGCTGCTGAGTCGTGTCCGTCGACTTTATTGACTACGTGCCAGCCATAAGACTCAAAGCGCTTCGCAGTATCGTCGGTAAACCAGCCTTCAACTTCGCCATCAATGGAAATGCCGTTATCATCGTAAAACGCGATGAGCTTACCTAAGCCTAAGGTACCCGCCAGTGAACAAGCTTCGTGAGAGATGCCTTCCATTAAACAGCCATCACCCAGGAAAGTGTAGGTGTGGTGGTCAACAATTTCGTGGTTTTCACGATTAAACTGCGCGGCTAATACTTTCTCGGCCAGTGCCATACCTACCGCATTTGCAAGCCCTTGCCCCAACGGGCCGGTGGTAGTTTCCACACCAGGGGTATAACCATATTCAGGGTGACCCGGGGTTTTTGAGTCTAACTGACGGAATTGCTTTAAATCATCAATACTCAGGTCATAACCTGAGAGGTGTAACAGCGAGTAGATCAGCATTGAGCCGTGCCCGTTTGATAAAACAAAGCGGTCGCGGTCAGCCCAGCTCGGGTTATTAGGGTTATGTTTCAGGTAGTCACGCCATAACACTTCGGCGATATCTGCCATACCCATGGGCGCTCCCGGGTGGCCGGACTTAGCTTTTTGAACTGCATCCATACTAAGCGCGCGGATAGCATTGGCGAGATATTGACGATCTGACATGAAAAACCCCCTGGAAGATGAAGAGCAACTTGCGATGCGCGTATTCTCCACATTTCAGGGGGTACAAGCAAATTTATAGGCAAAATTTTGTTTAAATATCAGCCTGTAAATCGGCGGCTTTGTCCGTTTGTTCCCACGGCAGGTTATCACGGCCAAAGTGCCCGTATGCCGCTGTCTGCTTATAAATTGGGCGCTCCAGGTCAAGCATTTTGATTAATCCGTAAGGACGTAAGTCAAAATGACGGCGCACCAGCGCAATTAACTGCTCTTCTGAGTGCTTAGACGTTCCGAAGGTATCAATGCTAATAGAGGTTGGTTCAGCAACACCAATAGCGTAAGAAATTTGCAGTTCGCAACGCTCTGCTAAACCGGCTGCAACCAGGTTCTTAGCAACATAACGCGCCGCATAAGCCGCACTACGGTCAACTTTTGACGGGTCTTTACCTGAGAAAGCACCGCCACCGTGACGCGCCATACCGCCATAGGTATCGACAATGATCTTACGACCCGTCAAACCGCAGTCGCCCATAGGCCCACCAACGACGAAGCGTCCGGTTGGGTTAATATGGAATTGCGTATCTTTGGAAATCCACTGCTCCGGCAATACCGGTTTAATGATTTCTTCCATAACCGCTTCGCGCAGCGTTTCCTGAGTAATGTCTTCTCGGTGTTGAGTTGACAGAACCACGGTATCAATAGCGACCGGCTTACCGTTCTCGTAAACGAAGGTTAACTGGCTTTTGGCGTCAGGACGTAGCCAGTCCAGGGTGCCATTGTTACGCACTTCCGACTGACGCTGCATAACGCGGTGCGCATAAGTAATTGGCGCAGGCATTAAAACAGAGGTTTCATTAGAAGCATAGCCGAACATCAGGCCCTGATCACCAGCGCCCTGCTCTTCGGGATGAGCGCGATCAACACCCTGGTTGATATCGCCACTTTGTTTACCAATGGCGTTCAATACCGCACACGATGCGCCGTCAAACCCCATATCAGAATGTCGGTAACCGATATCTTTGACGGTCTCGCGGGCCAGGTCTTCAACATCCACCCAGGCATTTGTTGAGATTTCGCCGCCAACCAGCACCATACCGGTTTTTACATAGGTTTCACAGGCAACACGGGCTTTCGGGTCTTTTGCTAAAATTGCGTCTAAAACCGCATCGGATATCTGGTCGGCAATTTTGTCCGGATGCCCTTCGGACACTGACTCTGAGGTAAACAGGTGACGTGACATATGCCCACTATTCCTTTATTTTGATGAAATCACTCAATACTGGTTGCATAATGTAACCGATCACTCTGTTTTTTTCTACTTCTGGACGTCTAAAAGTCCGAATAAGGCTGACGACATGCGAGTACCGCGGATTTATCACCCCGCCTCTATAAATTTACAAACTGAAACCGAACTGAGCTCGGATGCATTCCAGCACCTGATCAAAGTATTGCGCTTGAACGTAGGTGATAACATTGCTTTATTTAACGGTGACGGACAAGACTACGAGGCGACCATAACCTCGGTTCAAAAAAAGTCTGCGTACTTTCTTGCAACCGGCAGCAAGGTAAATGATTCAGAGTCGCCTGTCAGCGTGCATCTTGCTCAGGTCATTTCACGCGGTGACCGCATGGATTTTGTTCTGCAAAAGTCAGTCGAACTGGGCGTTACCGAAATTACGCCTCTGTTCAGTGAACGTTGCGGCGTTAAACTCAGTGGTGACAGGCTGGAGAAAAAGCAGCAGCAGTGGCAAAAAATTGTACGCTCAGCTTGTGAACAATGTGGTCGCAGTGTGGTTCCTGAGGTTAAACCAGCCCAGCAATTCAGCGACTTTATTGAAAGCACATTTGCAGGGCTTCGTCTGACTTTAGACCCCACTGCGACAAAACCGCTTTCATCGTTTCAACACGCCGAAAAGGGGATACAATTGCTCATTGGGCCCGAAGGTGGGTTTACTGACGAAGAAGTCAGTGCTGCTGAACAGCAAGGGTTTAATCCAATGCGTTTGGGTCCTCGCGTGTTACGAACAGAAACCGCCGCGCTATCGGCGCTTACCACCGTGCAATATCAGTTTGGCGACTTAGGTTAAAGGAGTTTACATGAAAAAATTAGCTATGGTGATGGACCCAATCGCCGCTGTAAAAACCGAAAAAGACACCAGTTTCCGCTTACTGCTGGAAGCGCAGGCTCGCGGCTATCAATGTTTTTATCTGGAAATGGGCGACTTAGTTATTGATAACGGTCAGCCAATGGCCTTTGCTCGGGAAGTTCGTGTTCAGGATCAAAAAAGTGACTTTTACAGCTTAAGTGACAGCCAGTACCGCCCGCTTGAAGATTTTGATGTCATTATGATGCGTAAAGATCCGCCCTTTGACAGCGAGTTCTTATACGCGACGCAAATTCTGGAACTGGCCGAGCAACGCGGTAGCCTGGTGGTGAATAAACCGCAGAGCCTGCGTGACTGCAACGAGAAGCTCTTTACCTCCTGGTTTGCCGACTCCATTGCCGACACAGTGGTCAGTTCCCGGGCTGACGTAATTAAAGCTTTCCATAAAAAACACGGTGAGGTGATTTTAAAGCCGCTGGATGGCATGGGCGGTGCTTCGATATTTAAAGTAGGGGCAGACGGCAGTAACCTGGGCGTTATTATTGAAACCCTGACCGAAAAAGGTCAGCGCTACGCTATGGTGCAAAAGTACCTGCCTGAAATTAAAGACGGCGACAAACGTATTCTGATCATAAATGGCGAACCTGTACCTTACTCTTTAGCGCGAATTCCCAGCGCCGGAGAAACTCGCGGAAATCTTGCCGCCGGGGGCAGCGGACGAGCTCAACCTTTATCTGACAGTGACTGGGCTCTGGCTCGTAAGGTCGCGCCTGAACTGAAAAAACGAGGGCTCATTATCGTTGGGCTGGACGTGATTGGCGACCGCATTACCGAAATTAATGTCACCAGCCCAACCTGTATGCGTGAAATTGAAAACGCCTACGACATCAATATTGCAGAAATGGTCTTTCAGGCAATTGAAGAGAAGCTGAATTGAATTTCTATGAGACGCCCCCATATCCTTGTTAGAGATTATCGTTAAGGAGTCGGTGAATCGATGAACAATTTGCAGAATCACTTTTTGATAGCAACACCTATGCTGAACGATCCGATGTTTAAACGGACCGTGACCTATATCTGTGAGCATAATGAAGAAGGTGCGATGGGGCTGGTAATCAATCAGCCTGCAGATTTAAGCGTTACCTCGCTGCTGGATAAACTGGAAATTGTTTACCCGGAAAATAACCAGCACTTGCAGGGTAATGTCTACCAGGGTGGTCCCGTGGGTCGTGAACGGGGCTTTGTGATTCACCCACCTCAGGATAACTGGCGTGCCAGTCAGAAGCTGAGCGATGACATCATGGTGACCACCTCTCGGGATATTCTGGAAGCCTTAGGTTCATCAGCGGCTCCGCCTCAGTTTTTACTGACCCTGGGTTACGCAGGCTGGGAAGCCGGTCAGTTAGAGGAAGAACTGGGTGAGAATTCCTGGTTAGCGATTCCGGCAGACCCTGAGCTGTTATTTAATACACCAGCAAGTGAGCGCTGGCAAAAAGCCACAGAGCAGCTTGGTTTTGATGTGTGGCAACTGGGACCGGATGTCGGCCACGCATGAGTACGGTTATTGGCTTTGACTTTGGTACCAAAAGCATTGGTGTTGCGGTTGGTCAAACCGTTACCGCAACAGCTTCGCCATTAACCGCGCTAAAAGCAAAAGAAGGTATACCCGACTGGCAGCTTATTGAAAAGCTGTTTGCCGAATGGCAACCAGAGCAACTGGTCGTTGGCCTGCCTCTGAATATGGACGGCACCGAACAACCCTTGACGCAGCGGGCCAAAAAGTTTGGTAACCGACTTCATGGGCGTTTCGGCTTACCTGTCACTTTTCAGGACGAAAGACTGACTTCAACCGCCGCACGCGAAAGCCTGTTTGCCGAAGGCGGCTTTCGAAAATTGGAAAAAGGACTTGTCGACAGTCAAGCGGCGTTAATAATTGTTGAAGATTTTCTGAACGGTTATTTGCCAAAAACCGATAATTCGTTATAGTGTCGTCAGTAATAAGTTGACACGACAGGAGCTGGCTTTGTTTGGTAATGAAGAACCCTATTCAGTAACGGGTAATACCATTCTACTGAAAGACGAAAATAAGAAACTGCTTTTAATTACTGGTCCTCGTTACCAAAACATACTGGTTTCGCGAGGTTCAGTTGAATTTACAGACTTACCTGCTGAGCGTCGCCCAGGCTTAAGGCTTGTTTCCCTGCAAGAAGTCTTTAAGAAAGAAAAGACTTATTTTTTCGTTCGCGCCGGCGGCATTGAGTATCAAGTAGACCTTAAATTCGAAGACAGCCCTATTACTGAAATGAAGTTTTAAGGGGCAACAGGAGTAATCAGAGTGACACATAAAATCTGTGCTGTTATCTGGTTACTCTTTACTCTTCCTCTAACAGCAAATGGCCAAAACTTTTTTAACCTTAACGAAACCCAAGACGGCCAGTTAACCTTTTCTTATCAATGGCGTGACTTTAACGACAGTCAGCAATCCTTTGACTTCCAGGTCGATAAAAGAGAGTTCCTGCAACCTTTAAAGCGTTATCGCGGATTTAATCTGGAGCGCAGTCAACGCGAGCTTACTCACCAGTTGAATCGCTACATCCGGCAGCAACAATGGCAGGGTATTCAGGCTCGCCTTACACCCCGTCAACAGTCAGTAGAGCTGGTCACCGCCAATAGCAGAACTCAGGAAAAACAAGCACAGCTGACTGAATACAAAAGGCTTTTACGCGAATACTACAATGAACGCTGGAATGATTATTTAGAAGCCAACTTTTATCGTCAGCTCACTCTGCCTCCGGGTGAACAGGGCATTATTCCCGACCACCCCGCTATTGCCAGCGAAATGACGGCTGTATTACGCCCGTTAATACAAGCTATTGGAGAGCAGCTAGGTAACAACACACAGCGCAATTACATCAATTACATCGCCAGCTTTATTCAGCAGATCCCTTATAACGACTTGAGCAGTAAGCTTGATAGCCGTGGAGATGGCTTCGTACCCCCTAACCAGCTGCTCTACTATAATCAGGGCGACTGCGACAGCAAAGTCACGTTAATGAGCTCGGTAATTAAAGAAATTATTGAGACCCCAAAAATGGCAATCATTTACCTGCCCAACCATGCGGTTTTCGGTATATCTATTAGTAGCAGAAGCGATGACATTAGCGTGAAACACAATGGCGTGAATTACATACTAGTAGATGTTACTGGCCCGGCGGCAATGCCTCTGGGCCAGGTTGGAGGAGAAACCGAGTTTCAGGTCAACACTGAGCAATACACGGTTGTGCCCATTAACTGATTAAAGATGCTCTTCTGCGAACTTAGCTAACGGACTGCGCACCACCCCATTCAAGTTAACTGTTGCACTACCGGGGTAGTCTTTAAAGCGCTCAACAATATAAGTTAAACCTGAAGTCACAGCCGTTAAGTAATAACTGTCAATTTGTGCCAAATTACCCGATACCACCAGCTTAGTATTTTCACCACAACGCGTTATTAGGGTTTTCAACTGAGATGCCGTTAAGTTCTGCGCTTCATCCAGAATGACTATAGCGTTCTGTATGCTGCGTCCGCGCATAAAGTTGAGTGACTTAAACTGAATATTGGCTTTTTTCATAATATAGTTCAGGCTCGACTCCATACTCTCATCGTGTTTATGCAAAGCCTCCAGGGAATCTGTTATTGCCGATAACCAGGGCGCCATTTTTTCCTCTTCGGTGCCCGGCAAGTAGCCAATTGACTCGGCAATTTCCGGGGTATTGCGGGTCACGATAACTTTCTCATAAATTCCCTGCTCTACCACCATTTGCAAGGCCGCTGACAAAGCCAGGAAAGTTTTACCACTGCCAGCAGGACCAGTCAGAATGACCATATCCATGCTGGTATCAAGCAAGGCATGCAACGCCATGGCCTGATAGATGTTCTTAGGGTGAACACCCCAGGCGCCGTAAGACATCATGCGCTCGACGCTCAAGTCCATTAAAGTAACGGTTTCGTTGTCGTACTCCTCTACCCGGGCAGCAAAGCTGTCTGTTGAGTCAATAATGTATTCATTGGCAAAAATTTGCGGCAGCAAGTCCCGGCTTACGGTGTGATACGCATCGCGACCTTCCTGTTGAGTTTTTACCTCGCCCACCTGCGACCAGAAATCCCCTTCAAATTTATAGAAGCCTTTGGTCAGCAATCGAATGTCATCAATAAGCTGGTCGGTACGATAATCTTCAACAAATTTCATGCCCGCGCCTTTGGCTTTCAGACGCATATTGATGTCTTTGGTTACCAGCACCACACCCGCGGGGGCTCGCTCGCGCTGAATTTCCAGAGCGGCCTGAATAATCCGGTGGTCATTTTCCGCTAACGAAAGTACCGACTCGGTTTGCTCAAGCTGATAATCCGGGAAAATAGCCAAGGTTCCGTTCGCGGTATGCTCACCATGCATTCTGCTTAAGGGCACTCCAGCAACAATTTCCTCTGGTGTTGCTTCTTTTAACACTTCTTCTAAAGAGCGAATAGCCACCCGGGCTTCCCGGCTGACGTCCTTATTCCGATCTTTGATCTTGTCGAGTTCCTCCAGAACCACCATGGGAATGATAACGTTGTGTTCATCGAAATTGAGGAAGGCTAGCGGGTCGTGCAGAAGAATATTGGTATCCAGGATAAAGAACTTGCCGGTGTGTTTAGTCATTAGCGCATACCTTTGCTGTGATTATTCTTTTCTTACAGCTTAGCCTAAAATTCATGACATAACGGTTACAGAAATAAATTTTTCCTCGGAATTGGTGACTGAATTAAGTACCATTGCGGCCTTAGAAAATGGCATGCGGGAGTGTGTAGTGAGCGAGTTTAGAGTTGGACAGCGTTACCTCAGTGAAACTGAAACCGAATTAGGGCTGGGTATGATAACTCAGGCCGAAGGTCGTCACTTAACCGTGATGTTCCCTGCCACCGGTGAAGTGCGACTGTACTCTGCTCAGGATGCGCCTCTGGCTCGATATCAGTTGCAAGTTCAACAGCAAGGTAAGCACGCCGACGGCTGGAGCTTCACTATTCAGGAGCTGACTGAGTCGCAGGGTATTGTGACTTACCACGGACTGCGTGATGACAACCAGGAGTCAGTTGTTGTTCCTGAAACTCAACTCTCGCATCAAGTTGACAGTAATCCGGCATTAACTCGTTTGCTTGCTGGTCAGGCCGACCGACTCGATATGTATCAATTGCGCTGTGAGGCTGGTGAACATTTGGCGCATCACCAGGCAAGCGAGGTGGCCGGCTTATTAGGCGTTCGTACCCATTTGCTGCCGCATCAGCTGTATATTGCTAAGACGGTCGCTGATCGCTATCACCCACGCGTGCTTTTGGCCGACGAAGTGGGCTTAGGAAAAACCATTGAAGCCGGCATGATCATTAAGCGTCGACTGACCACCGGACGCTCTCAACGCGCACTCATTGTTGTGCCTGAGTCTCTTATGCACCAATGGTTAGTGGAGCTACGTCGCCGCTTTGCACTGAACTTTACCCTGTTTGATGACGAACGTTGTGAGCAAGCGGAAGCCGACAGTGAAAATCCTTTTCTGACCGAACAACACATTATTATCAGTAGTCGGTTTATGCATGAGTCACGCTGGAATGAGGCCTTACTCGATGCGGAATTTGATCTGCTGATTATTGATGAAGCCCACCATCTGCAACCGGATGCTCCTGAATTCAGCGCCGTAAAAGACCTTTGCGAAGCTGTGCCCAGTTTGCTGCTGCTAACGGCAACACCAGAACAAGAAGGTGCTGAGGGACATTTCCAGCGATTACAGTTGCTGGACCCGGACAGGTTCTCCGATTTCGCCAGTTTTCAGCAAGAACAGGCGCACTACAAAGAGTTAGCGGAACAGGCGGAGTCAGTGACTGACCCGGCCGAACTTGATGACTTGCTCGATAAACACGGCACAGGGCGCGTCATGTTTCGTAACCGTCGGGCCGATATCGGCGGCTTCCCTGAGCGTCATTTTCATCCGGTAGAACTGGATGAGTGCGAACCCGATGAAGACATGCCCTGGTGGATGGAAGATCCGCGTATTGACTGGTTATTGGAGCACATTAAGCAAAACCGCTCAGAAAAAGCGCTGCTAATCTGTAAAACTGCGGAGCAAGTGCTGGATTTGTCTGAAGCTCTGCGCGTACTCGCAGGTGTGCACGCGGCCACCTTTCATGAAGGAATGACGCTGACCGAACGAGACCGTTCTGCCGCCTTTTTTGCGAGCGAAGAAGATGGCAGCCCTATCCTACTGTGCTCAGAAATTGGCAGTGAAGGCCGCAATTTTCAGTTCGTGCATCAACTGATCTTATTCGACTTACCAGCCAACCCCGACTTGCTGGAACAGCGTATTGGTCGTTTAGACCGTATTGGCCAGCAGCAGGACATTGATATTTACCTGCCTTATTGTAGAGGCTCTGCCGAAGCTATATTGCTGCCATGGTACGAGCAGGGAATGAATGCCTTCACTCAGTGTAATGCGATAGGCCGTAAACTGTACGACGCTTTCGGCGCTGAAATTGAACAGGCTGTTGCTGGACAGCAACCTTTAAGTGCCGAGTTGCTGGAGCAGACAAAAGAACTGCATAAAACCTGGCTGGAGCGCAACCGCGAAGGCCAGGACAAGCTACAGACACTCAATGCTTGTCGCCCGGAAACCGCAGAAAAAATCATAGAGCAAATTCATAGCGACAGCGATACCGATACGCTGGCCGATTTCATGATTGCTTTCTTTGACCGTTTTGGAGTTAATAACGAAGTTCTGGATGAAGAGCGCTGGTTTATTCGCCCCGGAGAACACATGCGTGTTGGCAGTCTGCCTGGTTTGCCTGACGACGGTATTACCATAACCTTCGACAGAGTTACCGCGCTTAACTTTGAAGATACCGATTTTCTGAGCTGGGATCACCCGATGGTACAAGCGGCGCTCGAGCTGCTGACAGCTGATGACTTTGGCAGTACTTGTGTGGCTGAGTTAAAAAACCCGGCAATTCCGGCGGGCAGCTGGTTTCTTGAATTAGACTTTGCCAGCATAGTTCCTGCGCCTAAAGCTGCGGCTCTACAGGAGTTTTGCCCGCTGCAAAGCCTGCGCCTGCTGTTTAATGGTCAGGGGCAGGAGCTCTCTGCCAAAGTATCGCGCGAGCTACTGGATCAGCAGTCTAACTTCATTGATAAGAAAACCGCCCGTCAGGTATTACGCCAGCTAAGAGACGCCGCGCAAAAGCTTATCCAGTCAGGCCAACAACAAGCGCGCAAATGGCAACAAGAGCAACTGGAGCAGGTAAGACAAGAGGCTACAGCGGCACTGCAACATGAACGCCAACGACTGCTCGACTTGCAGAAGAAAAACCCGTCGGTACGCAGCAGTGAAATAGAAGCTATAAACTGGCGCGAAGAGCAGATTACAGCGGCACTGGAAAGTCCGCAGTTGTCGCTACAGGCTGTTCGCATTTTGGTGAACAGCCATTAATGACGCTGCTTCACTATGAGCCACCAACAACGCCATTTCTTCAAGTTATTTATGAAGACGCTCAGTTGTTGGTAGTTGATAAACCCAGCGGATTACTGAGTGTTCCGGGCAAGCGGCCAGAGCATAAAGATTCCACTTATACTCGAGTGCAGCGGGTACACCCGGAAGTTAGAGTGGTTCATCGGTTGGATATGGCCACCTCCGGTATCTTGTTACTGGCAAAAACCAAAGCTGCACAAAGCCACCTGAACAAACAATTTCAGGACCGCACAACCCACAAAAAATACATTGCCAAGGTATGGGGGCAACTACCTGCTTCACAGGGCGAAATTGAGCTCCCGCTTTCCTGCGACTGGCCGAATCGTCCGCGCCAGCATATGGATTTTTTCACCGGCAAACCAAGTACGACCTTCTACCGGGTGAGTGAATTTGACGGCAAGTGTAGTCGTGTTGAACTGACCCCATACACTGGCCGCTCGCACCAGCTTAGAGTTCATATGCAGGCCATTGGCTGCCCGATATTAGGCGATAAATTCTATGCGCACAGCGAGGCGTTTTCTGCCGCTGAACGCTTATTGCTGCATGCTGAGGATCTTTGCGTAACACACCCACAAACTGAACAACCTATAGCCTTTCATAGCCCGGTTCCGTTTTAATACTTTGCGCTCAAGCTGACGCCGCTGTGGCCGATATAAGCTGCATGAAGCGTTATTCATTATTGCTACTCGCGGCACTGTGTATCAGTCCCGCAGTCAGCCAGGACGACTTACAACGTTATTTACCGCAAGACCAGCTACACTGGTTGTCCGGTAATGACGACCAACGCTATTTGGTTTTAAAGAAAGAATACCTACAGGCTTTTGAGCGCGGTCAAATCGTGCTTATACCCGACTGGCACTATCATCCCTTGCAGTCTTTTTATATTCGCCCGGTGTATGAAAACGCACCGGATTTTGGCTGGACCACCTGGGCGCTCACTCCGCCGGAAAATGACATACGCACGGACAATCTGCAGACCCCCGCCAGTGCCACACACTTTCCTGAAGCAGCTGATGAAGAGGTCTTCGAGCCTCTGGTTGGCGCCTTGCAACAACGCATGACACTGCTTCTGGACGAGACCTTAAGCCGGCCGGGCTTCTCAGTGTGGGTGGTTGAAGGTATTACAGCGGATATTACTTTGCGACTGTTAGAAAGTGATCCGTCGATAATGCCGGATGCTATCGTCCTGATTAATGCTTATGTTCCGCAATTTCAGTATAACCGCGCTCTTGCCGACCGTATTAGTCAGTCACAACTGCCGGTTCTGGATATTCGCAGTGCTGAGAGTAATCAATGGATAAGCAAGCACTGGCAACTGCGCAAAAAGCTGGCGAGTAAATATCAGCACCCGGCTTACCGGCAGCGACAACTTATCAACTCCGGGAATGCCGGGCAGCGTGAGTTAATCTCAACCATAAAAGGCTGGCTTGAGTTTCACGGCTTTTAGCAGCAATCTTTTAACGAATATCCCGCTTTTCTTTGATTTTTTCATAAGCCGCCTGAATATCCTGCGCCCGTTGCTGAGCCTGCTTCATGACTTCTTCAGGTAGGCCTTTCGATGCCAGCTTGTCCGGATGATGTCGGGCCATAAGTTTACGATAAGCTTTTTTAATTTCAGCGTTACTGTTCTGGGCGGTCACGCCAAGCACTTCATAGGCGTTGTTAATTTCATCCTGACTGGTGGTTTTACGCTGTTGTTGATGCTGCTGACGGCGATGCTGATGAAAACGAAAAGCCGCTTTTTCCATCATTAACCATTGGTCTAACTGAAAGCGCGTAAAGCCCAGAGACTTAGCAACGTTAACCAGCACTTCATGCTCCGACTTTTCCAGAATTCCGTCATTCAATGCCAGACCAATTAACTGCTCCATGAAAAGCTGCAAGACATCCCGGTTGCCGTAAAAGGACGCACTAAAATCTTTCATGACCTGCTGCAAAGGAAATGTCGGTTCTTTACCTTCTCTGAACGCTTCCTGCGCTTCACGGGTTGCATCAGAACTTAAGTTCAGGCGCCGCATAAGCTCCTGCGCCTGCGCAATGTCACTGGTTGTTACTTTTCCTTTTGCCTTGGCAACATGACCCATTACAGCAAACAAGGTGTAAATGAAGTTGGCATCCCCGGCAGCCTTCTCTGCACCGTATAAAAAGCGTCCCCAGGCGCCTTTTTGGGAAAAGTCCTGAGCCATTCCCCGATCAAACCAATGGCCAATCAGAACGCCTAAAATAGCGCCCGGCCATTTCATAAATGCAAAACCTGCCAAGGCTCCTACTACTTTTCCCCAAACCATGTTATTTCTCCAACTGCTGGTTAAGTTGATGCAGCCGCTCAGGGGTCCCTACGTCGGTCCAGTGCCCTTCCCAATAGCTTGCTGCTAACCTGCTTTGATTTATTGCCCGGTCAAAGAAGGTTTTAAGTGGCTGCTTTCCCTGAGGGTATGGTTCCAGCAGCTCTTTTCGGTATAAGCCAATACCGGAGAACGTCTTGCGCTCACTTCCGTCATTAACCAACAGGCCATTTTCTAAAGCAAAGTCGCCCTCAGGATGATGAGCAGGATTTTTAACCATGATCAAATGCGCCAACTGTTCCGTTTCCAGTTGAGTCGGCAGGTCACGGTAGTCCCAGTCGGTCCAAATATCTCCGTTAATGACCCAGAAAGGTTCGTCACCTAATAGGGGCAAGGCTTTAATAATACCACCGGCAGTTTCCAGCCCACCTTCCGGTTCTGCGGAAAAAGAAACCTGTAACCCCCACCGACTGCCGTCACCAACAAAGTTCTCAATTTGCTCCCCGTGCCAGGCATGATTAATAACAACCTCATTCACGCCGGCCTGCGCCAGCTTTTCTAAGTGATAAGCCAACAACGGTTTACCCGCTATGGGTAGTAAAGGTTTAGGCTGATTATCGGTTAACGGCCGCATGCGATTGCCTCGGCCAGCGGCTAAGATCATTGCTCTCACTTTGCTTCCTTCCAGGCCGGTATGACGCGTTTTTCCAGCCATTGGTTATAATCTGACAACTGTGAATAGTTAGCGCTTACTCGCTGTAAATAACCTAAAGTTCTGGGCACGTCTTGCAAGTAGCCCGGCTTGTGGTCACGATGAGCCAGGCGGGCGAAGATACCAGCGGCCTTAGTATGACGCTGTAAGCCCATCCAGTCGAACCAACGCTGCCATTGTTCAGGCTCGATCTGAGCTGCCAAATGGTTTGACTGAACGAGCCTTTGCCGCAAGCCCTCACCCAGTTCAGCCACCCATTCATCGGGCCACTCAATATAGCAGTCTCGTAACAGCGATACCGCATCGTAGGTGACCGGTCCCAGCACCGCATCCTGAAAATCAATAACCCCAATGCTGTCGTCATCCAGCAGCATTAAATTACGTGAGTGGTAATCTCTGTGCACCCCAACCTGAGGCTGTTCCAGTGCATTATCAATAAGTTGCTGGCTGAATTGCTGCCAAATTTCCTGGTCTTCATTATTCCAGTTAAGGTTTAAGTGAGTCTGGAGCAGCCAGTCTTTAAACAACGACAACTCGCGTTTGAGCAAAGCCGTGTCGAACGCAGGCAATTCACCTAACTCGGTACTGCGTACTGACATAATATTCGGCAAAGCAGCTAAAGCTTGCTGGTAATACTGCCGGGCATTACGAGGGTGCAGCTTACTGAGCAACAAAATCTGACCGAAATCTGACTGCAACATAAAACCTTGCTCGGTATCTGCTGCGATAATTTCAGGCACAGTAACGCCAGCATCAGCGTACGCTTGTGCAACCGCCAAAAAAGGTTCCATAGGTTCCTTTCCCGGTGGACAGTCAACCGCTATCAGGCTTTCTTTTCCGTTAGTTGCCCGAAAATAACGACGGAAACTGGCATCGCCGGATACAACCTCTAAAGTCGGCTGGGGAACCCCGGTCTGGGCTTCGCACCAAGCCTGCAGAGCCACTTCTCGTTTGTCTTCCAAATTATCCTCCACCAAATTTTGTCGCAAAGCCTTAAAACTAGCAGTGTACCAAATAGCGAAACAAACAAAATTGCTTTATTATACCCTCGCGCTGCAAAACAGAATAAATGCATTTAATAACAACGAACGGAAGATTCAATTGCTGCTAAGGTTTATTACTCCGCTGATGCTACTGTCGTTTACTGGCGATGCGCTAGCGGCTTTACAAAATCAAAACGTGCAACAAGGCATGGCTTGTGAGGCTTCCCGGCCCGCAGAAAATGTAATTGGTTCAGTGCAACTGCAGCAAACTGAAGCAGGCACTATTGGCGTTGAATCGCGCAGCGCCGAAATTTTTGCAGATGAGAAGGCGTACTTTACCGGTAACGTTATTATTCACCGTGATGGGCAATGGCTATCCACATCAAAAGCGACAGTCGACCAGCAAAAAGGAGAAATTATTGCCTCTGACGGTATTACCTTTAGTGACGGCTACCTTAACGTCACAGGCGATTCTTTATTTCTCGACCTGAATGAAGACAGAGCAGAGCTTTATAATAGCGATTATCGTCTGCAGGATCATAATGCCCGGGGTCATGCTGAACGTCTGTCTTTATCTCGACAAGAGGTGCTATTGCAGGACTCAAGCTTTACCACTTGCCCCGGAGATTCACCAGCCTGGCAATTACGCGCGCAGCGTATTCAAATTAATGAAACCAGTGATTTCGGGGAAGCCTGGCATGCCCGTTTCGAGCTATTCGACGTGCCCATTCTTTATTTGCCTTACTTTAACTTTCCTATAAGTGACGCGAGAAAGACCGGGCTGCTTTACCCTACTTTTGACTCATCATCTAACAGTGGCTTTGAAGTAGAAATCCCTTATTACTTTAATATTGCACCCAATATGGATGCCACTATAGCGCCAGTCTATATGTCCGAACGCGGCACTATGTTGAAAAGCGAGTATCGCTATCTATTTGGGCAAAATGCCGGACAATTCAATTTAGAGTATTTAGGTAATGACGATACCCGCATCGAAAATAAAAAGCGTTACCTTTGGCATGTTCAGCATGCAGCGCAGATTAATCCGGACCTAAGCTTTTACCTGGATGCCACCGAAATTAGCGACGACAATTATTTAAACGACTTTGGCAGTGACTTCGCTGGCAGAGCCGATACTCATTTATACCGTGTCGCACAGCTGGACTACGATAACGATAACTGGACCGCTCAACTGCGGACTGAAGACTATGAGCTGATAGGTGATTACCGAAGCCCCTACCGGACACTTCCGCAATTGAGCGTGGACTATAGCGCAAAGACTCTTCATGGTTTCAGTGCAGGTATTTATAACGAACTGACTTATTTTCAGAATCAGGACCAATCACGCGAATACGCTACCCGCGCCCATATTGAACCGAGCCTAAGATATCGTTATGAAAAGCCGGCCTTCGATACCGAAGCGGAGCTGTCTTATCTTTATACACGCTACTGGCAGGAAAGTCCGGACAGTGCAATTGCGGAAAGTGTCACACGGACGTTGCCAAGAGCGCGGGTCAGAGCTCGTATGCACCTGGAAAGGTCTGTTGAAATTGGCAATGATCAATACCGTCAAACGTTATCGCCGCAAATTCAATACCTTTACGTGCCCTATGAAAACCAACAAGACATCGGTATTTACGACACTTCGCTGTTACAGGACGACTATCATGGTCTATTCCGTAGCCGTCGGTTTTCAGGTCTGGACCGTATAGCAGAGGCCAACCAGGTAACTTACGGAATCAGTAGCAGCTTGTTCACTCAGAATGAACGTGAAATGCTACGCGCCAGTCTTGGTCAAATATACAACATTGAAGACAGTCGCACGCAGCTATTCGCCGCTAATGAAGAAACCACGACTTCCAGTAACAGTGAGTGGGTGGCTGACATAAACTGGGCGGTTGATGAGAACTGGTCGTTGCGCAGCTCAATTCAGTACGATACGGAACTTAACAGCACCCGTAAGAGTCAGACCGCGATAGAGTTTCGCAAAGACAATTCGAACCTGGTACAAGTGAGTCACCGCACAGCAACAAATATTTTGAATAACGATATAGAGCAGGTTGGAACACAAGCAGTTTGGTCGGCTAGTTCACGTTGGCAAGTAGCTGCAAATGTCTTTTACGATCTCACACATGACCGTTTAAATGATGCTATGGTGGGCGTCCAATACAGCAGTTGTTGCTGGGCATTACGAGTTAGTGCTTACCGACGTATAAACCGTGATCTCGAGCCAGCATTTAGTGCGAACCAGATAAACGGCGACACACAGTTTGACAACGGCATTAGTATACAATTTATTATCAGTGGATTAGCTTCTGATAACAGTGGTCTAATTAACATGCTTGAGAAAAGTACGTACGGCTACCGCCGTCCTTTTTATCTCAGTAACTAGTGGTAGGTATAATGAAAAAAATTGCAATGTTTTGTTCAGCAGCAGTGCTGATAGCATCGTCCCTTTTGCTGAATAATAGCGTTCAGGCTCAACAGATTCTGGATCGTGTCGTCGTTATTGTTGACGAAGGCGTGGTTCTGCAAAGCCAAATTGATCATCTGGTTCGGCAAGTAAAAAACAGTCAAAACTTTAATAATGGTAATGCCCCTTCCGATGAGGTTTTGGAAACTCAGGCAATTGAACGCTTAATATTACAGGAAATTCAGCTTCAGATGGCTGACCGCATGGGCATAGAAGTCGATGACGGTCAACTTGAGCAAGCCATTAGCGACATCGCCAACAATCAAAACATCACTGTTGCTGAGCTGCGCGAAGAGATGGTCAATAATGGCATGACCTGGGCTTCGTACCGGGAAAATGTCCGTAATGAAATTGTTATTCAGCAAGTTCAGAGAGCTGCCGTGCGACAACGAGTTGCAATTACGCCTCAGGAAATAAATAACCTGGTAAAACTCATTGATAATAATCAGGAAGTTCAGGAAGAATACCGCTTGGCTCAAATATTAATCGCCGCGGATTCCGATGCTTCGCAAGCTGAACTTGAAAAAGCCAAAGAACGTGCTGATGCCGTTTTAAGCCTTCTTGAAAAAGGGCGGGACTTTTCTGACCTCGCGGTACGTTCTTCATCAGGCTCTGCTGCTTTAGAAGGTGGTGATATGGGCTGGATGACAGCGAACAGTATGCCGACACTATTTGCTGAAGCCGTCGACGGAAAACCCGTTGGTGAAGTTGTTGGTCCTATTCGTAGCGGTATTGGCTTTCACATTCTAAAAGTTCAGGACAAACGTGGCGAACAAACGGTAGAAGTCCAGGAAGTCAAAGCTCGACATATTTTAGTAAAACCATCAGTTATCTTGTCGGACAATAAAGCGAAAGAAATGCTCAACAACTATCGTGAGCAAATTGCCAATGGCGAAAAAACTTTTGCCGAACTTGCCCGAGAGCACTCAGCGGATCCAGGCTCAGCTTCACGCGGCGGTGATTTAGGCTGGGCACGCCCTGACAAATATGCACCAGAATTCAAGCAAAAAGTTGAAACCATTGAAGCAAACACCATAAGCGAGCCTTTCCGTACTCAGTTTGGCTGGCACATCGTGGAAGTTACTGAACGCAGAACTCAGGACGCCACTGAAGAAAGTAAACAAGAACGAGCTTATCAAATGCTTTTCAGTCGGAAGTTCCGCGAAGAGTTAGATAACTGGCTACAGGAAAAACGTGATCAGGCCTATGTCAGAAGAGTTGCCGAGTGAGTCTACCGACACTAGTTTTTACACCGGGTGAGCCGGCAGGTATAGGCCCGGATCTGATTATAAAAATTGCACAGCAGCCCTGGCCGGCTGCTGTGATTGTCTGTGCCGACAAAAACTTATTAAAACAGCGCGCTGAGCAACTCAACCTGCCCATTACTTTGCATCGCTATCGTAAAGGTGAGGACGTGCCAGAACACCAGCCTGGCCATTTATGGGTTGAGCACATCCCTGTATGCGAAGAAGTCACTGCCGGTCAGCTATCTGTATCTAACGGTCATTACGTAGTGGACTGTTTAAAGCGAGCCTCCGATGGCAACCTTGCAGGCGAGTTCGATGCAATCGTCACAGGTCCGGTGCATAAAGGCGTGATTAACCAGGCAGGCGTTGCTTTCTCGGGACACACAGAGTTTTTAGCCCACGAAGCCAACTGCAATGATGTTGTGATGATGCTGGCCACCGAAGGCTTACGCGTTGCTTTGGTAACGACTCATATCCCTTTAGCCTATGTTGCAAAAGCAGTGACCAAAGAGCGCCTGACCAACATTTTAACGATTCTGCATAACGACCTGAGCAAGAAATTTGGTGAGTCCTACCCCAAAATTCTGGTTTGTGGTTTAAACCCTCATGCCGGAGAGTCCGGACACTTGGGCCGTGAAGAGATTGAGACTATATCTCCAGTCATAGAGCATCTGAAGCAACAGGGTATGAACCTACATGGCCCCTACCCGGCGGACACTATCTTTCAGCCCAAATACCTGGAAGACGCCAGTGCAGTAGTTGCTATGTATCATGACCAGGGGCTCCCCGTGCTAAAATATAAGGGCTTCGGTCAAGCGGTAAATATCACTCTGGGTCTACCTTATATACGAACCTCTGTGGACCACGGTACAGCCCTTGAACTGGCTGGAACAGGTAAAATAAATGACGGTAGTTGTCGACTGGCAATGAAAACCGCTATCGATATGGCAAGAGCAGCGTACTATGAGTAAAAACCAAAATGGGAGTAAACACTCAGGCGGGAGCAAAACCCATCTGGGGCACCGTGCACGGAAGCGGTTTGGTCAGAACTTTCTGAACGATGAGCACATTATTGAACAGATAGTTGATGCCATTAACCCTCAAGCTGGTGAAAACCTCATTGAAATTGGTCCGGGGCTAGCAGCGTTAACCGAACCCACAGTGGATCGCGCCGGCCATCTGAAGGTCATTGAAATTGACCGAGACCTGGTTGAGCGTCTTCAGCACCACCCTTTTTTAAGTGCGAAACTCGAAGTAATACAGGGAGATGCATTAAGCATCGACTTTAGCCAGTTTGCAGAGAAAGCGCAGGCAAGAGTATTCGGTAATTTACCTTACAATATTTCGACGCCTTTGATTTTCCACCTGCTAAAATTTGCAGAGCACATACAGGACATGCACTTTATGCTGCAAAAAGAGGTTGTGGATCGTCTGGCTGCAGAACCAGGCTCAAAAAGCTATGGTCGAATTAGCGTCGGCGTACAACAAGCCTGCAGAGTAACACCTGTAGTTTCGGTTCCACCGTCAGCCTTTACACCGCCACCTAAAGTTGAGTCTTCCGTCGTTCGTTTAGAGCCATACAAAGACAGCCCCCACCCGGTGAAAGACAAAGCTCAGCTACACAGCTTATGTTTGACAGCATTCAATCAACGCCGTAAAACAATACGTAACAACTTAAAACAGCTGGTTCCTGCAGAGCAACTCGAAGCGCTTGGCATTAATCCTGGCGCCAGACCAGAGACGTTATCGGTGGATGACTACTGCAGAATATCGGACTGGCTCACAGAACAAGCGGAAAAGAATGACAGTCAGTAAAATTGAAATTGATGTAAAAACGCAATATTTAGCGGCGCAGTCGAACCCTGATGCCGGCCAGTACGTGTTTTCTTATACGATAACCATAACCAATGAATCCAGTCAGTTGGTACAATTGCTTGCCCGTGAATGGCGAATTACTGATGCAGACAGTAAAATAACCCGGGTAGCTGGTGACGGTGTTGTCGGTCAACAACCGAAGCTTGAGGCAGGAGAGTCTTTTAGCTATACGAGCGGTACGGTCCTGGCAACACCTATTGGTACTATGGAAGGTCATTATTTGATGATAGATGCCCAGGGCGAGCAGTTTAAAACACCGATTCCCTCATTCCGGTTGGCTATTCCTAATATTATTCATTAACTATGAGCCATTACATTGTTGGAGATATTCAAGGCTGCTTCCGCGAACTTGAAGCTCTGCTAACCAAAGTCAGTTTTAACCCAGAAAACGATACTCTATGGTGCGTTGGGGATATTGTTGCGCGCGGTCCGGACTCTCGTGATGCACTCCGGTTCTTCTATCAAAACAGCCGTTCAGTGCATACTGTATTGGGCAACCACGACTTAAACTTAATGGCCGTATTACTCGGCTACCGCAAGCCAAACCCGAAGGATAAACTCGACACCTTACTTGCTGATAGCGAACGTTTCCGTTGGCTAGACTGGCTGCGTCAGCAGCCCTTGCTGCAGCAGCTAAAAAGTCATGAAACGGTTATAGCCCATGCAGGAATTTACCCTTGGTGGAAGCTGGAAGAAGCAGCTCAATACGCTAACGAAGTCGAAAATGTTCTTGTCAGCACTCAATTTGAGAGCTTCATGCGCGAACTATTTGGCAACACTCCTGAAAAATGGGACTCAAGTCTGCAAGAATTCGACCGATACCGTTTTATAGTGAACGCATTTACCAGAATGCGTTACTGCAGCCCGGATGGTGAACTCGAATTTTCTAAAAAAGATAATCCGTATCAAAGTTCATCGCAGGATTCGTTTAAGCCGTGGTTTAACTTTTGGCCTGAATCCGATAATCGCGTAATATTTGGACACTGGGCTGCGTTAATGGGTGAGACCCGACGTCAAGATGTAATAGCGCTCGATACTGGCTGTGTCTGGGGTCAGCATATGACGTTATATAACGTTGAAAGTAAGACATTCTTTCATCAACCGGCTTTGTCCGGGAAGTGATAATAATCATGCAGTGCTGAGGAAAGTTTCATGAAAATTACTGTTGCCATGCGAGTCATTGGTGGTTTTGCCATCATTACATTGCTGTTACTCATCATTAGCTTAAGCTCGTTGTTTAATATCAACAGCATTGGCTCATCGGTTGATAATCTCAACGACCAGGCCGTGCCCGCGCTCAATGAAGTAGCTGCCGTCAAAGTGGATATTCTTGAATTGGGCAGCGTGCAATTAGAAACTTTCTATGATGAAAAAGTTGGCGAGGTCGATGCTCACAGAAAAGAATTTGAAGCATCCCGTAGTTCGCTTTTTTCTTCCTTGAACGAACTCAACCGGTTAATTCAGGGCGCCGGTCAAGGCGACAGAATTGATGCTATTGAAAAAGACTCTCAGAAGTATGTCGACTTAATCGACCGCTTATTCAATCAGCAACGCGAATACCTGGAACTTCAAACCACAACAGCTTCTCAGTTGGATGAAATTGCATTCAATATCGATGACGCTGCTATAATGCTGCTAGACACCATGGATATGTCTAACAACGAAATTATTTCACGCGAAGCCAGTAATGTTGAGTCCTCGCTGTCGAGCCTTATCACCTTGATGTACGACTTAAACAAAGCCAACAAACTAGACAGTGCCGAAGTTATTCGCAGTGAAATTGATATTAATATTGACAGTATCCGCCCCCGCTTAGAAGTTTTAGAGAACGAGGCAACCGGCAGAACTGAGACAATGGTTAGTGACGCTATCACGACCGTTCGTAATGCCATCGACAGTCTGCAGGGTAATGGTTCCTATCCCGCAAATGTCATTCGCCGTCAACAACTTCGCGTAGACGCGGAAAACTCACTGAATAGTTCACAAACCCAGTTGAACAAGTTAATGACAGAAACTGATGAGTTGCAGAATGCGGTTCGTGGCATTGCTGAAGACACACGAGTTTCTGTGACAGATTCAATTTCGACCAGCAGCTGGATAAACAGCATTATTACGGTTGTTTCAATTGCACTGGCCATTTTAATTTCCTGGTATACCGTACGCAGTATCAGTCAGCCATTGTCTCGTGTTAACCATATGCTGAATATTATGGCCGACGGTAACCTGACTGAGCGAGTCGACTACAACGCTCAGGATGAGTTTGGCGAACTGGCATCAAACACGAACAAGCTGACCGGCAATTTGCGTAAACTTATTGAAGGTATCGCTAACCGCGCGACTCAATTAGCGACAGCGGCGGAAGAGTCCTCCAATGTCTCTGACGAAACAACGAACGCGATTGATGAGCAGCGCCGTCAAATAGAGCAAGTGGCAACAGCCACCCAAGAAATGAATAATACAGCGAGTGAAATGGCTGATGGCGCTGATCAGGCTCTTCAGGAAATTCAGCACTCCGATGACGAAGCCAAGCGCGTACGTGAAATTTCAGATAAAAACCGTACCACTATCGAAGGTCTGGCTCGCGAAATTCAGAGCGCCTCCGAGGTTATCGATCAGCTATCAGAGAACAGTAAAAACATTGGCGGTATTTTAGATGTTATTCGCGGCATTGCGGATCAGACCAACTTGCTTGCCCTGAACGCCGCTATTGAAGCCGCTCGTGCAGGTGAACAAGGCCGGGGCTTCGCTGTTGTTGCCGATGAAGTACGTACCCTGGCCAGCCGCACTCAGGAGTCGACCGAAGAAATTCAGGACATGATTGAAAGCTTGCAGAACGACTCTCAACGCGCTGTTAGTGTAATGAATAAGGGCCGCGAACAAGCCGAACTCAGTGTTCAACAGTCGGATGAAGCCGCTCAGGCATTGCAGTCAATCACTGAATCTGTGCACCAGGCCTCTGACAGCAGTAACCATATTGCTAACGCAGCGAAAGAACAGAGTAGTACCGCACACGATATCAGCGAACGTCTTGAAGCTATTGTTTCTATTGCAGAACAAACCGCTTCTGGTTCGAAACAAACCGCTCAGGCGTCTAACGAAGTGGCCAAACTGGCAGACGAGCTGCAGGACTCAATCAAGAGCTTTAGAGTCTAAAAACAAAGAAACAAAAAAGGTGCCAATTGGCACCTTTTTTATTGTCTGAAACCTTGAACGGTTAAGCTGTTAAGTTAAGTTTTGCGAAGCGGCGCTTACCTACCTGATAGACCCCTGAGTCCTTCTCAGTGCACACATAACGCGAATCACTGAACTTCTCACCATCTACTTTAACGGCATTTTGCTTTATCATCCGCAACGCTTCAGAGGTTGACTGAACTAAGCCGGCTTCTTTTAGCACATTACCTATAGCCATTCCCTCGGTTCCGACTTGCACCGTCTTCTCCGGAATATCGTCCGGTAATGCATTCTTTTGGAAACGCTGAATAAAATCCTGTTCCGCCTTCTCTGCCTCTTCTTCAGAATGGAAGCGTGCAATAATTTCTTTTGCCAACAGTACTTTAACATCGCGTGGATTTTTACCGTCGGCTACCGCTGCCTTCAGTTCATCAATTTCCGTTATGGAGCGGAAGCTGAGCAGCTGGAAGTAACGCCACATAAGCTCATCAGATACCGACATAATTTTACCAAACATGTCATTAGCGGATTCGGTAATGCCAATATAGTTGTTTAATGACTTCGACATTTTCTGAACGCCATCGAGTCCTTCCAGTAACGGCGTCATAATGACAGTTTGTGGGCGCTGCCCTTCTTCTTTTTGCAGCTCGCGCCCCATTAGCAGGTTAAAACGCTGATCGGTACCACCAAGCTCAACATCCGCCTTTAGCTCAACAGAGTCCCAACCTTGTACTAACGGGTACAGAAACTCATGAATCGCAATAGACTGATTGTTCTGGTAACGCTTTTTAAAGTCATCACGTTCTAACATCCGCGCGACCGTCTGACGGGCAGCTAGCTTAATCATATCGGCAGCCCCCATTTTCGACATCCACTCAGAGTTGAAGCGAATTTCCGTTTTAGCGGGGTCCAGAATCTTAAAAACCTGCTCTTTATAAGTTTCAGCGTTTGCAATAACCTGTTCAGTGGTCAGCGGCTTTCGGGTGACATTTTTGCCTGTGGGGTCGCCTATCATGCCGGTAAAGTCCCCTATCAGGAACACCACTTTGTGACCAAAGTCCTGAAACACTCTCAATTTGTTAATTAAGACCGTGTGGCCTAAGTGCAGATCCGGGGCAGTTGGATCAAAGCCAGCTTTCACTATTAGTGGCTTACCACTCGCTAGTTTCTCAGCCAGTTCCTGCTCGAGTAAAACTTCTTCGGCACCGCGAGTAATCTCGGCAATAGCTTCCGCCACTTCGGTTTTCATCCTCATCTCCAACTGTAAAAACTGATAAACCAGCCATTTTACGCGATTATTAACACTGTTTTAAGCTTATTAATCTGGTATTCTTCTTTTTTTCGTATTATCCTCGAAACCATAAGGTTATTCCGTGGTCGTAAACAGGTGCGGTAAACCCCGTGTTTGCTGACAAATGTTTACTGGATAATCACAATAAAGAAAGTGAAGTGCGCTAAAATATGACATTGAAATCTGTCACCCAAATTCAGCGGATGTTCCTGCAACTTCCGCATTCTCATAAAATTCTGATCAGTGCGATCAGCGTTGCTCTCCTGCTATTACTGATCATTCCGTCAGAACCGGCGACTGCTTCTAAGAACAGTACGCCAGCGGAACAGTTAATGCCAGGCAAACGCTACCAATTGGAGCTGGCGTTTGAGCAATCAAACTCGAATGAAAATTCTGAGAGCTCCGAGCTTACCTGGCAAACTTATCAAGTTAAGTCCGGCGACAGCCTGGCCAAAATATTCAGTAAAGTGGGCTTTAGCGCTCAACAGCTGTATCGCGTTACCGAGTCGGGTGACGAAGCTAAGTACTTGCGTAAAGTTCACCCGGGCGACTTATTGCGCTTCGCAACTGACGGTGAAGGCGAGCTGGTTCAGCTGGCACATCAAATCAATGATACCGAGACTCTCATCATTACTCGTCAAAGCGACAACTTTGTAGCAGAGGTAGAAACCAAAGAAGTCGAGATTCGTACCGAGTTTACTCACGCCGTTATTGATTCAAGCTTCTGGAACGCAGGCATAGATTCAGGACTGACTGACAATCAAATTATGCGCATTGCTAATATCTTTGGTTGGGATATCGACTTTGCTTTAGATTTACGCAAGAACGATGAGTTTAGCGTGCTTTACGAAACTCACTATGTCGACGGCGAATTTGTCGGTTACGGCAAAATTTTAGCCGCAGAATTTGTTAACCGGGATGAAAACTTCCAGGCGATTTTGCACGACAACGGTCAATATTACACACCGAATGGACGTGCCATGCGCAAAACTTTCTTGCGCTCGCCGGTAAACTTCACCTATATCAGCTCGAGCTTTAACCCTAGACGCTTGCACCCGGTTACCGGTAGAGTACGACCGCATAATGGCATTGATTACGCGGCTTCGACAGGAACACCGGTGATGTCTTCCGGCGATGGAAAAGTTGTAGCTGCAGGTTATACCTCGTTAAACGGGAATTATATTTTTGTTCAACACGGTGAGCGCTACGTTACCAAATACCTGCACCTTAGTCGCAAACACGTAAGAAATGGCGACAGAGTTAAGCAGGGTCAGGTCATTGGACGTGTCGGAGCAACAGGTCGAGTTACCGGCGCTCATTTACACTATGAATTCCTTGTCGACGGCGTGCACCGTAATCCGCGTACCGTTGAGCTGCCCAAAGCCAAGTCATTGGCTGAGTCAGAACTTCCGTCTTTCCGCCAGCATGCGGATCAGGTGATGGCAATACTCAACGACAACAAGCGCGTTTATTTGGCGATGCGATAATGCCTCAGCGTTTTATCGGACTCATGTCGGGCACCAGTATGGATGCTGTTGACGCGGCATTAGTCCAGATAAACGCTCAAGGTCAGGTTAAACTGGAAGCCTGCTACTCTCTGGCAACACCCCAAAACCTCCGCTCTCGTTTACTTAAAATAAGTCATACCGACAATTGGATAGCCGATGAGCTGGCAGCTCTGGACGTCGCGTTTTCTGAACACTGCACTCAAGCCGTTAAAGCGCTTTTAGTGAAGGCACGGCTTACACCCGAAAGCATCACCGCAATTGCCAGTCACGGTCAAACGGTACGCCATAAACCCAACTTTAAAACCCCTTATACCTGCCAGATTGGCGACCCGGCCCGCTTGGCAGTTAGCACAGGTATCGATGTCATTTATGATTTCCGGCGCAAAGACATCGCCGCCGGTGGTCAGGGAGCTCCACTGGTTCCGGCTTTTCACAAGCAAGTATTTGCGCATCAGAAGCAAAGTATTGCTGTCATTAATTTAGGCGGTATAGCCAATGTCACCTGGTTAGGTCCAGAAGGCCAGGTGCTCGGCTTTGATACAGGCCCTGCCAATACCTTGCTGGACCAATGGGTTCAGCAGCATTACCCGAATGAAAGTTTCGACAGAGATGCACAGTTTGCTCGCGCAGGTGAGGTTCAGACTCCACTGTTAGAACAGTTACTTCAGCACCCATTCTTTTCAAAGACTGCCCCAAAAAGCACGGGTCGGGAAGAGTTCAACTTAGACTGGCTTAAGCCCCTATTAGAGAAAAAGCAGCTTTCTTTTCAAAATGTTCAGCGCACCTTAGTTGAACTTACGGCTATAACGGTCAAAGATGCTCTGAAAACACTACCACAACAACCCGACGCGGTTTATTTTTGCGGCGGCGGCACGAACAACCCGTTACTCATGGAGCGCTTTGCAGAGCTACTGACGCCGGCTAAATGCAATACCACGGAGAACCTGGGAGTGGATCCGCAATGGGTTGAAGCCATGGCCTTTGCCTGGCTAGGCTGGTGCTATGAGCATAAAAAACCGGGTAACCAACCTGAAGTTACAGGAGCCAGCCACCCGGTTGTTTTAGGTTCTAAAGTTCTACATCAATAGACGTATTATTCAGCGCCCAATTCTTTAAACGCATCGCGGGTCAGATTCTCATTACTATCGGCTCCAACCACGATACTGTCTTCAATACGCACACCGCCGTATGGACGCAATTCATCCACCTTATCCCAGTTGATATCAGCACTGTCTTTGTGCTCTTCCAGCAACTGATCGACCACGTATAAGCCCGGCTCAATAGTAAAGACCTGACCCACTTCAATGTCGCGCAGTAAACGCAAGAATGGATGACGTTCGCTACGCTCGTAGCTGTCACCTTTATCGTCTTTCAGGAAGCCACCAACATCGTGCACCTGTAAACCAATAAAGTGGCCCAGTCCGTGCGGCATAAAGGCGCTGGTGTAACCTTTGTCGTAAATGCTTTGTGCATCACCTTTAATAAACTCAAAGTCACTTAAAATTTGCGCAACTTTCAAATGCATTGACACATGCAGGTCGTAATAATTCACGCCTGGCTTAATTTCGCTTAATAGCTCCTGCTGAGCCTTATCCATGGCTTCAACTAAGTCTGCGTAGAAACCTTCTTCATAAGCGTAAGAACGGGTTATATCAGAGCAATAACCGCGATATCGTGCGCCAGCATCAATCAAGAACGAGCGAATTTGCTTAGGCGGGACCGTGTCGTAAACATCATAGTGCAAAATTGCTGAGTGGCTGTTCAGAGCAACAATGCTGTTATACGGCACTTGTGACTCGCGAAAGTCGATAGCCCCCAAGTAGGCATGGTGTATTTCCAGCTCACTTTTACCCGCAAAAAATGCTTCTTTGGCTGCAACATGAGCTTTTGCTGCTAAACGGTTGGCTTCGCGCAGATTTTCCACTTCCCACTCGGTTTTTATCGAGCGGTGGAAATGCAGGTGATCAATCAGTGCCTGTGGGTTACGAGCTTTTACTTTCCAGTCACTGACTGGTTGAGCAAAGTCTTCTCCAATAAAGGCTGCCTGTTCCAGGTCACTGCCTAAATCTTCGGTCAGCATGCTTAAGTCGTCGATAATTTTTAAATCGACATACTGCTGCCACTCTTCTTCCTGAACGTTAACCGGAGCGTGCCAGAAGTCACGTGCCTGAAATAAGTACACAGTAGGACGCTGACTGCCTTTGCGATAAAAAATCGCACTTTTAGGGCTTTCTGTAACCGGTACCCAATACTTAAACAGAGGGTTGACACGGTACGGCGGCGCGTTGTCATCAAGAAAATCAACCCGGGGTTGCCCCGAGTAAACCAATACGGATTCAAATTGATTGTCCTCTAACGCTTTATCAAAGCGGCTACAAACTGTCTTGATGTGTTCTGCGTACGCGCCCATAAAAAAACCTCACAAAAAATTGTGAGGTTATTCTAGCGGAAAAAGCGCAAACTTTCAGCCGCTCAAGTCTATTGGGGCAGGCGTTAAATCGAAAAGCTGGACCCACAACCGCAGGTCGTGGTTGCATTGGGGTTGTCAACGAAAAAGCGAGAGCCCTGCAGCCCTTCTTCGTAACTGACCACACCGCCCATCAGATATTGTAAACTCATAGGGTCAACCAATAGCGTAACGCCATTTTTCTCTATTTCCATGTCACCCGGGTTTTTCTTTTCATCAAAGGTAAAACCGTACTGGAAGCCAGAGCATCCGCCTCCGGTTACGTAAACACGCAACTTCAAATTTGGGTTTTCTTCTTCAGCAATCAGCTTACCCACTTTGCTTGCCGCTTGCTCAGTAAACTCAATCGGCATCGCCTGTTCTGCTGCACTGCTCATGATTTCTCTACCTTCGTTGAACTCTACGGCTATTTTCTCTTACCTGAGTATTTTGGTCAAGTATCGCCATCGCTCCGCACACCAGGGGTTGTTTCATTACGGCTAATTTCTTTCCAGAAAAAAGCTCTGTCCAGGGTTCCTTTGCCACCTTTGGTTAACCGAACCCTAACTTCAACCCGCTCAGGGGCCAGGCCCTCCGGCATAAAAAAGTCTCCCTCATACAGCGAAAAGTAGCGCATTGAAAAGCTGCGGTCGTCGTCGCCAATGTTCGCCAGATCTAATAAGTCGTAACGCTTTTTTTCTCCGTCGATGCGACCTATAAGCTCGACTGTCACATTACCCTGAACGAAATTACGGCGTTGTTCTATCTGCAATAACGCGAGAGAGAAGTGAAAGTGATTCTCAGAACGGTTCGCGGTGACAGTCAGCGAGTCAATAGTAACCCCGCTTTCCTGCAACTCCGGCGCCATAATTTTCTGATAGAAAGCTAAGTCGCGTCGCAGCCCATAATTATCGTTTTGCAGTGCGGACAGCTCGTCCTGCAGGCTTTGGTTCGCTGAACGTTCAATGTCCAATTCAACCTGCAGCACATGTCTCTGATATTCCATTTGCTCTAGTCGCTGATACAGCTGATCTAACTGCTCTTCCTGTTCTGCAACTTCTTCCTTTAACGCCTGCGCGTGCCATACACCAGCCAAATACGCCAGGTAGACAACCAAAACGGCAGCCAGGATCATTACTAAAAATACCGGGAAGGCTCCCCAGCGCTGTTGCCAGTATTTCAGGTTAAAATAGGGCTTCATAACTTCCAGCTCATTTCCATCAAGCGTTTATGCTGATATGTTATTGATAAATATGCAAGCGTCATCCCACGGTTTAAGGTAAGGATCGTATTTCAAATGGCCACTAGCTCCGTACTCCGGCAACAACTGCGAAAACAACTGGCGACGCCCTCTACGACTATCGCAATTTGTTTAATGGGCCTGGCCGGCGGTATTCTGGCAGCACTCATGATTGCCGGTTTTCGGTTCGCCATAGAGCAAGGCGCCTATCTTGTCGGTAATGACAGCTATTGGCAACAGCCTTTACCAACTACTTACCGCTTTTTACTCCCGGTTGTTGCGGCTGTCATGATTTATATTCTGTTCAGGCTTTCAGGGTCGAAGCATGTTCGAATGGGCATACCTTACGTTATTCACCGCATGAAGCAGCACTACGGTATGCTGCCCTGGCGCAGCACGGTGAATCAGTTCTTCGGCGGTATTATTGCACTGGTTGCGGGATTTAGTGTTGGCCGAGAAGGTCCCGCCGTTCATTTAGGCGCTGCGGCTGCAACCTGGCTGGGCTTTCATTTTGATGCACCAAAAAATGCCGTTCGCACCCTGGCGGCCTGTGGTATTGCAGCTGCAATAGCTGCATCCTTCAATACCCCTTTGGCCGCTATGATTCTGGTTATGGAAGTGGTTCTGCGGGAATATAAGGTTCATGTTTTCATCCCGGTTATGCTCTCGGCGGTTGCCGGCTCGCTGATAACTGAAGAGATTTTTGGTGTTGCCTCCGAATTAGCCGTTTTGTCTGCACAGGATATTCCGACCACGCAGCTGCCCTGGGTCGTATTGCTTGGTGTCGTTCTTGGGTTAGTCGGCGTAATGTTTAAAAAACTGATGCTGGATGTCATGGAAACGGTCAAGGACATGTCGTTGTTTACCCGTTTATTATTTGCCGGACTTATCACCGCCATGCTTGCTGTCATTATACCCACCAGTTTAGGCCCGGGGCTTACCGCCATTGAGCAGGTGCTGAATCATCAAGGTCAAATGTCATTACTGGTCACCTTACTGATTGCCAAACTCTTTGCTTCTGCGATTGCATTAGGTATGGGCATACCTGGTGGGTTAATCGGTGCTGTATTTGGAATAGGCGCTATTATTGCGGCAGTATTCGTAGGGGCTGTCAATGGTCTCGGTATTCAGCAGGATCTCTCTTTTGACAGCTTCATCTTGCTGGGTATGGCAGGCATTTTGGCAGCCTGTATTCATGCCCCCATGGCTGCTCTTCTGGCTATCGTTGAATTGTCCCGTAGCGTTGAGATTATTATTCCGGCTATGCTGGTTATTGTGCCCGCTTACCTGATATCCAGCCAGTTACTCAAATCCAAGTCGATTTTTATTGCCCAACTTGACCTTCAGAACTTGCCCTATCAACTTGCGCCGGTGCATGTTGCTCTGCAAAAAACGGGGGTTGAAAACGTTATGGAAACCGACTTTAAACTCCTGCTTGAACCGACTCAAAATGAACTGGTTGACGCATTAGAATCAGCACAGGCAAAAACCGTTATCGTAATGTCGGTCGATGAAGAGAACCAGGCCCTTTACCGACTCGTATCCTATGATATCAATGCCGGTGACAGCCCAAGCCTGAGCTATACCCCAATTAAAGGAATTCGGGTAACCTCTACTTTGGCTGAAGTTTATGATGAAATAGGCCAGCAAAGACGAGGCGCCGTATTTGTTTATGAAACAGATGACGGACAACCTTGTGGAATTGTCACCTGGGAAATAGTCCGTAAAGCCTTACAGAGAGAGCTCTCATGACGTGGATACTATGGGTTAAAGCCCTGCACATTGCCTTTATGGTTGCCTGGTTCGCTGGCATTTTTTATTTGCCACGCTTGTTTGTTTATCACGCAATGAATGCAAAACCAGCTGTCGACGAGCAGCTCTGCGTCATGGAAAGGCGACTGCTGTATTTTGTCACGCCTTTCGCTATTCTTACCCTCATTTTCGGCGTTGTGCTGATTTTTGCTTATGGTTCGGCCTGGTTTGCCGCCAGTGGCTGGATGCACACTAAGCTGGTGTTGGTACTGTTGCTTTATATCTATCACGGCTACTGCTTTAAGCTGCTTAAAGACTTTAAAACCGGTAATAACCGCCGTAGTCATCGATTTTATCGTGTTTTTAACGAGCTCCCGGTACTGGCGCTGTTCGCGATCATAATTTTGGCCGTGGTTAAGCCTTATTAGATTCTCTTGTGCCACATGATTTGCTATAGTGTGCGGCCAGTGACATTCTGCGGCAGAGGCGCACCTAAAGATGAATTTCACCGGCTCCAATATTCTTTCTGTAAACCAGTTCGATCGCGACAGTATTGATTATATTTTCTCCGTTGCTGACAAGATGCAACCTTATGCAAGGCGCAAAACACGCACCCGCGTTCTCGACGGCGCTATTCTCGGCAACCTGTTCTTTGAACCATCTACCCGTACCCGGGTCAGTTTTGGTACTGCGTTCAACCTGTTAGGGGGCGAAGTACGCGAAACCACCGGAATGGAAAGTTCTGCCATAGCCAAAGGTGAGTCGCTTTACGACACCGCCCGTGTGCTAAGCAGTTACAGTGACGTTATAGCTATGCGCCACCCCAAGTCGGGTTCAGTGAGAGAGTTTGCCGAAGGCAGCCGGGTGCCTGTCATTAACGGCGGTGACGGAGCAAACGAACACCCTACTCAGGCACTACTGGATCTATACACCATTCAAAAAGAGCTGGCATACCATCAGCAAAGCATTGATAACATGCACATTTGCATGATTGGCGATTTAAAATATGGACGCACGGTTCATTCGCTGTCGACTCTGCTATCCATGTACAAAAATATTAAGTTCACTTTAATTTCGCCCCGTGAACTTTCTATGCCGGGCTCCGTATTAGATACGCTGGAAAACGCAGGTCACCGTGTCACTGTCACAGAAAAGGTCGACGGCATTGTCGACGCTGATATTGTCTATCAGACTCGCATTCAGCAAGAGCGTTTTGCCAGCCCGGAAGACGCTGATCAGTATCGCGGTAAGTTTCGTTTAAACCAGGATATATACACTAAGCACTACAAACCCAATACCGTCATCATGCACCCTCTACCGCGAGATTCTCGTGCCGAGGCAAATGAACTGGACAATGATTTAAACCAAAACCCCAACCTGGCTATTTTCCGCCAGGCAGACAACGGCGTATTAATTCGTATGGCTCTGTTTGCATTAACACTTGGGGTCGTTGATCAAGTTGATAAACACCAATGTGAGGTCAACTGGTACAGCGAAAAAAGCCAACAGTAAAGAGCTAATCATATGAAGGGAGTTACGACATGAGTCGCTCAGAAGAATTATACACTCAAGCACAAATCAGTATTCCTGGCGGCGTTAACTCGCCGGTTCGGGCTTTTAATGGCGTTGGTGGTACACCCATCTTCTTTGAGCGCGCTGAAGGCGCTTATATGTTCGATGCTGACGGCAAACGTTACATAGACTACGTTGGCTCCTGGGGACCTATGATTCTGGGCCACAACCATCCGGCAGTTTTAGAGGCGACTCTGCAAGCGGCCAAGCGAGGCTTAAGCTTCGGAACGCCGACAGAAGTTGAAATCACTATGGCGGAAACTATCCGCAAAATTGTGCCTTCAATTGAAAAAGTGCGTATGGTGAATTCTGGTACAGAAGCAACCATGACCGCTATTCGCCTGGCCCGAGGCTATACCGGCCGGGATAAAATTCTGAAGTTTGAAGGTAACTACCATGGTCACGCTGATTCATTGCTGGTTAAAGCCGGTTCAGGTGCTTTGACTCTGGGTGTACCTAATTCGCCCGGCATCCCGGAAGACTTTGCCAAACACACCCTAACTGTGAATTACAACGATATTGAATCAGTGAAAAAAGTTTTTGCTGAAATGGGTGACGAAATTGCCTGTATTATTGTTGAACCTGTCGCCGGAAACATGAACTGCATTCCTCCGGTTGAAGGCTTTCTGGAAGGTTTACGCAGCATTTGCGACGATCACGGTTCGGTATTAATTTTTGACGAAGTTATGACCGGTTTCCGTGTAGCACCTGGCGGGGCCCAGGAGCGTTACAACATAAAGCCTGACCTGACTACTTTGGGTAAAGTTATTGGCGGCGGTATGCCGGTTGGTGCCTTTGGCGGCAAAAAGGAAGTGATGGACTACATTGCCCCGGTCGGCCCTGTTTATCAGGCCGGTACGTTATCGGGTAACCCTGTTGCTATGGCTGCAGGCTTAGCGGCTTTACAACAATTATCAACACCAGGGTTATACGACCAGCTTTATCAGCGAGTTGACACTTTACTCAACGGACTACAGGAACGTGCTGACCGTGCCGGAGTTCCAATGACCACCAGCCGTGCCGGCTCCATGTTTGGTTTCTTCTTTACCGAAGAACCTGAAGTCACAACCTTTGCTCAGGCTACCCAATGCAACATGGAACACTTCAAAACATTCTATCACGCCATGTTAGAGCAAGGAGTGTATTTGGCACCGTCAGCCTTCGAAGGCGGCTTTATGTCTGCGGCACACAGTGAAGAAGATATTCAGCAGACCCTGGATGCCGCTGAAAAAGCTTTCGCTAAATTGCTTTAGTATCAGCTGATTAGCCACCGAACAAACGTTCCCACCAGTTTTTCTCGCGGATATTACCGTCACAGGTAATATCCTCGGGGAGTCTGACTTCCTCTGCCGGTAATTTACGACCATTATTACAATCCTCCGGAATTCTCTGTCCCGTAGTTGGGTGAAAATTCTGCATAAGCAAAGGTTCGGGTACGTCCAGCGCCATGCTCAACGGAGGCAGATACCCATAGAAGTCGGCGGCAACTTTCAGTGCTCCGCTGCTTCCCGTTAAACCAACGGGTTGGTTATCGTCCCGCCCTAACCAGACAGTCACAACTTGCTCTCCATCAACAGCCACAAACCAACTGTCACGGTAGTCATTCGTGGTGCCTGTTTTGCCACCAACAATCTGTCCGGCCAGTGCACTTTGAAGCCGGCTGGCGGTGCCTTCAGCGACCACGCCGTGCAAGCCATAACGCGTCAAATAGGAAACGCTTTGGTCAAATACCTTCTTCTGTTCAGGTGTCTGACGACGGTATAAGACCTCTCCCTGATGAGTAGTAATTGAGGAGACCGCTGTTAAAGGCTGGTAATGGCCATCGTTCATTAACGCGCTGTATATTCGCGCGACCGCCATGGGAGATAGCGAAGCAGAGCCCAGCGTCAATGATGGGTAGGCCTGTAACGGTGTTGTCACGCCTAACTCACGTAAGTACCGCACTAACTGGTCTATACCCACTTCCATACCAACCCTGACCGCGGGCAAGTTCCGCGACTGAACAAGCGCATCATAAAGCAGTAAGCTGCCACTAAATTCTTCATCATAATTTAGCGGCTGCCATTCTTTGCCGTTCTTATCGGACAGGGTAACAGGCTCGTCAGCCACCGGCGTATTTAAACCTATGTTGGAGTCCTGCATAGCTGCAGCATAAATAACTGGTTTCATTAAGGAGCCAATGGGCCTTAAGGCTAACAACGCGCGGTTATAACCTATTGCCTGACTCAAACGTCCCCCGGCCAGCGCAGTAACCGTCCCACGACGATAGTCAGCTACCACCATAGCGCCTTCTAATTTCTCATCCTCGCCATCTGCCATCAGCTTTTTTGCCAAGGAACGTTGCACTGCGTTTTGGGTGTCTACCTGAAGGTGAGTAAAGATCTTTAATCCGGTGTCCTCCCAGTCTTCCGGTAAAACAATGCGTTTCATTTCACGCCGCACCAGATCCATATAATGTGGGTATGGGTGCTCGACCAAACGTCGACTCTCTTTAACATCGAGCTTTTGTTCAACAGCAGCAACAAAGTTGTCTTTACCGACTAAGTCATTCTCAAACATGACCTTAAGCACCGTGTCACGGCGCTCGCGAGCGCGCTCAGGGAAGCGCCTGGGGTCGTAATAGGAAGGTCCCTTTATCATCCCCACCATTAACGCAATCTCGCTCGGACTAAGCTCCTGAACCTGTTTACCAAAATAAAATTGACTGGCAAGTCCAATGCCATGAATGGCGTTGCTGCCATCCTGACCAAAATAAACCTCGTTCAGATAGGTCTCTAAAATTGTGTTTTTATCAAAGCGGTAATCAATCACCAGCGACATCATGGCTTCATGAAACTTACGCCACAGTGTTTGTTCTCTGGTCAGATAGATATTCTTAACCAGTTGCTGAGTAAGCGTTGAGCCGCCCTGTACCGTTCTGCCTGCTTTAAGGTTAGCAACCAGTGCCCGCAGAATAGACCAGGGGGACACTCCCTGGTGATGATAAAACTCCTGGTCTTCAACTTTCAGCAAAGTTTCAATGAGTAAGTTAGGAACCACCTCCAGACCAACTAACAAACGGTCTTCTTTACTCAACGTGCTAATACGCCCTATCAATTCAGGTTCCAGTCGTAATCTTTCTAACTCCCGACCACTCGGCCAGCTTTTCAACGACTCAATGCGCTCGCCCCGGAAGTTTACCTGCACTCGTTGAGCCATTTGCGGCCCGTCAGAAAAATCAAAAGGCCGACGGTGCACCATGACATTGCTTTCGCCGACCGAATAGTAACCTGACTGTTCAGTGTTAGTGTTGCGCTGGTAGCCCACCCGCTCCAGAATATCGACTAACCTTTGTAAACGCATAGGGTGATTTTTTTCTAGTGTCACCTCACCAGCATAAACCAACGCCGGAGCCTGATAGCGCTCATTACTAAAGTGACGGGATAAGCTGGCATCGAGGTAAATCGCGTAAAGACCAATTACAGCGATAAGTACCAGCCCTATCTTAAAGCTTGTCCATAACAGGTATTGAAACCACCGACTTTTAATCACTGCTGCTGCCTTTTGGTTTTAAACGTTGCGGTTGCATTCAATGGGTCTTCAGGCCACGGGTGCTTAGGATAGCGGCCACGCATCTCTTTACGCACATCGGCGTAAGCGTTCTGCCAAAAGCTGGAAAGGTCATTGGTGCGCTGCAACAACCGGCCAGCCGGCGAAAGAAGATCAACGGTTACAACTTGTCGATTATCGATAATTTTGGGTGACTCAGAAACACCAAACATTTCCTGCAATTTGACCTCAACCCGGGGGGTGTCGTCCAGATAATTTATAAACACTTTACGTTCTGTCGGAGTGTGCCACCATTCAGGACAAGCCGAATTCAGGCGTTGCAGTTCTGAGTAGTCGAGAAAATAGCATAAAGCCTCATAAGGGTCCCACTGTTGCAGCTGTTTCAAAGACCGAACGCTCGTCCAGTAAGGTACAGCCCATTGCTCCAGGGTGCTCAGTAAGCCTTTTGTGGTCATATCATAAGAGAGCAGTTCTCCACCAACTTGTTGTAGCCAGTGTATTCGTCGCTGTAGCTGCTGTGACCGCCTGCTCCAGTTCAGCCTGTCCAGGCCATTCTCACGCAGCCACAAACAGAAAGCTTGAGCCCTTTGCTCGTCATTTACAGGGGCATTACCGACTTTCTCGCTCAGCACTATAGCGCCTAACTTTTCACGAGTTATCTGCCGCAGCTGTTGCTTTTCACCGAACCACTCGCTTGTCTGGCTAACTTGCGGTGCAATCCCGGCCTTTTTTAAAAGTGGCATGATGTCGTCAATTGGTAACAGGCAGCGACTGCGTCCCAAGTTACTTTGCTCATTGAAGGTAACGTCAAAAATAACGGCCCAGGACGGTTGCTTAAGGCGGCTACTGTCGCCAGTGACCCGTCCGCCACAGGCTAATTGAAAGTCACCTCGGGTGGCATCAAACTTTGCCAACCGGTCGAGGTAACCCTGCAGCAAAGCTTCGCTAAGCCCGTCATCACCAATCTTTTCATGGCACCCGGACGAACCCGTGAGCCCAAAGTAATTAAGCCAATAGCGCCAGCGCTGCTGCCACAAAGCAAACTGATTACGCTGCTGGAAATGCCCCCGGGTTCGCTCCGCCAAATCAACCGATTTAATACTGCTTTGTGGCTCTTCAATGGTTGCCAGAATACAAGCCATAGTCGCCTGCTGTTTTTCAGACAACTGTTTCGCGGCACTAGCCACAAGTAAGACTCTGGGATCTGAGCCGCCGAGTTCCAGTTGCCGGGCTTTGCTCGTTAACTGCCCATGCTCCAATAGGCCAGTACTGGTTAAAAAGTCGATAGCTGCAGCGCAATGTCCCGGTTCAGGCTGAGAAAACCAGGCCAGCTGCTTCACCTGAGAGCCCCAGCGCAGAACGTCCAGCATTAAGGCCGATAAATCCTGTGTCGCGACATCCGGCGGAGCGTACTCTGCAAAACCATGCTCATCGGAGCGCGACCACAAACGAAAACATTGCCCTGCCTGCTGACGCCCCGCACGGCCAGCACGTTGTGTCGCCGATGCTTTGGCAATACGTTGAGTCACCAACTGACTTAAACCGTACTGAGGCAGATATTGAGCCCGACGCTCGCGGCCACTGTCAACAACCACATCAATACCATCCAGCGTTAAGCTGGTTTCAGCAATATTGGTTGCCAGAATAATGCGCTTCTCGTCCGTCGCCTTTAATACCTGCCGCTGTTGTTGCAGCGGGATACGGCCATGCAGGGGTAAAATGAGTGTTGCCGGCCGGAGTCGTTGGCTTAGTTCGCCTGCCACTTTTTGTATTTCATAGACACCGGGCAAGAACACCAAAACGCCTTTTTCAGCGACAGCAAAGGCCTCAACAACCACTTTGGGCAATTCAGTCAGCCACTGGGTGACATGAGACGGAGGACGGTAATGGTATTCAACCGGATAACTGCGGCCTTCGCTGCGCAGAACCTGAACTTTATCGCAGTAGTTTTCTAACCAGACCTTAAGACTTTCTGCCGGTAAGGTGGCTGACATAATCAGCAGGTTTAAGTCCGGACGCAGTGGCAGGGCATCAATAACCAGCGCCAGGCTCAAGTCACTGTGCAAATTGCGTTCGTGAAATTCATCGAAAATCAGAGTGCCAATGCCGCTAAGTTCAGGGTCATCCTGTAACCACCGCACCAACACGCCTTCGGTAATAATAAGTAACTGAGTTGCCTTACTGCGCTTGCTGTCGCCGCGCACCGTATAACCGACCTGCTCCCCCACCGACTCGCCCAACTGCTTAGCCAAATAATGAGCAATATTCAGCGCAGCAACACGCCGGGGCTGCAGCATGACAATAAGACCGTCATCGGCAACACCCTGCTGCAACAGAAATAGCGGAAGTTGTGTGGATTTACCGGCACCGGGCGGTGCCTCAATAACGACACGTGCTGCCGGAAAGGCTTTTGCCAGCTCCGGCAGTACGCTTTCAATTGGCAAGGTCATGCCAAATTAATCACCTTGTACGGTTGCTGCTATGGTACGCACACCGGCAGCGGTTGCACCTGTCGCCCACATAGAGGTCGCCGATTTTTGGTAAGCACCCGCTAAGTCAAAGTGCAGCCAACCCTTGCCTTTGTTCGGGGCAAAACGCAGTAAAAAGCCTGCAGCGTTACTTGCACCACCGGCACCACCACCTTTTTGTGGACGGCTGTTTGCCGTATCAGCAAAAGGCGACGGGCAGTTTTCACTGTGCCACGGAGCCAGAGGCAAACGCCACAACAGCTCGTTTTCTTTATCGGCATTGGCCAGAGCTTTAGTGGCAGCAGGCTCATCTACACTAAATAACGCATTGTACTCATTACCGACCGCCATTTGCGCAGCGCCGGTCAGAGTTGCCGCATCAATAATCTGTTTCGCACCAAACTCGCCCGCGGCTTGTAAGCCATCGGCCAGCACCAGTCGACCTTCTGCATCGGTATTCACAACTTCAACGGTCAGGCCGTTTTTATAGCGAATAATGTCGCCCAACTTGTAAGCACGGCCATCAATCATGTTTTCAGCGCAGCAGAGCAGCAGCTTCACGCGCTTATTCAGGCCGCGACGTATTGCCAGTGACAATGCGCCGGATACTGTGGCAGCACCACCCATGTCGCACTTCATAGACAACATGCCTTCGCTGGGCTTAATGCTGTAACCACCACTGTCGTAGGTAATACCTTTACCAATAAGAGCTGTTTCAACCGGCGCGTTGTCATCACCGGTTGGGTTGTAATCCAACACCAGTAACCCCGGTGCGTGCTGACTGGCACGACCTACCGTGTAAATTCCCATCCAGCCGGCATCTTTCAGTGCTTCACCTTTTATAAATTCCGCACTGACTGCATCCGGTGCCAAGGCTTTAAAGTGCTCGATTACCCGATTCGCTAAGCTTTCAGGGTAAATTTCTTCGGCTGACAAATTGGTCAGTTCTCGACTGAAGCGAGTCGCTTCACGCATGGCATTAAGCTCTTTTGCAGCGGGCTCATCGGTTTTATTCCAGATAACCTGATTGGTTGACAAGGTTGAGGTGAAACCTTGTGACAACGCCCACTGACGCTCCAGGTTCCAGTCACTGCCGGCAGCTTCAATGGTAACGGCTCCGGTATTGTCCAGAGTCCGGCCTGCTTTCTGGATACGTCGCAAGTTTTCAGCTTCATCATCAACTAAGACGATTTGTGCTTTGTTTTCACCAAACACTAAATTCGATTTTGGGTTCCAATAACTTGCGGGGGCTTCCTGAGTTAAATAGATTGCGAGTGCGCTGGACATTCTGTACCTCTCCCGATAATTTGCTGTCTGTTTATACTTTAGAGTTATGAGGCCTCTGATGCAATTTAACAAGCCCCTGCGCCAGGGAGTTTTGCAAAAAAGGTACAAGCGCTTTCTGGCTGACATCGATTTTGGTCAGGGTGATATCATCACCGCGCATTGTCCTAACACTGGTGCTATGACGGGTTGTGCCCAGCCAGGCTTTAAAGCCTGGTGTAGTGTTTCCGAAAACCCTAAACGTAAATACTCACTCACCTGGGAACTGGCTCAAAACAGCAAAGCCGAGATGATTGTGGTCAATACGCAACACGCCAATCGTATGGCCGGCGAATTATTGCAGGCGAACCTTGTGCCTGAACTTAGTCAGTGGCAGGAGCTGAAGCCCGAACTGCGCTATGGCAGGGAAAAAAGTCGTATCGACTGGTGGGGAATAGATGCAAACCGTCAGGAATGTTTTATTGAAGTGAAAAGCGTCACCTTAGCCGATGATAAGTGCGGTTACTTCCCGGACGCCGTTAGCCAAAGGGCTCACAAACACCTCAATGAACTCATGCAAATGACCAGAGACGGTCATCGCGCCATACAACTTTATATGGTGATGCACCAGGGAATCGAATCGGTTACACCAGCAAAACATATTGATCCTAAGTACGCTGAACTCTGTAAACAAGCAGAGTCTGAAGGCGTCGAGTTCTACGCCGTGAAATGTGTTATCACGCCGCAGGAAATTAAACTGGAGAGACCAGTTCCCGTAACCCTTTGAAACTCAGCACAGTGGGGATTTTAAGCAATAAAATTGATGCTAATAACGTTGCCAATACCAATCCTTTCTGGTATACGTAGCGTCCTTTTTTTAAACGCACGCTTTTAAAGCACTCTTTAATAGAGAATGTAGGAGATCCATGATGCCTCAAGGCAAGGATAAGAAAACCCATGGCATCCTGGCGATGGCCGGCTTAGAGCCGTATCAGGAGAAACAGGGCGAAGAATACATGAACGATGCGCAGCGCTCGCATTTTCGTCGTATTCTGGAAGAATGGCGTCGTCAATTACGTCAGGAAGTTGATCGCACCGTGCATCACATGAAAGATGAAGCGGCGAACTTTCCTGATCCGGTAGACCGTGCTGCTCAGGAAGAAGAATTCAGTATCGAGTTACGTACTCGTGACCGCGAACGTAAATTGATCAAGAAGATTGAAAAAACGTTACAGAAAATTGAAGAAGACGACTTTGGCTTTTGCGACTCTTGCGGCATTGAAATTGGTATTCGCCGTTTAGAAGCTCGCCCTACAGCTGACCAATGTGTTGACTGTAAGACGCTGGCTGAAATCAAAGAGAAACAAATGACCGGAGCCTAACGGCTCATGTATCGTGGCCGTTTTGCGCCGACACCTTCAGGGCCTTTGCATCTGGGTTCATTAGTTGCTGCCGTTGGTAGTTACTTAGATGCCAAAGCCCACCAGGGAGAATGGTTGGTTCGTATCGAAGATGTCGATAAACCAAGAGCGATTCCCGGAGCGGCCGATACCATTTTAACGCAGCTGGAGTCCCATGGTTTAGAATGGGACGGCTCCGTTTTGTACCAAAGCCAGCGTGACTCAACTTATCAATCTCAGTTAGATCAGTTACAAAAAGCTGAACTTCTCTACCAGTGTGACTGCAGTCGCCAGGCTATTCGGGCTCGTAATGACCATTACGACGGATACTGCCGAAACCGTCAACCACGTACACCGCCTTATGCTCTGCGCTTTGTAAATAACGCCCCCATAACTGAGTTTAATGACCGAGCCCAAGGCTTACTTCCTGATCACTCGCCTTCTGTTAGCGAAGATTTCGTGTTGAAACGTCGGGACGGTTTGTATGCTTACCAGCTGGCCGTTGTGGTTGATGATATTGAGCAAGGGGTTACCGACATTGTCAGGGGAAGTGACTTAATCACACCCAGCTATTGGCAGCTCACTTTATGGCAATACTTGACCGGTAAGCAGCCCAGAATGATGCATTTGCCTCTGGTAACTAATGACAAGGGTCTGAAGCTGAGTAAGCAAAATCATGCGCCCTCAATCGAGTCACGCTATGCCAGCAATAACCTGCTGACGGCGCTCGACTATTTGGGGATTCAGCTTGAGCCAGAGTTGCATACAGGCTCAGTGAACGACATTTTGCAGGAGGCGCTGCAAAGTTGGCGCAAAAAGTGGCATATCCTTGGTTGTTAACGGTACAATATCCAAACAGCTACTAACTCTGAATAAAAAAATGGTAAGGGAGAACCACCATTATTAAGCGAATTAAAGCACTGGCAAAGCGCGCCTTTTCCAGTAAAGCGGCGGAGCAGGACTCCAGCCGTTTACCCAAATTACAAGTTATCTCCAGGGATAAACACCCCGTATCTCGTAACGATATCAGTAAGAACGCCATAAAGGTTCTTTACCGCCTGCACAACAGCGGTTTTGAAGCCTATCTTGTTGGCGGCTGTATCCGCGACATCCTGCTCGGCCTGGAGCCAAAAGATTTTGACGTTACCACTAATGCCACACCTGAGCAGATAAAGTCTTTGTTTCGCAACTGTCGCTTAATTGGGCGTCGGTTTCGTCTGGCTCATGTGGTGTTCGGGCGTGAGGTCATAGAAGTTGCAACTTTTCGCGGCCATCATGGCGACAGCCCCCAGGAAGAAAATAAAAAGAACCGGACAGCAGACCAAGATGAGCACGGTCAGTTGGTGCGAGACAACGTTTACGGCACTATAGAAGAAGACGCGGAACGTCGTGACTTTACTGCCAACGCGCTCTATTACAATATTGCCGATTTCGCAATTTACGATTTTGCTAACGGCGTTAGTGACATTAATGCCGGTATATTACGCATGATTGGCGACCCGGAAGTACGTTACCGGGAAGACCCGGTACGAATGCTTCGTGCGGTGCGCTTTGCCACCAAGCTCAATATGCAGATGGATAACTCGGTCAGCGGTCCGCTAAAAGAGCTTGCCCCCTTGTTGATTAACATTCCTCCGGCTCGTTTATTTGACGAATTTCTGAAGATGTTCATGTCGGGTAAGGCGGAAGCAAACTTTCTTATGATGGTAGAGTTTGGCCTGTTCCAACAGCTCTTCCCAATGCTGAAAGATTACTTAGCCGATGAGCAGGCCGCACCTTACCAAATGATGCTGAAAGCTTTTAGAGACACCGACAAGCGTATTGCCGAAGAGCAACGCGTAACGCCCGCATATTTAATTGCGGTGCTCTTATGGTGGCCGCTGCAGGCTCGTCGTGAACAACTTGAAAACGAAGGCGGCCTGCCGCCAATGGATGCCCTCAATGTTGCAGCGGCTGACGTTATTCACAGACAGTCACAGCGCGTATCACTGCCTAAGCGCTTTAGCCTGCCAGCGCGAGATATCTGGCAGTTACAGCGCCGGCTGAATGTAACTAAAGGCGTTCGTGCCATGAAGGTGCTGGAGCACAAGCGCTTCCGTGCTGCTTACGACTTTCTTTTACTGCGTTCATTTGCCGAAAGCGGTGACAAAAAACTGTCTGAACTTGCGGCTCACTGGAGCAAAGCACAGGACAACCCGGCTCAACTAAAAGCTTCAAAGCCAGGCCCCGGAAGCGGCCGCCGCAAACCACGCAGACGCCGTGGACCGCGCCGTAAACCTCAGGAAAATAAAGGCAATGACGCCACATAAGGCCTTTATTGCACTAGGGAGTAATCTGGGCCAGCCGACAGACAACCTTCTGTCGGCATTACAGGCTCTGAACGAGGACTCGCGCTGGCGGTTATTAGCTTACTCGTCTCTTTACGGTAGCAAGCCAATGGGCCCTCAGGATCAGCCAGACTACGTTAATGCCGTTTGCTCGGTGGCGACAGAATTAACAGCAGCCGAACTTCTTCAGGCCTTACACGATATTGAAGATGCATTTGGTCGCAAACGAGTGAGACATTGGGGAGAACGCACGCTGGATCTTGATTTGCTTCTGTTTGGTGAGCAACAGCATCATTCCGAGCAATTGAAAGTGCCCCACCCAGGCTTATACGAACGTAACTTTGTTCTTTTCCCTTTAGCCGAAATAGCGCCGGACAGGATTCTTCCGAACGGAAATACCGTTAAGCAACAGGCAGAGGCACTTACCGAAGACGGCTTAGACGTGATAATCTGTTCGTCTGACATAATAATCTAATACTGCTGAAGGTGCGTTATGGCAACAACCAAAACCAGCATTGCAACGTTACAGAAAATGAAAAAAGAAGGGACCAAAATAAGCTCCCTGACTGCATACGATTCAAGCTTTGCCAAACTTATGACCGAACAGGGCGTGGACTTTATTCTGGTCGGTGACTCCCTGGGTAATGTCGTACAGGGCCGGGATTCAACTGTACCGGTTACCACCGACGATATGGTCTACCATACGCAGTGCGTTCGTCGTGGCGCCAGCGACGCCTTTGTTATAGCCGATATGCCTTTCATGACTTACAGCACCCCCGAGCAAGCCTACGAGGTTGCCGGCCGCTTAATGCAGGCCGGCGCAAATATGGTTAAGTTAGAAGGCGGACAGTGGTTAGTCGAGACCATTGAAGGCTTAAAAACTCGCGGCATTCCCGTCTGCGCACATCTGGGACTATTGCCACAGTCGGTGAATGTTCTGGGTGGCTATAAAGTGCAGGGTAAAGAGCAACAGCAAGCTGACGACACGCTCAATCAGGCACTATTGCTTGAAAAAGCGGGGGCTCAGTTGCTTGTTCTGGAGTGCGTTCCGGCTTCACTTGGTAAGCGCATTACAGAGCAGCTATCCATTCCAACCATTGGTATTGGCGCAGGTGCCGATACCGACGGACAAATTCTGGTTATGCACGATATGCTGGGCATGAACAGCGACTATTTGCCTAAGTTCGCTAAAGACTTCTTAGGCCAGGGCGGCTCTCTTGCCGATGCCTTTCGCTCATTTGCAGAGCAGGTACGGTCAGGCGAATTCCCAACTTCAGAGCACAGCTATAAATGAGGGTACTAAAGTCACTGGCTGAGCTTCGGAAGTGGCGCCAGCAACAATCAGAAGTTGCTCTGGTACCGACCATGGGTAATTTACACGATGGACACCTGCATCTGGTAAAAACAGCGCTGGAGCGTTGCGATAACGTTGTCGTTAGTATTTTTGTGAACCCTATGCAATTTGGAGCAAACGAAGATCTCGACAGCTATCCGCGCACTTTAGAAGCCGACTGCCAGGCATTGGATGCCCTTGGTGTTTCTGCCGTATTTACGCCACAGGTCAGTGACGTTTACCCCAGAGGCCTGGACAAACAGACCCGTATTGAAGTGCCGGGTATTAGTGACATTTTATGCGGAGCCAGTCGGCCTGGGCATTTCACCGGAGTTGCGACCATTGTCTGCAAACTCTTTAATATGGTACAGCCGCAGTTAGCCGTATTTGGCGAAAAAGACTATCAGCAGTTACAGGTCATTCGTTTAATGACACAGGACTTAAGCTTACCCGTTGAAGTTCTGGGCGCACCAACTCAGCGCGAAACCAGTGGCTTAGCGATGAGCTCGCGCAACGGTTATTTATCGCCTGAACAGAAGCAACAAGCGGCCGCACTTTACCGTACTCTTCAAAAAACCAAAGTTGAACTGGGTGTAAGCACTAACTTTTCTGAACTGGAAAAAGCAGCCGAAGAAGATTTAAGTCAAGCAGGCTTTGTACCTGACTACTTCAGTATTCGTAATGCAAAAGACTTGCAGGAAGCGACCGCCGAGGACACTGAGTGGGTAATCCTGGCAGCCGCCTTTATGGGAAAAACGCGCCTGATTGACAACCTAAGGGTTTCCAACACCAGCGCTAGGTAAGCATACCGAGTTCACGCATTTCGGTATGCAGTGCGCCTCGCAAACTGGTCGCTTTTGAGGCAATTTGACGCTGCTCATTCAAAACTTCCTGCAGCATTTCATCCGTTGTTAATGGGTTAGCCAGCACCACACGAAACACCACGGTTGGCTCATGGTGATATTGGCCTGGCGTTAGCTTTGTACGCGACACAAAAGATTGGCCACTTTCCCGCTGACGCTTTTGAATATAGCGGGTCAGGGCATTCAAATGAGGAGTCAGCCGCGCCAGCTGCTCAGGCGTTGCTTTTTCCAGAGCCGCTTTCACTTTAGCCGGAACAAAACGGTACGTTAAAATACAAAGCTCCGGCTCTGTAATCACTTCAAAATCGTCCTGCTCTGCAATGAGCTTTGAGAAGTAACGCGCTTTATCAATGCTGTTATTAATCAGTAATTCATAACCCCGGCGCCCAATAACGTGCATAGCCGAAAATACCATCATGGCCATACCCGCTCGCGAACCTTCCATTGAATGCGAACCCAAATCCTTAGAGCCCTGACGAATAATGTATTCCGCATGGTGTTCTATAGATTTGACCAAAGACGGATTCTTAAACAACACCAAACCCGCACCCATAGGCACATACATTTGTTTGTGAGCATCAATAGTGACACTGTCGGCCCGTTCAATACCCGCCAGTAATGGACGATGCTGTTCAGACAATAACGTTGCCCCGCCCCAGGCAGCATCAACATGAAAGTGAGCATCCACTTCTTCCGCAACTGTTGCCATATCGTCCAGCGGATCAATGTGCCCCGTTTCCGTTGTACCTGCAACACCAACCAGCGCCAGCACCTTGCCGCCCTCTTTTGCAATCTGTTCACAGGTCTTACGCAACTCATCAATACGAATGCGGTTATCACTGTCTGTCGCCACTGAGACTAAATTCTTACGACCAATACCCAGTACATCAGCTGCTTTGCTCAGCGAATAGTGCCCTCGCTCAGACACCACCACCGTTAGCTTAGAGTAGCCATAATGCTGAAGACCGGCAGCCAGGCCATCGGCTGCAATACCGGCAAAGTCACCGTCAGCCTGCAATAAGCGGTTACGGGCTACCCAAAGCGCCGTCATATTGGCGATGGTTCCACCCGAACAAAACGCCCCCAAAGAATGCTGAGCACTGTGCATCCAGCGGTTATAAAACGGCGCATCCTGTTGATACACCAAATGATGCAGCATGCCGATAACGTTACGCTCTAAAGGCGTAAAGGCCTTGGAGGTTTCAATTTTTACCAGGTTCTGATTGAGCCCGACCATCAGTTTCGCCAGTGGCAAAAGGAAATACGGCAGGGCCGATGTCATGTGACCAATAAAGCGAGGCGATGCTGTATGCACAGAATGTGCAACCAACTTATCCAGCAGAAACTCGGTATGGTCAGAAACAAACTGAGGCTCTTCCGGAATCTGTGATTTATCGAAGTCCCTTTCAATTTCCTGCAAAGGCTTCTCGCGGGCGACAATGTGCTCACCCAGAAACCCCATCAGGTTTTCTGAAAGGTGCTTTTCGATTTTACCCAGCGTCGAGTCCGGTGCCTCTGGTATGGTAAATATACGATACAGAGATTCCTGGCTGACTTCCGCTATGTCATTTTTGGGGCTCAATCAAGACTCCTTAGATAGGTTCGCATGCAGTTGCCATAACGCCTGACCGCTGTTTTTATATTTACGTTCAAACGGTGTTATCGGGTCTGCGTTGTCTGCCAATAACGAAATATCGGCATGGTACCCGCTCACCTTAAGGGCCTGAGCCACTTCAAGCAAGTACAGGCTCCAGTTTGAACGCATCTGCAGTTTACCACCCAGCGCAACAACGTCTTTCCATACTGGACTACCGTGCCAGCGACGCGATAAGTGAGCAGATTTAGGCCAGGGGTTGGGATATAAAATGCAATGCTGCTGTGGCTGCCAATTCGCCTGGTTAGCCAGTCGCCAGAAGTCATTCAAGTCAGCCCGAACAACCCAGTAGCGCTGACCATTCTCGCCGCTCTGGTAGTGGCTGTGCCGTTCTACCCGGTGCGCCGATTTATCGACACCAATAACCATTGCGTGAGGATTAAGCTCTGCCAGTTTCGCGGTGCTTTCTCCAACACCACAGCAGGAGTCGAGAATAATTGGCCCGCCCCAGCTTTCAACTTGTGCGTTAATTTCATCAAACGCCTGCTGGTTATGCTCCTGAATCGGCTTCAGAAACTCGCTTTGCAAATGACGACGAACCACCGCTTCGGTATCTTCGTGCGGCCCGTTTTGATTCGTCGTAACTGGTCTTGCCTGCTGCATCAGGAGCGAATTCCTATGCCTTTATCCAGAATATAATAAGCCGCCACGAAAAACAGAATATTAAAACCAACTAAGACTCCTATAGCCAGGCCAATGCTTACATCAGACTGTCCTAAAAAGCCGTAACGAAAACCGTTAACCATATAAAGAACAGGGTTTGCCATAGAAACCTTTTGCCAAAACTCAGGTAACAAGCTGACTGAGTAAAACACCCCGCCTAAATAGGTAAGAGGCGTTAAAACGAACGTTGGCACAATAGAAATATCGTCAAAAGTCTTACCGTAAACCGCATTAATTAGTCCGCCCAGACAGAATAAGGTCGAGGTTAAGACCACGGTTAAGATGACATAACCAATATGGGCAATCTGGATATCGGCAAATAAGAAGGATAAGCAGGTGACAATAACGGCAACAATCATCGCCCTTGCCATACCACCACCGACATAACCGGCAATAATAACGGCAGTAGGTACCGGCGACACCAGCATTTCTTCAATGTTGCGCTGAAATTTAGCACTAAAGAATGACGATGCAACATTAGAATAGGAGTTAGTAATGACTGACATCATGATAAGCCCGGGCACAATAAATTCCATATAACCCACGCCACTCATGTCACCAATTCGTTCACCCACAATGCTACCGAAAATGACAAAATACAGAGTCATAGTGATAGCAGGCGGTACCAGAGTTTGTATCCAAATACGGAGAAAACGGGTGCACTCTTTAATCCAGATGGTTTTTAACGCGATAAAGTTAGCGGCGGAATGACTCATTTCGCGGCCTCCTGCTGACGCCCTTGTTCTACCATAGACACAAACAGCTCCTCTAAACGGTTCGCTTTATTACGCATCGATAAGACTTTTACCTTTTGTGCTGAAAGCTGCTCGAATACCGCATTCAGTCCGGCATCCTTATCTACCTCAACTTCTAACGTATGTTCGTCTTTCCAGAGGTGGTTGAAGTCTTTAATCTCAGCGCCGTTATGGCCAGGGGCCAGGTCCAGCACAAAGGTCTCCCGACTTAACTGCGCCAGCAAACGCTTCATTGAGGTGTCTTCAATAATACGACCACTATCAATGATGCCTATATTACGACACAGAGTTTCCGCCTCTTCTAAATAATGCGTGGTCAAAATGATGGTAATGCCTTGTTGATTTATTTTTGTCAGGTAGTCCCACATTGAACGTCTAAGCTCAATATCGACACCCGCTGTCGGCTCATCAAGAATCAACAGTTTCGGTTCGTGCAATAACGCCCGGGCAATCATAAGGCGTCGCTTCATACCACCGGAAAGCGACCGCGATGGTTCATTACGCTTATCCCACAACCCAAGTTGTTTAAGGTATTTCTCTGAGCGTTCTTTCGCTAGCGAACGAGGCACACCGTAATAGCCCGCTTGATTCACCACTATCTGATGCACTGTTTCAAATTGGTTGAAGTTAAACTCCTGAGGTACCAGGCCAATTTGACGTTTTAAGTCAGTAAGTTGTGTATCCAGGTCATAACCAAATACCTTTACCTTGCCTGACGTCTTATTAACCAGCGAAGAAATAATACCAATAGTGGTCGACTTGCCGGCACCATTAGGACCTAGCAGAGCATAGAAATCGCCCTCTTCGACCACCAAATTAATACCTTTCAGGGCTTCAAAGCCACCGCGGTATGTTTTGCGTAAGTCTTCAATTTCTAAAGCTTTCATAAACCTCTTTATGACTCCTTTCCATAGCCCCAGCGGCTAACTAAACGCTGCTCAAGGCCCAGGTGGTCTAAAATTCTGGCCACCATAAAATCAATTAAATCATCAATACTTTCGGGTTGATGATAAAAGCCAGGCGCTGCCGGCATTATGGTCACGCCCTGCTGACTGAGTTGCAGCATATTCTGTAAATGAATAGCTGAAAGCGGCGACTCTCTCGGCACCAAAATAAGTTGGCCGCGCTCTTTCATTACGACATCGGCAGCTCGCTCGATCAGCGTATTGCTACTGCCATGGGCAATGGCTGACAAAGTACTGGTTGAACAAGGACAAACCACCATTTTAGCAGGTGCCGCTGAACCAGATGCGACCGGCGAAAACCACTCTTCTTTGCCGTAGACTTTGAGCTTTTCAGCATCTACCGAAAAGTGCTCACACAGCATAGCCGCTGCTTTCTCAGGGGCTGCCGGAATTTGCATATTCTGCTCTGTGGCCAGCACTACTCGCGCGGCACTTGAGATCAACAACAGTACCTGTTGATCTTGATCAAGCAGGCATTGTAGCAAACGCAGGGCATAAGGGGCACCCGAGGCGCCGGTTATCGCAACAGTGATTCTATTGTCGTTTTTCATGACTCGGCTCCTGTGTCATTCAGTTCTTGCAGCGCTTTAAGAAAACGTTGATGCAAGCCATCGAAACTGCCGTTACTCATAATCAGTACAGAGTCCCCCGCTTGCGCTTCGGTCAACAACCCTGCCAGCAAATCATCTGTAGATTCAAACACATGAGCATTCGGCATTTTTTCAGCTAAGCGCCACTTCAGCCCTTCTGGCTGCAGTACAAATATGTCGTCGGCATCGGCTAACGACTCAGCCAGAGTATCGCTGTGAACCCCCATTTTCATGGTATTTGATCTGGGCTCCAGTACGGCAATAATGCGGCTCTTTGGTTGATGCTGTCGCAAGCCAGATACGGTTGTTTTGATTGCACTGGGGTGATGGGCAAAATCATCAAAAACCTTTATACCACCGTATTCACCCAATAACTCCATGCGCCGCTTCGGGCTTTTAAATAAGGCAAGAGCCTGTGCGCTTTGCTCTGCTTTAATACCAACATGAGCTGCAGCAATAATAGCCATCATGGCGTTATTTACATTATGGGTCCCCAGGATGTTCCAGTTAACCCGTGCGATACACTTGCCCTGATAATGTACTTCAAACTCGGTCCCATCAGCTTTAAGCAGTTTAGCCTGCCATTCGCCTTCCTCTCCGACACGTACGACCGGGCTCCAGCAACCTTGCTCAATGACCGCTTCCAGAGCGGCATCATCGCTGGGTAAAATCACCTGTCCGGTATCGGGAACCACCCGCAGTAAATGCGCAAATTGTCGCTGAATAGAAGCTAAGTCAGGGAAGATATCCGCATGATCGAACTCAAGGTTATTCAGAATCAAAGTATCCGGAGCGTAATGAACAAATTTAGAACGCTTATCGAAGAAGGCCGTATCGTACTCGTCGGCTTCAATGACAAAAAAGTTGGAATCGGTTAGGCGTGCACTCACAGGGAAATTCCCCGGTACGCCACCAATCATAAAACCGGGTTCAAAGCCGTTCTCTTGTAAAACCCAGCTCAGCATACTGGCTGTCGTGGTTTTTCCATGAGTGCCGGCAACCGCCAGCACCCAGCGTTGAGTCAACACATTATCGTGCAGCCACTGCGCACCAGAAACGTAGGGAATGCGCTCGCGTAGGACTGCTTCTACTTCATCGTTACCGCGGCTTAGCGCGTTACCAATAACCACCATATCGGGGCGCGGCTTTAAGTTGTTCTGCGAATACCCCTGCATTAATTCAATGCCGAGGTTTTCCAGTTGCGTACTCATTGGCGGATAGACTTGAGCGTCAGACCCGGTAACACGGTGTCCCAATTGCTGCGCTATAGCGGCGACGCCTCCCATGAAAGTACCGCAAATCCCGACGATATGAATGTGCATGCGTTATCCAAACCCGTTCGTTTAAAAAATATCGAAAGTGTACCACCGTCGTCGCTGACAAGCAGGATTTTTACCAAAAAATAAGGTATCATTTGCGCTCTCTGAACATACATTTGTAAGCATCCAACAACCAGAGCTGCAGGAACTTTCATGAAACGTTTATTACCAACACTGAGAGCGGATCAAACCAGCGAGTCGCTTATCTCTGTTATTAACACCATTCAAATTGCGGCCAAGGAAATCTCTTTCCGTCTGCACCAGGGCGCATTAGCCGGTGTATTAGGCTCAACACTGGATGAAAACATTCAGGGCGAGACACAGAAAAAACTCGATGTTGTTGCAAATCAGCTGTTAAAAACTCTGTTGCTGGAATCACCTAACGTACATGCCATTGCTTCTGAAGAAGAAGACTCCATTGTCGAAAGCCCAAATTCAGGAGATTATTTGGTTGCCTTTGACCCGTTGGATGGCAGTTCTAACATCGATATAAATGGTGGTGTTGGTACCATTTTTTCTATTCTGCGCAAGCCCGAAGGCGAAGAAACCAGCGAGAACATGTTTTTGCAGCCCGGCAAAGCTCAGGTAGCAGCAGGCTATGTTTTGTATGGACCGGCGACCATGTTGGTTATGACCACAGGCAAAGCAGTGCGCATTTACACTCTGGATCAAACCGTTGGTGAGTTTTTACTGACCCACGAAAAAGCAGAAATTCCGAAAGACACCAAAGAGTTCGCGATTAATATGTCGAACCGCCGTCACTGGGCCGACCCTATTCGCGCCTATATTACTGATTTACTCGACGGTGAAGAAGGTCCTCGCGGCAAGAATTTTAATATGCGCTGGAACGCCGCTATGGTCTCCGACGTACACCGTGTGATTTCACGCGGCGGATTGTTCACTTACCCCTGGGATGCCCGTAACCCCGACAAACCTTTTAAACTGCGCCTTTTATATGAAGTTGCGCCAATGTCTATGCTGGTTGAAAAAGCCGGCGGTAAAGCGACTGACGGTTATCGTCGTTTAATGGAGATTGTGCCGGAACATATTCACCAACGGGTATCCGTGGTTATGGGGTCCGCAAACGAAGTGGATATGTGTATGGAGTACCACAGTAAGCACCCAAAACCTTATTAGACTGATATCGATATTGCGTGAAAAGGTCCAACCGTTATAATCGCGCAGTAACTTTTATTTTATACATACAGCAGGAAGTACTATGAGCTTAGGAAACGTCACCGCAGGCGCCAATATGCCTGAAGAAGTTAACGTTATTATCGAGATCCCGGCAAACGCTGACCCGATCAAATACGAAGTCGATAAAGACACTGGTACACTTTGGGTTGACCGCTTTATGTCGACACCCATGTTCTATCCGGCGAACTACGGTTTTGTTAACGAAACCTTGTCATTGGATGGCGACCCGGTTGATGTGTTAGTGCCTACTCCATACCCTCTGCAGGCAGGTTCTGTCATCAAATGCCGTCCAGTTGGCGTATTGAAAATGACGGACGAGTCTGGTGAAGACGCAAAAGTCATTGCTGTTCCGGTGAGTAAACTGACCAAAGAATACGACCACATCAACGACATTGATGACTTGCCAGAGCTACTCAAAGCACAAATTACTCACTTCTTTGAGCGTTACAAAGAGCTTGAAAAAGGCAAGTGGGTTAAAGTTGACGGCTGGGCTGACGCAGCTGCCGCAAAAGAAGAAATTGTGTCTTCTTTTGAGCGCGCAAAAAAATCTTAATTTAGAGTGAACCATAGCACCGACATAATGCATGCTGTCAGCATAGAAAAGTTACTCTTTTCATGGTCTGGACAACAGCCTACCCTGGATATTCCTGCCTGGCAGATAAAACAAGGTGAGACGGTGCTGCTGCGCGGCCCCAGCGGTAGTGGTAAATCAACACTGCTATCGCTGTTGGCCGGCATTAATACCCCACAAAGTGGCTCTTTAAATCTATTTGAAACCGCTTTTTCCAGTTTGTCCGGCAGACAGCGTGACCGTTATCGTGCCGACAACATTGGCTATATTTTTCAGCAATTCAATTTGCTGCCCTATTTATCGGCTCTAGATAATGCGCTGCTCGCCTGTCAATTTTCCAAAAAAAGGCGGCAACGTATCGCAGAACAAGGCAGCTCTGCTGAAGCGACAGCAAATGAGATGCTGCAGCGCTTAGGGTTAAATTCCGCACAAATTGAGCAACCGGCTCATACTCTGAGTGTTGGTCAGCAGCAACGTGTTGCCGCGGCACGCGCCTTGTTGGGTGCTCCTAAGCTTCTTATAGCGGATGAACCAACCTCTGCACTCGACGCCGAGCATCGGGATACGTTTATTCAATTGTTGCTTGAGCTCAGTAGCCAAAATAACACCACAGTTATTTTTGTCACTCATGACGCTGCATTGTCATCCTACTTTGATAAGCATGTTGAGCTTAATGAGCTCAATCAGGCAGGAGCTCAACCATGATCCGCCTGGCCATAAAAAGCTTAATGAACAGACGAGCGAGTGTTCTGCTGACTGTTATCGCTATTGCCGTCAGCGTTACCTTACTGCTAGCTGTAGAACGGGTTCGCGAACAGGTGCAAAGTCATTTTGCTAATACGGTTTCTGGCACTGACTTAATAATTGGCGCCCGAACCGGACAGACACAATTACTACTGTCTTCAGTCTTCCACATTGGCAGCATGACCAACAATATGAGCTGGGAAAGCTTTGAAGATATTCGTGAACGCCCCGAAGTCAGTTGGGCAATACCCATGTCATTAGGTGACAGCGTTCAGGGCCTGCCCGTTGTCGCAACAACCAATGCCTACTTTGAGCATTTTAAGTACGGCAACAAGCAGGCTCTGGAGTTTTCTCAAGGTAGTGCTTTTGCTTCAGATGAAGAAGTCGTACTAGGAGCCGATGCCGCCGAGAAGCTCTCTAAAACCATGGGTGACGACATTATTATTGCTCATGGCAGCGGTGGCATTAGCTTCAGCGAACATGACCAGCATCCGCTTACTGTCACTGGTGTCCTGCAACGAACAGGAACTCCGGTTGATCAGGCTGTGTTCGTTACATTACACAGCCTTGAAATGATTCACAGCGGTGAGCATGAGCATTCTGGTCACGATCATCACAATGAAGCCCCGGCAGACAGCATCAGCGCGGCCCTGCTTGGCTTAAAGGCAAAACCACTGGCTTTGCGCTTGCAGCGTCAGATAAATACTTATGAGAAAGAGCCCTTAACCGCTCTTTTACCGGGTATGACCTTGCAGGAGCTATGGAAAACGCTGCGAGTCTTTGAGCAGGCTTTAACAGCAATATCGGCAATGGTTGTACTCATAGGTTTATTGGGCATGCTGACAATTATGTTGGCCAGCTTAAGGGAACGCCGACGCGAAATGGCTGTCCTAAGAGCAGTTGGAGCTGGTCCTGGAACCATATTCGGCCTGTTGCTCAGTGAGGCTCTGCTATTAACTGTAGTTGGTGCTTTTTCCGGCTTACTTCTGCTATATGGTCTGCAGTGGTCATTAGCAGGCGTTATTCAGTCTCAGACAGGACTAATACTCAGCACCACCTGGCCTGGCGCTAGTGAATGGTGGCGTATGGCACTCGTGATTATTGTCGGCTTTATGTTAAGTTTAATTCCGGCCTGGCGAGCTTATCGCCAATCTCTTGCAGACGGACTTACGGTGAAAATATGAAGAAGTTATTAGCGGTTGTATTATTAATGCTAACTTTTCCCGCATTTGCGGCTGCGGAAAAAATTGGCTGGAAAGATTTAATTCCCGAAGGTTTTACACCGCCTCCGGTTAAGCCTCAATCATATTATGATGCTAACCCTGAAGAAGATCGGCAGACTAACCTGGACGCCCCGGTAGTCGAGTCACTTAACGGAAAGAAAGTCCGTATTCCCGGGTATGTTGTTCAACTAGAAGGGGATGCTGATAAGGTCACTGAGTTTCTGTTGGTTCCTTATTTTGGTGCCTGCATTCATGTGCCACCACCACCTCCCAATCAAATTATCCATGTTGAGTATGAAGAAGGTGTTCCGTATGAGAACACTTATGATGCCGTCTGGATAGAAGGCACCATAAAGGTTGAACGCAAAGAAGGTGATCTTGCTGTTGTCGGCTATCAAATGGATGCCGATAGCGTTGAAGTTTACAACTAAGAGTAACTCATTTGCTTTTGCAGCAAGCTTATTAATTGATCCGCGGGCATAGGTTTGGCAAAGAAATAACCTTGCCCCTCGGCGCATTCTAATCCTAAAAAGTAATCGAGCTGACTCTGTTCTTCAATTCCTTCAGCTAAAACATTCAAGCCCAAACGACCGGCCATATCGACAATAGTTTCGATGATGATTTGTCCACTCGCCTGATCGGAGTTGTTTACAAAGGTTTTATCTATCTTAATTCGGTCAAGCGGCAGCTTCTGAAGATAGCTTAGCGACGAAAAGCCAACGCCGAAGTCGTCAATGGCAACTTTTATACCTTGCTGCTTTAATCGTCTTAAAATATCAGCTACCAGATCAGGATCTTCCATAACGATACTTTCAGTAATTTCTAATTCAATTCGTTCCGGGTTAATTCCCCATTGTTCAATTTGTTTTTCAACAAGCTCTGGGAAGTCGCGTTTACGAAACTGAGGTACCGATACGTTAACAGCAACTCTTAACTGTGGCAGACCAATTTCATCAAATGCATTAATTTGCCGGCAAGCCTCTTCAATAACCCAGGAGCCAATTTCTACAATAAGCCCAGAATATTCAGCAAGAGGAATAAATTCAGCCGGCGAAATAAACGAGCCGTCACTTTGAGGCCAGCGTAATAGCGCTTCCACCCCTATGACTTTTTGGGTTGTTAACTCCACCTGAGGCTGATACCAAACTTCCAGTTTTCTGTTAGCAAAATCCGCACGTAATCGGCGTACCAGATGAAGCCTGCGTTGGGTATCTTGCTCCATCGAGGGTTGGTAGTAGTTATAACGGTCAAAAGAGTTATTCTTCGCATTTTTTAAGGCGATATAAACTTGCTTCAATAGCCCTTTGCCATTAACTCTTTCCGGGTTAGCTCCCGATGCAAAGCCACAGGTAACGCGCAGTGGGATGTAATGCTCGCCAGCTCTAAAAGGTAAAGAAAAAAGCTCATTAAAAGCGTTAGGTGTGACAATATCTGTCGGACCAAAAATACCAAATACATCGGCGGCAATACGGGAAACGAATACATTACTGCCGAGTTGATCAGTAAGGCGTAAAGCTACTGAGCGAAGAAGCAAATTTCCTACATCCTGGCCCAAGCCATCATTTACGTCAGAAAAGTGGTCAATATCGATAACTGCGACCATTTTATCTTTGTCGGGTTTCTCCGACAAAGCCTGAAGGCTTCTTGTAAACTCAGCCCGATTAGGAATACCCGTTAGCGGATCAAGGTACGCGGCAGTTTGTAACTCTTCAAACAAGTTGGCATTTTCAAAGCCAACAGCGATATTAGCGAGGAAGACTTCCAGTAACTCTTGATCGTATTCCGCTACAATGTTTTTTGTTTCTATATAGGCTGCGGCTTGATGCACCTGTCCATCAATGAAGAAAACGGTAGCATCCTCAGTATGAATATGACGTTGTTCATTCAGACACTGCCTGACGCTTTTCTCAATTTCGCTTGAGTTCAGCGTTGATAAGCTCTTATTAATACTATCTGCAAAGTGTCCTGCGGCTCCTAACACTAAAATTTCGTTATCTTTATGGGGGGCTCTGGCACCGACAATGCCTTCTGCACTCAATCCCAGCAAAGACGCAATTTGCGTAACAACACCTTCAGAAAAATTCACAATGGAATGCTTTTCCATCAGGTTTGACGCTGAATGAATAATTTTTCTCAAACCACGGCGGTTTTCATTAATTGTGCAGAGTTGCTGATAGGAACGGACAGCGGAAAATACAGTCGTTAATAACCGGCTTCGGGTTAATTCCGTTTTAGTTTTGTAATCATTAATATCATAATTCTTTACGACACTTTCTTCCGGTGCATAACCCGGTTGACCAGTACGCAAAACAATCCGAATCTCATCATTGCCAAGTTGCTCTCTAATGGCTTGTGCCACTTTCAAGCCAGCGTTATCGGTTTCCATGACGACATCAAGCAGCACCATCGCAATGTCATCATGCTCGACTAAGCGGTCCAGCGCTTCATTTCCACTGTAAGCATGATGGAACTCAAGCTGGCGGCCACAAATAACAACATCGGCTAAAGCCATCTTAGTCACTGCATGAATTTCCTGATCATCATCGACAATCAGGATTTTCCAGAAACCTTTACTGTATTCCGACTGAATTATTTCGTCATCATCGTGAAGAAATAGAGGTTCGTCTTGACTACTGACCATCCGAGGCCATCCATTAATAAGAAATTACAAACATATAACAATCTAGCTTATATAACGGATGGCCTGCAAGCTTAGAATAGTCTAATTAATCGATTAAAAATGTACTTCTACCCCAAAAAATGGACCTTTAAAGGTGACATCTGAATAAATTTCATCAACATCATCCAGTTCAACAACTGAATGACGGTAGCCCGCATTAAGATTTATATCGACCGCTAAATTTTCTACCAAACGATATTCCACACCAATTTGAGCATCCTGAACTTTACTGTCTTTCACGCTAAGCGCACTGGCATCAGCAAAGAACGTCCAGTCGGTAGCGGGCACCCCCACTCTTGCTGCAACGTAGGCTGTTGGCACGACAACAGAAAAATCCTGACGACCAAAGGTATTACTTATTTCGGTCCGCAAAGTACCGTCAAAGTCCATTGCGTTTATACCAATATCGAAAGACACTAAATCATTATCGAAAATTTCGTAGTATAAAATGTAATCTCTATGACTAAAGTCGTTTTCTCCGTAACCACCATTAACTTCTATAGAGTTTTCTCTGATTTTTATATTAGGAATTAATGGGACTGGATGCTCAAGTGCAATGTAATAGCTGCTGTGATTATCATTTTCGAAATTAGGTTCTATCAAATTAGAACCAACGGCATATTGCCCTTCGTTGTCAGCATTCCAAATTTGACCACCGGCATAAACACCGAAAACGGTGTCAGCTAATACACTACCCGGAGCTGCTAATGCAACTGCCAACACTAAGGTTCTTTTGTACATATCCATTCCTATAAAATTTGAAGCTTTGGTTATTTAACTAAAATTTCTATTTCTTGGCTTGAGCCTGATTCAAAATTTAACGTCAGAGAAAAGCGCTCTTCTGCTTTTAAAGGCGCATTAAGTCCAAACAACATAAAGTGGTAACCACCAGGCTGGAACTTGATAACTTCATTAGGATCAAGAGATAGGGATTCGACCGCTTCCATTTTCATCACATCAGCAGACATAACATGCCGGTGTATTTCTGCCACGCGGCTAACATCCGAGCTGATGTGAGTTATTTTTACGGTTTCATTCCCTGGGTTTTTAAATGTTGCATAAGCGGCTCCGTTTTCAGTTCCCGGAATGCTGGCACGAGCCCATGCATCGGTAACCGTTAAAGAATCTGCAAAAGCCAGAACAGGTAGACAGCACGCCGCGGCTGCGATTATTTTTAGCATTGCCTTAGCCTCTTAATGTAACTAAGGGCTTATAGTACACGTGATTAGCCTGTTCTAGAAACCTTTGGTTTACGAAAAATAAAGTAAAGAACCAAAACGCAAAGTATAAGAGGCCAGAATAAGCCTATGCCACTGAGTAACAGCGCAACAAGTGCTGCTCCAATACCCAGAAGCACGCTACCAAATACGGTTGCAACGATAAAAAACACCAGACCAACAAAAAATAAGCTCACCAATAATGAGACCGATATTTCAATTACAGATCCAATTGCCATTCCAAAAACAGAAAATATTTCCTCTGCAAAAAATAGCAGCCCAACAATAGATAGAACCAATAACCAACCAAAGCTTCGATTTGACATGACCATGACCTCAGTAACGAACGATTTAAAAAGATTTATTGATACAGTTACAACTACCATGCCAACTATTTAATTTAATGTTTTCAATTAGTTAAAAATATACTTGGAGAGCGGGTATAAAAAAACCGCCACTATTTGGCGGTTTTTACTAATATTCGTTTTTATCAAGAAGCTAGAACTTATACTCAACTTCTGAGTAAAAATACCCACCGTTAAAACCAATAGGTGAGTTGGTTAATGGGTATTTAAAAATACCATTAAACTGATTGCCCTCTGCACGTTCATCAGGGTACTCACTGAATAGGTTCTGAGCTCCTACCCTTAGGGCTAGCGCATCGTTCCATTGATAATTAACAGTAACGTCTGTTATCCAATTTGGGCCGTAGGTTTCAGTTCCACTCGTGTAACCTATAGAGTAATTCCCAAAGTAACTAAACTGTACATTACTGGTCCACTTCCCTTTCGTATGCGTTAAACCTATTGATCCTGAATGATCAGGTGTCGATCGGGTCATTCTAATTTGCTCATCACTATCAAACAGAACGTCGTCCAGACCATCCAGCAATTGTGGTAAGTTAATAGAGTCTATTTCCGTATTATTATAACCATACGCCAACTGTGCTTTCAGATCGCCATAAGCACCGACACCAAAAGTTTTACTGGCAACAATATCCAGACCCTTAGTCGTTGTATCAACAGCATTCAAAAAGAACCGGGCGTTTTCAGCGGATGTTGTCGCTAGAGCTTCTTCAACCGCAGGTGAATCAACCGGTGAAACATCGCCTGACAGAATAATGCGATCTTCAATTTCTATTTGGAACGCATCGATGGTAATAGCAAGACCATCATAACCGTTCCAGACCATTCCCAGACTCACGCTTTCAGATTCCTCAGGTTGCAAGTCGCCAATTCCTAAAGCCTGAGTCACCGGGCTAATGTTATTGAATGTTCCTGACTGCTCTGGCGCCAGGCCATCACCACGATCAACAAACAGCGTAGAAATATTAGTAAAGTAAAGTTGCTGAACACTCGGTGCCCGGAAACCTGTATTAATGGCGCCACGAACCGCAACTCTGTCCGTCAAATCGTATCTTCCGGAAAGCTTCCAACTCGTATTGTTACCAAAGTCGGAGTAATCTTCATGACGAATTGCTGCACCCCACATAAAGTCAGTAGTGAGTTGATTTTCAGCTTCTACATATACACCAAGGTTATCACGCGATTCATCAACCGCCGACTCAGGCGTGAACCCTGTGAAGCCCTGACTTCCGCTTGGGCGATCCTGGTAACCACCATTGATGTAAGAGGCTTCATCGCCGGCAATGACTTCATAAGAATTCTCACGGTAGCTAATACCCATAGCAAGAGAAAGCTCGGAGTTATTGGCAAAAGGAATGAAGCGCTGAGCATCAAATGTCAGGTTCGCTTCACTGTTTTCCAGTGTTCCGGCTTCAAAAGAAGTTGGTGTTAAGTCAGGACCCAAAGATGCGTTCAAAGAGTTTTCAACGTTGTACTGGAACTTGCTGAAACCATAACCACCGCTGAAATCTAGTGTCCACTCGCCTGCAGCCCATTCGTATCCGGCATAAGCAGAATAGTCATTTACGTCGGGAGCTAAAATTGGCAAGAATCCGTCAGGATAAATTTCGGTTAATGTATTGCTTTGTAATGCACGACGGTAGAAGGCGCCAGACTCTGACGTGCGATCGCTAATACCACCAAAAGCGTAAAAGCTTCCGTCACCTATGCCGATGTCAAGATTGGCAAACAAGGCTGCATTTTCATATTCCGCATCACCGACGTGAAAGCTTTGTCTATCAAAAGTCTCTTCGCGGGGATCAAGCCCACCGCTTGGCAGTTCAGGGTATTGTTGACGCGGATCATTGCCAGCTCGATTTGTTCTGTTCTTATGGTGCAGCTCTCCTGATAACGTAAAAGCGCCGTCATCGCCTATAGAAAAGCCGGAGCTTGCAGACAGTTTCCATTGCTCACCATCGCCTTTATGCGTCTGACCGGCCTGAAAGTTTGCACTGCCACCACTGTCATTGTCTTTTAATACGATATTAATCACACCCGCTATGGCATCAGAACCATAAAGGGCTGCCGCTCCGTCTCTTAAAACCTCAATGCGCTTAATTGCCGCAATAGGAATCGCATTTAAGTCTACATTCGAACTGCCGCGTCCGGTCGTGCCGTTTAGATGCACCAAAGCTGAGCTATGGCGTCGCTTACCGTTAATAAGTACCAGCGTATGATCAGGTGAAAGCCCTCTTAATGAAGCTGGTCGAACGGCGTCCGTACCATCAGTAACAGATGATGAAGGGTAATTGAAACTTGGTACGGCGTACTGAAGTGCCTTCGCTGTCTCCGTAATGCCTGTTGCAGCTAAATCTTCGCCACTAATAATGTCTACCGGCGCCGAACCATCTGTTGCTGTGCGCATGGACAATCGGGAACCCACCACCTGAATGACTTCTTCCACACTCTCAGCTTCAGAGCCTTGTTGCGCAGACGCAATTGGCGCTATGAAGAATGAACTTGCCAACGCAAGTGTTATCGCATTAAAACGTTTCATACTGCTCTCCCCTTGTGGTTATACAATGAATATAGCAGGAGATCAGTGATTTGGTTCAGTCTGGAAAAACCTTAGATATAAGCAAAAGTTATAATAGCGTGATGCTGAAGTGAGGTATTTTGTGACGGACATAAAAAAACCCCGGCG